>FLOH01001608.1_pt1 | contig 12045 bp, 11 predicted proteins | sample 756751 | NCBI WGS metagenome assembly FLOH01 (sample SAMEA4026879, study PRJEB14308) | marine metagenome | biome: coastal water; material: water | depth 74 m
GCAGGCATTATTCCCACTGACATCACTAAGCCGGGCCGAATCGGGCTGGTGTCAAAATCTGGAACTTTGACCTACCAAATGATGTACGAACTCCGCGATTTTGGCTTTTCCACCTGTGTCGGTATTGGTGGAGACCCAATTATTGGCACGACTCACATTGATGCCCTGGAGGCTTTCCAAAACGATCCGGAAACGGATGCAATCGTGATGATTGGTGAAATTGGGGGTGACGCTGAAGAGCGCGCCGCGGCCTACATCAAAGAACATGTCACCAAGCCGGTTGTTGGTTATGTCGCAGGGTTCACTGCGCCAGAAGGCAAGACCATGGGTCACGCTGGAGCGATTGTCTCTGGATCCTCGGGAACCGCCGCCGCAAAAGCTGATGCACTTGAAGCTGCGGGAGTCCGCGTGGGCCGTACCCCAAGTGCAACGGCTGAACTTATGCGCAAGATTCTGTCCTAGGGGCTGTGCGCCTCGGCCAGAAGCGGTCAGGGGAAAGGTAGATTATCCTTGTGAATCAGCCGGCGCCGCCAGAAAGACCGATGCCTGTTGATCAATTGGATGAAAATCCCGCTCGTTCTCGACTGAATTTGGGTATGGCTCGGGTGCGGCTTACTGAGGTTAAGAGCTCCGCGGCCGTGACTTCAATAACGTGGGCCATTCTTTATGTCCTGTCAGTAATTCTTGTAACCGTTTTTATAACGGCAATTGTTTTGCTACCGATCCTACTTTTTGGTGGCGACCGCCCGGCCAGCGTTAAAGGGTACCTTGATGCGATTACCTGGGGTTGGCTCGTACTTAATGGCGTGCCACCAAAACTGGGTCCAGCAACCATCACCTTGATTCCGTGGGGCCTTGCCGTGATTCCATGGGCGCTGCTTTTTCGGGCTGGTAGATCCTTTTCCGCCGGCACCGCCCGCGGGGTCCGCTGGTACATGATTGGCGGGTCGATCATGGTGATCATTTATGTAGCCGCAATTGCTGCCGCTGCGCGCTTCACCACTTCAGTCAATATTTCTTTTAGTGACTCGTGGGCGCTAATTGTGTCTGTATCCATGGGAGTCAGCGCTATTTTGATCGGGATTCTTCGTGGTGCATCTGTCCACTTCGGGGCGCGAACCCCACCTCTTATGCTTTTTGTTGTGCGCAGGGGAGCGGGCGTGGTCCTGGCACTGATGGGATCAGCGGCGATTTTGTTGGCGTTACGACTGCTTGTTAATTTTTATTCGGCAATGGATCTGTTTGTTGGTTTGAATCCAGGCTGGAGCGGAATTCTAGGGATCATCGCCTTATCCCTTGGATACCTGCCTGTTCTCGTGGTGTGGAGTGCCACCTACATTGTGGGTGCGGGATTCAGCATTGGACCCGACGTCATGGTCTCGCCTTTTATTCCCGTCACAGCACCTACGCAACTTCCTCCGTTCCCCCCACTCGTTGCGATCCCTGAAACGGCGGGCGCGCTGGCCTGGGCCTTGCCCGCGCTGGTCATCGTTATCGGCGTGCTGTGGGGAGCGGGAATTTCGAGGAGTTTGCGCAAAGAAAGTGCGCTCATTCGCATGCTGATGGGGTTTGCGATTGCGTTTGTGGGGTCTGTGATCTTCTATTGCTTGGCGTTACTATCCCTGGGCAACCTAGGTGATGTGCGCCTCGTTGCTTTGGGACCGGACCCATTGCTTTCGGCCTCTCTGTTGTGGATTTTGTTGGCTGTCGGAATTACTCCAACCGCGGTTCTACCGGCCAAAACGTTTACGCGGGTTCGGCGATCCAACATTTCAATAGTCCCGTTAGTTGACATTGATGAAACACGTGCGAAGCCATGAGTAGATATGCGAATGGGGTTCGATTCAGTGCGGCGTTTGGATGGGCGCGTGCAGCTTTTGTGAAGAACTTTCTTTCGTTTATCGCGCTGTCCGTTGTAGTAATGATCTTGCAATTTGGTCAACAGTTCGCAGCGACACCATTCACGGAGACTTTCAGTCTCTGCATCGAAGCTAGTGGGACTGGAGAGACAATCGACTCGACTGCGGTTTCGAGTTGCTTTGAATCCGAGATGGGTCAGCTGCTTCTTGTCATTCTGATGGCGGCCGTTTTTGTTATTGCCTCGTTCTTGGCAACCGCCGGAGTTGTCCGGGGCGCTCTCTACGTCACCCTGGGGCGCAGAATTGGATTCGCCGATACCTTCACCGGACCCTACTTCGGGGCGTTCGTGCTCACCACGCTGCTCATTATGGTGACATTTGTCGCGGGATTATTCTTGTTCGTGCTTCCCGCAATCTTCGCTATTTTGCTTTTTCAGTTTGCACCCTTTTTCGCTTTGGATCGTGGGCTCTCTCCATTTCAAGCATTGAAATCAAGTGTGGGCTTAGTTCGTCTTCATTGGCCGCTCGCCATTTTGGTGCTGCTCTTCAGCGGAGCTTCATATCTAATTTCGGGCTTGTTCTGGGGGATCCCCACACTTCTATTTCTGCCACTAGCCGCGTTGGTGACCGCTTATGTGTACCGGAGCCTGCAAGGCGAAACGGTGAACCCGGCCGCGTGAAGGCCAGAAGATCCGCCCGAATAGTCGTGCTGGCATCCGGCACTGGAACACTTTTTGAGGCGATACTGGATTCTGGGGTGGGAGCTGATGTGGTTGGCCTAGTGACGGATCAACCCAATGCTCGGGCAGTACACATTGCTCAGAGTCGAGAAATCGAGGTCCATAAAGTCTCACTCGGTGATTTTGATTCCCGGGAGTCTTGGGAGTCGGAGTTACTGGAACAGGTTGAGAACTTGGAACCGGATTTGATCGTTACCGCCGGGTTTATGCGGATTCTCAGTCCGGCGTTTGTTGACCATTTCCCTGACCAGATCGTCAACTCGCACCCCTCGCTGCTCCCGCGGTATCCAGGTGCTCATGCAGTGAGAGATGCCATCGAGGCACATGCCGCTGTTACCGGATGCACGATTCACTTTATTGATCATGGAGTGGACACGGGTGAAATAATTGCCCAGACACAGGTGAGAGTACAGCCGGGTGAAGGCGAAGCGGAGCTGCACGAAAGAATAAAGACGGTTGAACGCACGCTCCTTCCCCAAAGTGTTGAACAACTCCTCATTCGGCGTCTCGGGAAAGGACTTCAGTGACAATTCGGCCGATTAAACGGGCGCTAATCTCCGTTTACGATAAAAGTGGGGTCGTTGAGCTCGCGCGAGCATTAGCACAATTTGGGGTTGAGATCGTTTCGACGGGTAGTACGGCCGCGACCATAGAAGCAGCCGGGATTGCGGTCACGCCGGTTACAGCTGTCACAAACTTTCCTGAGTGTCTTGATGGACGTGTGAAGACTCTGCACCCGGGAATCCATGTGGGGCTGCTGGCAGATGTGCGCAACCCTGATCATGTCGCTCAATTGGAAGAGCTTGAGATCAAAGCATTTGATTTAGTTGTGGTGAACCTTTATCCGTTCACTGAAACCGTTGCCAACGGCGCCACAATTGATGAGTGCATTGAACAGGTCGATATCGGTGGGCCGGCCATGATTAGGGCATCGGCAAAAAATTACGCCAACGTAGCTGTCGTTGTGTCTCCTAGTAATTACCAAGAAGTCTTGACCGCGATTGAGTCGGGCGGCACAACGCTAGAGCAGCGCGTATTGCTGTCAGCCCAAGCATTCGCGCACACGGCAACGTACGACATTGCGGTAGCAACCTGGATGTCGACAGTAGCTTCGCCCGACGAGAGCGAATTCCCCCGTTGGCGAGGAGCGGCATGGACCCGAAGTGAGGTACTTCGTTACGGAGAGAATCCGCACCAAAGCGCTGCTTCCTACATTGGAGTCGGTCACGAAGTCGGCGTTGCAAACTCACAGCAGTTACATGGAAAACCCATGTCGTACAACAATTTTATTGACGCCGATGCGGCTCGCCGCGCCGCATTTGATTTCTTGGAGCCGGCCGTAGCAATTATTAAGCACGCAAATCCGTGCGGCATCGCTGTGGGTCTTGACATCGAACAGGCCTACCACAAAGCTCACGCCACAGATCCTGTCTCAGCATTCGGGGGAGTGGTTGCAGCGAATCGTCCTGTGACCAAAGAAATGGCAGAGTCGTTGTCAGGAGTTTTCACTGAGGTAATAATTGCTCCAGAGTTTGACGCTGAGGCTTTAAGCGTTCTCAAAGAGAAAGCGAATTTGCGGATTCTGGTTGTGCCAGGGCCGGGCCCGGGACGTCGCGTTGAGGCGCGCACAATCCCAGGTGGTCTTCTCGTCCAAAGTGTCGACACTGTGCACGACATCGGTGATAACCCAGCGAATTGGAATTTGGTGTGTGGAGATGCTGTTTCGGCGACCATCATGCTCGATCTGGAGTTTGCCTGGCGCGCCTGCCGTTCGGTTAAATCGAATGCAATTTTGCTGGCAAAAAACCTTGGTGCGGTGGGGATTGGCATGGGGCAGGTGAACCGTGTTGATTCGGCACATCTGGCGGTATCACGTGCTGGGGAACGAGCGGCTGGCTCGGTTGGCGCGTCAGATGCCTTCTTCCCGTTCGCTGACGGTTTACAAGTGCTACTTGACGCAGGGGTGAGCGCAGTAGTACAACCGGGGGGTTCCGTGCGCGACGAAGAAGTCATTGCTGCAGCCCAAGCCGCCGGCGTGCCCATGTACTTCACCGGAACACGTCATTTTTTCCACTAGCGTGCGGGGAGGCTCATGGCGATTGGCCCTAGTCCCAACTTTTGCGGCGTTTTTTGTTGGTGGACTTACTGCAATTCAATCGAGAGCGAACGGTTCATTAGCTGACGTCTTGGGGTCGGGGCTGCAAGCAGCGACACTCTCATTTGCAACGGGGCTCCTAATTACGACTTTCATCGTAGTTACCAGCAAAAGGCTGCGCCTGGGCGTGCGTACATTGATGGCTTCTGTTCGAAAGGCCGATCTGCGCATTTGGGAGTTGTTCGGCGGCTTCATTGGCGCGTTCTTTGTGCTGTCGCAGAGCGTGTCCGTTCCTGTTATTGGAGTGTCACTTTTTTCAGTCGCAGTTGTGTCGGGCCAAAGCTCGTCAGCTTTGATTGTGGACCGTCTTGGACTTGGCCCACACGGGCGTCAGCCAATGACGCGGTGGCGTGTTCTCTCGGCACTTATCGGGCTTAGTGCTGTATTTGTTGCTGTTTCCGGTGGAGTAGACCAAAGTCAGAGGCCATCAACTTGGCTCGTCATCATGTGCTTTGTTGCCGGAGTGGGGATTTCCATTCAACAAGCAATAAATGGACGCGTGTCAAAGGCTTCGGGGGAGCCCCTTGTCGCCGCGTGGTTCAACTTCATCACTGGTACATCTATTTTGCTAGTCGCGTTATTGCTGATGTCGATGGTGGGAGTCATTGATATTGCGGCTTTGCCGAGTGGTCCCGCGTGGCTCTATGTTGGCGGATTTGTCGGGGTAATTTTCATCGCGACAACCGCCTGGGTGGTCGGTAAGATTGGGGTTCTTCGATTGAGCCTGCTTGCCATCGCCGGCCAACTCGTTGGATCACTCTTGTTGGATCTATTTGTCAAAGGCGAGCTTGAGGGGTCACTGATTGCTGGTGTTTTGTTGGCTTTCGCCGCCGTGAGCGTTAATGCAATTCGCCGACCCATCAACAGAGCCATGGACTAAGAGTGTGAGCCCGTCGCGGTGAGCACTGGTCATGGGACAGGATAGGGCCATGATTCTTGACGGGAAAGCAACAGCAGCAGCGGTTAAGGCAGAGCTCCGGGTTCGGGTTGAGGCGCTGCAGACTCAGGGGATTGTTCCCGGGCTTGGCACAGTGCTCGTGGGAGATGACCCCGGCTCCCACGCCTACGTGGGGGGCAAGCACAAGGATTGTGCCGAAGTGGGCATCTCCTCTATTCGGATTGATCTGCCCTCTGATTCAACCCAAGCTCAAGTGGATGCGCAGATTGCTGAATTAAATGCCGATCCTGACGTTACCGGATACATCGTTCAACTTCCGCTGCCCAAGCACCTTGACTCCAATCGGGTTTTGGAACTCATGGATCCGGGAAAAGACGCTGACGGGCTGCACCCCATGAACCTAGGACGACTTGTCTTGGGAATTCCAGCGCCGCTGCCATGTACGCCGGCGGGAATTGTTGAATTATTGAGGCGCTACGAAGTTCCGATTAATGGGGCCCACGTGGTGGTAGTTGGTCGCGGAATTACCGTTGGTCGTCCATTGGGTCTGCTACTTACCCGCAAAAGCGAGAACGCGACTGTGACCTTGTGTCATACGGGAACGCAGGACCTTTCGGCCGAACTCAAGCGCGCCGACATCATTGTCGCGGCGGCTGGTGTCCCCGGAATTGTTAAGGCAGTGGACATTAAGCCCGGTGCCGCTGTTCTGGACGTGGGGATAACTCGTACGGATGCTGGCTTGGTGGGAGATGTCGCCCCCGACGTGATTGACGTCGCCGGTTTCCTCGCGCCAATGCCGGGCGGAACCGGACCCATGACAAGGGCCATGTTGTTGGCCAATGTCGTGGCGCGCGCCGAGGAATTAGCCAAAGGCTAAGTATTCAATGGCAAATTCACGTGAGGAAAATGTGCACCGGCTTCCGCGGTCGAGGTTTCGCGAATGGCCCATTTCTTTGGTACTGCTCGGGATCGCTTTGTCGATGATCTTTGTCGCCACCGACCATTTCCGGCGTGGCTCATTGGTGCTCGCCGTAAGCGTTGTGTTGGCAGCCTTCCTTCGACTATTCCTTCCCGAGAATCAAGCCGGCATGCTCGCAGTACGGTCAAAAAGCGTGGACGTGGCTATTTTGGCCGTACTGGGTATGGGGTCGGCCATATTTGCCCTCTGGGTCCCTGCCCCGAACTGAAAAAGGTTCAAGCGAGACGGTATCTTGACGTCAAGATATTTTACTTTCAGCTCGTACATCCACGAAGGGGATAAATAATGGCTCGCTCTGGCAAAATCTCAGTGATTGGCGCAGGTTTCTACGGATCAACAACCGCATTGCGTCTCGCTGAATACGATATTTTTGACACGGTTGTATTAACCGATGTTGTTGACGGCAAAGCTGAAGGCCTCGCCCTCGACATGAACCAGTCACGGTGGATTGAAGGATTTGAAACGAAACTTGTTGGTCAGACTACCGGGATGGATGGCAGCGGATATGACACTATCGCGGGTTCGGAGATCGTCGTTATTACTGCTGGGCTGCCACGCAAGCCAGGCATGAGTCGCATGGATCTCATCGAAACTAATGCAAAGATTATGCGCGGGGTGTGCGAGAACATTGCTAAATTTGCACCCGACTGCATTGTGATCAATGTTGCCAATCCGCTAGATGAAATGACCGCACTCGCGCAACTTGTTACCAAGTTCCCCCATAATCGGGTGATAGGCCAAGCAGGAATGCTGGACACCGCACGCTTCTCACATTTCGTTGCAGAAGAACTCAACGTCCCGGTTGGATCGGTAACCACTCTGACCCTTGGCTCACACGGCGACACCATGGTGCCGGTTGCCTCAGCCTGTAGCGTTGATGGAAAGCCACTTCGTGACCTGCTCTCTGAGGAACAAATCGCAGACCTTGTTGTGCGCACGCGTAATGGTGGAGCAGAAATCGTGGCATTGCTGAAGACCGGCTCGGCCTACTACGCACCTTCTGCTGCGGCTGCTCGCATGGCACGTGCTGTCCATGAAAATTCCGGAAAGGTCATGCCGGTGTGCGCCTGGGTTGATGGTGAGTACGGTCTTTCCGGTGCCTATCTTGGGGTCGAAGCTGAAATTGGCACGGAGGGCATCAACCGAATCGTGGAAACCCCACTCACCGACGCGGAGAAAGCACTTCTTGTCGAAGCCTACGAAGCGGTTAAGGCCAAGCAGGCCGACGTTTCAGCCCTCTAATCACACATTTCATTTAAATCTGCATTTTAAGGAGTAATTCACATGTCACAAAAAATCAAGGTTGCCAATCCCGTCGTTGAACTCGACGGCGACGAAATGACCCGCATCATCTGGCACTTCATTAAAGCGGAACTGATTGAGAAATACCTTGATATTGACCTGAAGTATTACGACTTGTCCATGGAAAATCGAGACGCAACCGACGACCAGGTCACCATCGATTCAGCACACGCAATTCAAAAATACGGGGTGGGTGTGAAGTGTGCGACGATCACACCGGATGAAGCCCGCGTTGAAGAATTTGGGTTGAAGAAAATGTGGAAGTCACCTAACGGCACGATCCGCAACATTCTTGGCGGCGTTATTTTCCGGGAGCCAATCATTATTTCTAATATTCCCCGTTTGGTACCCGGTTGGACCAAGCCAGTAATTGTTGGCCGCCACGCATTCGGTGATCAATACAAGGCAACGGATTTCAAGGTGCCGAGTGCGGGAACTCTCACCATGACCTTCACACCAACTGACGGCACCGAGCCAATGGAATTCAATATTTTTGACTTCCCTGCCAGCGGGGTGGCGATGGGTATGTACAACTTGGATGAGTCGATCCGCGACTTTGCTCGCGCATCGATGCGCTACGGACTGAACCGTGGCTACCCGGTCTACCTGTCGACAAAGAACACGATTCTTAAAGCCTATGACGGTCAGTTCAAAGATATTTTCGCGGACGTCTTCGAAAATGAATTCAAGGCGGAGTTTGAAAAAGCTGGGATCACCTATGAACACCGGCTGATTGATGACATGGTGGCCGCCGCCATGAAGTGGGAAGGTGGATACGTCTGGGCGTGTAAGAACTACGACGGCGACGTGCAGTCTGACACAGTTGCTCAAGGCTTCGGCTCACTTGGCCTGATGACCAGCGTGCTCATGACGCCCGACGGTAAAACTGTTGAAGCAGAAGCAGCCCATGGAACTGTGACCCGGCACTATCGTCAACACCAGCAGGGCAAGCCAACTTCCACCAACCCAATTGCATCGATTTTCGCCTGGACTCGTGGACTTGAGCACCGCGGTGTTCTTGACAGCACCCCACAAGTCAGTGAATTTGCTCGTGCACTTGAGCGGGTCTGTATTGAAACCGTTGAAGCAGGAGATATGACCAAGGACCTAGCGATGCTGGTTGGCCCCGAGCAAAAGTGGCTTACCACCCAAGATTTCTTGGGCGCAATTGATGCACGCCTTCAGGGAGCGATGAAATAGGGGCGCTAAAACAAGCCAAGACCGGGCAAACTGCTGGCCCAGGCTCAATCAGCGGCCCTGCAACCTATTGTTAGGTGCGTGAGTGAGATCTGGGTAAACCTTGGGGTTGTCCTACTGTTTGTGCTCGTTGGTGGATTTTTTTCAGCGGCGGAGCTGGCTCTTGTCTCAGTTCGTGAAAGCCAGGTCGCACGTTTGGCTGAAAATTCGAAGCGAGGGCGCACTCTTGCTGGCTTGACCAAGGATCCGAATCGTTTCTTGGCAACAGTTCAGGTGGGGGTGACTCTCGCTGGCTTTATATCCGCCGGTTTCGGCGCGGCGACAATTGCCCCAGAGCTCGCTGTTCCATTAGAAAACCTGGGATTAAGCGCTGCCGCAGCCAACACCGTTGCTTTTATTGGGATCACGGTGATCATCGCCTACATTTCCCTCGTACTGGGCGAATTGGTACCCAAGCGAATTGCCTTACAACGGGTTGAACAGGTTGCGCTCTTTGTCGCAGGTCCGATCGAGTTCACTTCTAAAATGACGAGGCCTTTTATCGCGGCCTTGAGCGGATCGACAAATGTGATCGTTCGGTTATTCGGGATTGACCCTAAAGCAGCCAAAGAGCAGATGAGCGGTGAGGAACTCCGCGATCTGGTCGCAGCGCATGAGGATCTTAGTGTTGAAGAGCGAGAAATGATTGACGACATTTTTGCAGCGGGAGAGCGAGAGTTGCGTGAAGTCATGATGCCACGCACTGAAGTTTCATTCCTTGATGCATCGCTCTCGGTCTCCAAAGCGATTCGATTGATTTCTGATCAACCGCACTCCCGCTATCCGGTGATTCGCGGTTCAGCAGATGAAGTGATCGGATTCGTGCACATTCGGGATTTACTCGACCCAGATCTTGAAGACCCAAGTATTCAGGTCGGAAAACTCGTCCGTGAAGTGTTGAGCTTTCCGGCCAGTAAAGAGGTACTCGCCACCCTTAATGAAATGCGGCGGCTTCGCGCTCATGTAGCCATGGTCCAAGATGAATACGGCGGTACGGCGGGTCTGGTGACCATGGAGGATCTGGTTGAAGAACTGATCGGTGATATCAAAGACGAGTACGACGTTGAAGCCCCAACTCGTGAGCCGAGTCCCATGGGTGAAGTCACCGTGGACGGATTGCTCAATCGCGATGACTTTGAGGACCAAACTTCTATTGAACTTCCCGAGGGCCCATTTGAAACAATCGCGGGATTTATCGTTTCTCAATTGGGGCAGTTGCCTCAGGTCGGTGACAGGATCGATTTAGGTAGCCATGAATGTGAAGTTATTGAACTTGATGGCCGTCGGGTCGCCAGAGTGCGGGTGGTGGCCCGCGAAATAATCGGTGAGGAACAATACGACCGTGACCTCTAGTAGCCAAAAGCCCAGAATTTTTTCTGGCATCCAGCCCACAGCGGACTCGTTTCATATCGGTAACCTGCTGGGTGCCTTGCGTGAATGGGTGAAGCTTCAACAGAGCCATGATTCATTCTTCTGTGTGGTGGATCAGCACGCAATCACGGTTGATCAAGATCCTGAGATTCTGCGCAAGCGCACCCTCGTGTCGTTCGCCCAGCTGCTCGCTATTGGCCTTGACCCAGAAAAATGCACGGTATTTGCACAAAGTCAGGTCGCGGCCCACAGCCAGCTGTCCTGGGTGCTGCAGTGTCAAACAGGATTTGGCGAAGCGAGCCGCATGACCCAGTTTAAGGACAAGAGCTCAAAGGCGGGCAATGATCGTTCAACGGTTGGCCTGTTCACCTACCCAATTTTGCAGGCAGCCGATATTTTGCTGTACCAGGCAAATGGAGTACCCGTAGGTGAAGATCAAAGACAGCACCTTGAACTAACTCGTGACTTGGCGCAACGGTTTAATTCCAAATTTGGAGAAACATTCGCTGTTCCCGAAGTGTTGGTGGTCAAAGAAACCAGTCGGATTGTTGACTTGCAGGACCCGAGCGCGAAAATGAGCAAATCCAGCCCGAGTGGTTGTGTGTTTCTCCTCGATGAAAACAAGGCGGCGGAAAAAAAGATTAAGAGTGCAGTTACCGACTCGGACGCGGTGGTGCGCTTTGACGAGTTGAATAAGCCGGGAGTTTCGAATCTGCTGGCATTACAACAAGCGATTAACAACACGTCACTAGAAGCGCTCGAGTCAGAATATGCCGGTCGTGGATATGGAGATTTAAAAAGGGATACTAGTGAAATCGTTCTTTCAGTTATCCAGCCAATTCGTACTAGAGTCGATGAGTTACTCACCGACCCAGCAGAGCTCCAATCCCTCATGAGCAAGGGCGCCCAAAAAGCCCGAGATGCTGCGGCGCCGACGTTGGATTTGGTGTACGAAAGAATTGGTTTCCCGGCTAGCCCTCGAGGCTAATTTTGCCTTTTTTTGTTAAACGACCGCGGTTCTTGCGCTGGGTGAAAGCAGACCGGATTCCATAAAGAGTGAAACCGATTATGGCCGAAAATAGCAGCATCCAACCGATTGCTAATCCATCAAGACCTGAACCTGCGGTGGCTGTTTTTGTCTGGTCGGCGGCAAACCCCCGAACGACTATGGGGTCTGCGGTAGCAGCCCCTTGGCTAATGGATGCCGAGCTCTGCGCTGGGAGCGTGTTTTGTCCAAGAACCCCCACTGGCGTGACGGTGCCACCATTTGCAAAGGCCCAACTCAGGAGCTTTTCAGCGGCATCAGCGCTCGCCTCCTTGATCCCCATGAGCGAAACAATGTAGGTGGTGCCCTTGCGTTTCGCCACGCCGATAAAAGTGCGCCCCGCATTGGTGGTATAGCCGGTCTTTAGGCCGATTGTCCCTGTGAAGTTGCCCAGTAACATTCGGTTCTGGGTGTAGACAGTCTTAGATTTTTTCTTATTGGGGAACTTGTATTTCTTGCT
>FLOH01001609.1_pt1 | contig 11854 bp, 12 predicted proteins | sample 756751 | NCBI WGS metagenome assembly FLOH01 (sample SAMEA4026879, study PRJEB14308) | marine metagenome | biome: coastal water; material: water | depth 74 m
AATCTGCAGCAGCTAACAAGGAAAGGGGGTTCTTCATTAGAAGATAGAGTACAGGCTCTCTCCGAAATACATGTCCCGGAAGACTTAATGCAAAAGTGTTTATCTATTGAACCGTCTGCCCAACGGAGTGGCGTTCAGCGGCGCGCGAAGCGCGTCCGCTGCAACGCCTGGTTGGGCAGTTCATTTTAAGAGGTCATGAAGTAACAAAGTTTCAATTAAAGAGAACGCATTCTTCGCCTCAGCCGCAATCCTTGAACTACGAATCTTCTTCTTAAAGAACTCATGCGCCAAATCATTTCGCAAAGAAAAAACGCTATCTAGCTTCCCAGTTATTTTCCGGAACGAATCAAGTTCTTCCTGGGTTTCGCCCGATTGCTCAAATACCTCGCTCAGGGCCACTGCTATACGATATTTTATTGACTCCTTGGCTCTTAGCCGTGCCAATACTCCTGCTCCGTGTAAATCAACCTCAGTAAATTCACTAAGGAATCTGTCAGTGATAAATCCATGCTGAACGTTCAGATCCTCGACGAGCACCTCAAGCACTTGTGGCGCCACCAGTACGACCTCCAAAAACCTCCCTGCATCGAAGGCTTCTGCCAAAACTTTGACTTCCTCCTGTGCAGCATTCGCCGACAAGAACTTCTCCACCATAGAAATCATTTGCGTTACTACTTTTCCTGAGTTCTATGAAAAACTATTTCCCAAATTCAAAGCCCATCCCCAAGAATACGGAGAAACCGCTAAAATCAATGCTCTCAACGCCGTTGTCTGCCCACCCACCAACAGTATTCCCGTCCATAATAGGCAACAGGTATCTAAGTGACGCATCCAAGAAAAAGCTGGGGCCCATGCGATATTCGGTGCCGACTCCAGCTCGAATCGAACCATAAGTCCCGGGATCAATCCCTCCAACAGCTCCGGCTGTTGAATTTACAGAACCATCTTGTTCGAAGAACGAGCTGACCCAGTACAGCGATGCATAAGGGTGAAACGACTCCGTTTGCCCCAAGAAAAAGCGCCCGCCTAGTGCAACTTCAAGCGCATCCAAATCGGCATAACTTGTTTGGGAGACGGCAAGCTCAGCCAGTCCCTTCTTCTCACCATCCTTGTACACATATGCTCCAAGACCCACTTCAAGGGAGGAATACTCCTCCTTCACCGAGTATTCATAAAGGGTGCTGTCTGTATTGACATCTGTGCTGACGGAGTCAACGACTGCTCCCGCGATTCGGATTGATTCTCTATACTCAAATCCTGGTTGAGAACAAGATTCTGATGAGACTACAGCAAGGAGGAAAGCAAAGGGAAGGATGGATTTCATTGTGACAGTATTCTGTGGGGGGCCTGCCTAAAGCCGCAGGCTTCAAAGATGAGTGAGCTGAAAGGTTGTAGCACAGTCTATTTGTTCCTGGCAATAGGAAATGAGCAGGGCTTGCTTCTGTCTCAAATTTGATCTATTCCAAAGGAATACATTAAGAAAAAGCACTGACCGCTGGTCCTTATCTATCTGCCCAACGGGTTTGCCGTTCACCTGCCGGGCCAAGCGAAGCTTGGTGGCCCGGTCTGGTGCAACGGCTGGTTAGACTTCAAGATTACTCACTTCTGGCAAGAACACAATCCGGAATGGTGATTTGCCCAAGCATGAGGACTGATTGACGCAGGGTGAAGAACATGTCGACTCACCAACTCAGGGTTGATATTCAGGGTTCAGGGTCGAAGGGTGAAGCCTACTCACCTTTCTCGCCTGACATCTGATATTCGTTCGCTGATATTTGACCGCTGACATCCGGTTGCTGACATCCGGTTGCTGACATCCGGTTGCTGACATCCGGTTGCTGACATTCGGTTGCTTACATTCGGTTGCTGACATCCGGTTGCTGACATCCGGTCGCTGACAATTGACCGCTGAGGACTGAGGACTCATCTTTGAGAACTGATTTCGAGTTCAATCAGGTCTCAGCTACTCAGGATGCATTTACTTCCAAGAACAAATCCAAATCCCCTTTCCCATTAGTAAGTCTAACGGGTTTGCCGTTCAGCAGCCACGCGCAGCGTGGTCTGACTGCAACGGCTGGTTGGGCAGCAAACTAACCAACGCCAGCTTCTACCACGAACTGATTAATGACCATTGCGATTCTTTCGATGCCGAGTTCGGCCAATGACCAATATTCTTGTTTTCTGATTCCATGCCCATCTCCAGTTGGAATGGGCTTGTCCAACTTGAACACTCCGCGTAAGAAAAAGACAGCCGATGGTGGATTTTGGTTTCGTTCGATTCGGTCAACGATTCCTATGTGGGTAATCGCAGAATCGGGAGCCTCCAAATAGAAGCCCAAAAATCTACAGTCCCTTGAAGGAACCGCACGGGGATCACCTCCAAAGTAGACCTCCATGTCTTTGAAATGGTTCATGAACCAATTCCCAGTCATTCCTCGAACGATTACGATTTCTTCAAGCTCACTCATAAATCTCTCCTGCCTGTCAAACGGGTGATTTGGCTAGTCTTCCTCAACATGAAATGGTTGAAACTTCAAAACGCCAACGATAAGTCCAACGGAAGCAAACAGAAAAACCCATGCCCCCGAAGCGGCAGCGTTCTTCGTTTCCCCAAACATTTCAATCGTTTTGGAGTTAATGTAAACAAGTGTGAAAATCACAGAGAGGCCTGCACATAGCAGTCCCACGATTTTATTCATTGGACGATTCCGGAGAAGAGCCATTGCTGGGTAAATCCAGAGTGCCAGGTAAATAAATCCTCCCTGATCCAGTCCGTTTCGAGTGGCCAGTCCAACATCCACCCAGGTCATCAATAATGAGGCTACTGCCACACAGGAAGAGGCGAAAACTATTTTTCCACCTTGGTTCCAACTATTCCAATCGATCTTCATGTTATTCCAGGTTTGGGGGTTTTGATTATCCGGACTGACACACTCTAGCAAAGAAAAGCGTCTGCCCAACGGGTTGCCGTTCAGCTGCCGAGCCCGCGTAGCGGGCGATGGTCGGCTGCAACGGCTGGTTATGTTGTACCAATATAGTGAAAGTGCCGCATGAAAAGAGAAATTAGGCACATTTTTGAGCCTCACAGCTTGATGACGTTCAAAAATCACACCCACGCACCCAAAACCATAAACTCCCCTCCCAAAGGGGCCCCACAGCGGAAAACGAAAGTTGCTGGGAGTTGATCCACACAGTCTGACCACGTTCAACAACCACACCAACTCAAGTACGACATTTGCCCACCGCCGTTCAGTAATCAAAGTTTAGATTGCTGGTCACCAACCCAGTTCTGGCGCCATAGAGTTGTACTCATTTTCAAAGCGCGGCACATTTTGATGAAATCAAAACCCTTTGCTGACTTGTATCAACCTAACGGGTTGCCGTTCAGCTGCCGAGCCCGCGTAGCGGGCGATGGTCGGCTGCAACGGCTTGTTATCTAGTCTACCTTGAGAAAACATAAACTCCTGCATTGGACATATCAAAATGGCCCAGGATGCATTTTCACGCCAGAATCAGTTCAGAAAATACCTCAGGGGAGATCAAAAGAACAAATTGGAGGAACGCTCAGGATCCCAATCAACCCCATGGGCACGAGCACGCAGAAGCTTTGACTTGGAATTACACGCGAAGATTTTTCGACGAACCTAGCGAATCATGACTGAGAAGAACCAAAACTCAATCTCTTCGAGGGCCCACACTCACTGGCTGATTCTCCCCACGGAAAAGCCCAGCACCAATTCCAAGCCAAAAAACCCAATCCTATTCTTGAGCCATCTAGATAACGGTTATGCCGTTCAGCAGCCGCAGTGTAGCGAAGCGAAACGGAGGTCTGTCTGCAACGGCTGGTTAGCTGCCTCCCTTACGAAACTCCAGCAAGCCTTCTGCAAACTGATCCCAAAGGCTTAACCGCGCAACAAGAGATTCTTTTGCCGACTCAAACGACTCACTCCACAAATTGGAATCGTTTCCGCAAAGCCTTTGAACAAGCTGTTTAGCCTGTGGGCCATGCTCTTCAGAATCCAATCCAATGTGACGTTCGAGATAATGGAGAAACGTATCCCAGGAACCCTGTGATTGTTTGGACAATTGCTCCACCAGCTCCAAAAACATTAAAGGCACAGCCTCTTCTCGCCCGTATGCGAATGCTGCGGCAATCTTGTGTACTTCCTTTGTTCCAACTATTCCCATTGTCGTTGAGACAAAAGAGTCTACGCCTCTCGGAATCTCGTTCTCCTTCAAAACCTGCTTAACCGAATTACCCAACTTTATCTTTTTGACAAATTTCCGTATCGGTTTCGTCGAGGATCCACATTCCTCCATTGCTCTTAAGTAAATTTCATAATGCGATGCATAGCCACCCTGTGGATCTTCGTCACTCTCTTCGCTCAAGACGATTTCATTAATTAGTCTTCTCGAAATCGTGTCTGGAGTAGGGACCCAAGGCACTCCCACGCAAGTCAAATGGCTTTGTAAGGCCTTCAATAATGTTTGAAAGTCCCACACCGCAAACACGTGCGTTTCCATAAACTTGCAAACTGCCCCCCGGATGACCCGGAAATCAACATGGTTTTCGCAGCTGCCCTCGCGGAGAACAACCGTCTGGATGAGGCTACGGCAACTTTGGAGAAAACCTGGAACACCGTAGAGCATGATCCACAGTTCGCGCGCGCCATCCTCACCCACTATTCGGCTATGGGGCAAACTAGTGAGGCCAAGGATTTTGTGCATCGCATGCTGACCGAAGATCCGACCCACGCCAGTTCGTGGTCCATCTCCGGCGACATGATGCTTGCCGCAGGTGACTTGGAAGGAGCCACTGAGGCTTACCGCAAAGCCCTGGAAATCGACCCTAACGTACCAACGCCGGAGTCTATCCAGTTCAAACTTGGCGGCAGCACTTCCAACCAGGACCCGATGTATACCGCAGCACTAGCCGCGGAAGAAAAAGGGCAGTTCGAAGCTGCAGCCAACCTGTACCGCTTCCTTGTGGAATCGAAGCCACTCAACAACGAGGTACGCCTTGGCTTGAGCCGAGTGCTTTGGGCACAGGGTCGTTACCAACTTTGCGACATGCAAATGGTCAATGTCGCTAGTGGCATACGCGGATGGCGCGGCCACTTGTTACAAGCCAAGTTAGACATTCGTTTCGAGCGTTTTGGCAAAGCCAAGACTTCGCTCATGCTTGCTTTACGCGAGCGCCCAGACCTAAAGTCTGCCGAACTGTTGTTGGTCTACGTTGACCAACGCATCGTCGAAGAAACTACTCACACATCAGAAGACGCTTAGATTTCATCTAAGCAACCTTCCGACCACAGCCCACCAGTGGATCAGAAAGTACATAAAACCGACCTCGTCTTGCCAGCCGTCCTTAACCGGTCGCGGGCGGAGGATTTAACCGACCTTTGGGATACGGTTCAAGACGAAGGCATTACCGAGATTGACGGCGGTTCTGTCATGACGCTGGATTCGTCCGGACTTGCCTTACTGCTCGACGGCTTGCGTCGGGCAAAGTTCAACGACCTCCCCGTCACCATCTTGAACCCAACCCCGCCATTGCTGGCGGCGCGTCGTGCATTCAACTTGTACGACTTGATGATCTTCCCCAATAGCGTGGAAGATGTCATCTTGGAAGCCGAGCTCGGCATGCGCTTGGGTGAAGTTCTGATCGAATTCGGATACCTCACTAAGGAAGCCCTAGAGAATGCGGTAAAGCTCGCGGAAGAGCGCCCCGACACCTATTTGGGCCAAATCCTTGTCGAGGAGGAGCACATTACCGAAGAGCAGCTGGCACGCGCCCTCGCGATGCAGCACGGTCTTCCAGCCCAAAGGCCGAGGCGTCATTCAGTGTAAAACGTATGAAACGTTTTAGCCGGTGGCGTTCTTTGCGCGGTCCATTAGGTTCTTAAGCAAACCAACTGCAGCAATCACAACGATCAAGCCTGCAAGTGAGCTAAAGATGCCAGAGGCGTAGCCGCCGAGGCCATAAGGGATTTCGCCCAGCTTGGCAGAGGCGTTGCCCCAACCAGGTGCATTCAGAAAGACCAAGAAAGCTGCGCCCATTGCGTAATCTTTAGAAGAATCGCCACCAGCACAATTCCAACCAATCCAAGCGCCAGCGCCCGTTACAAGCAGAGCAGCGATGTTTGAAAGGTCGGGACTAAGATCAGCGGCAATACCGCCGATTACGGCGATTGCTACTGCAGTTAAGAAGAGTCTTTTTTCCATGACCCTTCAAATCGACGGTCATCCCTAACAATTTCCCACTTTTTGTCACACAATTGGTGTTTTATTCCATGATTGCCCCTGTTCATGCATTCTAGGGCGAGCTTGAGTAAATTTATTTTCATAATTCTCTTGGTTTGGTGCAGCCAAAGTGTCGTTTGGCCCTCAGGAAGCGTTGAAGAGGGGTAAGAGTCACGCTCAACAAGAGCCTCACGTGCGAATTTAGAATAAGCCTCGCAGTAGCCTTCGGTTTCAAGTCCTCACTGCAATCTTCATCCCTTTCGGGGGGGGGCGAACAACGTGAAGGTTAAGCGGTCTTTGGAAGAGATACTTTAAAGTTCGATCCGAGGCCTTCCGTGCTGGTAACGGAAACGTGACCGCCGAGTGCTTGAACGGTGTCACGTACGATGCTGAGTCCAAATCCAGCGCCTTCAGCCATTGCAATAGCCTGCTCTGATCTCATGTGCGGCTCAAAGATAGCACCAAGATGATCCTCTGAGATTCCAATTCCAAAATCTGAAACAGTTAAGACCACCCGATTCCCAATGATTTCTGCCGACAGGATTATTTGGGTATTGAATTGCGAGTACTTGGCAGCATTTACAAGTAGATTGATGATGATCTGCGTCAGAGACTCTTTTGAAGAATAGATAATAAGTTCTTCCCCTGACGCGGATATTGTGAGGTCGTCCTCTCTTCCATATGGGCGAAGGCATTCTTTGGCAATGCGATCGAATAACCGTAGGAGGCAAAAATCCTCCTGAACGATTTCATCACTAGCCTCTGAATGATCGCTCATTAACATCGAAAACAACTTCTTCAATCGGCCGATGGGATGCAGAAAGCTTTCTAAGATGTCTTGCCTTTCTTCGGCCTCCATGGCCAGCCCATGTTTCGAAAGCAGTTGGACTCCAGAGGAAATTTGCGAGAGTGGAGTACGGAACTCATGAGAGATTGACTGCAGAGTTAAATTTTTCCTTCTTAACCTTTGCGCGGCGGCAAGGGAATCGGTTTGTGCGCGGAGGCGTCGTTTGAGGGAACTCAGATATGGACCTGCTAATGCTGCAAGCATCTCGAGCGTATTGCAATCTCCCAGGGAAAAATGACCGATTACATCTGATTCAGAATCAATCACAGCAATCACTTGGCCATCATAAATGATTGGCACTGAAATCTCAGATCCGTTTAAGCTAGCACTATCTCGAATATAGTACTCACATTTTTTAGTCTCCAGCACGAGCTGAGATTTTTTTTCTACAATGGCCTTGCCTACAACTCCCTTACCTGCAGGAATGGCGAGCTGATGCAGAGTCACTTGGAGGGCGGTTTGGTTGCTTCCGGCGCCTGCGACTTGGCTAGCGAAGCCGGACTCGACCTTGTATACGATGACATCAGAGGCATTTAAGGCTTTGGCAGCAGCCGTGGCAACACAAAGGTATAAAGATTCCATGGTCTCGCAGGAATAGATTGCCGTCAAAAAATTATTAACGACAACCTGTTCGCTCAAGCTCCGGTTCTTCTTCCTCAACAAATCATTGTTCGTTTGGATAAGTTGAACCGAAAGCAAGAGGTCGGGTAAGGCATCGGAGGGCGCAAAGTCCGACAATGTGAACCCGGCCTCCGTTAGGCCATCGATGCTTGTTGCGGATGGCTTTATGACAATAGAAACCTCATGTGGACAATCATGGTCTCGCAGAAGCTGTCCTTTAAAGGGGACTCCACCGATGTCGATAAATGACAGGATAATGGCGGAGTTCTCGTGCTGCAGTAGCTCTTCGTAACTGTAATCATTGAGAATAGGTCTTGTGAACTTTATGGAATCTAAGGCGTCCGCTCCTATAGTTGTTCTTGGCGATGCCTCGGACAGCCTTGGAGACACTTCGAGAAAAGTCATGTCTCTCCCGAGTTTAAAGTTAAAGGGGAATAACTGGCATAACGCTTCTTGTGTAATTCCGGCCATCAGCGTATTAAGAACTAGCCGTTATAGCGAAAACGACTTCGCCGTTTTCTAAGGTGCCTCGGTTCTCAATGGATGCTTGGAGCTTGAAGCGTGAGAGAACACCTTGCAGTAAACCGACCACGAAGAGTTCAAAACCTTCCCGCTCAGAGCCGTAGAATATTTCAAGATTACCCTGATCTAGATGCCCGGCAACACGAAAAGATGGAGGGCTATAGCCGGGGAAAAGTCCAGAGGCTCTTTCATGAAGGGTATTCATGTTAGACATGAATTCATGAATGTCACGGCCGGCTAATGTAAGCAATGCACCAAAGTATGTTGGGGAGGTTTCAAGAATCCAATGCTCGCCAAAGCCTAAGAGGAACTCAGGCGGCTCTAATCGGGTGACTGCCACCGCCTGACTCAACATCTCGAACAAGATTGAGTCGTCGTAAGGATCGAAAATCTGAAACCCTCCGACTGGATAGCCAGGCAACTCTGGCATGATGGTGTCCCAATCATGCGAGCCATGGTTGGCCTTTAGGAAATCCTGGAAAGCGGTGTTGACTAAGCCGTACATTTTTCTGGAATCACTATACCTCTAATTGGTGATTTATGCTCCCACTATCCTGTCCGTAAGCCAAAGAATATCGTGCAACTAGTGGGGGCCCGAGGAATCAGGAGAACCAGCTCCCTCAACTACGAAGCAGAACACCCAAGGCCTCTGCGGGGACCGGCTTCGACCAATAGTATCCTTGACCATAGTCACAACCCAATTCTCGCAAGATGTCTAACTCCTCTTTACATTCAATGCCCTCAACAACTGAAATGGCACCAATGTCTTTTGCTAAACGAACGATACTCGCAACCACCGCCAGCAATTTGGGGTTATCGGCAATCCCTGTTACATACGATCGATCAATTTTTAACTCAGTAAGTGGTTGCTCACTTAGAGCCCTCAAAGAAGTATAGCCAGCACCAAAATCATCGACTGCCAAACCCATCCCAGAGTCTTTCAGTAGTTTTAAATTCTGTAGCCCCTCTTCGGATTCAAGCACAGAGGCGCTTTCAGTGATTTCTGCAGTCAGGACCTCAAATGGTATCTCGTGCGAACGAACGTGCTCTATAAGGCTCGCGGCAAAAGAGGGGTCTAATAACTCAAAAGGGCTGACATTAAAGCTCATGCGCGGTAACGTGACTTCGAAAGCCTGCATGGCTTTGAACTCCTTCATCGCGCGATCTCGTAAGAGGACTCCGAGCTTGTTTATCAATCCCCATTCTTCTGAGGCGGAGATAAACCTATCTGGACTCACGAACCCAAGTTCTGGAGAATTCCAACGGGCTAAAGCTTCTGCTCCATGAATGCTGCCATCGATAAGATCGATTTGTGGCTGCCAAGCAATAGAGAATTCAGCATTCGAGATTTCGATAGCACGATTAATTAAGGAAGGCATATCGAGTCTTAGGGAAGGCAATGGAATGCTAGCGTCGGTATATAGATAAACTCCTCCCCTGCCAGATTTCAATCCCGTTAAAATTGACTCGAGCCGCTCAAGGACATCATTCTTGTCGGCTTTTCGATGAGAGGTAATAATGCCCTTGTGGACATAAATAGATGTAATTGAGGGCGCAAACACTGCAAGTGGGTGTTCAGGAGCCCGCTCCAAAAACAGTTTAGTTATCCGTGCCCGTAGTGCTATCAGTTTGGCCTTACTCTCAATGTGGATTTCGCCGGGAGCGCCCTCATCGCCAAAAACCGTCACCGTGAAACTATTGCTATCAAAAATCCACTCGTTGTTTGGGAAGACGTCTTTAAGGACAGAGTCTATCGTGGACAACAACTCTACTCGTATGCCGCGAGCAAGAGCCTTTACTTGACCACTAAACGCAAAGCGAAGGGCCAGGAGGGACGGGAGGCCTCTCGGAGTAGCAGTGTCACGCAAATAGTCATATAGCTTAGTCGCATAATTATCCACCAGCAAAGCACCGTCCTCCGGCGCAGACATTACGCGGTGTATAGAAGCCATCAACTCGTCGCCGTCCCATGGTTTTTCGAGAAGGTCCTTTACCCCGGAACGAAGCGCAGTGAGCAGATTCTGCTTTTGCCCAAATGCGGTGAGCACGACGATGGGTATATTTCGAGTCTTGGCCTGAGATTGCAGCACCTTGACGAATTGCATTCCACCCATTTTAGGCATGTTCAGGTCTGTAACAATAACGTCATATTGCGCCGCGCTTTGCTGAAGAACATCAAGTGCCTCAAGCCCATTGGTTGCGGAATCCACGTCGAAGCCCTCAAGTTCTAAAAAACGCCGGAGGTTCCTTAGAAGGGTCGTATCATCTTCAACAATCAGCGCTTTCGGTTTCATTTTTTAGCCTGCCCATACCTGTGGCTCGATAAGTATATCAGCGCATCTTAGAGATTTTAGGAATTCTGAACAACGGTAAAAGGTAGGGCATTATCTGCACCGCTCTCTTTATAGTTAAGGGTTCTGGGCAAATACGGTTTCATTGTAAGGCATGTAAGGTCAAGTGCTGGTCTCCGCACGAACGAGAAGGTATTGGGACTTCGGTTTTTGACATTCTCAAGCGCAGCTAACGGGATTGCCGCTCAGCAGCCGTAGTGCAGCGTAGCGAAACGGAGGTCTGTCTGCAACGGCTGGTTGGGCAGCTCACTCAACAGAATCTGAAGGATCCTCCATTAACTCAACAAAGCGCTGCATCAATCGATGGCTTGGTGTATCAAGGATATCCAACTTACCTGTGACCTGCCCCCCAAAGCGGTACCACACCCTATGTTAGTTCCTGAGGTTGAGCAAGTGGTGCCCGAGTAAGTGTCCCATGCCCGACTCCGTGAAGTCGTGGCCGACCTCTCGCTCGACAACTCCATCTAGTGCAACGCGGGGATCAGAGATCCGGGAATTCGTCGCTCACGGCATTCATGCCATCGATGATGCCGAGGCCGCCGTGGAAGTCGCCCTTGTTGGCCAGGATACCGGCGGCCAGGGGGGCGGCCATCATGAAGGGGGTGGCCTCCTCGATGAAGGCCCGCTGGTACCCCCGAAGGCCGCGCTCCTCGGCGCGCTTCACGCGAGCCTCGTAGAAGTCGAGGAGCCTGGCGCCGAGTGTGAATAACTGGGTGCGGGTGACCGCGTCGAGGTCCAGGGCGTCGAGGTCCACCGAGCCCTTGCCGTACTCCTCGACGATGACCACGGCCATGGCCAGGAGCTCGGCCGCCTCGTCGACTGGCTCCTCGGCCGGCTCCTCCGCTGGCGCCGGTGGGGCAACTGGCTCGGGCTCGGGCTCGGGCGCCGGCAGTGCGAGCTCACCTGAATGTGCGGCGCCAGCACTTGTTGACACTGACTCTGGGGTCGGTGCCGTTGGCGAGGACGGATTGGCTAGTGCCGGGGAATCCTCCGCTGGTGCTGAAGTCAATGCCGGCACGACGAAGAACAGGCCAAAGGCAGCCACTACACAACCGACTGTTATCCACATAGCCACAGTATTCGCTCGATCCATCTCTAGTCTCTGGCGTGAAACAGGACAGCCACCCTAATATGGAATGGTGAGAAATCTGCAGCAGCTAACAAGGAAAGGGGGTTCTTCATTAGAAGATAGAGTACAGGCTCTCTCCGAAATACATGTCCCGGAAGACTTAATGCAAAAGTGTTTATCTATTGAACCGTCTGCCCAACG
>FLOH01001610.1_pt1 | contig 11729 bp, 10 predicted proteins | sample 756751 | NCBI WGS metagenome assembly FLOH01 (sample SAMEA4026879, study PRJEB14308) | marine metagenome | biome: coastal water; material: water | depth 74 m
CCGATGAATTGGTTTTCTTCAACCAGCATTCGGCTGACCTTGTGGTGAAAGTCGCGGCGTTGATCGGCAATATGCTCGTCCAGACGTGCCAGACGCAGACGCGCTTTCTCGCGGTTACGGCTACCGAGCTTCTTCCGGGACAGTTGGCGGGCAAGGCGGCGGCGTTTCTTCTGCGCTTTTCGGTAGTATTGTGGCGGCGCAAACGTCTCACCAGTGGACAGCGTGGCAAACTCCCGAAGCCCAAGGTCAAGCCCGACAGCCCCGCCTGCAAACACCGGCTCTGCCATCTCCACCTCTACCTGGATGCTGACGAAGTACCGCCCGCTCTTGCTTCTCGATACGGTTACGTTCTTCATCACACCGTCCAGCGGACGATGCAGAACCAGGCGCACAAGACCTACCTTTGGCAGGTGGATATGCCGCCCATCCGGGGCAATCCAACTTTCTTTTGGCTGTGGATAGCGGACGCTTTGCTTTGCTCGCTTGCTCTTGAAATGCGGATATCCCCCGCGCTTGTCAAAGAAATTCCGAAACGCCCGATCCAGATCCTTGAGCGATTGCTGCAAGACCTGAGAATGTGCTTCTTTCAGCCAGACAGTCTCTGCGGACGCTTTCAGGATAGGCAATTGCTTTGCCAGATGGTTGTATCCTGGATACTTGCCCTGGCTTTGTGCAAGCCCCCAGTTGTAGATGTATCGGGCATGCCCAAATTGTCGGGCCAGCTCCCGCTGCTGTTCCCGATTTGGGTAGAGGCGATACTTGAGCCCCTTGCGGACGATCATTTCCCTTTTTGTTCCTTGATGTACTGCTTGACAACTTCCAGCGACACTGACGTGCGGTCTCGGTGTGATTTAGTAGAAGACATGCAGATATTCTAATATAGAACGCGCGTTCTATCAACCATGCCGGGGGCAAAGCCCCCAGCAGGCAATCCCTAAGCCCCTTACACCTGCCCAGTACCGCAGGTACAGTGTATCCCACTGCTAAAGCAGGTGGGTTTTACGGGGCGATTCATAAAGGAGAACTACCAGCAAAATAGGCTTTTTGCTCGGTTATCTAGAAATTATTTTTCTACCCTGATCCCCTCTCCTGCCAACACCTCCCCAATATGCCAAAGAGGCTGGTCAAGTTCTTTTGCCCGCGCGAGGAGATCATCCAGTTTATCGGCAGGAACTGAGAGGAGTAATCCACCGCTGGTTTGAGCGTCAAAAAGAAGCATCTGGTTTTCTTTATCGATATCCTTATCAAAGCTAATATGCTTCTCAAAATAAAGACGATTATCCGATGACCCACCGGGAAATGTCCACATCTCGGCAAATTTTCGGGCACAAGAAATCAGTGGGATTTTGGACATGTGGAGGCGCAATCCTACGCCTGAGGCATCGGCCATCTCGAAGGCGTGACCAAGTAAACCGAAACCAGTGATATCGGTAGCGCCCCTTACCCCAAATTCCAGAGCAAGTTCGGATGCGGTTTTGTTAAGGCGGCTCATCCAGCCCACCACTTCGGCAATATCTTCGGGTTTAGCCTTATCTTGTTTTAACGCGGTCGTGGTCACACCAAATCCGATTGGTTTGCTCAGCACAAGCGCATCCCCAACCCCTGCACCACCTTTCGTCATCATTTTATCTATGTCGGCAAATCCCAGCACGACGAGACCGTACTTCGGCTCATCGTCTGTGATGGTATGTCCACCTGCAATAACGACGCCAGCTTCACGAGATTTCTCCGCGCCACCTCGCAAAATTTCACTTGAAATTTCAGTTGGCAAGTTCGACGGGAGCGCTGTGATATTGAGGGCAAGAAATGGGCGCGCGCCCATTGCGTAGATATCTGAAAGGCTATTGGCTGCTGCAATTGCGCCATAATCATAGGCCTCGTCGACAACGGGAGTAAAAAAATCGGTCGTTACGATGAGGGCACGTTTCTCATCCAGCCGCCACGCTGCAGCATCATCAGGATCGCCGATTCCGATTAAAAGATCAGGATAATTTTCTGCCTGATAAATATTTTGTATTGGACGCAGTACCTGCGCCAGTGCTTCCGCACTTAATTTAGATGCTCAACCAGCACAAGATGCGAGACTGGTAAGGCGGATTTGCTTCCCTGATGGTTTTGCTGCGTCTACCATAATATTCTCCATGATAAAAATTACCGTACAAAAAACGGCTGAGGTCTATTTTACTTGACCTCAGCCGCGGTTTCAATATAAATCTTTTTCTACTTTAGGGAAGTATTGTTCCCGACGTTCCAACTTCAGGTAGCGGGAAGAGGAAAGGTGAATCATTTGGGAGCAACATTACGTCAATATCCGGCGCAAGCTTGCTAATATATTGATAGATAAGCAGATCGGGTTTATTCTGAATAGCACTGTTGATCCGCTCCAAGGCTGTGGCTTCAGCTTCGGCCTGGATCAGACGTGCATTCGCTTCACCCTGGGCCGCGATCACGGCTGCATCCGCAGCACCTTGCGCAATCTGACGAGCCTGCTCGGCCTCCTGCTTCTTTGATTCAACCACAAATTTGGCTTGTTGAGCCTGTTGTTCAGCAATTTGCTTTTGTTCAACAGCGACTGCATATTCTGCGCTAAAGTGAATGTCGCGCAAAACAAAATCAACCAGAATGAGATTGTTTTCCTTAAATTTCTCTTCCATTGACAAAGTAATCGCACTTTCTAAAGAGGACCGCTCAGAACTAACGATCTCTTCAATCCCATACTGGGAAGCCACATCACGAACGATACCGCGCGTAGTCGGGCGAACAAGCTCATCAAGATAACGATTTGACCATTCAATATGAAGCTGGGTGACCTTGGTGGCATCTACTTGAAAGATGACTGAAGCATCAATGAAAACTTCTTGTCCATCTTCAGTACGTGCGCGGATCGAGTCGTCTCCGATAACACTTCCCTCAGCAGATGCAGCCGACATTGTGTAGGTCTGACGAGAGATTGAGTAAATACGTGCGATTTCCCCAGGGACAATCCATCGTAGGCCGGGCGTAATGGCCTCTTCGAGATAGCCGTTCGGTGCGCGGAAGCTATATGGTGAAACAACGACTGCGCGTTCATTCGGCTCAATAAAGACGATTCCGGCGCTAATCACCGATATAACCATTGCAAAAAGAAGCACACCAACCAACAGCGATGTTAATCCTTTTGTAGGCTGCTTCCTTGACGCGCGCATAATCACCATGCCAAGAACAGCAATGAAGGCAAACCATGAGAGACTGGCTAAACCTTTAAATAAGATTGCGATATTCATACGATCCTCCATTTTGAATGTTTAGGTAAATAACTAAACAATGATGAGATTATTCTCTGATTAAGGCTCTACAAGATATTGCAGTACCGTATATAAGTAATGAGAATTCTTCGAAAATGATAATACCATGCAAGTACCTGGGGCCGTATTGGAAATATATCAGAGATTTTTTAAAAGAAAATACCGCCCCGAAGGCGGCTATGATCTCGTTTTTTCAGGGCTAATACCAGATCCGAAATGATGTGGTCGTCTGCCCCGATTGCTCATCAAGTGAAACTTGTACATCAATCGTTACCAGCCCACCATAAGCTTGATTGGCTATGGTTAGCGGCAAAGTCGCAATCCCATTTTCATCAATTAGGACGGGAAGGGTTTTCTCTTCTCCAGTTGTCCAGATAACTTTTGCCTGCCCAATTGCCCCCTGAACAGGTTGGAAAGTCTGATCTTGAACGACAACAAAGATCAATTGTTGATCCGTTGAATAGGTAACCGCTTTCCAGGGAAAAGCACGCACCTTCAGCGACAAAACTTGTGTTCGGATACTTGCATCAAGCGGGAGAACAGGATCACGCCTTGCTGGGTCTTCACCCGTTGAATTAAAAAAGATTGCCCCTAATTCACCCATCACAACACGTTGTCCTTCCGGTTTGGAAGGATGCCATTCCAGTCGCCCATTTTGAAAGTACTGGACGACCCTGTTATCCTGATATTCAAAGGGTGAAATCGGATAACCCAAAAGAGCCAAGCCTCCATGCTCATCAAAATACTGCAAAAATGCAAAACAAACTGCATCCCCTGTTTCAAAATCCCGACAAGCCAGAGGGTTGTCAATCCTAAGTTGCACCCCGGTTTTATATGTCAACGTGCCCAATGGTGAGAGATGGACTTCTCCATTTTGCAATTCAAGACGAGCACGTTGGAAATATTGCACCAGTACGCCATCCTGGTTAATGAATTGCTCTGTAATCGGATACCCCAAAAAAGTTTCTGCTTCATTAATATTTTGGTAAAAATGCCAAAATGCCCCCTGAATATTATGCCTGGTTTGATCAAAATACTTGTTGTGATCGTCATCTTGCGCTTGAACAGGGCTGACCGCCAACAAGCTCAAAATCATCACTAAACCAATAAAACTTCGCATAGATTTCATATTTCCCATATTATACATAAAAAATGGTGAAAAAGTATGATACTCGGAAGTGGCTAAATAGGTGTGTCTCAAAGTGGGAATGCTATGGCTCTGCAGGGATTACAAATCCCTGCTTACACAGGATAATCGCTGGATTACAAATCCAGCCAGAGCAGATCATTATTTTAGTTACACACGAAAATAGCCACTCCCTGATTTTTTCACCATATTATTTGCGGTACATTTTTTGAAAATATATATTTTAATCTTTATAAGCTTGCAAAACTTCAACAATATTTTTCGCCGCGTGTCCATCTCCAAAAGGATTCACTGCCTGCGCCATCGCAGAGTGAGCTTTGGGATCGTTGAGCAAATAATTCGATTCATTTATTATCTTCTGTCTTTTCGTCCCAACCAGTTTCAATGTGCCTGCTTGCACACCCTCGGGGCGCTCCGTCACTTCCCGCAGAACCAGCACTGGCACACCAAAAGCAGGTGCTTCCTCTTGAATGCCGCCCGAATCCGTCAAAATGAGCGTAGACTTTTTCATCAAATGAACCAGCGGTAAATACTCCAGCGGTGGTAATAGAGTAATATTGCGAATATTTCCCAATAATCGGTGAACCGGCTTCTGTACATTAGGGTTGAGATGAACTGGATATACAATTTCTACATCACCACGTGCCGCAATAGATTTGAGCGCAGCACATATATTCTTAAGGGGTTCGCCAAAATTTTCTCTTCGATGTGCGGTGACAAGCACCAAACGCCGCGATTCTAACCCGGAAATCAGGTCTGCTACCATTGTGGGAGTTTCCTCTTCAGCGACATAATAGAGCGCGTCAATGACCGGATTCCCCGTCACATGGATGGACTCCTCAGGTACGCCCTCTTTCAGCAAGTTACGCCGGGACCATTTGGTCGGTGCGAAATGCAGGTCGGCTGTCACGCCCGCCACACGTCGATTGACCTCTTCGGGAAAAGGATGCCATTTATTATGGGTTCGCAATCCGGCTTCAACGTGCCCAATACGGATGCGACGATAATAGGCATTCAACGCCGCCGCCATAACTGTGGTGGTATCGCCCTGCACAAGCACCCAATCTGGTTGGATATCTTCCAGCACAGGGTCAAGATTGGTAAAAACTGCGGCTGTCAGTTCGGCCAGGGTTTGATTCGGGCGCATCAGATTCAGATCCATATCGGGTTTGATATTAAAAAGCGTCAATACCTGATCCAACATCTCACGGTGTTGCGCTGTCACACAAACATACGAATCGATGCCCTTCGTTTTTTCAAGCTCCCGAACAACAGGAGCCATTTTGATCGCTTCAGGACGTGTTCCAAAAATCGAGAGAATTTTCATAATTATTTTGTAGGATTGAGTCGTAAACTCGCCCTTAGGTATTAACACCCAGGCGAGCCAATTCAAAACCAGCCTTCTGCCACGCAGCTGGGTCCCACCCATTTACGGTATCCACTGCTACGCGGCCGGACATCATTTTAATAACAATATGCGCATCCAGCAACTTGAATTCGTTATGCGCAACCAGCAAAATAACTGCATCCACATCGGCAAGAACTTCCTCCAAAGTAGGGACAATGGTTAAGTTGGGCAAGGTTGCGTTCGGAGCAAATGGCTCGAAGGCTTTCACTTTTGCTCCAGCATCCTGAAGCAAAAGCACGACCTCAACAGCAGGGCTTTCGCGCAGATCATCCACATCTGGTTTATAGGCCAGACCGAGCGCGGCAATACTTTTGCCCTCCAACGAACCAAGTGCACGTTCCACCAAGTTTACAACAAATTTTGGCTGGGCGTCGTTCACTTCCCGTGCGGTGCGAATGAGCGGCGTTATTTCTGGCGCAGCTTCAACAAGGAACCAAGGGTCAACACTAATACAATGCCCTCCCACACCAGGTCCAGGTTTCAGAATATCAATCCGTGGATGCAGGTTGGCAAGCGAGATCGCTTCCCAAACATCCACGCCGAAACGGTCGGCGAGACGGGAAAATTCATTGGCTATCGCAATATTGACATCGCGGGTGGTATTTTCCATCAATTTGACCATTTCGGCGGTCGTGGCATTGGTTTTGACGATCTGGCCTTTGACGAATACAGAATACAAGTCATAGGCTGCCTGCGCCGACTCTGGTGTAACTCCACCAACTACACGGGCATTCTCGACCAACTCACGTAAAATCTGGCCGGGCAATACACGCTCGGGCGAATAGGCAAGATGAAAATCCACGCCGGCCTTCAACCCGGATTTCTCAAGGATGGGGGCAACCAGATCAATGGTTGTGCGTGGGGGTGAGGTCGACTCCAGCACAACGAGATTGCCATTTTTAAGATGCGGGGTAATTGCCTCCGCTGCAGAGATAACGGCACGCATGTCGGCACGTTTTCCATCTTCGTAGAAGGGGGTCGGCACCGCAATAATGAAAGCCTCAGCAGGCTCTGGTTGAGTCGCGACCCGCAACTTCCCTGATCGGATCGCATCTTGAACGAGGTTCAGCAATCCAGGTTCGTGGATATGCAGACCTCCATTTTGGAGCGTCTCGATAATAAGGGGGTTAGTATCAACCCCCACAACTTCTAAACCATGCGTGGCAAAAGTGCTGGCGGTGGGCAGGCCGATATATCCCAGCCCAAGAACACAAATTTTCTGAAATTTCACAATTTCTCCAAGTGGTGCAATTTTCTAGCTTGGATATTATACAACCAACGGGCGATAAAATCGTAAATTGTATTGTATAATGAATTTGGTAATTTCAGAAAAGAGGAAAAATGGATACTGTCTTGCTCAACCCCAATATTGCCTATCTGTTTTTGGTCAGTGGTGTTCTATTGACCTTTTTTGCCCTGGTTACGCCGGGCACAGGTTTTTTGGAAGTGGGCGCGTTTTTCGTGATGGCGCTGGCAGGATATGCGATCTATAATCTGCCGATTCACCTGTGGGCGTTAATATTGCTCGGGGTGAGCGTTATCCCCTTTGTGATGGCGATCCGCAGCACGACCAAACGTGGGCTATATCTCAGCTCGAGCATCGTTGGTGTGGTGATCGGATCGGCGTATCTCTTCCGAGGGGAAGGTTTGGCTCCGGCTGTCAACATTTTCCTCGTGATCATTGTTTCCCTGCTAATGGGTGGCTTTTTGTGGTTTGTTATTATCAAGACCCTCGAGGCTCTCGAAGCCCGCCCCTCGCATGACCTGGATGCCCTGACAGGTCGCATCGGCGAAGCAAAAACGAAAATTCACGACGAAGGTTCTGCTCAAATTGCAGGTGAGCTTTGGACTGCTCGAAGTGAAAACCTAATTTTAGCTGGTTCACGGGTTCGGGTGACCAAACGAAACGGTTTTATTTTGACCGTGGAAGAGATTGAAGAATAGCACTTTAGAAATACTTGTTTTGTAACAATCAGTTCAATTATCAGGAGGTAGTAAAATGGCAACAGAAATTTTATGTCTTGTTGGTGGTGTTGGCGTTGTCGTCATCGCGTTCTTAGCCAGTGCAATCCGTATCATCCCCGAATATCAGCGTCTGGTCGTCTTTCGGCTGGGACGCTGTCTGGGAGAAAAAGGACCGGGCATTGTTTTCCTGATCCCCGTTGTTGACCGTGCAGCACGTGTTGATTTGCGTGAGCAGGTACGCGAGATCCCGCATCAAACCGCGATTACCAAAGATAATGCTGGTATTTCGGTAGACTTCATTTGGTATTACAAGGTTCTTGATCCCAGCGAATCGGTTTTGCAGGTCGGTAATTTCGAAGCAGCAGCCCAGGGTATGGCAACCACGACCTTGCGAGCGGTCCTTGGCGGCATCTCGCTCGATGATGCCCTCTCTGAGCGCGAACACATCAACTCAATGCTGCGCACCCGCCTCGATGAAGTCACAGAGCGCTGGGGTGTCAAAGTAACCAATGTTGAAATCCGCGAGATCATCCCGCCGCGCGAGATTCAGGAATCAATGAACCGCCAGATGACTGCCGAACGTATTCGCCGTGCTGTTGTGACAGAATCTCTCGGTACAAAAGAAGCTGCCATCACGGTAGCTGAGGGGGCAAAGAAATCTACTATTCTGGAAGCGGAAGGCAAGAAACAAGCTGCTGTTCTCGAGGCTGAAGGTCAGCAAAAGGCGCAGGAACTCAAGGCCCAAGGCTATGCTGCCGCGCTGAAAAATATCTTTGCCGCAGCCAAAACGATTGACCAGAAGACGATGACCCTGCAATACTTTGAAACCCTTAAAGAAATGGGACAGGGCGAATCGACCAAATATATTTTCCCGATGGAATTCACCAGCATGATCGAGAAATTCGTCAGCGGAAAAAAATAAAACTACATAAAGTAGGTAGTTAAAAAATCAGACACCGGGTGTCTTGAAAGCACTCGGTGTCTTTTCATTCTTAATTATGCTTTTTAAAATCATCCCCGCCACCCTCCGCGATCTGAATGCTCTCCGCAACCTGGAGGATATTTGCTTTCCGGAAGATGCCTGGTCCCTTTTTGACCTGGTCGCCGTACTAACCTTCCCTGGTGTAATTCGATTAAAATCTGTTAAGAACGGAAAGATGGTCGGATTTATTGCCGGTGATCCACGCCCATCGCAAGGATTCTCATGGATCGCCACCTTTGGAGTTTTGCCAGATTATCGACGACAAGGCATTGGGCGAGAGCTTTTGCATCGGTGCGAGGAGCAACTTTCCACTCCTCGGGTGCGGCTTTCCGTCCGCCTGGCAAATAATAATGCCATCCAACTTTACCGCCAAGAGGGCTACCAGACGATTGATATCTGGGAAAAATACTATAAAGATGGGTCAGATGCAGTCTTAATGGAAAAGAGTCGCATTGAATAGGATTATTAATTAAGAGAAGCACACACAGGGGGTATAATGGGGTCATGACGAAGAAAACCCTCCCGCCGCCGCGATGGATTGCAAGTAAGACAGATCTAAAAAAATTGCTTGAAGATCTCGCACAGGTACCACGCATTGCCATTGATACCGAATCAAACAGCCTGCACGCCTATCGCGAGCAGGTTTGTTTAATCCAGTTTTCAACACCCACACAAGATTATCTCCTTGATCCTATTGCCCTGACTGATCTCAACCTTTTGTCACCTCTGTTCGAAGACCCACAGATTGAAAAAATCTTCCACGCTGCCGAGTATGATCTGATCTGTCTAAAACGTGATTTTGGTTTTCACTTTACCAATATTTTCGATACGATGATCGCGGCACGAATTCTTGGTTATGAGGCCGTTGGCCTGGGCAAACTTCTGGATCAGAAATTTAATGTACAGGTGAATAAAAAATATCAAAAGGCAGATTGGGGCAAACGTCCACTCACCCCTAAAATGCTCAACTATGCCCGTCTTGATACTCACTATCTGATATCCCTCAGAGAGATATTTCAAAGCGAATTGGAAGACAGAGAGCGTTGGGAATTGGCGCAGGAAGATTTTGTATTAGCTGCCTCCCTCAACGCAATTCGTGACCGCCAACAACTTCCCGGCTGGGAGCGGATCGGGGGGCGGGCCAAACTTGCCCCGCGGCAGGCTACCATTTTAAATGAGGTTTACCTGGCCCGTGAGCAATTAGCTAAAAAGCTTAACCGACCAGTTTTCAAAATTGTTGGCAACAAAACATTATTAAAATTAGCGGTGTCTCAGCCCCGGAACAGGCGCGATCTCGAGATCGATGGTTTCACCTCTCGACAGATCAACCGCTTTGGGAAAAGCCTTCTTTCGGCAGTAGAACTAGGGCGGTGCGCTGATCTCGTCCATCGCACATCCTCCCCTCGCCCAAGTGATGCTTATCTCTTCCGTCTCGATAAAATGCGCGAGTGGCGCAAGGAAAAAGCCAAAGCAATGGGTGTCGAATCCGATATCATCCTGCCGCGCTATATGATGGAGATTATCGCTAAAGAAAACCCCTGCGATGATAAATCTTTAGCGACAATTATGGACAAATCTCCGTGGCGAATGAGGCAATTTGGGGACGAGATTCTTATTACAATGTCAAAAGCATAACTGAGACGTTGTCACAAAATGATTTCATTGAAGGATATTCCCAGCCTCCATTAATGGGAGTTCATTTCATCTCCCCCAAATTATTTGCGTAAGCTTTCTCTCTTTATTCACATCTGAATAGAAAACCAAACAGGAGGCTTTATGAAAATAAAATTTCATGGTGCAGCCCGCACAGTAACCGGGTCCATGCATCTGCTTGAAATTAACGGTTCACGCATCCTGCTCGACTGTGGTCTCTTTCAAGGCAAGCGTAAAGAAACCTATCAGCGCAACCGAAACTTCCCCTTTAATCCCTCAAAAATTGACGCAGTTCTACTTTCTCATGCCCATATTGATCACAGCGGCAATCTGCCAAATCTTGTAAAACAAGGGTATCCCGGAAAGATCATTGCGACTCGAGCGACCACCCACCTCGTTAAACTTATGTTGCGTGATTCTGGTCATATCCAGGAGAGCGATGCGGCCTTCGTTAATAAAAAGCGTGCCAAAAAAGGGCTACCTCCTGTTGAGCCCCTATATACATTGGAAGATGCTGAAATCGTCGCCGGGCATTTTCAATCGGTCGAATATGATGCCCCTGTTCAGGTTACTGAGGATGTCCGCGCGATCTTCATGGATGCCGGGCATATTCTCGGCTCGGCCGGTATAGCGCTCGACATCAAAGAAAATGGACGAGAGTTCCGTCTCTGGTTCTCAGGTGATATTGGCCGCCGTGACCTGCCCCTCCTCCGCGATCCGGTTCTGCCAGTCAACGCCGACTATCTCATTATGGAATCAACCTATGGAGGTGAGCTACCAACCGCTAAAGCAAGTTGGCTTCCTGGTTCGTCCAGCGCAGCCATCCGTAGATGGTCTTACATGCTGTCCCCAGGCGTTACTTCCCGCGGCTCCCGCGGTAGATTGCTTCAAAATATTGATGGCCGCATTGACATCCCTATCATGGACTGTTCCACAGACCGGACACTGCCACTGGCAGACCTGTAGCGGCATCACTTCCAGCTTGGTGCCACAAACCGAGCAGGTCTTCGAAGACGGGTACCAACGGTTGATCTTTTCTATCCTGCAGCCATACCACTCTCCTTTGTACCCCAACATCGTCACGAATGCCGACCAGCCTGCATCCCCTATCGACTTTGCCAGATGATGATTCGCCAGCATACCCCGCACGTTCAGGTCTTCCAGCCCGATGAATTGGTTTTCTTCAACCAGCATTCGGCTGACCTTGTGGTGAAAGTCGCGGCGTTGATCGGCAATATGCTCGTCCAGACGTGCCAGACGCAGACGCGCTTTCTCGCGGTTACGGCTACC
>FLOH01001612.1_pt1 | contig 11651 bp, 1 predicted proteins | sample 756751 | NCBI WGS metagenome assembly FLOH01 (sample SAMEA4026879, study PRJEB14308) | marine metagenome | biome: coastal water; material: water | depth 74 m
AGGTGATCCTTGGATACCTACGGGGTGGGTGAACATAAGTAACTCTTTGGATTCTGGAGATTCTGTGCAAGAAACTTCTGATTATCATTCGTCTGGAAGCTCTTTGCACTATACTTCTGGTGCAACCGGTAGTGTTGAGGGTGTGCGTACTAATTCCAACAGTGTGACTGTTGGTAAATATTTTGGATTAGGCTTCTACACTAAAGGAACTGGAGGCTCATATTCTTTAAATTGGCAGGGAGCAAACTATCAAGCAAGGAATCTGTATTGGCGTGGATATAATTTAGAATCTAGTTGGACTCCTGTTTTCGATGTTGCCAGATCTACTGGGACTGGTTTGTATTTAAATATGTATTCAGGTGGTGAATCAGATAAATATATTGATGATGTCTACATAATGGCCCTCGACGACGTTTCCCTCACAGTCACTCCAGCATCAGAGACAAACAGCACAGAGACGAGTGGGTTGCGAGTGGATGGAGGAGATACGTTGACACAGTCAATATCTGGGCTGACAGCAGAGAGTGGAGTAATTAAGTTTAAGTTCACGCCGAGGGTTAATGCTGATGTGGCTCACTTATTTGGTCCCTCATATGCATATATTGCAGATTTCTATGAAGATAGTGACAATCACATACTCTTGCGTAATCAGAGTGGTACTTCAGTTGTACTTCAGGGTGCATTCAATGGCACAACGGTGGTGTCGTCATGGAGTAGTCCGACGCTCAATGCTGGAACGACATATAGCATTGAAATAAGCTATACATCAGGAGGCAATCTAGTATTAAAAGTGGATGGGGTAGAGAAAGCGACTCAGACAGGAGTGGTGGCATTTGGGACTGTTCCCACAACAGCTTACTTTGGTGGGTACATGGCTACTGGATATCAGTATGGTGGCACCATTTCCTCCTTCGTTACTTCTGCAGCCTCAGAAAACACCACCGCCCCTTACTACAAATTTGGTAGTAAATCAGTTAAGTTAATTGGCTATGACAGTCCTGATGAATATGTAACTGAAGCTACAACAAGCGCTAACATTAAAAATACAATAAGTGCATATGTCTATGATGGAACTTCGGGTAATGTAGGAGGAATAATAGATGCAACAGTAGCTAAAGTAGCTAGTGGTAGTGCTGCCCTTAGTACTACATATACAGATATGGGTGGAGGTTGGTGGAGACTTAACTACTCTGATACAGCTAATATTCCAGCAGGTACATACAACTATGGAGTACAAGTCCAAGCAGGTAAGACTATTTATGTAGATGGAGTTCAAGTAGAAAGTAAGGCATATCCAACTACATATACTGATGGCACTTTAGGAACAGGCTATGCATGGAGTGGAACTGCGAATGCGAGTACTAGTACGAGGACGGGCATTAACCTAGGTTATTCAGCCAGTGATTTATTTCAAACTGGAACAGGTTCTGTATCGATGTGGATTAAGGATTCTGATGCTTCAAACATCGGAGGCTATCTTTTTAGAAACGATACTGGTCCTGGGGGGAACTGGGCTTTATCTCATAGTGCTAATGGAATAAATTTATCAATTAATGATGTTAGTAATGTGAGTCGTGGAAGTGTGGCTAAATCTACAGCGATTACCGCAGGTAAGTGGTACCATGTTGTGGCTACTTGGGATAATACAAATCAACAAATTAGAGCATGTATCAATGGTAGCTGTACTAGTGGAGTTACTACAGGCACATATGCTCCGTTCTCATCTACAGTTACTTTTACATATCCGGGCTATGATCCGTTAGCCAATAATTCGACAATGTCTGATCTTCGTACTTTTGATGATGTTTTGTCAGATTCCGAAGTCGCTGACCTCTACTACTCTGGTCTCACCACTCACTCTGAGGGAACAGAGTCTGATGATCGTTACCCATCAACTGGAACTTACACCTCACCATCCATTGATCTTGCTGCTGCTGGAGCATGGGGTGCTACGCCAATTACTTTCACCGAAGTACTAAATGGAGGAACAGTTGCTTACTCCACTCGTACTAGTACCGATAACTCAACTTGGAGTGATTGGGCAGCTGTATCAGGAAGCGATATTGCCTCAGATGCCAGACGCTACTTCCAGTGGAAAGCAGATATGACCGCACCTGCCTCACTTGCAGATTCTCCAGTAGTAACTGCAATGAATCTAACCTATGTCGAAGACTCATCTGCACCAACAAATCCAGATACTACAGCTCTTGGTTTCTCAACTGCTGCTACAGCGAGTGCTGATCTAACTAGTGGTGCTTGGTCTAACTATGCTACTCCTAAATTTACATGGGATGCAGGTTTAGATGATGCTGCAGCCGGTCAATCTTCATCAGGTATTGATGGATACTACACTTTACTTACCACCGACAATACAGCCACTCCTTCAGCCAATACTGGTGATGATTGCTATGCTTGGTTAGAAAGTGATGATCGTGAGTTTGTGGTTGGCACTGATGCTGCTAGCTGTACTCTAACTGATAATACCTACTACCTAAGACTTCAAGCTAAAGATAATTCTGGTAACTCAGCTACTCCAACCACTAACTTTACCTACAAATACGATGGCTCAATTCCTTTAGCTCCAGCTTCAGTTTCATCAACTACTCCAGGCTACTCAGCTACTAATTCCTTTACCTTCTATTGGCCAGCAGCAACTGATCAAGGCCCATCGGGAGTACTAGGATATGAGTACAAAACAGGTCTGTCTGAAGCAGATTGGACGTATACAACCGACACTACCTCAGCGAGTGTTGAAGCATACCAAGAGGGACAAAACTTGTTCTATGTTCGTACTAAAGACACAGCAGGTAACTATTCTGGAACTACTAGTAATAACGTTGCAGCCAGCTCCTTCTACTACAACGCATCTGCACCAACAGCTCCTACCAATGTAGTTATTAGTCCAACTACTACCTCAGTATCTCCTGCCGCTGCCAATATATTTGATGTTTCTTGGGACAAGCCAGCCAGTTACTCTGGTGAACTTGCTAAATACTACTACTGTGTTAACTGTACGCCTTCATCAACCACCATGACTCAAACTACTGCTGCAGAAACAGTTGATAGAGCACTCACCGATGTAGCACTAGCAACTCAACAAGGAAAGAACACCTTCTATATTGTGGCAGAGGACAACAATCTTAATGTAGCTACAGGAATTGGAAACAGAAACTTTGAAGCATATGAAGAAGTAGATTTCTATGCTTCTACTACTGCACCAGGAGCACCAACAGCTCTAACAGTCTCAGACGTTTCAGACAGAGATAACTCTATCTGGAGAGTAACCCTTGCTTGGACAGCAGCAACTACTGGTGGAACACCAACAGAGTATAGGGTTCATCAATCAACTGATGAAGGTGCTACATATTCATTAGCAGGTACAACTAGTAGTACTGCTTATACCGCTGCTGATCTAACTCAAAACGCTCTGTACTACTTCAAAGTATATGCCATTGATAGTGCAGGGAGCACTAGTATTGCTAGTAATGTTGCTACTGCTAGCCCACAAGGAAGATATGCAACCCCTCCTTCAGCCGGTGGTATTCCCTCTGTTTCTTCTGGCTCAACCACAGCTGTAGTCTCATGGACTACGGGCAGAGCTGCCTTTGGCGCAGTTGAGTTTGGTAAAACTGACGCTTACGGTTCAGCAGCTTCTGAGGCTTCAGCCTCAGCATCACATGCGATTAAAATATCTGGATTAGCTCCTGGAGAAACCTATCACTATCGTACTCAGAGTATGGATGATTCAAGCTTAGTAGGTTATGAAAGAAGTGATGCTTACTCAGCTGATTATTCATTTACTACTTTAACTGCTCCTACTATTTCCGATGTTACAGTAGAAGATATTACTTTAGCGTCTGCCACAGTTTCATGGAGCACTGCTTCACTAGCCACTGCACAAGTTGAGTATGGTTTAACAACTGAGTATGGAACCAGTGTATCTGTTTCAACTACCGCAGAAGCAAATACTCACACTGCAAGACTAGCTAACCTAGAGCACTCAACCCTTTATCACTTCAGAGTTAGAGGAGTAGATGCAGATGGTAATGATATTTTTTCTGAAGACAACACTTTTACTACTATGACTTTTCCTAAAGTCACTGCTGTGATTATGAGCACTGATCAATCTAGTTCAGGAACAGAAGTAGTTTTAGCTTGGAGCACTAACGTATCTACTACTAGCGAAATAGTTTATCAGCCTGTGGAGATTGATATTGAGAGTGTAAAAAATAAAGATTTGGTAGTGAACACAGACCAAGGCAAACGAATTAATTTAGAAGTGTTGGCAAATATGTCTCAGGATCAGTTGGCAGTTTTGCCAGTTATCTCAAGTGGTGAATCAAGCAATATCTACGATGGCAAGTTAATTAATCGTCACATTAAACGAGTAACTTCTCTAGAAGATGGCTCAATGTATGTCTTTACCATTAGAGGTAGAGATGAGTATGGTAATGAAGCAGTTAGTGAGCCTTTACGTTATGTAACTGGCTCAGATACAAGACCACCTAGAATTGAAAACATCATTGTTGAAACTCCTATCATTGGAGTGGGATCAGAAGCTAGAGCTCAAGCTATTATCTCTTGGCAAACAGATGAACCATCTTACGGACAAGTTATCTGGGGTATTGGTACTGGTAGTGAGTATCCTAATGCTACTGAAAAAGAACACTCATCTTCTAGTGATCATGTAGTAGTTATCAGAGATCTTCAACCTACTACTAGCTATCATTTCAAGATTAAATCTAATGATGAAACTGGTAACGAAGTTGAGAGTGAAGATACAGTTATTGTGACGCCTGCTTCGCAGGAAGCAGCCTTTGACATCATCTTAAGTAATCTAGAAGACGTCTTTGGATTTTTGAAATTCTAAATCATGAAAAAAATATTAATTATTACCACCAGCTTCATCAAGAAAACCAAGTTGAGTTTAGTGAGTATTTTCGGTAAAGATTTGGCTAAAGTGGGTAAAAAGATTAGTCAGGTTTCTCAACCAGTTATACGAGTAGTGATGAAACCAGTACATTATTATTTCAAGCCACAACAGCGAACTAGATTTTCAATGCGAATACTAGGTGTAATGTTGGTGGCAGCGGGAGTTGTAGCTGGATCTTACATCACTCTTTCTCGAGTGGTCATCCCATGGGTGAGAGCTTTGACAGAATCAACTCATACCATGCCATCAGACACGGCGTTTAATGCCACTGGCTATGACGATGGGAGTGGAACAGTAGCTGTTTTATCAAGTGAGGTGCGGATTGCCACTAGCAGTGCTTGGTTAAATGGAAGTTATTTAGCCAAGAAAACGATTACTTTGAATAATTTATCCGGACAAGAATTACCCGCCTAAGGAAGTGCTCAGATTACAGTAGACACCAAGAGTTTGTATGACGCCAGTAAACTCCAGGCAGACTGTGATGATTTGCGAGTGGCACATATTGCTACCTCAAGTGCAGATGCCCGCACTGAGATCCCCAGGAGCTACCAGATTGCCAGTGGAGCCACAGACTGCAGTGACTCTACGGCGACTATCGTTACCTTCCCCAGACAAGAAACACTGGGAGTAGGGCAGACCAGTGCCAATTATGAGATTTATTACGCTGATGCAGATGCGGGGGCGCCGAGTTATCCCAAGGAAGATTATCTTAGTTTTGATGGGGTGGATGATTGGGTAGAGATACCAAACTATGGGGCTGGCACAAATAGTTTTACAGCAATGGCATGGTTCAATCTTGATTCTAGCCGATCAAGCACTGATGATCCCCAGCCAATAATGGGAAGCAATAAAACTCAGCCCTTTTTAGGTTATAACCCATCAAGTAAAACTTTCGTAAATTTCCGTCAGTATCCGGGAGGATCTGAAATAATTGGTTGGACGGTGTCCAATCAATATGCAGATTCTCTGTGGCATCATGTAGCAGTAGTATTTAATCAAACTAATTACACATCTACGCTATATGTTGATGGAGCGATAGTTGGCAGTGAGCCAGTGGGAACTGAAGGGTACACTTCTAGTAATGGATATTTTGTACGAATAGGAAAGGATTACAACTCATATTTTTATGGAGGAATTGATGAGGTAAAAGTTTATCAATCAATTTTTTCAGCTACTCAGATTTTTCAAGCAATGAATTCAGATGGAGTAGAGTTGCCAATCTCTGAGCGCAGCAATCTTTGGGCATACTGGAATATGGATGAAGGTACTGGACAAACGGTGGCGGACTCATCTGGAAACTCTAGAAATGGGACATTGGGGGCGAATAGCACTGTTGCGAGCGATGATCCGACATGGGTGGATGATAGCTTGAGCTCTTTGAGCACTGGCGCTGAATTGTCCAAGAGAGCTACTTTAACCTGTCCTTTCAACGGCACGACGACGTGTGCAGATGGTGAGACACCTAGCACTGAAACAGGGGCAATCCGCTACAGCGGGAGCAAGAGTGCGTTAAGTTTTGATGGGAAGAATGATGTAGTAGATATATCTGGTGCTGATTTATCTTCAGTGATTACTAGTAGCGGCACATACACTATCGAAGCTTGGATTTATCCAAAAAGCATTGGTGTTGAGCAGGGGATTTTTAGTTGGAGCAATGGTAGTACAGACAGAAACGGCATTCTTCTTAGTACTGGAGGTGGCATTAAAGGTGTGTACTATAACGGTTCATATGTTGGTAAATCATCAACTACCCTAACAGTTAATAATTGGTATCATGTTGTGTTTATTAATGAGTCTGGAGTATTAAAGCTATATTTAAATGGAGTTGAACAGAATAACAGCGGCACGAATGGTTTGGGTGGTAGTGATAAAAAAATAGGCTATATGACAAATGGTACTGGGTACTTCAATGGCTTCATGGATGAAATTGGCGTGTATGACCGAGCTTTAACAGTAAATGAAATTAATAGTCACTATAGCTCTGGAGAAGGTAGCCCAGTGGCTGCTGATTCCAACACCAAACTCCTTCTTCACTTCGACGAAAATGGTGATGATCCTCGTAACACGGGTAAGGTGATTGATGCGTCTGGGAATGGTAATCATGGCACTATCACTGGAGCTAAGTACGTGGGTGGACTAGTAGGAGTAGATGCTTCTGCTACAGATACAGGAGCAGTTCCTAACCAATCATATGCGAGTCATCAAGGAGTATTCATTGAAGAAGGTACTACTAACTTAATAGCAAATCCAAGTTTTGAAAATGATCTGTATGATACTTTATGGGGATCTAGTGCTTTTACTTATGCTACTGCCAGTGCCACTTTTACTCCAAACATGTCTAAGAGAAACAGTGCTGGGCCATTTGCGGCCGGGCCGATGGTGCAGGGGAAGGCGGATGGGAGTGGAGTTTCTGACAGCTTAACTTATTCTAGAGGAAATCAAGTAGCTGGTAATTTTTTTGGGAATCTAGATACAAATCAAGGTTCAGTTGTATTGTGGTGGACACCAGAGAAAAGTAGAGATGCTACACAAACAAATATTGAGTACTTGTGGGAGGGAAGTAATAATGATGCAAGAATTTGGTATGACCACGAGAATAGTCGTTTGAGAGCAGAAATAAGAAATGCGAATGTGATAGTAAATAGCGTAAGTATAGTTGCGGGAACGACGTATTTTGTGGTATTACGTTGGGATATTGATAATACCTTGGATGATACAAACTTTTTGTCTTTATCAATAGACGACTCACACACATACTCAACTCAACAACCAGGTGCAGCGTCGCCTGGTGCTACTCAATCTGTGGGTTCTGGACAAGGTGGAGCAACTCTTCCAGTTAATGGCATCATCGAAGGCCTCACCATTTACCGTCGCGTTCTCTACGACGGCACCTATGGCACGGACGCAGGTAATGGAGATGAGATCGCTCAAATCTACAACTCTGGCGCTGGTCAGGATCCAACACTGGTAACTGGTAGTTGGGATGTAGTCTTTGCACTCCCTACTAATGCTAGTACTGGTACTTTGACTACAGGAACAGGAAATGCGTGGAGTATGCCTCATTCTAGCAATCTCCTGGGAGGAACGAATGGTAAAAATGGGTTCATGATGGATGAGACGTATACTAATGATGGTTGGGCGGTTGAGGAACCAGCTACACTGGAAGATACAGCTACGGCAAGTGCTAGTTTTACAGCTGGGGTGGCTAAGAGAAACGGCGGCGGGCCGTTTGCCGCCGCACCGATGGTACAAGGGAAAATTGATGTGTCAATTGGTGATACGCTTAAATTTTCTCGTGGGTCTCAGATTAGCGGGGAATGGTATGAAAATGCTGATTATAATCAAGGATCAGTTACTGTTTTTATTACTCCGGAATGGGATGGGAATGATGGTATAAATCATAGAGTGCTTGACGTGATTCAATCTTCAAATAGGCTTGGAATGTCGAAGGATGCAGATGGTTTACTACGGATGTTTGTGGGTGGATCATCGGCAAGTGTTGATGTCTCTGGATGGACTGCTGGTACCACATATTCTGTTGTGGGTAGATGGGATATTGATAACACATTGAATGGTACAAACTATGCTTCTATTTCAGTTAATGACTCACATGCGTTTGGGATAACATCAGCTTTAAGTGTATATAGTCCAGAAAGTGAGATTAAAATTGGAGCATATAGCAATGGACAAAACTCAGCTAATACAATCATTGAAGGTCTGACTATCTACCGCCGTCCTCTATACGACGGCACGTATGGCGTAGATGTAGGTAATGGCGATGAGATAGCTCAGATTTACAACTCTGGCAGTTTTCAGGATCCAACTTTAGTAACTGGCTCGTGGGATGTAGTATTTGCTCTACCAACAGATGCGGACGCAAGCGAGGCCATGGTGACGGGTGAGGGTGAGGCATGGAGTCATCCACACTCATCTAATGTGTTGACAGATGGTTTTGGACAGACTACATATGGATCGAGTGGTTGGAGTGATCAAGGTTCGCCAGTTGTACCGTATAGCGTGGAGTTTGATGGGACGACTACTGAAATTGGCGTTGGAAGTGATTCAAGCTTAGATAATTTACCTGCTGGAGCTATGACAGTTGAAGTTTGGGCAAGGGGGAACTCCAAAGATAATTTTGGGTCATTGATAGGTAAAGCTACATCAGGAACTGGGTGGTTTTGGAATACTTCTAGCTCGGGATTTGTCCCAACGATTTATTATTCTGGTGGAAGCATTACGGTTGGTGGTGCAACTAGTACAAGATATGATAATAAATGGCACCATCATGCGATCACTTTTGATGCTGGGGGAGATAAGAAGTTGCGTTACTATATCGACGGTGTTTTATTTGCCACATCTACAGCAGCGTCAGGCTCAAATACAGACGATTCGGCGCTAAACACAACTATCGGAGGAGGATTCGGAGGGAAACATAAAGGAGGCATCGGCTGGGTTCGCATCTCCAACTCCATTCGCTACACAGATACCTTTGTTCCTCCATCTCGCCTTGATCCACCAGCTACAGATGGTAACACCAAGGCTCAGTACAACTTTAGGGATGGTACAGGAACAACTTTGACAGATGCGGTGGGGGTGAATAACGGCACTATTAGTAACGGCACCTGGAACACAGTTGCAGACATGAGTACAGATGCCCCTGGAGAGCGAGTATACAACTGGGGATATACAGTTGGCAGTGACATGGCAGATGAGGGAATTAAGCAAACTAAGTCAGGTTTAACTGCAGGTCAAAACTATGTAGTACGTCCAGTTATTAGCTATGAAGCGGATAGAAGAGCTCAGCCATATGTACAAATCTGGGATGAAACTAACAACGAGCAGATTACTAAGTTTGATCTACCTTGGCTTTATGGTCAACATAGTGGGGGAGATGGAGCAAGTGCTTTATCTAACTCCTCGGCTCCATACTGGCCAACCTCACTAGTTGGAGGCACTGTCTACAACATTACAGATGGATCTAGTATCACTATCTCAGTAGCTGGAGACTCTATAGCTGGGAGTTTGACTGGTGGGACTGACAATGATTGGGATAACAATGACTACTTTATGATCGTGCCCCCAAGTGAGTGGGTGTTTGCTGAGCCGTTTACGTTTGAGTTACCCACCAATGCCAGGAATGGCTCTACTAGTGACTCTACTGCCATGAACGTCAGGGTGTTAAGTGATGCTAGTGATGGGGTGTTTTATCCACACCAGATAGAGGTATTAGAGAATCTGATGGATAATCCGAGTATGGAAACAGGGAGTGGTGACGCTTGGACTCCTGATGGGTGGAGCACCTCATTAAGTGCGGGAGAATCTTCTCAAGAGACAACAATTGTCCATTCTGGTTCATCACTTAAATATAACACTGGGGCAACTCCTTATTGGGGAGTTAGTCAATCATTCAATGCCACTATTGGAAATTTTTATACTATCGGAGTATTTCTTTATGGAGATGGAGCTAAGGGTGCCAAAATTGAGAGATCTTCGGTGGGAGCAATGGAACTCCAGAAAGGTGAAGGAGGTTCATTAGATGCTGAAATATCTGCAAAGTGGAATCGTTCAGATGGAGTCTTCAGGCTGGGATATTCATCAACATCAGTTCAACTTAATCCTCAAAGTGGAGCTACGGGAGGGCGGTATCTTGATGATGCCTATGTTGTCGCCCTTGATGATGTCTCCCTCACCGTCACCCCTGCCATCGAAGCCAACTCTGCAGAAGGATTAGGGTTGCGAGTGGATGGAGCTGATACTGCCACTGAATCAATGACTAGTTGGAGTACCACTAGGGGTTTTGCCAGATTTAAGTTTGCTCCTCGCCATGACTTTGCTGATGCAGATTTGTTTGGAGTGGGGTATCCAGTCATTGCTCATTATTACTATGATTCTAATAACTATGTAAAGTTACATCGGTCGAGTGATTCTGTTCTTCAACTAGTGGGTGTTTTTAACGGCACCACAGTTACTGCCGAATACTCTTCACCAACTTTAGATGCGGGCACTGAATATGACATCACTATTAAATATGAATCTGGAGGTAACTTGGTATTGGAGGTGGATGGGGTAGAGAAGGCATCTCAATCTGGAGTAGTGGCTTTTAGCACTGCGCCAAACATTGTTTACTATGGCACAGATAATGGTGGGGCCAACTCCAATCCATATGATGGGGTGTACTCAGATCCTGATGGTTTATCGATTACGGTGGCAGCTAATGAGACCACTGATAAAGTGTTTGCTGGTGGTTATAAGGTGACTTCTGGAATGGAAGATGAGGGACTCTATCAAGACATTACGGTGTCAGCTGGTGATGACTGGGTCATTAGAGCCTTAGCTCATTCTGATGGAACCAGTATTCCGAAGGTTATTTTATATGATCAAACAAATGGAGCTGAGATAGGCAGTTTAACAGCCACTTCAAGTGCTTCTACAAGATCTGATCCAGAAGTATTTATCTTTACTGGTGAAGCACCTACAGATTCAACTACACTTCGCGTGAAATTGTTGAATACCCAAAGCAGTGGTACAACTTATTGGCACCAGGCGGAGGTGTATGACAACTTGATTACTAATCCGAGTTTAGAGGGAGGAGAAGGTGATCCTTGGATACCTACGGGGTGGGTGAACATAAGTAACTCTTTGGATTCTGGAGATTCTGTGCAAGAAACTTCTGATTATCATTCGTCTGGAAGCTCTTTGCACTATACTTCTGGTGCAA
>FLOH01001613.1_pt1 | contig 11615 bp, 13 predicted proteins | sample 756751 | NCBI WGS metagenome assembly FLOH01 (sample SAMEA4026879, study PRJEB14308) | marine metagenome | biome: coastal water; material: water | depth 74 m
GCAATCGCCGTGATTCCGCCGAAATCGAACCGGATAGTGCAGCGGGAATACGATGCGGAGGCCTATCGCTGGCGGCATTTGGTTGAAAACTACTTCGCCAAAATCAAGGAATTCCGTGGCATCGCGACGCGTTATGATAAAACTGATAACAGCTACGCTGCAAACTGGAACCTTGTCGCAGCCCTCATCGCATCAAGGTGAATGTCCACAGACCCTAGTCGATTCAACAAGCCGAGATCCGGTGACGTCCGATGGAAAGTGGGGGAGTTGATGGGGGATGCGTCTAGGTCGTTTGTATTAAAAATATATAATATCAAATAGTTAGACAAGTTATATGGCGGAGGGAACGCGACTGGCAGCGAACTCTCTCTTGTGCTGATGTCGGCTTGTGGCATTTCATGCGTATTTCTGCGCGCGCCGCAGTGTAGTCATTGACTACATAGTAGCTGCAGACTACATAGAGGCATGAAGGAAATCGCGTACTCGAAAACCGCCCAGAAGGCTCTCATGCGGATGCCACGGAATTGGGCCATACGGATTCGCGATAAAGTAAACGCATACGCCTCTGACCCGGCTTCTCAAGAAAACAATGTGAAGGTGCTACGAGGCACCGATGGCATGCTGAGATTACGTGTCGGGGATTGGCGCGTCGTTATGTGTGATGGTGTTGTGCTCGAAATCCTCGACATCAAGGCACGCGGCAGCGCCTATAAGGAGTGATGCAGATGAATGAAATGGTAACTATTCCCAAGGACGAATACCTCCGCCTAAAGGCGATTGAAGAGGACATGTCCGACCTTCATAGCGCGGCCCAGATTCTGGAGCGGATCAAGGCAGGTACCGAAGAGCTGATCCCTTCTGCTGTAATTGACCGCCTTCTCAACGGTGATGCACCGCTTACGGTTTGGCGTGAACACCGTCTGCTTTCACAAGCGGAACTCGCCCGACAATCCGGCGTCAATCGAATTCAAATTATCGATATTGAAGCAGGCCGTAAGACTGGATCGGTCGCCTCGCTCAAGAAATTGGCGACCGCTCTGCAAATCGACATGGATGACTTGGTCGTCGCCGACGACGAATAGCTTTTCCTCAGCTAGAAAATCAAGTGCTTCTTCCCTTCCCTTCCGCGCCGCACTCGTCCACTGCGGATTATGGGTTTGGATACCCAATCCGAGGCTGAGCATTGCAGTCATGGCATTGCGGTGGCGATCAATACCTTACTTAGTAGCCAAAGGGCCTCCAAACCATAGGAGGAAACCGAAATGGAAAAAGGATCGATTGAAGTCCCTCACTTGCCAAACCTGAGTCTTAAATACATCCAGCCACCCAAAAAGGTAACCAATCAATTCCTCGTTGTGAGGATCTCCTTGCCCTCCAGACCATTGTGACGTCAATTGCAATGGCATCATAGCGCTCTCTACTATTATGCACATCTTTTCGATCTCATTTTTGATTACCCCGCTAGGATTGGCCTCTCTGAGAAGATCGGCCAGATACATGTCGTCTATACGATGCCTAGACTGAAAATACCGGAGTCCAGATGAAGCGTTTTCAGGTGTAGGCCTTTTTTTAAAAAATCCGAACATAAAGTCCTGCGCGTCAATCAAGTGTAAGCGATGGGGTGGACGCCCCCTCTGACGGCATTTTGTGCCAAGGTGGAGCGTAATGAATCGCTACATAGGAGGAAGCGTCCATGGAAGATGTTAGCATAATCGGCTTAGATATCGCGAAGAATTCGTTTCAGGCACACGGAGCCAGTGCCGCAGGCGTTGTTGTTTTCAGAAAAAAGCTACCGCGCGGGAAGGTATTGGAGTTTCTGTCTCGCCAACCTACTTGCGTGGTCGCACTTGAGGCTTGCGCCACGTCCCATTACTGGGGCCGCGAGATAATCAGGCTAGGGCACGAGGTGCGGATGATCCCGCCAATTTATGTGAAACCGTTTGTGAAGCGCCAGAAGAACGATGCTGCTGATGCTGAAGCGATTGCCGAGGCAGCCGTCCGCCCCACGATGCGCAGCGTCGCGGTCAAGAGCGAGCAAAAGCAGGCGCTTGGCATGGCATTTCGGGCGCGTGATCTTCTGGTGCGACAGCGCACGCAGACGATAAACGCGCTTCGTGGGCACTTGGCCGAGTTTGGTGTTATTGCTCCTATCGGAACCGCGCACCTTAAACGCCTTCGAGCTTCAATCGAAGACCCGGATGGTGTCTTGGTTCCTGAAGTGCTTGAGATTGCGAACATCTTTTTGAGACAGATTGATGCGCAACAGACGGAAATTGATGCCCTTGGGGCTCGTTTGCGAGCGCGGGCTCCAGCGGATAATACCGCGTCACGCCTTATGACCATTCCCGGAATAGGTCCGATAGGCGCGGCGGCGATAATTGCGTTTGCCGCCCCAATGGAAGGCTTTAGAAAAGGCCGTGACTTTGCCGCCTGGCTCGGCTTGCCACCAAGGCAATACTCGACCGGTGGCAAAACTGTTCTTGGTCGCATGTCCCGAATGGGGCAACGTGACATCAGACGGCTGCTGATTACCGGTGCCATGGCTGTGGTTCGTTGGGCTGGTATCCGTGGAACCAATGAACCATGGCTTCAACGCATGCTGGATCGCAAGCCACGTATGTTGGTTGCGGTTGCGCTAGCCAACAAAATGGCGAGAATTGTATGGGCCCTGATGACACAGGGCGGAGAATACCGAGTTCCGGCTCCTGCTGCATAACGCAGCAGAGTGTTCGGGACGTCGGAGAATGTGAGCAGGACGGAGGACGTGTAAGGGCAAACGGTCATTGAGACGAGATGGGAAAAACCAGTTTACGGACGATGCGCCTCAGAGCGCGCGTAAGCGATTTGGATCCTGTCTGCGCATCTCCATACAGGCCCGCGGCGTGCGAAAAGCCGCATCTTGAGGCCGGACACACGACTGCACCTGATCACATGTCATTACAGGTCAAAATAATGCTTGCATTTACGGGGGCGTCCACACACGTCCGGTCTTGGCCCCCTAATCGACATCGTAGCGGCGACCCTTCCAATCGACGGCATAGGTATCGCTGCCACAGGGCGAATTCTGGATTCCGTCCTCTACCTGTAAATCTCGCAGGCTGCCGCCCCCGTTGATCCGCCTGTCATGCTGGACCGTCGTCAGCCACGCAATGGATCCCGCAACAAGCTTCACGTCTTCGAACTCCGGCGAACGTACCCCAGCAGATCAGTTTAATCTGACAATGCCAGCAAGAAAGCTCCTCTGACACTGCCGATCAATTAGTTACAGTTCGTTCATGCAACAGATCCTCGACATTGCGAAGGGATAGCGGGAACCGGACGTACAACATCACCGCCAGGCGGATGAACTCCGGAGACGTTTTGAAGTAACGGAATGGGCTGCGTTTTGTCATCCGGAGACGCTAGTCGACTGCCCTACCCGCCTCAAGCCGGTTTCTTCTGACAACAACCGTAACCACCCCATTGAGACCGCCTGCCTGATCTTGTCGTGCTGATCTAAGATACGTGTTTAACGACGTCGTTAGCGACGTGTCTTATGCGGGGTCAGTGATGCGTGGTGAAATTCTTGGGTTGGAGCGGCGGCGTTTCTGGAGTGACGAGGGCAAACTCGAGATCGTGACGTCGGTTGGTATCGGCGGGGCGACGGTGACGCAGGTGGCACAGCGCCACGAGATTACGCGGCAGCAGATTTACAGGTGGCGGCATGAGCTGAAGGGGAAAGGGCTTTGGTCGCCTGATGCCGGGGCGCTTTTCTTTCCGTTGGATATTCCGGTCGCAGCCGGGCTCCCGGCACCTACGCCGCCACCGACCGCAGTTGAGTTGCGCCTGCGGGGTGGCCGCGGTTTGCATTTTGACTGCACACTGGACCCGACCGCATTGACGGCGCTGATCCGTGCGGTGGAGGCGGCATGATCGGTCTGGGCACCGGTGTTCGGGTTTATCTGGCCTGCGGGGTGACGGATATGCGCAAAGGGATCGCCGGGCTGGCGGCATTGGTGCAGGATGTGCTGCGGCAAAAGCCCACCAGTGGCGCGGTGTTTGCGTTCCGAGGTCGGCGTGGTGACCGGGTGAAGTTGCTTTACTGGGACGGGCAAGGCTTTTGCCTCTATTACAAGGTGCTTGAACGTGGTCGGTTCCCATGGCCGACGGTGACAGAGGGCACGGCCCGGCTGACCTCAGCCCAACTCGCGATGCTGTGGGAAGGGATAGATTGGAGACGGCCGAATTGGGGCGCGCCACCGGCCCGCGTCGGGTAAATAATCCGCCTGATTGCCCTTGTTTTTATGGCGCTCCTGCCTGCTTTATGGTAGTCAGGCGCATGTCGAGCAATGCCGTAAATCTGCCGGATGACCCCGCCGCTTTGAAGGCGATGATCGCGGCTTTGCAGGCGGAAAATGCCAAGATATCGGCCACGTTGCGTGTCCATGACCAACTTGTTCAGGCGCTTCGTTTGCGGATCGCCAAGTTGCAGAAACTGGCCTTCGGCAAATCCTCAGAAAAGATCGAGCGCGAGATCGAGCAGCTTGAATTGGCGCTCGAAGATCTGCTGGTGGCCGTAGCCGAGGGCGATGATGAGCCCATCAACGAAGGGCGGGATGAACCAGCGACCGAAGCGCCCTCTGCACCCGTGCTGCGTCGCCGGCCGCGGGTCTCTGACGCAACCCCGCGTGAGCGCCGTGAACTTGATCCCGGCACCTGCTGCCCCGATTGCGGCGGTGATCTGCGCGTGGTGGGCGAGGATGTCAGTGAACTGCTGGATATGATCGCCGCCCAGATGAAGGTCATTCAGATCGCCCGTATCAAGAAATCCTGCCGCCGCTGTGAGCGGATGGTGCAGGAGCCCGCGCCCAGCCGTCCGATCCCCGGCAGCATGGCCGGGCCGAACCTGCTGGCCCATATTCTGGTCTCAAAGTTTGATGATCACTTACCGCTTTATCGCCAACATGAAATCTTCGCCCGCATGGGCGCGGATATTCCTGAAAGCACCCTCGTCGGTTGGTGCGGGCGGGCCATGAAGACCCTTCAGCCGCTGATCGAACGGATCGAGGCGGATATCATGAGCAGTGATCTGCTGCACGCGGATGATACACCAATCCGGGTGCTGGATCGCTCACGCCGGGACAAGGGCTTGGGCAAAGGCGTCAAGCAGGGCCGGATCTGGGCCTATGTGCGCGATCAAAGGCCCTGGGTCGGATCAGCGCCACCGGGGGCGATCTATTACTTCGCCCCGGACTGGAAAGAAGATCATGTCCTGAGCCATCTGGCCAATGCCCGCGGTATCCTGCAGGCCGACGGCTATAAGGGCTATGCCAAGCTCTACGAGCCTCAAACCGATGGCGCACCACGTTTGCGGGAGGCGGCCTGTTGGGCGCATCTCAGGCGCGACTTCCACGATTTTTGGGTATCAACCAAATCCGAGATCGCCCGCGAGGCGCTCGACCGGATCGGCAAGCTCTACGACACCGAACGTGGTATCAACGGTCAAGCCGCGGACGTCCGCCATGCGGCGCGTCAAAAGCTGAGCGCGCCAAAGGTCGCGTCCTTCTTTGCCTGGTCCGAACAACAACTCCTGCGCATTCCAGGCAAAAGCGATCTGGCCAAAGCCTTCAGATATGGACTAAGCCGCAGAGAGGCCTTCAGCCTGTTCCTGACCGACGGTCGTGTCGCCATCGACAACAATACCGCCGAGCGGGCCCTGCGCCCAATTGGCATCGGCAGGAAAAACTGGCTCTTCGCCGGTGCTGATACCGGGGCCGAAACCTTGGCCCGCGCCATGACGATCATCGAGACCGCAAAGCTCAACGGCCTCGATCCGCAGGCCTATCTGGCCGACATCTTTGAGCGCATCCATGATCACAAGATCAACAGGCTGGACGAATTGCTGCCATGGAATTGGGCGCCGATGGCCCCAGCAATGGACAGTCAAGCCGCATAAGCCGCGGTAGCAATGGGCTTGAAGTTACCCACAAGTATTTGCGCCCTTGTTTTTTGGCTTGATCACGAGGAATCTTTCGTGATTCGTTCCCTGGCATCTTCAATCGAACAGGTGCGGGCATGGGACAGAGTTGGGTGGGCGAGGAAATCTCGGAATGTGATTTGGGCGATGCGCGGCTGAGCCGTCGACTTGGTGCAATCTTGGAGGCAATCGGCGAGCGACCGGGGAAATCTCTGCCCACGGCGTTTCAGGATTGGGCGAATACGAAAGCCGCCTATCGCTTCTTCGCTAACGGGAATGTCAGCGAGGACAAGATACTGGAAGGTCATTTCGCGGCGTCGGCCTTGCGCATCCAGGCCACAGAAGGCCCGATCCTGATCTTGCAGGACACAACGGAATTTTCCTTCAAGCGTTCCTCGCCAGAGAAAATTGGTTTCACCAAGGTATCGACCGGACACAAGCGGAAGGACGGACGCCGTCAGAAACACATGATCTGCGGCCTTCTGATGCATGCCAGTCTGGCCATCACGCCAGAGGGTTTGCCGCTTGGCCTGACATCTGCGAAGTTCTGGTCACGGGACAAGTTCAAGGGAACCACCGCTCTCAAACGCAAGATTAACCCGACCCGGGTGCCGATCGAGCAGAAAGAGAGCATGCGCTGGCTCGATAATCTGCGCCGCTCCACCGGGCTGACGGGCGCGCCGGAGCGTTGTGTTCATATCGGTGATCGCGAGAGCGATATCTTTGAACTCTACTGCCTGGCTCAGGATTTGGGTACCAATTTTCTGGTTCGCAGTTGTGTCGACCGGCTCGCCGAGGACGGCGATACGACCATCGCTCAGGTGATGGCTGGTGTCCAGTCAAGCGGCACCCATGAGATCGCGTTCCGCGATGCCGGGGGCAAGGCACAGCAGGCCGTTCTGAGTGTGAAGTTCACGACGATGACTGTGCGGCCACCAATTGGAAAGCAGAAGGAATATCCGCATCAATTGCTTCAAATCATTCATGCGCAGGAACTCAATCCACCAACAGATCGCCCGGCAATTTTTTGGAAGTTAATCACGAACCTGCCCGTCGAAAACCACACCGATGCCGTTCACAAGCTGGGCTGGTACGCGAGGCGCTGGAACATCGAGACATTCTTCAAAACCTTGAAAACGGGCTGCCAGATCGAGAAAATCCGACTCACAACAGCAGATCGCCTCACCAATTGCATTGCGCTATGCTGTGTCGTGGCCTGGAGAATTTCGTGGCTGACCATTCTTCGCCGCCAAGCCCCTAAAACGACACCCGCAGCGGTATTCACCGAAACAGAGCTCATCCTGCTTGAGCGAAAGATGCCAGCCAGCCGAAAGAGCGCCACAAGGGATCTCGCCTTCTACATGACCGCCGTTGCCCGCCTCGGAGGATATTTGGACCGAAACAGCGATCCGCCTCCTGGAACAACCGTCATTTGGCGGGGCTTCACGCGATTGTCAGACCTCGATGAAGGATTTCGAGCCGCAAAAACAAGCAACTGACAACTTGTGGGTAATTGAAAGCTATGCGGGGCGGATACGCCATCGGAAACGGGTTTACGAAGGCCTGCATCAGGCGATCATTGCCCCTGCGGTCGCTGATGGCAGCTCGCTTTTTGATCTGTTCAGCTTTGATTGGACGCTATTGCGGTTGGGCGACGATGTAGATTTTGGCGATGGTCTGATCGAGGAAGCCAGGAAGCGTGGGGTGGCGCTGAAGGTGGTTGACGTATCTGAGCCTGCCACCGCGCAAGCCGTGCTGAAAGTGTCGCTCAACAACCAACAATTTCTGCCGGAAAACTTTGCTGTAAGGTGATTGGCATGAAGCAAATGTGACGCCTGAAACTACGGCGCACAGCGGATGTCTCTACTATGGTTCGATTATTAACGTATCTGCACCCGGGGTAGGAATGGCTCGACATCCCGGTATAGACCGCCGGTCGCTCCCAAGAAAAAGTCGAAGTCCTAGGTTTTTCACGCAGATGCAAAGGGGATGCGTGTCGGTGCCGACAGTGCCACTGGACCAAAGCTCCCATGCTTTGGTTTTGTTGGTCGGCTAAGGAGTCGCTCAGAGCGCCCAGGGCAGCGACCGGTGTTTTGATGCTGAAACGATCGCTGGTTAGCAGCGGAGTCAGCCAGTGAGCGTCCTAGCGAGTCTGGTGATGTGTTGTGCTGCGTAATTTTCCGAACCGCTTCACTTGTAGATATGCCGTTACTCGCGAGACATTTTCTTTAACCTCCCAAATTTGGGAAGAAGGAGATGTTCATGACAAAAGATCAACGAGAGATTCAACGCAAGTTACGGATACTTTGCTACGCTGAAGATGCCGATTTGAACAACAAACAGGCTGAGTGGGAAAAGTTCTACAACCTCGCCAGAGTTCATGGCGCCCACAATGGGAAGACACATTACGAAGCGCTTGGGGAAAAGCTATGATCCAGTAACAAAGTGTCTCACCTGATCGTCTACATTACAGCGCTAGTTCAAGCATTTCACGTCGCTAATATCTTTGGTCGTAGCGGGTAATGCGGTAGGCACTGAAAATATCGCCGTTAGAGGTTTTGAACCAGCTCTTTGAGTGTCACCTTCAGAACTTCTTCACGCCAAGCGGCGAACCGAGCCAGCAATTTGTCTTCGCTTTCATTGTAGAAGAAAACGAAGCCCTCCTCCGTTACCGGAACCAATGCATTTCGGGTCTGCCCTTCTTCGTCAGTATCTTTGAACTCTAGAAACGGTGAACAGATCAAGCTTCCATTAAATGGCTTACCAATTCCGTGTATCGCAAAAACCAGCTGCCCACGTCGCGACCAGCGAAGATTCAAGGCGACCCATGATCGATACTGACCGGTATCAGCGAAATAGCCGATGTTGTTCTTGGCGTTCTGAATGATCTGCGCGCGGAAATAGTGATCTGTTTCAGAATTTGACCTAGTTACAAAAGCTGCGGCATCGTCTGAAACCCGCCGGAGCGCCTCCTGCACTGGGCTTGAAATCGCTTCCAGTCGTTCCTCTAGATCTCTCGCTAAACGATTTGCATGAGCAAATACGCCTTTTAGCTCCTCAAGTTTATCATGGGCGACCTTGTCTGCAGCTTTTAGCAAGTTGCCAAGCGCTGCTTGCACATCTTCTTCAACCAACAATGCTTCGGAGATCGTGCTGGCTTTTCTAAATTGGGAAATCTGCAACTTTATAATGAGTTCAACTAAAGGTTTAAGATTCCCCCGGTCTGCAGCCTCAAGTGCATCTAGGTATATCGGTTTGTCATCTCGCGTTACCACCAAGGGGAACAAGTCATCTTTAACTAGAATCAACGAGGCAATAGCGCGAGCAACTCGGCCATTGCCATCTTGAAATGGATGAATCTGTGTAAAGCGATGATGCAGCCAGGCTGCCTGCACCTCACAGGGAACAGACTGTTTTACGTGCTCATTGTGAATAGCAATCAGCCTATCCATCTCGGAGCCGACATGTTCCGGCGGACAATATGAGTATGTAACCCCGTCCCGGACAGGTTGGTTTGATTGAACTTTCCATGCACCTTTGATCAGGGGGATATCAACATGATGGCCTTGAGCATCAAGCCCTTCTGTCGTGTCTTGACTGCGCAAAAGGGCGGAATGCAGCTCTTTAATATAGGAAGTTGACAGATTTCGATTACTCTTTACAAAATCAAATACGCCATCTAGCGCGTCTTTCTGGTCACGTAGAAGCTGGATAACATACTCACGGGGTTTGTTTGTTGATCCGTGGCTCAAGAATTCAGCCTGAAATCCCCGCTCGATCAGTGTTTGCGTAACACCTCGCTCGATTTCGTAAAGGTTCTCAATAACCCCTGTCTCAATAGCCCACTCACGGCTCAACTTCTCTGTAAAATCTGACAACTGGGCGCTGCCTTTCGGTGTTTGTCAAACAAGTTGTCCGCCGATTTCATGCAGCGTCTCTAATTTCAGGGACGCTAATTTCGTTTTCGGGGTTGAGCCAGACTGGTCCGGCAGGTTGCCAGTTTCGGGTTTTTCCTGACCAACGCTGCGGGTTTTGCGCCCGAGCAGTTGCATAGAGATTGGCACGGTTTGCCAATGTCTCGCGATCAATTCCGCCGTGGCGCGCGTTGGGCGTGACGAAGCGGATGGCGCTGTGCAGGTGTTCACTATTGTACCAACCAGCGAAGGTTTGGACCCAGGTTTGAGCATCCGCCTTGGTGGCAAAGCCCTTGGTCGGCCAGTCCGGGCGGTATTTGCAGGTTCGGAACAACGCCTCTGAGAAAGGGTTGTCGTTGCTCACGCGAGGGCGACTGTAGGAGGCCGTGATCCCTAGTTTTTCCATCGTCACCTTCATCGTGGCGCCCTTCATAGGACTGCCGTTGTCAGCGTGCAGAACCAAGGGGCGCATCTGACAGCCCTCCGCTAGCACTGCTTGCCGGATCAGAATGGCAGCCAGATCCGCACTTTCACGCTCATGGACCTCCCAGCCCACGATCTTCCGGCTGAAGATGTCCACGATCAGATACAGATAGAAGAACATGCCTGCGACAGGTCCCGGCATCCAGGTAATGTCCCAGGTCCAGACCTCACAGGGCGCGCATGCCTGATAGCTTGTGGGCTTCTTACGCTTGACTGGGGACTTGGCTCGACCCCGGTGATGCTGCAATCCATTGGCGCGCAGAATGCGGTAGAAACTCGATTCCGAGGCTAGATACTGCCCCCGATCAGCTAGCTTTGGCACAATCTGACTTGGGGGAAGGCTAGAGAACTCCTTTGAATTACAGACATCTAGAACAGCCGCACGTTCAGCGGCACTCAATGCGTTTGCTGGCTCCGGGCGTGGCACGAGGGGGCGTTGATCAGGGCGAACCTCACCGTCTTTTGTCCAGCGCCGCAGAGTGCGTTCGCTGATTTCCAACTCGGAACAGGCTTTGGCACGCCGCGCTCCTGCGGTGACGGCCTCATTGACCAGAGCAACTGCGGTTTGGCGATCTGGGGTGCTGATCATGCGTCCTCTCCGTCCCCCCAGATCGCTGAGGCCTTTTTTCGCAGAACAAGCAGTGCTGCAGTTTCGGCCAGTGCGCGATCCTTGCGAGCAAGCTCGCGTTCCAAATCTTTCATCCGTTTCTTGTCTTCCTTGGTCGCACGCACAAGACGTGCTGCACTCGTGCGGTCCCAGTCGTTGGCCTGCTCGCAAGCAACTCGCCACATGGCAATCTGCGCCGGGTAAAGGCCGCGTTTGCGGCAGTATTCGGCTAGGTCAGCCTCGTTCAGAGCAGCAGTTTCCAACACCGCCGCAAACTTGTCACGTGAAGACCAGCCCTCAGGGCTCGCATCAGCGTCAGGCAAAAGCTGCCCCTTGTTGCGCGCCTCAGCACGCCAGGAGAAAAGCGTCGCTTCCGAAATGCCTTCCTCCCGCGAAAGCTGCCGAATGGCCACGTTATTCGGCGGAAGCATCCGCTTCAGCACAGCCGATCTTCGATCCAGTGAATATCCCATGTCATTGTCCTAATCCGCCCACCTGAAAATTAGAGAAAAATAGAGCAGCGGACAACATCCCTGACTGTGAGTATACTATCGTAACTTGATGGCCTGACCCATTCCCTGAATGACCACGTGTCTTCCCTGTGACGTGTCGACCATCAAGTTACCCTGGCAGCGGGCGAGATGTGACCTCATAG
>FLOH01001614.1_pt1 | contig 11517 bp, 10 predicted proteins | sample 756751 | NCBI WGS metagenome assembly FLOH01 (sample SAMEA4026879, study PRJEB14308) | marine metagenome | biome: coastal water; material: water | depth 74 m
GATGTCCGCCTTACCAACGACGGCACTTTGGTGTGTGTACATGATCGTCGAATTGATCGGACTAGTTCGGGCAGAGGGTCGGTTTCTGGCCAGCTGCTGTCCGATTTAGTGACCAATGATTTTAGCGGGAGTCTTGAAAATTGGATGGACTACGAGGATCCGCGGCCCGATGCAAGTCGAACTCGGTTACTCACTTTGGAAACGCTGCTCACCACAATTTTGGATTTCTCTGGAACAATTGAATTGGCAATTGAGACGAAGCATCCGGTGCGGTTTGGAAAATACGTTGAACGTGAGTTATTTGACGTGCTCCACAGATACGGGTTGACCACCCCACAAGATGGAAATGATTTTCCTCGCGCCCGCGTGATGAGTTTTAGTCAAATGGCGGTTCAACGATTCAAAAGATATTCACCAGAGACTCAAGTTGTGTACCTTGCTGGAAAGTTGCCGCGTCGCTTTCGCGGTGGGCATTTACCCCATGGTGTGAGTATCTGCGGAATTGACATTCATTACATTAAGGAACACCCCGAGTACGTGCAGCAGGTCCACGATTGTGGTCACAAAGTGCATGTCTGGACGGTCGACGAAATGGCCGACGTTGATTTATGTCTGCAATTGGGAGTAGATGCAATTATAACTAACCATCCGGGTGATGTGATTGCTAGGGTGAAGAAATGGAACCCACTCTCCGCGCCAGTGGTCTAGGAAAAAACTACGGTGACCTCGCCGCGCTCGCTGATTTGGACCTGAGCGTTCCCGCCGGTGAAGTGTTCGGATTCCTTGGTCCCAACGGCGCTGGCAAAACAACAGCGATCCGCCTTTTGATGAATGAAATACGCGCAACTAGCGGAACCGCTTCGATCCTGGGCCTGGACGTACACCGGGACAGCGTCGCCCTGCGACACCGAATCGGGTACCTCCCCAGTGAGCTGGAACTGTATCCGAACATGACCGGCGCCGACCTGATTCATTTCTTTGCCAATTTGCGTGGAGGTGTTGACGGGCGCTACGTCGAGCAACTTGCTGAGCGTCTTAACGCACAAATGGCCAAAAAGATCGGTGATCTTTCTTCGGGTAACCGACAAAAGATTGGAATTATTCAGGCATTTATGAATAAGCCAGAGTTCGTGATCTTGGACGAACCAAGCGCTGGACTGGATCCATTAGTTCAACGGGAAGTACAGGGGTTGATCCGGGAAACAGCAGATGCGGGTGGAACCGTTTTTCTTTCCAGCCACACTTTGAGCGAGGTGCAGCGGGTTGCCGACCGGGTGGGAATTATTCGCAGCGGGAAGCTGATCGCACTGGAGACCATTGCGAGTTTGCGTGGGAAAGGCATCCGCAAAATAGAGCTTGAACTTGCTAGCGAACCGCAGGAAAGTGTTTTTGAGGGGATTACTGGGATTCGTAGTTTGCTGATTGAACGCAATCGAGTTTTTATTTCCTATGAAGGCACAATGGAAAAACTACTATCTGCGGTCATGGGCAAGTGTGATCTACTCGATATCAGTACGAACGAGGCAGACTTAGAGGAAGTTTTCCTTACGTACTATCACGATGAATCCGTGTGATTTTTTCATGAGCGGACTGGGTGCTGTCTACGTTCGCAGTGTGACTTCGCGGGTGCGCACTGTCGCCATGGGAGTAATCGGTCTCTCGGTGTTGTTCGCATTTGGCATGGTGGTCTATCGCGATGTCGACATGTCGCTGTTCGACGGCTTTCCCGAAAGCCTGATGTCGGTGATCGGGCTCGCCCCGGGAGCAGATGTCGCTTCCCTTTCCTACAACGCAATTTTTTCAACCTATGGTTCATTGGTGCTTGGCGGGATAGCGATCACGGTTGGCGCGGGCGCAGTCGCCGGGCGTGAGCGTGATGGAACGATTGGGATTCTGCTCGCGAATCCAATTAGCCGAAGCCGACTCGTTATCGAGAGCACCCTCGCGCTCATCACGTTGTATGTCGCGGCGGCAGTTGTTTTACTGGGTGTTGGATTATTGACACCCGCCGTTTTTGACGTGAACATTTCCGGATTGAGCGTGTGGGGGTTCATCGTCCAATTAGTAATTGGCACAATTTTTTATGGCTTTCTCGCTTTGGCCATCGGCGCGTGGACCGGTAAAGCCCAAGCCGCAATTGGAATTAGCTCTGGCATTCTGATTGTGTCCTTCTTGGGGGCGAGCATCATGCCACTGATTTCTGGGTGGGAAGAAGCCGCGCGAATTTTTCCGTGGTACTACATCAGTGATGGGGATCCGTTACGCAACGGCGTAAATGTGGGAGCGATAGCGATTTTGCTCGGGGCTTGTGCACTGCTGTTTCTCGTAGCACTCGTTGGTTTTCCGCGGCGGGATTTGCGTCAGCGATCGGTCGGTATTCGGATCTTGGATCGACTTCGCGCTAATCCCTTCACGGCGAGATTGGGCGAGCGCGTTGCCGGTCGCACACTTGTCTCGAAGATCTGGGTTAAGACCCTTTCCGAATTTCAGACCGTGACCCTATTTGTGTCCTTCCTCATGTTTGCCCTGATGGGTGTGATCATGGGGCCGATCTACGCGTATATGCAACCGAATATGGCGCAACTCGGCGATTCCTTTCCCCCAGAAATACTCGCATTCTTTGGTGGCGGCGACCTAGGAACACCTGAAGGCTTCTTTCAGGGAGAAACTTTTTCCTTGATGGCACCCATTGCAATCATGGTGATCACCATTTCGATCGGCGCTAAGTCAATTGCGGGTGAAGAAAAAAATCAAACCCTAGGAATTTTGCTCGGAAATCCGATTTCACGAAGCTACCTACTTACCCAGAAAATCATTGCGTTATTGATCTGGGGTTTCGTCGTCGCATTCGCGACCTTTACCGGAGTCGCGACGGCGAACCTGATGTCGAGTTTGGGCATGGACTACCTCAACATATTGGCTATCTGCGTGAACCTGTTACTCCTTGGCTACCTATTTGGTGCACTTGCGTTCTTGATGGGCGCCGCATTCGGTCGGGCGGGGCTGGCCACTGGCGTGAGCGCGGGGGTTGCGGTCGTGCTTCAGGTGGCTAACTCGATGGCCGCGATCAACGGTGGCTGGTGGCAAAAATTCACGCCATTTTATTGGTATAGCGGAACCGATCCCCTCAATAATGGCTTCACGCTTGCCGCAATCGTGATCCTCGCTCTCGCCGCGATACTCGTATTTGCGCTCAGTTACCCCGCATTCAATCGGCGCGACTTGACCAAGGGCTAACTGGCCGCTGAGTTCACTCGCGTCGTCAACATTCATGCTCGCGCAACGCTGTCCCCCCTTGTAGTAGAAGGCGGTACTTACCCCCACAACGGTCACTTTTCCGGGGTCATGTCACCTGGGCCCGCTGCAAGGGGTGATGCCAGTAGCTTTAAGCCTCCGGTACGTTTGCGCACTATGGCAAAGAAAACCCAGGGTAAAAAAAACGGTGCAAACAATTCCGCAGTAGCCGAACTCGAAGGTGAAGTTCCGGTGGTGGGGATGCGGGAGCCGTGCCCTTGTGGCTCTGGTCGCCGCTACAAGGCCTGCCACGGGCGTGAGGCGTCAAAAGCGGTCTCAGCCCCCAACCGTCCATTCCACGGTTTCGCCAGCGAGTGCGACATTGTGGCGATGCGGGAACTGGTCCCCTCGGCAACGGCAGAGCTCACTCTCAAGCCTGGTGTCGGAGACGGCCGCAAGGTGACCCTGGCAACGGTGCTACCCATGGCCTACCCCGCACTCGTTCGGGCAAACGGCGATATCTTGCTCGGTCTGCAAATCAACACCGGTAGTGGTGACCCATCGCGGGATCTGGCCAATGCCTTGCAGCGCGCTCTGGCGGCTCCGCACGGTGAGCCGGTAGGTCTTGAGCGGGTGTCCACTGATTCACCTTCAGCACAAGACTTGATTGACGCTTCCGCCGTTTTGAACGTGAGCGTTCACGAGAATTTTGATTTTTGGATGGACGAAGACGCCGAACTCACTGACGACGTCAAGGCGTCCCTCGAACGTGCCAGCGAGTACGCGAACCCCACGCTGAAACTCGAATCCATTGATGCCGGTTATTGGACCCAAATGGGCGAGAAGGAACACCTACGGTGGATCATGTCCACGCCAGAAAATGAACTGCTCAATGCACTAGCCCGGCTTCATGCAGCCCAAGAAGACTCAATTGGTCCAGACACCAGGCTGGTCGGCATGTTCCGCGCACAAGGACTCGTTGTCCCCGTATGGGACATCCCCTTGGGCCGGGGAGCTGCCGCAATTGAAGAGCCAGCAGCAGAGTTTGGCAAGCGACTTGAGTCGGCGTTGAAATTGTCGAAGCCACTTAGTGATGCCGAGCGTCGGGCCCGGTCCGGGCTCACATCGCGTCAGGTTACTTTGCGCGACGTTTAGGAGCCTGTGGTCGGCGGATCGCTCTTCGTGATGTTTTCTTCATAGATGTCAACCGACGAAGTGGGCCAGATTGTGTCGAATTTTCTTTTGCGTTCTCCACTCCACGGCGCTGGGGCCACGCTGAGGATGTAGGCGAGTTGGTAGGCAACGTATTCATAGCGCGCGCGTGCTACTGAAAATTGGGTCCAGGCGGTGTCCAGATCAACTTCAATGGGGTAGCCGGATTTTTTCAGCATGCTGGCCGCTGTGGTGAATTCTTCTTTGGTGAGTTGAATTCCGTGTTTCTCACCCACGCGCATCAGGTGAACGGCTTCGGCTGAGAATACCCGCGCCGAGTCGGCGCTGGCGGCTTGTTCAACGGCAATGGTTCCTTGTCGGTAGCCGGGCATCTTGATCAGGGCGGCGGATTCGGGCATCGGGGCACCGAGGTAACGGCCAACGAAAGGCAATTTCTTGAGGACTTTTTTGCGCACGGTGAGTGCCGCATAAAGGGTTTCGAGGGTTTGGGTTCCATGGATTACTGCCTGGGTGCACTCGGCTCTGGGTAAAGTCTTTGTCAGGGACAGTTGTAGTGAGGCGGCATCTAGGGCGGCGATACTCGCAATAACCCAGTGCCGGTACGGGGAGGCAGATCGAATTTGGACGAGAACCGGATAGGTCGTGTGGGTCAGACGCAGGTTTCCAAACCATTTGGTCCATGAGTTCATGTGTTCGGGGACGTCCCCCAGTTGATCGTTCAAGGTGAGCCGGGCAAGTAGTTCGGGACCCCAACTCGGCTGGCCGCCGGAAACACCCAGCAGTGAAATATCAACTTCGCGGTCAATATAGGCGCCGTAAATAGTGGGCAAGAAACCAATGAGAAGTGCGATCACAACCGGGCCGGTGGCCGCCGCCATGAAAGCCAGAATGGTGGGGCCGGGCTCGGTCGAGTCGGCAAAACCGAGAGTGAACAGGCTTGACCCAGATTCACGGAAGGCATTCGCGAAGTCAACCCCACCAATTCCATAAATCCACAGTCCGTACGCGGCAAAGTAGAGCAGCAACCAGCTCAGCAACTGACCAACGATGATCATCGGGCCATTCCACGCCAAAACTGAGTCCTGTTTTAAGTACGTCTTGCGGCGACCGGCAATGAGCTGGTGCATTCGAGTGATGCTTCGGGTGAGGGCATCAGAAATCATGGAAGTGAGTGCTCGCGGAACGACCACGGTGCGCAGCAGGCTGATCGTGGTAACGATGAACAGGAAGAGGCCAAAAAGGGTCGCTGCGGTGCGAGAGAACAGGTCAACGAGTAGTAATTGGAGGTCGCTCACGGGCTAATGTTGGCACGGCGCGCTCAGGTGGGGGCGCTTTGGTGCGGTTCTTTGGCTGGGTCTTGCTGCCAGTACGCTTATAAGCGTGAATCTTGACGCCCAAACTGCCACGATCGTGGCGCTAATTGGTGTGGTCGTCGGGGTAATTGGGGTCGCGATCGGAACTATTGCACTGGCGAAACTTTCTCGTTTGCACCGTTCCTACTCGCTCCTGGAAGTTGCTGAGGGACGCGAAACCTACATCGACGTATTGGCCCGGACCCTTGAGCGCTTCAATGAGATCCAAGACGAAATGCTCGCCCAGGAATATGCCATTAATCAACTCAAGTCCGGTTTGCGCGATTCGCTTAATCACATTGCCGTGGTGCGATACGACGCACTCGACAATCTCAGCGGGCGCTATTCGTTTTCTGCGGCGATTGTTGACGACTATGGCGACGGTCTAATTGTCACCACAATTCACGGCCGAGCTGACACCCGCTCCTACCTTAAAGAGATTACCGCCGGGAAATCTGACATCGACCTTTCACCCGAAGAGAGCGAAGCAATTAGTACGGCACTTGGTCGGTCCAAAACAATGGAGAAAAGCGCATGAGTAATGCAATGCGCCAGATCGCCTACCTTGGCCCATCCGGTTCTTTCTCGGAAGCGGCACTACGCGCATCCAATGTTTTCCAGGCCGGTGGCGTTGATCCGGTTCCGGCTAAATCAGTGTTGCACGCCTTAGATTCGGTCCGTAATGGTGAAGTTGCAGCGGCTTTGGTTCCGATTGAAAACTCGATTGAAGGTTCAGTAGCAATTACTCTCGATGAACTAGCGAGCGGTAAACGTCTGGTGATTATTAGTGAAGTTGTGCTACCCGTCGAGTTCTCTTTACTCGTCCGACCGGGCACCAAGCTGTCCGACATTCACACGATCAGTACGCATCCGCATGCACAAGCACAAGTGCGTAATTGGTTGAGTGCGAATCTGCCTGATGCCGATGTCATTCCCTCAATGTCCACCTCGGCCGCTGCCGCGGCACTGATGGGGGAAAACCCAGCTTTTGATGCCGCCATTGGGCAAGCACTCAATTCGGAGATTTATGGACTGGAAATTTTGGCCGACCAAATTGGTGACAGCTCTGATGCCTATACGCGTTTTGTAATAGTTGCCCTGCCAGGTGATCTCCCCGAACCATCGGGTGCTGACAAAACAACTTTGAGCGTATTTCAGCGCGAGAACCACCCGGGTGGCTTACTGGAAATCCTGACCGAGTTTGCGGTACGCGGGATTAACCTCACTCGGCTGGAGTCGCGACCAACAAAAAAAACTTTGGGTGACTACTACTTCAGTGTGGATTTCGAGGGTCACGTAAATGACCTTCGCGTTGAGGAAGCCTTGATGGGTTTGCACCGGGTGTGTCTTGATATCCGTTTCCTTGGCTCCTACCCTCGCCACGACGGGCGCGAGCCAGTCCTGCGTGCTGGAGTTACCGACACTGATTTTGAAACTGCCCAGGCTTGGTTGGACAAATTGAAGGGAATTTAATGAAGATTCTGGTAACGGGCGGTGCTGGCTTTATTGGTAGTCACTTTGTGCGCGAACTACTTGCGGGTTCTTACCCGTGGCTCGGCGAAATCGACGGCGTAACCGTGTACGACAAGTTGACGTATGCGGGCAACTTGGAAAACCTCGGATCAGTGTCGAGTGATCCTCGCTACTCATTTGTCCAAGGTGATATTTGCGACGGAGATCTGCTCGACCAGGTTCTGCCCGGCCATGACGTGCTGGTGAATTTCGCCGCAGAAACCCACGTGGACCGTTCAATTCACGGACCACAAGACTTTATTATTACTAATGTCGTGGGGACGCAAACAGTGCTCGATGCATGTCTGCGCAACAAGATCGCTCGCACCGTGCACATTGGTACGGACGAAGTCTACGGCTCAATTGATGAGGGATCCTGGACTGAGTCGGAGCCCCTGCAGCCCAACTCGCCGTACTCCGCTGCAAAAGCGGCGGCCGAAATGCTGGTTCGGGCTTACAACGTGACCTACGGCCTCAATGTGAGCAGCACCCGTTGTTCCAATAATTACGGTCCGTACCAATTCCCGGAAAAGCTAATTCCACTTTTTGTCACGAACTTGATTGATGGGAAAAATGTCCCGCTCTACGGCGATGGCCTTAATGTCCGCGACTGGCTACACGTTGATGACCACTGCCGTGGAATTGCGCTCGTCATCTCCAAGGGCCAGCCGGGTGAGTCATACAACATTGGTGGCGGCCTGGAACTCAGCAATAAGGAAATTACCACGAAAGTCCTTGAAGCAATGGGTGCTGATTGGTCAAAGGTCACGCCGGTGGAAGACCGAAAAGGACACGACCGGCGCTATTCGGTTGATGATTCAAAGCTTCGTGCACTGGGCTACGAGCCGCAACACAAATTTGTTGACGGACTCGCCGAGACGGTCGCTTGGTACACAGACAATGAAGCCTGGTGGCGCCCACTTCAAGCCAAGGCAGTGATTAAGTAGTCTCAATGAAAATTCTCATTACTGGCAGCAACGGACAACTCGGCACCGAGTTGGTATCGCGCTACCTTGATCGCCCACAAGATGAAGTGTTCGTGGGCGACCTCCCGGACCTTGATATCACCTCTGAATTGTCAGTCGCATCGACATTTTCCAAAATCGCACCAGAGCTTGTGATCAACTGCGCGGCCTGGACTGCGGTTGATGCAGCAGAAGAAAAAGAAAGCTCCGCGTTTACGGTCAATGCGGAAGGGCCGGCAATTCTTGCGACCTATTGCGCACGCGCCGGTGCGCGCATGGTGCAGATTTCAACGGACTACGTGTTCGCGGGTGACGCGCACGAGCCATACGCCGAAAATGCTCACGCCCAACCCGTGACGGCCTACGGGCGCACCAAATTCGCCGGTGAAAATTTTGTCCGGGAACTTCTGCCAGACAACCATGTGATTATTCGAACGGCATGGCTGTACAGCCCGATCGGAAACAATTTTGTTAAAACAATCATTCGGGCCCAAAAAGAGCGGGACACCTTGCGCGTGGTCACCGATCAGATCGGTCAGCCAACATGTGCCGGTGACCTTGCGGATCAAATAATTTCACTGTTGGACACCTACCAAGGTCCGGGAACTTTTCACGGCACTAGCAGCGGTGTTACTTCTTGGTTCGAGTTTGCCCGCGCAATCATGTCTGAGATTGGTCAAGATCCGGAGCGGGTGCTACCCACTGATTCGTCAAGTTATGTGCAAGCGGCGCCCCGCCCCGCCTACTCGGTGCTCGGGCACCTTGGGTGGGCGTCAGTTGGGATGGAGCCCATGCGCGACTGGCGGGCCGCATTGCACGATGCAATTCCAGTAATCTTGCAAGCCAGCGATTAGTCCACCGGTCAACTTTGGGGTTGTTTCGACCCGCTGTGGCTACACGTGGATTGAATTAAGAATCTGGGCCACGCCAATGCCGGGTTCCGGCGCCGTCATCAGGTCGGCGTACGCCGCAACTTTTGGTGCAGCGCTGCCCATCGCAACCCCGAGCCCAGCCCACTCCAACATTTCGATGTCGTTCCACGAGTCGCCGATTGCAATGGTTTTTGCGGGATCGACCTGCCGCCGGGCACACACCTCTTTGAGCATATTGGCTTTGTTCACGCCCTTAGGAGCAATATCCATCCAGGCAACATCAGCGACGCCGAATACCACCGAGTGAAACCCAAGGCTCTTGGCAACTTCACCAAAGCTCCGCGTGGTTGAAGTCTCGCTTCGGACAACCAGGCGCACTACCGGGTCGGCGGTGAGTTCGGCGAGTTCAACTTGGCGAATATTGATGCCAAGTGCGCCAGTATCGAACAGATGAGTCGTGCGGAAGTCACCGTGGAAATCTTCAACCGCAAAGACGGCGTCTGGGACTAGTTCAGAAAGTTGCTCAAGTGCCTGAGTGGCATCGAAAGTCACCGCTTCCACGATCTTGCCGGTCTCCACCATGGCCAAGACTCCGCCGTTACTGCACACGACTAGGTCTTCAATGCCAGCGGCACGGGCAATCGGGAAAGTTGTGCTCACCGAGCGACCCGTTGCCAGCGTGACTTTGATGCCGGCTTCCACTACGCGTTCAATTGCATCAACCGCGATCCCGGGAAGGCTGCCCATGTGTTGAACGAGAGTGTCGTCAATGTCGAGCGCGATCAGTTCGGGTCGCCAGTCAATGGGTAAAGGCTCCCCTGCTGCGTGCATTGGGATTTGCGGTGAAGATTTTTCCCCACTCATGACAGGACCGTCTTTCCGCCGAGGAATGGCTGCAGAGCTTTAGGCACAGTCACAGTTCCATCCGCTTGTTGGTGGTTTTCGAGAATTGCAACAATAATTCGCGGCATTGCGCACAACGTGCCGTTCACAGTTGCAAGTGGTCGTGTTCCCTCAGAGTCGCGCATCCGAATCTTCAACCTTCGCGCCTGGTACTCGGTGGTGTTAGAGGTCGAAGTCACCTCGCGGTAGGTACCTTGGGTCGGAATCCAAGCCTCGATGTCAAACTTTCGAGCCGCACTAGAGCCAAGATCTCCCGAGGCGACATCAATTACGCGGTAGCAAAGCTCGAGTGAGTCCATAAAGTCTTTCTCCCATTGGAGCAGCCGCGCGTGCTCCGCCTCCGCATCAGCTGGGTCGCAATAAACAAACATTTCCACCTTGTCGAATTGGTGAACCCGGATAATTCCAGTGGTGTCTTTGCCGTAGGAGCCCGCTTCGCGGCGGAAACACGTTGACCATCCGGCATAACGCAGGGGTAAATCCGCGGCAGAAATGATTTCATCCGAGTGATATGCCGCCAGAGGGACTTCCGAAGTTCCCACCAAATACATGTCCTCTGATTCAACCCGATACACGTTCTCTTCGGCTTGACCCAAGAAACCCGTTCCATCCATTGCCGCTGGTAGCACCAACGCCGGAGTGATCATCGGGATTAACCCATTTGCAGTCGCCTGCGCTATTGCAAGATTGAGAAGTGCGAATTCAAGGAGGGCGCCTTGCCCGGTGAGAAAGTAGAAGCGCGAACCGGAAACTTTTGCACCACGGTCAACATCAATTGCTTTGAGGGCCTCACCGATTTCCAGGTGGGTCTTCGGTGCGAATCCTTCGGCCGCAAAATCGCGGGGAGTTCCCACAGTTTCCAAAAGTGTGAATTTCGCTTCACCACCCACGGGTGAGCGTGGATCAACGAGATTGGACAGCGCGCCAGCGATTGCGACCAGTTTTTCATTGAGGGCAGAGGCGGTTTCATCAGTGGCCTTGACCCGCGCAGCCAGATCGGTTGCTCTTGTCATTAGTACATCTACTTGAGCGCTCAACTCTGGTGTGGGGTTTTTCTTGAGCTGACCCTGCAGTGGGCCGATCTCTTTGCCCAGAATCTTTTGTTGATTGCGCAGTAAATCAAAAGCTTGCTGCGCCTCACGCGCTGCGACGTCAGCGGCAAGCCATTGGTCCACCAAACCCGAATCCTCACCGCGTTTTTCTTGGGATTCGCGAACCAGGTCCGGGCTTGTGCGCAAGATATTGGGATCAATCACGGGGCCTACTCTACTTTTGACGGAACTGCCACCATGTGAGGCTCGTCTGGCCGGGGACAAAGCCTGGATTTTTGACCATGAAGTGAGCTGGGGAAATACTGGACCACCGAGTGTGCGTAGCCCGTTGACTATTACGAGCTTTCCCGCCTATGTGAGTTACCCAGCGCCCGCGGCAGTTACGCGGTGACCCGCCAGAGAGTGAGCGCTCCTGAGTCATAGGGCGTTATGGAAATCATGTTTATGCCAGCTT
>FLOH01001615.1_pt1 | contig 11415 bp, 15 predicted proteins | sample 756751 | NCBI WGS metagenome assembly FLOH01 (sample SAMEA4026879, study PRJEB14308) | marine metagenome | biome: coastal water; material: water | depth 74 m
ATACACTTATTGACAACGAATTTACAGTATGCTATGCTTCCCAGTATACAGAAAATTGATAGGCTATCAGTGAAGGGGTAGAGGATGGAATCAAAGAAAGTTGTACTTACGCTTTCCGGGGAAGCTGCGGCAATCCTGGAATCAGCAGCAACCGAACGCAAGCGGGGGGTTTTCGTCTCTGACTTGCTGGTAGAGTGGGAAGCTAACCAGACACCCGACAATGAACCCGGCATTCTGGAATCGATAGCGGCTGGCGTGCGAAGGATAGAGAAGCGGTTAGCGGATGGCTGACACCCTGGACACCGAAAATATCCAAATGAGTGACGCCAGCTTTGACTTCGACTTGGACGCCAGCTTTGACTTCGACGTGTCCGACTTCGGCTTTGGCTTCGTCGCTTCCGACTTTGACAGCAGCTTTGACTTCGACGTGTCCGACTTCGGCTTTGACTTCGTCGCTTCCGACTTTGACAGCAGCTTTGACTTCGACGACGCCAGCTTTGACTTCGACGTGTCGCTGATTTTGCCTGTTTGCACAATATGCCGGGCGGGTGTATAGTCCTGGCAGCGGGCATAGACCCGTATCAAATACCAACAGGGCATAGGCCTGAAAGGATTGCAGAGAATGAGACCACCAACAAAGTTTGAGGCAGTGATTGACCGGAAACGGTACAACGTGGAAACGGCTACCCTGCTGGCCGGGGATGACCATTGGGACGGGCACAACTTCGAGCGGTCGGGGCGTAACACCTGGCTCTATCGCACGCCAAAGGGCAGCTACTTCCACGTGACGCTCTCCCGGTGGCAGGGTGAACGGGATGGGCTTGTGCCATTGTCGCTAGACGATGCGATCAGTACGTTTGAGACAATGGCAGAACATCGGGTGGAGTATGCAGAGGCATTCCCTGGCGTGACAGTGTCAGAAGCGTAGACAACTGAATAACGAACCGGGGCAGACGCTAGTTACGTCTGCCCCGGCTCTGAGTGACTGATAGGGTGACTATCAGCGACCTGTGAGAGATTCTACCAGAACTCCCACAAGAACGCACACCGACACCCCTATCAGGCTATCTGACAGGGGTTTTTTGTTGTCCACTGACTGACGGGGAAGGGTAACACCCACGGGGGCGGGGGCTATCGGATGTGAATTTGCATTTGCAAATTGAGAACGAGTAACACCCACGGGGGCGGGGGCTATCGGGTAGAGGGCGCTCGGCGCAGCGGAAATGTTTCCCAAATTGGGAAACAGTAACACCCACGGGGGCGGGGGCTATCGTGGCAGGAAATTTGTTGCCAATTGGCAACATTCCGTAACACCCACGAGGGCGGGGGCTATCGGAAAAATCGCTTGGTCAAAAAATTGACCAAGCGGTAATACCCACGGGGGCGGGGGCTATCGTTGTTACAATTGTAACACTCCCTCTACCGAGTAACACCCACGGGGGCGGGGGCTACTAGTTATACAAGTTGAAACAAGTTGAAGTAACACCCACGGGGGCATTATCGGGGCGCTACGGGCTTCCTGTGGCTTCACAGAGGAAGGGAAGGGATCGCATGAATACCAGAACGCAACGCGGTGAAATTGTACAGGCTAGGGAGGTGGTCTCCGGGCCTGCTACGCGGTGGATGGCAGATGATGGCGTGCAATTCCCCATCGAGCAGATGATGAACATGGGCCAGGGCGGGGCACTGACTGCGATTGACCCACAATTGGCGCTGGGGGCCGTGGGCGGCTCTGAAAGCTACGAAACTCCGGTGTCATCGGCCAAAGGACAGGTGATCCGGCTATTGCCCTTCTCTGTCCTGTGGCTGGTCCTGGCCGTGGGCGTTGTGTGGGTTTTGGGCCTGTCTTGGCCCTACCTTTTGTTGATGTTTTCAGCGTTGACGGCGGCTTCCTACTGGCGGATGAACCTTGACGGACACGAACACTCACGCAACGGGTTAGAACGTTTCCGGGTGAAAGCCGCTACCCAAGTGCGATTAGACGAGAACGCAAAGGCTCACGAACTGCGCAAAATGGCTTTGGAAGGTTATCTGAGAAGCATAGAGAGGGGGCAAGGACAATGAACGTACTGCAATCATTGAACGGACTTCTACAGCCCGTAGACGGGCTTTTGACGGCTCACGAATGGCAGCAACGGGCACTACAGGCGGAGGCTAAACTATTGCGGGTGGCAAGCAAAACATCCGCCCTGCAGAACGAGAACGAACGGCTCCGGCGCAACTGGCGACGGCAGCGGCCTACGGACGATCAGATAGTGCATCGGGCACAAGCCGACGTGCTATTGATGTTCGGTTTGTTCCTGACGGGCTTTGAGACTACGCGCCAGCGATGCCTCGACGAACTCGGAATCAGTAAGCGGCGCTGGAATTGGGCGCGGTCCCTGGCGCAACTGGCCGGGGTTCACGACGGCGTAGACTTCTATGGGCACTTGTCTATGGCAGAGGTGATTACCCGGCTTAGAGAGGGTGTAGCAGCCGCTGAGGAGCATCCGGTATTGTTGCGTGGCTATATGCCGCGCAACGGCGGGGCCACACGGACGGCGGGCCGCTAGGACGTTTGGACAGATGACCAGATGGACAGATGACCATTGGTCATTGGGACGCGAAAACGGGACTGTACACGGGCTGGGGTACATCCGGGGGGGGTGCGTTGATTGGGGGGGGTATGGTGGATGGGCCTATTGTGGGCCTGTCTGGTATGTGAGGAGGATACGATGGCGGGATGGGGCGTTATAGACGATTTGTTGGGCGCGGTGAATTTGATTGATTGGGTGGAGGGCTTGATCCGGGGCGCAATGGCCGGGGATGTGGTGGGGCATAGGATAGCACTCCCCCACCCGGAATCTTCCTATTGGGAAACAAACCAGCTTCAGCCGTGGTCATTGAACGAAATGATCTCCCTGCTGAATTCCTATCACATAACGACGTTTGGCCGGGGCTTCAACTCTGAGGAAATTTGGATTCACGTCAAGCAGGAACAAGCGCGCTTTGCAGAGTATCTGCTGGCCAGGGCAGGCGCGCCGGTGGCAATGGCAACGGTTGACGGTCGCAATGCAGCCTGGGCAGCTAACCCGGCTCACGGTGGACAGATGCCCGGGCGCTGGGATGATAGGGAAAAGCACGTTGCGCCAGATTGGGCAGAAAAGGAATAGAACGGATATTCTACAGATATTTGGCAAAACTGTTGACTTTTTGCAAAACTGTGTTACACTTTTTGCTAACGCAAAGAAGCCGGGCGACAACCCGGCTTCTCGCGACAATGTATCCACACGTAGCAGCGTGCGAATTTGAAATAAGCCTAGCATATTATTCAGGCGATTTCAATAGGTGAATCGGGCGATTGCCCTACAAACCACCACAACACGCTGCATCCCAAACTTTGGGATTGTGGCGTTTTTTTTATTCTATGGAGGTTTGAAAATGGGACGTTTGAGAACGATTGACGATGCGCAAAACGTGGGATTTAAGGCGTCTGCGGGGGATCGGCAAGTCCTGCACGACCTAATGCAGAAGACTGGACTTTCCAAAACCGACGTAATCCGGGCACTTTTGCGAAGTGCTGATGCCCAGCCGGTGACGCTATGGATGCCTGTGGTGCGCCAGGCCAGTGCTGAGGGGGTGACGCTGTGATTTACGACTCCGAACACGAGGCGAAGCGGAAAGCTTTCTACTCGCAATTTGCGCAGGAAATTCCCGACGGGATGCTCGCGACGTATGCAACTCCGGTTGTGTCCTGGGTTCCAGCGTTGGGCAGCGGTGGAATGGCGCAAGCATAAAAAAACCCGCCAGGGGGGGCATTCCCTGACGGGCGGGTGTAGACAGTGAATCAATGGAGGACTATCTACAAAATGAAAGATACCACACAACGAACGAAAACGCTAGACCCTGGGCCGGGACTGTCAACTCTGGCCGGGGCGGGGGTGGAATTCACCCTACCGGCGCGGGGGGACAAACAGCCGTTCACCAAAGGCTGGCCGGACTATCGTCCTGGGCTGGCTACAGTGGCTCAACACCTGACCAAAGGGCACAATCTAGGCATACACGCCAAAGGCTACTCGGACGGGCGTACACTGGCCTATTTTGACGCTGACGACGGCGCTGGGCTGGCCGCATTGCTACGGGTTGCGCCCGCGCTGGCCGGTTCGCTTCAGTCCTGGCGTGACAGTGGCAGCGGCAAAGTGTTTTTCTGGACATCCCCGGATGGCCTAACCCAACAAAATACCCCAGACCTTGACGGGCCGCATACCAAACGGGAATTCAAAACCAGCGGACAGGCGGCGATCTTCGGTGTGCATCCATCCGGTGAAGCGTACGAGACGAACTGGGCCGCGCCTATCGTCCTGACGGTTGACCGGGTGAAAGCTATCTGGCTGGCCTGGACAGGGCAGGAATGGGTAGAGAAGCGCAAGCGAGAGAAAGCAGAACCGGGGCAGGGCTACACCCGAAACGACGGTGACGACGTGGAGAAAGTCAAAGCAGCCTGGACGCCATCGGCGGTTTTTGCCCATCACTGGCCGGGTTGTCAGATCGTCAAAGACCGGGGCGGGGAACTGCGCATCCTGGGCAAGGGTGGCTTGCTCTGTAATGATGATGATGGGCTGTGGCATTCCTTCGCAGAGAAGGAAGGCGGCGACGTTATCAACGCCTGGGGCTGGGCTACGGGCCGGGATAGTGTCCGTGACTTCCCCGCCATCCTGCGAGAAATGGCGGCGGTCAAGGGGGTGGCGCTCACACCCAGACAGACCCGCAAAGACGGCGATCCGGACCCAGACCCAGCCCCAGACCGGCAGACGGGCGGCGGCGGTGGAATCGTTGGGCAGATCAACCGGCTACGGCTACGGCTGCGCTCTGTGGACTTCGCAGAGATCGTACCGTTGGAGCTGCAATCATCTACAGGCTATCGTACCGGGGATCGTGATCGGGTTGTGGCTGACACTGCCCTGGGCTATCTGTGGGAGCTGCGCAAAGACGAAGCGAGAATCAGTAATCTGGAGCTATCCATCCGCACAACCTACAGCCCTGGTGCATGCGGGCTGGCAATGAAACGGCTTGTCCGCATTTTCCAGCCTGTTGACGACGGCAAACAGGGCAAGCAAGCGAACCTCTACAAACTGACTGACGCGCTACATTGCGATACATCTCCAACAGTGTTGGATGTATCGCAATGTAGCGCGTTGCCACTGGCTACACACCGGGGGCACGACGTTTTCACCCGCTCAATATCCGCCATCACTCCTGAGATAATCGCAGAGAACAACGCCAAACGGCTGGCCGTGGGCGCTGAACCTATGCGGCGCAACCGTCAATTGGCGGCACGCCTGGCGGCTTCAGCCGACGCGCTGGGGGCTGGCGTTCTGCGGCTGGTGGATGCCCTGAATATGTACGGGGAATTGGATCGGGATGGGCTGGCAGTGGTCCTGCAGAAGTCCTTTACAGCGGCGCGACGATTGATCACAAAGGCGATAGACGCTGGGCTGGTGGACGAAGACGACGGACTTTTCGCCCTGGTTCCCGGCTGGGCCGAACGGGTGAACGAACTTGACGCCATCGTCCCCACGGCGGGCACAATGGCACGGCGGGCACTGGCTGCGGCTGATAGTCGGCTGCGGTATTGTACAAAGGCAGAGGAGACCACGGTTGATCACACCGAGCGGGAGTCATTGAGACGGCGCAAAGAACGGGCGGTCGCTCAAAAATGGGCATTGCTACAGGTGGAAGTACTCGCATACAACGAACGTGCAAGGGCGGCGGGCCTGACCGGTGTGACAATGGAAGCTGCGCTGCGTCCTGGCCGGGGCGAAACGTTCGCAGACTGGCAACGGCGGCAAACGATGGATGCGCAGATCGACGAACTGACAATCCGGGAATTTGCTAAGACCCTGGCCGGGCTGGATAGGGAAACCGCAGAACAGACGGCGTACTTTGCCGGGTGGAGCAACTACGAATTTGGTCAAGCCTGGGCACTGAGGGCGATTGTATGACAGACACCGACACAGACACCGACGAACAGCCCACCTGCGGCCTGGGGCGGTCCCTGGGGGCGTGTGCGCTGCGCTCTGCGGGCTGTGAACGATTGCTTGACGTGCTAGTGTATTTGTACCCGCCATCGGATGTACTCGCAGAGATGAAGGCACGCAACGATTTGACGCCATCGGCGCGGCAATGGCTGCGACGGCTGGCAGTGGTAGAGAATGGGGCGCAAAGTCCAAAAATTCCAAATGGTACAGCCTTTGAAAGGGGCACAAAATGAATGATTTGGAACGGGTGGCCAAACGACGGAACGAGGCGAAAGCAGCCAAAGAAGAGATTATGCCGGTATTTGTGGCTCTGCAAGCGAAGCAGGCGAAATTGCGCAATGTGGCGGCCCTGGCCAGTCGTAACGCTAAGTGGGACGACTACCGACAATTTGAGGCAGACGCAATGGCGCTACAGCCGGAAATTGACGAACTATCGGCGCAAATTTCCGCATTGCTTAACGAAGAAACGGCGTTGAAAGCAAAAGAAACGGCGTTGAAAGCAGAAGCGGGTCGCGCGCTGGGGATAATGAACGAGCATATCCTGCGAAATCTGGCGTTTTGTGTCCGTGGGCCTGATTTTGTAGAGGCTGACATAGCGCGAGAACGGGCACGCTGGGCCGAAATTATGGGGTGAATCACTGCCGATCGGGGGGTATGTTTTTTTGAGTTATTTGACGCTGATCGGCAGTGTGTTTTTTTAGTTTTTTCAGGTTAAAAAGGCGGATTGCGTCCATGGACAATACCGACCGGTGGCGGGCCTTGCTTGCAGCGGTCGTACTGCGGGCCATCCACGACGCCCACCACGGAAACGGCTCCCAGCAGCATGAGGCGCTGATATTTCAGGGCTGGCCTGGACGGTCGATAGCCGTGTGAGGGTACGTTTGTACCCCATCGGCGTTTGCGTGGCACTGTGGCCGGTACAGTGGCGCTGAATGACTGTCGTACAGTGAAAGAACAGTGACACTTTGCGGCGGCTGTGCTGGGAATTACTGGGAATTTTTGCAGTTATACAGTGGCGTAACAGTAAAATTTTGGCAGTTGTACAGCCACGAACAGCCAAGTTGAAATATACCAACTCGACACTATAAAAAAGAGACACCCGGCCATCATTGCGCCGGGGTTTTTTGCGTCCCTGGGTTGTGCATGAAGGCAAACCAACATAGAATAGCCTGTACAGCGAAAGCCACCCAAAGCAGAGACAAAAACCATGCCCCAACCGATAACGAAAAACACGCTTTTCTATGGTGACAATCTCCAAATTCTGCGCGAGTACATCCCAGATGAAAACAGATGGCACGTTCCTTGCAAGTGCTGGTGATTCGCTAAAATCATTCTGATCGGAAAACACATGGCAAACAGCAACCTCAGCGAAGCCAAAAGAGCCAAGAACGACGAGTTCTACACCCAGTACCACGACATCGAGAAAGAAATCTCCGCCTACCTGGAGTACGACCCCGACACATTCCGGGGCAAGACCCTGCTGCTGCCCTGCGACGACCCAGAGTGGAGCAACTTCACCAAGTATTTTGCCCAGAACTTCGACAGACTCGGACTTAGGAAGCTCATCAGCACGAGCTACGCCGCCGACAGTAAGACCTACAAGGGCGGCTACCAGCCAACGCTCTTCGAGAAAGACGACCCCCAGTTCGATCAGGCCAAGACCACCCGGAACGGCAAAATCTTCACCCTCTCCCACGACAGAACCGGCGACCGCCGAGTGGATGTGGAAGACCTGAAGTGGCACTACCTGGGGGGCGACGGCGACTTCCGCAGCGATGAGGTCAAGAGCCTGCGCGACGAATCCGACATCATCATCACCAACCCGCCCTTCTCCCTCTTCCGCGAGTTCCTGGCCTGGATTGTGGAGGTAGACAAGCAACTTGTGATTATCGGCAACATGAACGCCATCACCTACAAGGAGGTGTTCCCGCTGATCAAGGGCGACAGGATGTGGATGGGCAACGGTTTTCACGCTGGCAACGCCTACTTTTCAACTCCTTTCGCCAAGGAGTACGCAGAAGGGGTCTATAGCGCCGAGACTGGTCTGGTGAAGTTTAGGAATGTCTACTGGTTCACCAGCCTCGACCACGGCAGGCGTCACCGGCCCCTGCCCCTGATGACCATGGCCGACAACCTGCGCTTCAGCAAGCACAAAGAGATCAAGGGCAAAGACGCCTACGACCGCTATGACAACTACGACGCCATTGAAGTTCCGTTTACCGACGCCATCCCCAGCGACTATGATGGCGTGATGGGCGTACCGATTAGCTTCCTCGACAAACGCTCACCTGAGCAATTTGAGATTGTAGGAATGTGTGAAAATGAAGATATATATAAATTAAAGACGAAAGTATATACTACCGAAGAGTGTAAGCAAGCGTATTTGGATAAGTTTGGGAAAAAAGGAACTTATGATTTGAATGCCAGTGGAGTAATTGTTAGGGATGATTTATTGGAAAAAGTCTATCAACGGATACTCATTAAATACAGGAATCCCACAAAATGATCACCACCCTGAGAACCGAAATCACCGTCGCAGATGTCTGCGACGGCTTCATCTACAACGAACTCGAAGGCAGGGGCCTCTTCGGCCTCTCCGGCAGGCTCACCATCCAGCCCGAATACCAGCGCAACTACATCTACGCCGATGGCAAGCGGGACGTAGCCGTCATCGAGTCCATCCTCAAGGGCTACCCCCTGGGCCTCATCTACTTCAACAAAACAGCCAGCGGCGCCCTGGAAGTCCTGGACGGGCAGCAGCGCATCACCAGTTTCGGGCGATTCGTAACCGACAAGTTCGCCATCAAGGACGCAAACGGCATGGAGCAATACTTCAACGGCATCGCCACCGACAAGCGCGCCAGGATTCTGGAGACAAAGCTCCTCATCTACGAATGCGAAGGGGCGGAGAGCGAGATCAAGGAGTGGTTCAAGACCATCAACATTGCCGGCGTCCCCCTCAACCACCAGGAGCTACTGAACGCAGTCTACTCTGGGCCATTTGTCACCCTCGGCAAAGCGGAGTTCAGTAACAGCCAGAATGCCAACATCCAAAAGTGGAGCGCCTACATAGCCGGCAGCGTCAACCGGCAAGAGTTCTTCGAGCGCGCCCTGGACTGGGTGAGCAAGGGCAATATCGACGACTACATGAGCCGTCACCGCTACGAGGGAAGCATAGCAGGGCTAAAGGCATACTTCAATAGCGTGATCGATTGGGTCTCGTCTGTTTTCGTGGATGTAGAAAGCGAGATGCGCGGGCTGGAGTGGGGACGACTGTACGAGGAATATCACAACACCCCCTACAGCCCGGCCACAGTCTCAGCAGAGGTAAAGAGGCTCTACGGCGATCCTTATGTCAAGAACCGCAAAGGAATTTTCGAGTACATCCTCGGCGGATCGGTTGACGCAAAGCTCCTTGACGTCAGGGTCTTTGATGAGGCCTCCAAGAAGACCGTCTATCTGGCCCAGGCGGCCAGGGCCCTGGCCGCCGGCAAATCAAACTGCCCCCTCTGCGCCATCGGCCACGACGCAAACAAGAGCAAGGTCTGGAGGCAGAACGAGATGGACGCCGACCATGTAGCCGCATGGAGCAAGGGCGGCGCAACAGACGTAAGCAACTGCCAGATGCTCTGCAAGACACACAACCGCTCAAAAGGAAACCGCTAAAAACACCGATGACAACGGAAGCGACCGGGGCGGGCTTCTATCGCTCTGAGGGCTGGAATCAGAACTACCCCAAGATTCAGATACTCACAATGGACATAAAAATTAGCCCGGCAGACCGTGAAACTGTGCAGCATTTGGGCCTATGCCTATCCGGGGCGGGCTATGTTGTGGCGCGGATTGATGGCCGTGTCCAGTATCTGAGCCGGTATCTGTTGGGTGCGCTCGCCGGCGACGTGGTGATCCACCGCAACGGCGACCGGTTGGACTTTCGCCGGGGGAACTTGGCTATAGCAGACCGTGGCCTGGCTATGCAACGTCAGGGCAAAAGGGCAGGAAGTACCAGCCGGTACAAAGGGGTACAGCTTCACAGGAAATCGGGCCGCTGGCGGGCTATGCTGTGGCGTGGTGACTTGGGGCGATCCCTTCACCTGGGCTACTTTGACACAGAGCAGGCGGCGGCGCTTGCCTATGATGTGGCGGCGGCTGACTTCTACGGACCAGATGCACGGCTGAATTTTGCATAAAAAAAAGACACCGGCGCAATGGTGGCCGGTGTCTCTGCGTCCTGTGGACGTGTGGCCTGGGCTTAGAATAATCCTTCGGTTTCGTTTCCTTCAATCTCACTGAGAACGTAATTGTTCAATGTGGTAGATGCGTCAACGTGGCCTAACACCTTCTGGGCAACTTGCACGCCTTGACGCTTTGCGAGTTGCGTACCCACAAAACGGCGGAAGTCGTGGGGCTTGACGTGTTCCAGCCCTACGGCGGCGGCGTACTTCTGTACAGCCATCCACGCGCCCACGTCTGATACCGGCTTGTCTAGGGGGCGTTGTGACCTTCCCTGAAACCCTGTGAAGATGCTTTCAGACTGTAGCGGGCGGGCGTCCAACCATTTCTGAATCGCCGTATGCGCTTCTACCGTCAGTGGGGCGGTGCGGGGTTCGGTCTGATTCTTGCCAAGCACTTCCACGGTATAGCAACCCTGGCCGCGGTCTATCTGCTTTTCCGTGAGGCTGATAATTTCGCTTATCCGGCAACCAGTCGCTGCCATTGTCAGAAGCATAGCCCGATCACGTTTGCCTGTCAGTGTATCGGCGCTGGGGGCGTCGCACAGGCGGCGCATATCGGCGGGGGTGATGCGTGTGCGGGCGTTGGCTTTCAGGCGGTCACGCATAGACTTCACTTTGACACCGGCAACGGCTTTGAAGTCGTCTGCGGTGCGCTGGGCAATGTAGCCCTGCTCTGCACCGGCCCGCATAACCGAACGGACGGCGGCAAGCTTTGAGTTGATTGTCTTGGGGCTATCGGTTGTCTCGGTGACCAGGGCGGTACGCCAGCGGGCAAGTGTGGCTGGGTTGCAGGCGTTGTCAAATGAACCGGCGAAAGCAGCATAGACGCCAAAGCGCTTCTGGTAAGTGTCGGCTGTACCCTGGGAGACAGTACCGGCCAGAATTGAAGCATTGAAGGTCTGGCCGTTTGTGATGGCGCTTTGTGTGCTGACTGTGATTGTGTTCATTGTCTGTATCTCCATTTGGGGGGTAGATTAGTAAAATGTTTTTTCTCCTAACCTATTATACACCCATAACAAACACTTGTCAACTACCAAAATACACTTATTGACAACGAATTTACAGTATGCTATGCTTCCCAGTATACAGAAAATTGATAGGCTATCAGTGAAGGGGTAGAGGATGGAATCAAAGAAAGTTGTACTTACGCTTTCCGGGGAAGC
>FLOH01001616.1_pt1 | contig 11380 bp, 6 predicted proteins | sample 756751 | NCBI WGS metagenome assembly FLOH01 (sample SAMEA4026879, study PRJEB14308) | marine metagenome | biome: coastal water; material: water | depth 74 m
CGCCACCTCCACCTCTTCTTCTCCTCCGGTGGCCACATCCCCGACATCTGCACCACATCTAGAGTGATTCACTAATCCCCGTTTCAAGTCGTACCACGACCCACACTTCCTTCCCATGTCATAGAATCCCGAATTAGAAACGGTCCCACTAGCTGCCAGATATTGTGTGAATGGGCCGTGGAGGTTTTCTCGACGCATCGTGCCCCGCGTCACCACCTTCCCGACATAGTTGTAGCGAATGAACGCACCGTCCAAATCGCCCCCCTCCCCCGATGCTGCGCATGTCCTCACTGACCCGTTGTCGAACCACTCTGCGGCTGGCAGGTCCACCCATAGCTCAGGAAAACGCTTCGTCACATCAACAACTTTGGCTCCCGAATTCTGATGTGAGCCTCCCGAATTCTGATGTGAGCCTCCCGAATTCTGATGTGAGCCTCTATTGCTTCCGAACCCCATCAGGACGATTCCACCGAGAAACATCCCCACTCCGACTATGAGCCCGTTCCTCCGTGTGTCCATGAGCCCGAGATTGTTCATTCGTCCTATGGATTGTCCGGTGACGTAGTTCGTCGCACTCACACTGGTGTCCATCAACGAGAATCCGAGGACAGTCAGGATCCCCGCCGTCATGAGAATACCACCCGCTGTCTTCATTTTTCTTTTCCTCCCGATGGAGCCGCGAAGTCTTCATCCTATTTGATCGGAGTGACCCTGCAAGCTCTCTCGGTCCTGATGGACTCAGAAGTGATCCGATCAAACGGCTTCTGTATACCTCTTTGCTTTCCGAACTAGATCCCTACTGACCCCAGCGATACGAAATACCTCTCAGACGCCTAGAATCGCTCACAGAGGGTTCCGATTAATAGAACTCGACTCAGGATGAGTCTGGTTAAATCGTAGGTGTAGGGGGCGACAAGTTGGGATCTCTGACTGAGCGTCACCCTAGCGCGATTCGGTCAGATCCGATCCAAGCCTTCATTGGACCCCCTCCCTCATCTTTCGAGTGTTGTACTCAAGGTCCATTAGTAGCTCAAGCAGATCTGCACTGGCCAATGTTGCGAGAAAGGTGACCGCTCCACACGCAGCATATCCGAACGTGATAACCGAATCGGGGTCGCCTTCAAGCCACACGTACACCAGAACTCCCACGCCAATGATGGGAGCCACCACAAAGCGCAATAACTTGGTATACCACTCCAACGCCATGTAATGAGGGATTCTGCCGACACAAAAGGTCTGCCCGTTTCATCCGCGAGCCGCAGCGCGTGTGCCTCAGCTTCATCGTAGGTCTCCCCGACGAGGAGCGCCTCGGCACCCGCTCCTCGAATGCCATCCAATTTCACCGGATCGACCCACTCCGGGACGCATACCGTGGCGGGCACCCCGAGCTTCTGCGCCACGTAGGCCACCGCGCGCCCATGGTTACCGCTCGAACACGCCACGACTCCGGTCTCACGCTCGGACTCCGACAACGCGGACAGCCGCGCTGCCGCTCCTCGCACCTTGAACGAGCCGGTCACCTGCAGGCATTCGGCCTTTACGAACACGGACCGCTCGAACCGTTCGCTCAGCTCCGTAGCGGGCAGAAGTGGCGTTCGACTGGCGAGCGAATCCACCGCCCGCCGGGCGCCCTCGAAGTCGTAGATGTCTGACATGGCCGCTAGGAAATGACCCTCGGGCGCTCTTTGAGCTCGGTAATCCACAGGCCTGAGTTGATGTCGGAAGAATAGATCTTCCCTTTGTGGATCTGGGCCCCCCAGGTCATGGGCCAGTTGGGCGTCGTAGAGTTCTCGTCGATGGTCAGGATGCTCGCGATCTCCCGTCCTTGCTGGTACAAGTCACCCCGAAGTTCTCCAGAGATGTCGAGCACACGCAGTCCCGCCTGGTAGTAGCCCACGTAAAGCCGGTCACCCTCCGCCCAAATGTTGTGCACGCCGGCTTCGGGCACCTCGTACTTGGCGACTTCGACCGGGTTCTCCATGTCGGTCATATCGAGCACGTGGAGGTAACCGCGCGCGTCGATGCGACCGTCTGCATCCCAACTTGGAGGGAAGATCTCGTCCCCGACGAACAGGTACTTCCCGTGGCGCCATGCCACGTGAGTGTTGCCGACCGGGTACTTGTACTGGCTGACAAATGCCGGCGTCCGCGGTGTACCTCCGTGACTGCCCGCTCCAACGTCGAGCACGACCGCGCCGTCATCCCAATAAGAGACGTAGGCGTATCCATCCTGGACGATCACGTCGTGCAGCGAGCGTTGCTCATTGTCGATGCCCCACCGACCCACCTCGCTCGGTGCCTCCGGGTTGGAGATGTCGATCACGTGAACCGCCCGTGTCCCATTGTGAACCGCATACACCAGCTCGTTCACGCCGTCGATCCACACATTGTGCACCCCGCCCGTGAGCGTCTCCGTGTACTCCGAGAGCACGGTGGGGTGTGCGGGGACCGCCAGGTCAAGAAGCACCATCCCGTTCCTGCGGCTCGATGCTCCCTCGCGGGTCACGATGCCGAGTCGATTGTTCGGATGGATCTTCACATCGTTGATGCGGCGGGCGTCCAATTGCACCGAGTCCGTGAGGATCGGGTTCGAACTGTCCGTGACGTCCCACACCTTCATCCAGTCGTATTGGAACGTGCCGATGTACGCGTAGTCGCGACCGTCGACACCCTCGAACACCCAGACGTCTCCGGAGTGATGCTCCGAGATCGCTCCCCGCCCGATTTGTACGAGTTCCGCTTCGACTCCACGAGCCTCGACGGTGATGACCGCGCTCGCGACAGCATTCTCACCGAGCCGGGCGGTCACCCTGTATGCCCCCGGCTCCTCAGCCACAAACACACCTTCGCCGTTCTCGCCTTCGACCTGCGCACCCACACCACTGATGGACCACTCCGGGAACGCTCTCACCTGTCCGTCTGGAGATTCCATCGTTGCTTGGAGTCTCACGACGTCACCCGTGCGAGCCTGGACCTCCGTCTGAGACAGTGAGTAGGTGAGGCCTGGATCGGGGCGGACCGTGACATCCACGGACGCGGAGGCGCTGCCCCCGCTCACTGTGATTCGCGTCGATCCTGCTGAGCGCGCGAACACGAGACCGGCCCCGTCGACTGCTGCGATGGACGGATCGGCACTCGCATAGGACAAGACCGGGACATCCACCCCTTCTCCCAATCGATTCAACGCTGTGACACTGAGCGGCACGGCCTGACCAGCGTACGGATGATCCATCGGGAGTCCGGCAATCAGGTCGGCTGCCGGCAACTCGTGAATCGTGATCAGCGTAGAAGCCGGCTTTCCGCCGACAACGACGGTGATTTTCGCGATCCCGGGATTCGTCGCCATCATCCGGCCAGTCTGATCGACGCTTGCAATTTCCGGTGTGGATGAAAGCCAACGGACGTCGGCGTCCGTCATGAGACGACCCGCCCCGTCCAGAGCCCGCACAGAAAGCTGGACTGTCTCCTGGACCTGAACCTCGGACCGATCCGCGGTGATGTCGACCTGAACCGGGGCCGTCTGGAAGACGACCGACAAGACTAGTGCCGCAAGCGTGTTACCCATCGACTACTCCTCTAGCGTTCATTGAATCGTTCATCGTTTTCTAGTGTCGTTGATCAACGTCGAGCCAGTTCCGCTTCTGCCGCCACGAACCCAAAGGCCGCCCACTGACCAACAATGCCGTCACGTGTGCGCTCAAACGTCTCGTACGCTTCGGCCTCCCGGCCGCTGAGTAGGTGGAAGACACCCACCCCGAACGACGTCGTCGTACTCCCCAGCGTAATCTCGCCATCACCCGTCAAGTCTTCGACCGTGCGGTCGCCCCTGTAGAGCAACAACAGGTCTTGGTACGACGTGTTCTCGAACACATCCATATCCGGGCTGATCGCTCCAAGCACTTCCGCAGCCTCGGCGTCACGACCCAAACGTCGCAGCGTCATGTAGTGCCAGTAGGCCGTCGCTACGACTGCGTCTGGATTCGTGGAGACCTCCTGACACGCTTCATAGGCCTCGAGGGCCGCTGCAAAGTCCCCGCGCATGAAGTGAGACAGTCCGAGGTGGTACCACGTGTTGTACTGCAACGAGCTCGTGGGGATGCCGCGTGCGTTCGGGAGTCCGTCGGGTTCGACCTCGTCTGGTTGCCCCGCAAAGAGCTCGGCGGCGCGTTCGAAGTCGGCGATGGCGTTGTCGAGTTCGCGTACAGAGATGTAGCGGTGCCCCCGGTGCCGATAGAGGCGTGCGTCATTGGGATGCAGCGTCAGCGCATGCGTATAGATGTCGATGGCCTCGCGGTACTGGCCGAGATACGCAGTGCGGCGTCCCATCCAAATCAACGCGTCGATGTCCTCAGGGTTGACCGCGAGGGCGTCCGCCGCTTCGGCGTACCGGGCGAGGTAGACCTCGCGTTGCGCCTCCGTCAATGAAACGGGCAGAAGCGTGTCTCCAAGGAACGAGATCGCCTGTGCGACGGGCGGAACGGCCACGGTGGCACCGAGCAGAGGAGCCGCTCCTGGTGTGGCGTCGAGGGAGTCCACTGCTGGGGCATCCCCACCACATGCAGACATGGATGCTGCAAGAAGAGCAGCCATCAAGTTCCGTTGATTCCTCATGATGCCTCCGCGAAAGAAGTCGACGCGGCAAGCTACGGTTGGCTGGGACCGGGCGCACGTGCTCGCCTGCAAGGCAGACAGCGCAGGTTCGTTCAACGTCTGTGCACGAGACCCACAGGGCCTGAGACCGCACTCTCGGATTGATCCGTGGGGTCATCGCCATCGTGGCCGCGACTTCCTGCGAAAGCGGCACGCTCGAGCCCGCAGACAACAGTGCGCCGGATGCGATGTCGTTCCACGAGATCCCTTCGGTACCGCAGCGGGTTAGGACGTCGACTGCCCCGGTGAGCTAATTCCCTTGACCGGCAACAATCCACAGACCTTGCCCGGCCGGGATCTGCACAGCCGAGAGGTCGACTGCCCCGCCCTGTTGCAGACCGGCGACCTCGGCCGCCTGACCGATCACGTCCGATTCAAGCCCCAGCGCCGCGTAGTCCACTGTGAGATCGACGACCTCATCCTTATCCGACCATGATGCCAACGCGATCAGAACCGAGCCATCACGCACATAGGTCGTAGCCAGCACGTCCTCACGACCCGTCCGCACCGGGGCGTCCTCCAACCAATACCCCCGCATCTCGCTCTCGGAGATCCCGAAGTCGTTCATCATGGCCCACACGGGCCGCGGATCGACATTCCCGTACTTTCTCGCCGTCATCCCGTAGAGCAGTCCGCGGTACGGATGTCCGCCATCCTGCAGCATCTCACCCATGAGCCCGAAGGGGATCCCAGCCACCTCGGTCATCCAGTAGTCAGGCCCTTCGTTGTAGTCGAAATACTCTCCGAACCAGAGGCGAGAGATGAACGGAAAGTGCTCCATGTACAGCATGGAGCTGTTGATGAAACCGTCTCGCGGATTGAACTGATTCGCCGAATGCAGATCGATGACCACTTCGTCACGGTGCTCGCTCAGCACGGACACGAGCCGCTTCACAGTCGCGCGGCTGAACGCGATATCGTCGAGGTACAGCCCGTCGATGTGTTGGTTTTCAGCGAGCCACTCAAGTCCTGCGATGTAGTAATTAGTCCAGCGGGACGTGCCCTTATTGAGCATCGCCGCGTCGTCAACGCGCCACGCGTGCCAGGCAGAGTGGTAGTCCTCCTCCAGATGCTCCTGCATCCATGAGTGTCCCCCTCCCTCTCCATCGTTCATGATCTCGTCACCGAGACTCCGCAGCGCGAACAGCTCATGCGCCCGGTACGTCAGCTCCCGAATGGTGTTGTACAGCTTGACCTTGATGCCCTTCGCATGGGCTTCCTCGATGTAGGCGGCCTGCGCATCCAAGGCGAAGAACGGGTAGTTGATGTAGGGGTTGATCGCATTCGCGTGGTGGATGTTCACCACGGTCCCGCCCCACTCGATCACCGAATCCACCGGTACGTATTGGTGCACGAAGCGGGTCTCGAAGTGCTCCTGCGTGTCGATGGGCTTGAAGGGCGTGATCAGGAAGCGGACGTTGAACTGAAGGGTGTCACCCGCGGCCAATTCGCGCGGGCCCGAATAATTCCGGGACACCACGGCACCGTCTAACTCAGAGATGCTGATCCCGCCTCGCCCCTCATTGAACCATGCGGCAGGCATCCGGAGCGGCTGGTTCTGATAGAAGTTCGTGTTCAACGGACGTTGGTAGTCGTCGTCTCTGAGCACGTACTGCAGTCCGCGGTTGGTGCCGCCGAGCCACACCCCTTCTTGGTGGTTCTCAACGGCCCATTTCCAATCGATCGCTGCGGGTCGGGCCCCGCCCATACGCCCGAGACCCAGCATATACCGGGCTGCCTCTGGGACCAGAGGGATAGGAAGGGAGATGTCGTCCAACGAGACATCGGCCGACGAGGACACACCGACTCGGTATTCGAGCATGCCGTCGTACTCTAGCGCACCTTCAAGTGTAATCGAGAGTCCACCGCCTGTGGACGTTACGGCCCACTCGGCGCGTCCAGGACCGACCTGCCGGACGGCATAAGCTTCGGGTTCAAGAGCCAGAACCGCCCCTCCGACATTCACTTCGAAGCCCAGGGGGCTCGCCAGAATGGGCGCGGCCTCGGTCGACACCTCTGTGACCATGGGCGAGAAGAAGCTCTCGATGCTCTCGGGCAGTCCATTCGCGCCCAAGGTGATCTCCCGTCCGAGAATGGACAGCACCTTGCCCTCGATCCGAACCGGATCGAACGGGTCGATGATGAAGTCGGGGTCCGTCCCGACTTTCGAATCGAGCCACGCGAGCCGTGTCATGAGATCAGGTTCGTCCGCGCCGCCATTCACGGCGCGGGCGTCCACAATCTCGAGCGAGACCGGAACGGACTGGCTTCCCCGGTTCGCAGACGCGATCACGACCCGTCCGGTGATCGAACCGGCCGGTTCATCGTCCGGCACCCGGAGGCCGAGCCACAGCGCTTGAACCTCCCCCGCTGGCACGTCGACCGTTTTGGTGAACCGTTCACCGCGCTCGTCGATGCCACTGCAGTTGAAACACGTCCACGCATCGTTGAGACGATCCGGGAAGTCCTCGAATGCCAACGTCACATCGCTCAGGCCATCGTCCCCTGCCACGACGGCCACCTGGAACGTGAACGCCTCGTCCTTGAGAACTCTCGACTCCAGCGCGGCTCCGTAAGAATCCGCCGCCCAGTGCTGCGGAATGCGGTGCCGCATACGAATGGGCCGATCGCGGTGCTCGGCCACGACGCGCCATCCGCCCATCGCCCCCGCCATGAACGCGGCCATCTCGTCGTTCGTCGCGCTGACCTCCATCGGGAAAAACGAATGGAAGTCGTCTACCGACTGGATATGGGTCGCCCGCGCTGTAGGTAGGTCATCCGCATCGGTGCCCCGGGTCATGGCCAGCCACGCCCCCTCAGGCTCCGGCGCGAGATCCGGGTACGTCACGGTCGGGTAGTATCCGCCGGTCGACTGCCAAGGCATGTAGTACACGTGGTACTCCGTCGAGCCGGACACCGGCTGGAAGCGTACCTCCCCGGAGTTGTTTTCAACGCGCACGGCGACCGCGTTCGAGACCGGCAGTCCGGAGCCGGCATCGACCACGACGACGGACTTCAGCTCCGGAGCGTGGTCTCGGCGCCTCCACGGAATCGTGACGGACACTGCATCTGTGTTGGTGTCCCCCGGTTCGAGGGCCACGACGGCCCGGTGGTTGCCCCACGAGGTCCCCTCTTCGCCCGCAGCGAGGTGCGGCGCCCAGTTCCCGGACTCGAAGACTACACCGTCCACCGCGTTGCTGACCGGCGGGGCCCGATAGAGCATCGCGGTCTCAGTTGCAGCATTCCCACACGCTGAGATCGCGGCTGCGCAGAGCAGCCCGCCAAAGAGCCGCGCGCTCGTCCGTTGGGTCCATGGCTCTGTCCTCATCGGACACCCGCCAAAGCAAGCGCGCGTCGAACGAGTTCGTCCTGGAGTGATTCTGGCTCGGCGGTCGCGGCCCCTGCACGTCGAGGGTCACCCACGCCTTCCGCCACGACTCGCCTCGCAGCCGCACCTAGGCGATCCAACGACCCCGGGGGTGCATTCCCAACCGGTGTCGCATCGATCACCGCCTGGAAGTGCTCGAGCCCGGCGTCACCACCCTCTATCTCACGCTCAACCAGTCCCAACAGAAACTGTACGAGGCGCTCTTCTGGCTCGTAGGGCCGCCCTTCTCCAAGGGACTCGGGCCACTCAAGCGCCTGCCGCAGATGTCCGCGGGCAGCCGAGTGTTGATCCTCTTCCATCCCGTCGAGGGCCATTAATGTGTGCGCGTCCGCGTACAGCTGCCGCGTCCCACGCGCGTGCTCGGACGGAAGCACATTCACGGCCGAGAGGATCTCGAGGGCCTCCGCAGGTCGGAGCCCACGAACGAGCGCTCGGGCTTCGAACAACGCGAGGTTGAAGTCCCCTGGGAAGCGACTTCTAGCCGCGCCGAGTGCGTCGAGAGAGGCGGTCCAATCACCGCTGGACTCGAGATGCTGAGCGAGCGCAACGTGCATCAGACGGTCATCTGGTGCCAACGCCACGGCTCTTCTGTGGTCCGCCGTCCCGTCACGCCCTCGCAGATCTTCCAAGAGTCGCCCCCGGGCCACATAGAAGGCCGGCAAGTCCGGCGTGTCGCCCAGGCCCGCCAGAGCATCCCCTGCCTCAGCCGTCCGATCGACAGCCCAAAGGTTGAGCGCCCGATAGTATTCCCACGACCAGTGAGGATTCTGCTCAGCCGCCCATTGCATCACGTCCAAGGTCTCCCTCCTGAATGGGAACACGAAGGCCGGGTCGCTGGTCTGGGCGAGCGGCCCCGCATCTCCAGAGAGGTAGGCCTGCCAAGCATTGAGGACCGGGCCCTTCTCCCATTCGGTCGGCAGCGCGAGGAGGGTCAGAGCGGCGCCGTCCATGCCGAAGTCCTGGTACACCGTGGCCAACTCCAACAGAGTTTGTGCGGGGAATTCTCCACCCATGGCACCTGCCAAGCCGCGCGCCGTCATCGGGGACATTTCGTCTAGATATCGTTCTGCTAAGGAGAATCGGTCGAGTGGGTCCAAGCCCCGCAGCTCGCGGCGAGCTTCGTCGGCGAGCGAGGCGTTGTCCGTGACTCGACCCAGAACAGCCAGAGCACGCCACGCAGACACACTGTACCTGTCGAAGTCGATGGCCAGCTGCGCGTAGCGAACTGCTTCCTCGTAGTCCCGCTCCGTCAACATGACGGCGGCAAGCTGTGCATACGCGGCGGAACGAGTACCGGTCGAGCGCGTCGCCCACCCGAAGGCGTCGCGAGCATCCGCGGTCTGACCCAACGCCCGATAGATCGTGCCGGCCAGGAAGTTGGCTTCGGCATCGTAGGCATCGACTTCAAGTACCCGATTCACGTGCGGGAGCGCATCCGTGTAGAGCCCGCTTCGGTAGGCCAACTCGGCTGCACCTAGACGAGCTTCTCTATGCCAGGGCTCGGCCGCGAGTGCCTCGGCGAAACGTGCCCGTGCCTGCGAGTAGAGTCGCCCTTTCATGAGCTCACGGGCCTGAAACGCTGCCTGGTCGGCAAAGGGAATCGCGGGGAGTGCGCTCGGATCCGTCGCGAACGGCCGGGACAAGGCGCGGCCCGCAGGATCCGAGTCGTAGTCCAGCCGCAACGCCGGCAACGTGACTTGGATGGCAGCCCCTTCCGGAACTTGGACCGTCGTCTCGAACAAGCCGAGTGGGCCGAGCTCGACCAACTCAGCCGCGATCAGCTCTCCTCCGGACCAGATCTTCACGGTATCGGACACCGAGGTGAACGCGTTCAGAGAGATCTCAGCACGAGAGCCCTCACGACTCACATAAAGCGCTCCATCCCTCGACGCATCTGAAAGACCGCCCGTGCCTTCCAAAGGAAACCATGTCTCCGTCCATTGAGACGCCGACATCGGGTCAAACTGAGCCTCAGTAATCGGATTCACATGGGCGCCCTGCTGGTACTGAACGAGGAGCCGGCCAGCCTGGTATTCGACGTACTGCCCGTCCGTATCCGTCAGGAGATCATCCCAGATCCCGCCTTCGCGCGACAGAGCCCACAGCCAGAGCTTTTGACCGGGCATCTCCTCATATCGAGACCAGTGTCCGAAGCCGTAATCGTCGGCCTCGTAGTAGCCCCCGAAGAAGTCATTGAACTCCCCCACCACGTGATACGACTTATTCCCCTCGAATCGATTGTTGTCGTAGGGTGCGAGGTCACGTCCCAGTGAATCGATGGGCCAGGACAGTGCCTCACCGGAGTGCTTCAGGTACTGGTCCCCAGGGATCGACATCACGAGATCGTCCTGAGCGAATGCCGCTGCGGTCATCCAGTTGTAATAGGGCTGAGTCAGCGGCGTCGGGTTGTACCAGAGCACTTTCGTTTCGAAGTACGCCTTGTCGGCGGGGAGTCGGACCTCCACTCGCCAATGCGTCCGTGACGGCAGGTCCATCGTCCCCACGATCACACTCACGCTGCCATCTGCATTCTCCCGAGTCGTGTAGTCGACGGGCGTCGCTGTGGCCGGCGTATGCCCAATCACGCCGAAGTTGAATTCGATGCCACCGGAGGTCCACGGTCCACGCAGGGCAATGTTCCGGAACTTCATGACCTCGTTCCGATAGATGAATTCGTGGCCTGTCTCCTTCACGACTGCGCCCCACACCTTGCCGCCCACATCGGGAAGAACAAACACCTCGATGTAGTCGTTCTCGAGGACGACCACACGCCAGTCCTGAGGAGTTGATTCCTGGGAATACCCGTCGATGCTGTGGTACGGGTAGAGCCGCGTGTCCTTCACCAGGATCGGAATCGGATTGGGATCTGAGAATGGATAGGTCTCGAGGGTCCTCACCTGCTCCGAGATACGGGCTTGAGCGTGTGCCTCGGCGGGCCAGAAGAGCCCTGCCGTGAGCGCGATGGCGACGAATAGTCGATGAAGACGAGGCATAGGACCGGTAGTGTGAGGGGGAGGCGGCAGGCCTCATCAATTGAAAGGGCTCAAGCGTTCTTCGAAATGGTCGAATTCTCCGGCGGGCAGCACATACGAAGCAACCGGGCCCAGGACCACCATCTCGAAGAGGATGATCAGGGTGTCTGGGACCTTGAAGCGGCTCTTGGTCACGGCGAGCCCATCCATATGCGGAGGCGCCCTCGATCTCCCTCAGCGGCGCACGCCACCTCCACCTCTTCTTCTCCTCCGGTGGCCACATCCCCGACATCTGCACCACATCTAGAGTGATTCACTAATCCCCGTTTCAAGTCGTACCACGACCCACACTTCCTTCCCATGTCATAGA
>FLOH01001618.1_pt1 | contig 11047 bp, 8 predicted proteins | sample 756751 | NCBI WGS metagenome assembly FLOH01 (sample SAMEA4026879, study PRJEB14308) | marine metagenome | biome: coastal water; material: water | depth 74 m
AAATCTTCCTCAGCCGCACCAACGACGATCCGCTACTCGCAGAGCGCGTGGGCCGGCAACATGGTCCTGCCAGCCATTCTGCTCGGCCTGCCGACCATCGTCATTGTCGCGTTGATCATTCGCTCGATGAGAGGGGACTAAAGAACTCATAGCCCACGGACAACGCACGCCATTTCAGCTGCCTAGAAAGGTGGCGCCCACAACAAACAAGATACCTTAAAAATGAGCAACGACATCGACTACAACCTCCGGTTCCGTTCCCACCAACGGAAGACTTTAGCACAAGTGAAAGACTACCTAACGGAGAAGAAGCGACTGTGGGATGGCAGAGGGTCGAAAACCGCGGAGGCGCTACTCAAACAGGCGGGATTGAAACATCCCGCGGAAGTGGTCACATGGGGATTCGAATTCGGGAGCATTCGCAAGGGAGATGATGGCGCATACTCTGTCGATGTGTCTTCGTGGGCCAACGAAAACTCGCTGGGCAACATTTGGATTTCCGGTGAAGAGGGCGAGCTGAAATTTCTCATGGACAAGTTTCCCGGCCTCGCGATTGAAGGAGAGTTTGACGGGGAATACGGAGGGGGTTTGGTCGACGGTTGGGAGCTAATTTACCAAGAGCAGGAGGATAATGAGGATGACCATGAATGGGGGCAAACCGGGGATGCGACTTACAATAAGGCCACAACCGAGTTGCTGCTCGTGCTTTATAACAGCGACTACGGGCTGAGCGCAGAAGATGTGAGAGAGGCACTGAAAAATGGAGCCGATCCCAACGCTTGGATGGATGGTGCTCCCCTGCTCAATTACGTGCTCCAAGACAGTGCCTTCGCCAAGAGCAAGGAGCGTTTGGAAGCTCTCAGAATACTCTTTGCTCAAGGTATGCGTATTGAGCGTCCGGAGGACATCGGCCAAATGCTGCTTGTGATGCCCGGGCTTCCCGAACCTGTGCGAAGGTTTGCAGAGCAGAAGAATCTCACGAGCGCCACCGATGGGAAAACGCGTTTACAGATCTTCCGCTATTTGCTGCGAAAGAAACTCTTAAACACAATTCCCGTGGATATCTTGAAGATCATAGGCCCCGAGGCCATGCACGATAGAGAAATTGTCAAACTGGTTGTCGCCCAATTCGGCGAAACGATCAGCCATGCCAGCAAAGACTTGCGAGCAGACAAAGATCTCGTGCTGAGGGCCGTGAAAGGCAGTTCGGGCAATGGCAACTATCTTGTGTATGCGTCAAGGGAGTTAAGGGATGATCCAGACGTCGCCTTGGCAGCTGTGAAAAGCGATGGATCAGCACTGGAACACGTTTCCGCTCGCCTGCGTAACGACCGCAAGATTGTTTCAACAGCCGTGAAGTCCTCCGGTTGGGCTCTTCGATACGCTTCAAAGCAACTCCGAGCCGATCGCAAAATTGTGCTAATGGCAGTCAAACAAATAGGTGTCGTCTTGGAGTTTGCCTCGCAGGATCTCAAGAAGGACATTGGTGTGGTCCAGGCTGCCATAAGCAGCCAAGACTGTGGTGGATCGGAAGCATTCGAATTCGCAGCCAAAAAATTGCAGCGGGACCCCGACTTGAAGAAGATGCTTAAGGATATCGAGGGGTAAGTCGAAATGGACTACCCCCTCGGATCTTTTCCCCGCTTTGGCTATCAGGAAAGGGGTGCTATCGAACGGCGACAGCGGGCGATTGATAATTCCATTGCCACCCGCCAAGCGATGGCCGCACGCAACCTGATGGTGGAGCGGGAGGTTTATCTGATGCTTGATGAGTATGTGCAAGGTATGCGCCCGAATTGCGCCGAAACCCGTGCCATGGCCGATGAGATTCTCAAGCGGATGGCCCGTATCAAGCGCAAGCATGACGCCAGCCAGCGCGTCTATTTCCGCTACTTGGGAGAAACTCTGCAGCTTTTCTGCCGAAATACAGCTCTGACGCAGTCCTTGGAGGGCCTCGGACCCGAGCGCTTGGCCCAAATCGCTGAAGATCTTGGTGAAGAATACTACGCCAAGAAGTTCGCCTCGAATGACCTGTCCATGGCCACCGTTGTGGCAACCGACGGCAACTGGTGGAGCGAGATGCCCGATGGGCAAAAATGCTTTTGGTTCGCAGCAATCCTGCTGATGATTCTTTCGCTTTTGGCGGCCCAATGAAAAGCGCTCTCCAGATTTGTCTGCCCACCATTTTGATCACTGCCAGCGTCCTTCTTCCCGTCGGCGCTACTGCGATGTCCATTGCTTCGGAGTTGAAGCTTCCGGGTCTCGTGGCCCAAATGCGTCCGCTTAAACCCGGTCTCCCGCCGCGCCCGTTGGTTCCGGGAAAATCTTCCTCAACCGCACCAACGACAATCCGCTACTCGCAGAGCGCGTGGGCCAGCAACATGGTGCTGCCGGCTATTCTGCTTGGCCTTCCGACCATCGTCATCGTTGCGTTGATTATCCGCTCAATGAGAGGGGACTAAAGAACCCATTGCATACGTCATCTAACTCGGTCGGTTTTAAGCAAATATGAAGGTGCCCTTTTCCTCAACTGACATCCGAAACCCAAAAATTGGCGCCATCCGAGAGACTCAGAACAAAGGAGCCTGTCCGGCCCCCCAAAACTCTCTTGGGCCACCACACGGGGGACGATGTGGTCCCCGCAGTTCAGGGTTGGACACCAACCTCCGTGGGGAATGTCGTGCCAGATAGCCCAGTCGAGTCCCCATGCGATCAGCACCGGTTTGGCCTCCGGGAGACGACTTTCTGAATCATTTGAGCAGGCTCAGTCCTCAACTGCCTCCTCTCGGGCAATCCGCGGTGACTTTTAACTTTACCAAGAGGTGATGCGAATTGTATTTCAAGTTTATGGGTCTGGATTACGGATTACATATCGAGAAAATGGTCAAAGGAGCTTGGCAGCCCACCGACCAAGAAGTAGATGATGAAAATTGGCCGCAGTTCTGGGTGGACCGCAGTGATTTTGTCGCAGCCAAGAGTATAGCCCAGTTCCATCGTGTTCTGGATAAGCTTCCTGCTGTAGACGGTTCTGCCAAGTGCCCGACAGATCCATACGGAGATAAATTTCGATTACTTGCCTCCTCAGATAGAACAAAAAACCCCGGACTGGAGCAGATGAAAAAGGTTTATGGGTTGGCTCGGCCCGTTATCGTCGCAATTGAGGAATACCAGCAATTATGCTCCGCTGATCGAAAGGCAGTCCTGCGTTTGCTGGTTGGCTTCAAGTGAACGAACTCGCCGTTATAAGCATCAACCAAGATTCGCACTTGAGGCTCAGCGTGGCAGGAGAGGGCGCGGCAGTAATTCCGGCCAAGGTTGTGGCCGGCATTAAAGAGCATTGCGCCAGCTTTAGCTGGCCACTCCACGTGACGAGGTAAATCGCGATGAACAAAGCTTCGGCACTCCTACTAAAGGCTAAGCAGGCGTACTACTTCGGCACGCCGATCATGAGCGACGTACAATATGACACTCTGGAGGACAAAGTTCGGGCTCAGGACCCAACAGACCCGGTTCTCGCACTCGTCGGTGCGCCGCTGCCAAAAGATAATTTGCTTAAGCGGGCCAAGCACCAGATCCACATGGGCAGCCAGGAGAAGGTTAACTCGTTTGAGGATCTTGAGCGCTGGTGGAAAAACCGATTCAAGGGTAGCAAGGATTTTCATGCCAGCTACAAGGCTGATGGTGGATCTGTGTCGCTTTATTACAGGGATGGACGCCTCGTCCAAGCCATCACGCGTGGAGATGGTTTCGAGGGCGAGGATATCACTGCCACGGCCGCCCTCTTCCAAGCTGCCCCGCTACACTTGTCCCGCCCGCTATCCATTGGCGTGCGCTGCGAAGCAGTACTTACCATAGAGGATTGGGGAAAGGCGGACCCGGACCAGAAAACCAATCCGCGGAATGTCGCCAGTGGCATCCTCGGGCGGCTTGATGGCAAGGGGGCGGCCCTTATCACCGTGCTGGCTTTCGACGTGGATTCCCTCACGCCCGGAGAAAGGCTCTTTGAGACCGAGAGCCAGAAATCCGAGTTCCTTGAGGTGCTTGGGTTCCAGACTGCTCCTTGGAAGCGGTGTACTAGCCTAGGTGCAGTGCAGAAGTTCTTTGAGAAAACTCGGGCCTTGCGAGAGGCCGACAAGCTGCCCTTCTGGATTGATGGGGTCGTCATCAAGTACGAGAGCCTCGACGTCCAGTCCAAGCTCGGGATGAGCGATAACCGTCCCAAAGGACAGGTTGCATGGAAATTCGTTGCAGAAAAATGCGGAAGCGTGATCGAGAGAGTCGAGTGGCAGGTCGGCCACACCGGCGCGGTCACCCCGGTGGCGCACATCACGCCGGTGAGGATCGGCGGCACCACAGTATCGAAGGCCTCGCTGGCCAATGCTGAGAACATCAAAACTCTTGGTGCGACGCTCCGGTCGAAGGTCATCGTGGCGAAAGCGGGCGACATTATCCCCATTATCCTAGAAGTCCTGAAGGCTAGCCCAAAGACCCCGATTAAAATTCCGACCACCTGCCCGGTTTGCTCCTCACCACTGGAAAAACGTAAGAATGTAGGAGGACGCGACTCGGTCGTCCTATTTTGCAAGAATATGGAGTGCGAGGCGAGGGCGATCGGGGCGATCAAGCGATTCTGCAAGAGTCGGGACATCCTCGGACTTGGCGACTCCGTCATTGCCGCGCTGGCGGATGCAGGAGCTGTCACGAAGGTCCCCGACCTGTACCGGTTGAAAGCTAAAGACATCGCAGATGTTGTCATAAACGACGAAAAAGGCGTGCGGCTGGGACTCAGACGCGCCACAAACATCTGCTCGGAAATTCTGCAGAAAGGAACGCGCATGGGGCTCGCCGACTTCCTCGGCTCCTTCGGTACCCGCTCGCTGGGTGTTCGTCGTGCGACGCTCATGCTCCAGGCAAACCCCGAGCTCAACTCCCTCGAACGCTGGTTCGACGGCAGTCTGCTTGATGAGGCATTCGCGGCGAAGGCTGGGGTTCCCAAGGCAGGAGCCATTATCTACGACGGGCTCAAAGAAAAGGAGGGCGTCATCCGCGAAACACTGGCCTTCACTGTGTTGGAGAGTCCGGTTGCCCCGGAGGGAAAAAACTCGGGAGGAAAAACGTTCTGCATCACTGGAGCGCTCCCTTCCGGAAAGAAAAAGAAGGATTACGCAAGCCAACTTGAGGCCGCCGGACACATCCTTATTGACGAAGTTCGCCAAGGGCTCGACTTCCTCGTTGTCTCAGACCCGAACGGCCCTGAAAGCGCAAAGACCAAAAAAGCCAAAAAGTTAGGAGTTCTCTTGATCACGGAGGACGAACTGCGAGGCCACCTTTGACCCGGCTTCGCAACTTCTTCCAGGTCAGTTCCGAAGAAGCGGACATCGCGGTAGCACCAACAGGAAGAAATGCATTGCCGGCGAGGATAGTCGCATCAAGTATCTTGGATGCTCTGCTCATAGATTCAACCAATTAACTCGAAAGAATGCGCTGGTTGATAGGCACGGGCGGTGCAGAGCAGGTTGGATTCCGCCGCGCCGCTAGTTACTCGGGCTCGTCTCCGAACTCGTCAATATGCAGTTGATTCGACTTGTCTATCCCGGGGCATAATGGGCATTCTAATAGATGTTTATTATATACTTTAGGCAACTCGAGAAACTCATTTGCAATTATTTTTGCAGTTTGCCCTAGAGATGGTCCCTCGTATGTATCCCAGTATCCATAGTTAATTTGTTCAACTAGATACTTTAGCTCTTTTTTTTCAAAAAGAAGCTTCCATGAATCATTTTGGTTTGGAACTCCGCACAGTTGTGCAATTTGATATGCAAAATCTTGTCCCGCGTCTCCACTGCCAAAATGTTTGTCGATTAATTTAACTACTGCATTCGTAATTGCATCGATGTTCGGCAAGCATTGTTCCGCCACAACAAACAAGCTTTTCGGATTGAAATCAAACTCTGTACAGCAAAAATCAAGTTGTTTGTGCTTACTTAAACGGTGCAAGAAATAGTTTTTGAACTCGCGTGAAATTTTGAGTTTTCTGCTTGACCGCGCCGATTCGGCATGTGTTTGTTTTCTAGGTTTCGTTTTTTTCATTAGCACTTAAACGTTTAATAGGAGTTGCAACCTCGGATAAAACATTACCAGCTTGAGTGCGGGCATCTTCGGTTGTCAAGCTAATTTATGGGAGCGCTCTCGCCGTCGAAGCGTTGGGCAAGCATGTTGGTGACTTGGGTCTCTGTGGTCTCGAAACTTTGAGTGATACTGCGGCTGCACATATGGCCAAGCACGGGGGAAGCCTCGGTCTTTCGGGGTTGAGGAAATTGAGCGACGTAGCTGCCAGTCACCTCAGCAAGCACACCAACCCAATCTGGCCTGCGCCGCCCGAGCCCATCGACCAGCGCATAATGGCGCTCCTGATGAGTGCGACGATGAGAGGCGATTGATTTGGATTCATCTACTTGGAGTGTTCTGGATGTTGAATTGATCGCTGTGTCCTCGGTCAATCACAATTCAAGCTTAGCGCCCGACCCTCTCCGACCATTCTTCCCACAGCATCACCATCGCGAGCGTGTCCAATTCGCAATAACGGAGCAGCGCGGCCCTCAGAGGGGCGATCTTATCGCCGGTCATGTCAGTGAACTGACACTTGGCATAGGCCGTCATGGCGCCGCCGCCGTCCTTGATGCGGTCGTCGCCGAACAGGCGTTCCCCGGGTACTTCCCCTTCGAGCGGTTCGAGCGAGGTATAGGGATCCGATGGCACGCCGTTCTTTACCCGTACCCAGACTCGCTCGCGGAAGTTGCGGCTGGGCATCGCGTCGGTGCCGTAAACGGGCTGGCTGTATTTGGCTTGTAGACGTGGCGAGGTGCGCAGGATCGCTGGCAGGATGGCCTTGAGCGAATTCGAGCCCCTTGCCAGCGGATGGTAGTAATGCCGCAGCAGGATCTTCTGCATGTCGACCATGCGCCCTCCTTGGACAAGGCTGCGGATCCATGCGGCATCTTCTAGATCCGCGTCGCCGGCCAAATCTTTGAGCACGCTTTTCTCGTGGTTGGCGTAGTGCAGGATGCTGCCGTTGTCGTTGCCGAGTTCGGCCCGCAAGGCCTTTACAAACTCTCTATTCGGCAATTTGCCCCGCTCTAGGCAGATCCACTCCCCCGCGTGGCGGACGAAACCATCCTCGGTAGCGAGGTGGTGCGAAAATTGGAAGGCGATCTGACCGTATGGCCGCATGCCTCGATGGAAGGGCAGCGCAGACCGGGTGGTTTCAAAATCAATGAAGTGCAGCGGATACCTCAGAGACGAAAGGGCAGCCCGCAGTCCGTCCGTGTCCACCACGGGCTCCGTGCGGTTCTGACGGACGGATCGCACTTGGATGGTCTGGCGCTCTGATTGCGACCAGCCGCTCGCGGGCGGCTTGAATGTCGGACTGATCGCCGAGAGGGGCAAGTCGTACAGCCGGTAGATTCCGGCCTTTGTCCAATCGTCCTTGCGGCGGCTGTTCCAGACCTCCGTGACCAGCGGTCCGTCCAGGTCTTCGTCGGAAAGTCCGGTCTGCGCCGCCCAGCATTCGTGGAATCCCGAGTGCTTGCCCTGCTCGCGATCCACTGGTCCAGCACGGAACTCGCAACCAGCACATTTGGCTCCTGAGATGGGGCTTAAGATCTTGCGGCCCTCTTTGCTGGCAGCCGCCCACTCCGCCACCCGCTGTCCGAAGCTCATCCCGTCGTAATCGTCGGCTAAGATCTGCTCAACCAAGTCCGACACATCCATTTCTATCAAGACCGGTTGCTCGATAACCTCCGGTGGTAGGGCTTGTGTCATGTGCACAGAAGCGCGGTTGCGTTTATCCTTCCGCAGCAGAAAATATCCGTTGAGGCCATCGATCGGTGCTACCGCGGACTTGTCGGCCAGCATCAGCCGGGGCCGCACCTCGAATCCCGGCATCGCCGACCGCATCACGTAAGTCTGGAATGCCACATCGTGCAGGTAGGGAACCCAGCCGGATGTGAGGTTGCCGCGTTTGCCCGTGAAAAGGTGGTCCGCATCGGGATCGATACCTTTTGACTTCACCTCCACGAGATCGATTATGAAGCCACGCCGACGGACAATGTCAGCGCGAATCAAGCACTCATCTGTGCCAAAGGCTCCTTCAAAAATAGTCACAGAGTCCTGCTCCAGCAGTTCCTGAGTCCGTCTCAGGGCCTCGACTCTGTCCAAGGTCTCGACAAGTTGCCCGGGATCGTTCATGCGCCGCGCCAGCTCCCCGACCTGGAATCCTCCGTCGGCCAGTGCCCGCAGAAAGTCATCATCCTCGTTGTGGTTCAGGTAGGTCTTGTCGAGGCTGTAAAAGACCTTTGCCGGGCACTCCAGACCGAGCCGGTAGCGCGATTTGCTCAGTGGACGCCCGTGCATACCCACAATAGTTCCACAGTCGACATGCAGAACTCCAGAACGCAATCCCGCCCAACGGCCTTCATGATCTTCTTGTCCGTCTTCTTCACGGCTTTGGAGCATCGCATCTTGATCTCGTCTTTTAAGAGGATTGTGAGGAGGTCGTCGTTACTGTCACCCTAAAGGTCCCGCAGGAGCGCATTCAGTTCTCTTGCCTCGTGTCTGCTTATGAGGAGCTTGACGATCTCATCGTGACCCTTGTCAGCTGCCAGACCCACCTCATGGCCATCGCCGCTGGAGAGGAAGTCGGCTCCGTGGTCCAGTAGCAGCCTTACCGTGTCGAGGTGCCCCTCGGCGATCGCTGCTAGTGGGGCTACATCGTCGCCAGTGTGTTTACCCCTAGTGGCTGCAATGCGTCGCAGTTACCTACACTCTAGAGGGCACCGCTCTGCCAAGCTGAGCCACAGCCTGAAGTTGTGCATGATGATGGAGTTAGTAGGCATTTTTATTACCTAGCGCCTGTTTATGACGTGATTAGCTCTTGCCCTCGGCGCGTGGGCAGTGGAAAAATCGCGGAAGTGGACTACCCCCTCGGATCTTTTCCCCGCTTTGGCTATCAGGAAAGGGGTGCTATCGAACGACGACAGCGGGCGATTGATAATTCCATTGCCACTCGCCAAGCGATGGCTGCACGCAACCTGATGTTGGAGCGGGAGGTTTATCTGATGCTTGATGAGTATGTGCAAGGTATGCGCCCGAATTGCGCCGAAACCCGTGCCATGGCAGATGAGATTCTCAAGCGGATGGCGCGTATCAAGCGCAAGCATGACGCCAGCCAGCGCGTCTATTTCCGCTACTTGGGAGAGACTCTGCAGCTTTTCTGCCGCAATACAGCTCTGACGCAGTCCTTGGAGGGCCTCGGACCCGAGCGCTTGGCCCAAATCGCCGAAGATCTTGGCCAAGAATACTATGCAAAGAAGTTCGCGTTCAACGACCTGCCCGTGTCCCCCGTTGCGGCTAGCGGCGGCAACTGGTGGAGCGAGATGCCCGATGGGCAAAAATGCTTTTGCTTCGCAGCAATCCTGCTGATGATTCTTTCACTTTTGGCGGCCCGATAAAACCCATGAGCGCGAAAAAAGTTCTCACCCTAAAGATTGCCAAGCAGTTTCTTGCAGACAGTGACTCTGTGAGCCTTGGTGGCTACACATCCATCGAAGACAGCGCTGCTGCAGCCTTGGCCAAGTTCAAAGGAGAACTTGATCTATCGGGCTTGCGAAGCCTTGACGCTGCGGCTGCGCGCGCTCTGAGCAAGCATTGTGGAGACTCTCTCGAGCTCGGCTCTAAGAAGTTGAGCGATGAAGCAGCCAAAGCTCTGGGCAGGCATAAAGGTTCTCTTAACCTTTCCGGCTTGAAAAGCTTGACCGATTCCGCCGCTCAGTATTTGTCCAAGCATAAGAAATTCCTGTGTCTATTGGATCTCCTTAAGCTGAGCCCGCAGGCGGCAGCGTGCCTTGCGGCGAATCACGAAATTGAATTTCCTTTTATTCTGCGACCCGAAGCTGCTGCGGGCATCCTCGAGGTCAAAGGCGACCGGAACATCATCGACGGCGTAGTGGTCAACCCGCGGGACGAACGCCACAGCAGGAAACGTCCGGCGGTCCGCAGCAAAAAGTTAAAGGCCTTGCAAATCGTCTTGCCCACCAAAAAGCGTCCGGTGCACCAGATTCAGAAGCGGCCCAAGCTGCTCAAAAGCCTCAAGTCGCACATTGCCGAATTGCAGCATCAGTCCGAGACCGCACTGGACCGGACTGCCTTGGAGCACTTGAAGTCACGCCTCGAATCATCGCTCGGGCCATGCGCAAGTTTACACTTTCGCTTGCCTGAGTCGGTTGCCGATTCCACGCCTTACGGTGATTGGGAGGAAACCTGCAATAGCCTCCACGGATGGGCCGCACGGGAACTCGACGCGCTGGATGCTTGTTTCATTGATGTAGAAAATCTAACTGAGTCGTGCAACGAATGTATCAGTTTTGCCAAGTATGCTTTTTATCGTCGCTATGTGAAAGAAGACGAGATGATTGCAGATGACGGCTTCCTCCAGTGGCGATGCATCGGCAACGAAATCGCGGTCATGATGACAGATCAAACCGACCAGTATGAGGCGCCGCCCCACGAGCTGAGCGACCTTTTCAATCGCGCCCTGCCGCCCGAGCGCACCATGGTCTATTTCGACATGGGAGCCAACGGCCTCTACGTCTTGATGGAGACCAAAGGTATGGAAGGCCGCTTGTCGAGGGTATTGGCTTGCGCCGCCCGAGCTAATTAACCGGCGCATTCTTTCGAGTTAAGCAGCTAACTCCATGATCAAAGCCCTCCTCCGCCTACTTGCTGCGCCGATCTTCGCCGCAAGTATACTTTTTCCTATCGGTGCTACCGCGATGTCCGTTTCCTCGGAACTGAGGTTTCCGGGTGTCGTGGCCCAAATACGTCCGCTCAAGCCTGGCTTTCCGCCGCGCCCGCTGGTCCCCGGAAAATCTTCCTCAGCCGCACCAACGACGATCCGCTACTCGCAGAGCGCGTGGGCCGGCAACATGGTCCTGCCAGCCATTCTGCTCGGCCTGCCGACCATCGTCATTGTCGCGTTGATCATTCGCTC
>FLOH01001619.1_pt1 | contig 11015 bp, 13 predicted proteins | sample 756751 | NCBI WGS metagenome assembly FLOH01 (sample SAMEA4026879, study PRJEB14308) | marine metagenome | biome: coastal water; material: water | depth 74 m
AAAAACCCCTTGACTCGAAATCTTGACATGATAAAATGACCTTCTCTGAAAAAACACAAACGACCGAAAAGAATAATATCCCTGGGTGTGTGGAAGCCGTAAGGCCCACGCCGGTTTGTTTGTGACCGGAGAGAACACCCGGGGATTTCTATTTTTTGTGGGGGGACTGATGGCCGATGACCGAGTAGTAAAATTATTGGCAAAAGTGGCGCCGATATCCGATGAGCAGGTGGACCAGGATATTTCAATTCTGGAAACCCTCAAGTCTGGATATGGTGTTATCCAAAAGGCCGTTGACGAAACCAAAGCGCTCATTATGGCGCAATCGCCGGATGAGCCGGTGCAAGGGGTGTTTAGTTTTATGCCGACGAACCTGACGCGAATCTCGCCTTTCTTCCCTATGCCCAGGGGCATTGGAACCCACGCCCTTCCCCCTGATGGTTTGGTATGGGAAAACGCATGGGGCCACATGACCCTTAAGGGTGAAAAACTATCCATCTATGACGAAACTATTTTACTGGCTTGTTTATCTTTGATGGGGAAATACAAGGCTGAAACCTTTGAAACGACACGCCATGAGCTATGCAAAGAGATGGGCGTTATCCCTGCAAAGAATACATATCACGCAGTATGGGCCGGATTAGAGCGCCTGGCAGCGGCAAACATTAGGTTAGCTGTTTGGATACCTGGAACAAAAAAGAAAAAAGCATTGCGTACAGTGAACTCGCTCATAAGCGCCGCTATGATAAACGAAGAAACGGGACGCATTTCACTAACCATCGACCCTTATTTTCGCCGGATGTATGCTGAAAACCTTGCTACCAATATCAACATTAAGTTCCGGGCAGGGCTTAAAGGCGATATTTCAAAGGCGCTATATCGTTTCTTCAGGTCACAACAGGGCATGAGCTATGAATGCCATTTGTTGACGCTATGCCGCGCAATCAATCTTGACGTTACTATGGATACCTTCAGGCTTCGGGCGAGGATTAAACAAGGATTTTCGGAACTCAAAAAGGCTGGATACTTAAAGCGCTCAATTCTTATGAAATCCGATATTATCAAAGTATGGAAAAAGCCAAAAGGTGGGGCTTGTACAATTGAGGATGCAAAGTGACCGAAAGCCGCGCTATTACTAGCTGCAAGGCGCACTTGTACAATTGAGGATGAAAGCTTGTACAATTGAGGATGAAAGCTTGTACAATTGAGGATGAAAAACGCTGAGAACACGCTCTATGACTGGCTAGGAAGCCCCTTAAAGGCGTTTATAAGGCGTTTATAAGGCGAAAGGGCCTTTTTCAATCCCCTTAAAAAACCCACCAAAAACACCCTCCGCAATAACGACAGAAACCGCGTTTCCTGCCAAAAAACCCACCAAAGAAAAATAAATTTAGAAGCCAAAACACCTTTAAAAGTATCTCAGAGATGTTTTTTCATATTAGTATTTTTTGAGTTGGCTTAAACTATCGGTTTTATTGAAAAAAGTGATTGACAACTTTTTAAGAAAGTATTAATTTATTTATACACAACCGCTTCTGAGATTTTTTAATTTCAGAGCGGAGAGCACCAACGGAGCAGTAACCAGAGAGCCTTGTGCGACGGGAAAACCCGTCCGCCTTGGCTCTTTTTTTTTGTCAAAAACTAGATGAAGGAGATTTAATCATGAGAGGACTAACAGAGTTTAGACTCAACTTGCTCAGGAAAGGGATAACGCAAAAGGAAATTGCCAACGCAACCAAATTACCAACATCGACTGTTAGCCTAATTGCTTCCGGCAAGCTCAATCCCACGATCCAACAAAAGCGCGCACTGTCGGAAGCGCTCGGATTGCCAATGAAAAAATTATTCGTCAATTAGAAGGTGTCGGGATGAACCCTGAAAAACAAAAACCCCTGAAAGCGGGACCAACGCTCACAGGGGCCAAAACTGAAACCGAGGTGATGATATAATGGAAAGCATAAGCAAATCAGACGAAAATGTCAATAAAGAAAAACTATGCTCTGGCTTCGGGCAATACCACACAGCACGAAAAGACGCCGATAACCCGAAGCCCTACACCACAATCACCCTGGCCGATATCGCCGGGATGTTGGAATCACCCCCAAGTCTGGCTAAAGAATCCGCGCAGTGGGTTATCTTCTCGAACCGATTGACACGGGTACACGCCGAACAAAGAGAGAATGGCCGGTTTTGTTTCTTATGGGCAGACATCGACAAGGTGGACGGACTGAGCTTTGAGGATATTTTTAGCCGGTCGGGTGGGGTTATTGATGCCGACTTTCTTCTTTACACAACCAAATCCGCAACAAAAGACAACCCGAAATCAAGAATTATCATTCCATTGCTTCACCCGGTATCGGGTGAAATGTTCGTAATCCTTCAAACGATTCTGAATAACGGGATGGAGGCCGCGGGTATCACGCCAGACAGAGCAACCGAACGCGCAGGCCAAGTCTGTTACCTTCCGAACAAGGGGGAGTTCTACCAGTTCGTCAATTCCAATACCAAAGGACCCTTCGACCCTATAGGCTGGGCAGAGGACGTTGCTCGTATTGAGTACCAGCTTGATGCCGAAAAAGAGGACCTGGCTGAACGTCAAGCGCTTGCCCACGCCAAGGCCGCCGAACGGGTGGCCGCAGGCACTCACAGCCCTATGGATGCCTACAAAGCGAGTTACAGCACTGAGCTTGCGCTAGCCGCCTTCGGTTACGTCCAACGGGGCAGCAGATGGATATCCCCGAACAGTGAAAGCGGAACGCCGGGCGTAATCATCAAAGGCGATAAGTGGATAAGCTCCCATTCAAGCGATTCCGGCATTGGTATGAAAACATCCAACGGAACCATGGGCGATGCCTTTGACCTGTTTAAATATTACAGCCACGGGAACGACCAGGACGCCGCGCTGAAGGCCGCCGGGGAGATGTTCCGGACCGTTGATGGCGTTTCTATCAACAAAGCGAATCAGAGGGAATACATGCGGAAGGAATCAGAGAAAGAGACCCTGGCCGCCTTCGAAGGGATGGAAGACGCCGCCGAACCTTCCGAAGCCGCCTTGAAGCTCGCAAAGGAAATTGAGAGCAGTATCGCCAAGGCCCTTGGCATTGACGCCGAAGATGAAGCAATCATCGCCTCTCTGGGTGTTAATCCCCAGGTCATTGACCGGATGATAACCGGGTCCTTTTGGTCCGGACAGAAATCAAAGCTCTATCTTTTGAACCATAGCGGGGACCTGAATCAGTACCAGGGGAAGGATGCTTATTTGTTCCTGGCTAAAACCTTTGGCCGGGTGGTTGATGCCGCGAAAGTCCGGGAGCTTGCGGAGGCCGTTGAATTTGAAGGCTCGCCGGGCGACAAAAAGAAGTTCGTCAACTACGTTTGTGGAATCCATCAAACCGCCATAATGAATTATCTGAAATACTATAATCAGCGTGATGCCGTTGAATGGCGTGTTGATATGTTCAGCAAACACAACCGGATGGAGCTGCGACCGGATGTTGCCAGACTGATATTACCGCACAAGCCTTTTGTGGCCCAGGGCAAACGAGACGATGAAGTGGTCAAAGATTTCAAAGAACATTTCAAACGCTTCGATATTCTTTTGACTTTCATTGTCATGGCTCGTTTTGTCCTGGACCGAAAGAAAGCATACCTCTGGCTAAAAGCATCTTCAGACTGGGGAAAGGGTTTTTTGTTGGGTATCCTGAAGGCCATGGGATGCTCGGTGGAAACCTCGATGAAAGAAATTGAAAAAATGCTAGAAGGAAGCCCTTCCGGACGCTCGCCAAAGGATTTCAAAAGGGCCTTTGTCTTTGTCATTGATGAATTTAAAACCGTGAAATCAGAGTTGAAGCAGCTACAATCCGAAATCACATTGGCGCCGAAAAATCAGTTGGCTTGCTCGGTTGAAGTGTTCGCCAAGCTGTTCTTGTCCGCTGAAAGTGTGGCTAGTCTGGTTGGTGAATACGGAATTGAAGACCAATTCGCAAACCGCATGAGCATCTTTGAGGAAACCGGGAGCATCATTATTCGGCCAATGTATAAAGCCAAAGGGACCTCTGCCTATTTCAATGCTATCCTGGCCTATACGGTGGAGCAGATTAACCGACAGGTGGCCGAAATGCAGAAGCTCGGGAAGGCCGCATCGGAACTGAAGTCTGAAAGATGGCTTGATGACTTCATTAAAAATTATGGGCTTGACACCAAATATCAGCGATTGAGCAAGTCATTGCCGGACCTGGCAGAGGAAATTGAGGCGTATTGGAGGGAGTGGTTGCATCTGCCATATATCATAACAACAGAAAAGGGCACGTTCATCAAATCAACAGGGAAGGCGCTTGAGGATTTCTTAGAAGAACACTTCGACAAATCACAAATAACATCCCTACGGAAGAAAAAAGAAGAGCTATTGAAATTGATAAGCCACGATGGAAAGGGACCGGGGACGCAACGAACAGGTAAAGGGGAAGACGAGGTTCTATACGGCATAAGGCTGAAGGATTGGTTTTAGTTCATTGATGGTAGTGGACTAAATGTAACCTAATGTAAGCTGTTTTAATATAGAATATTACAAAAATATTACAAATTAATGCCGTGATTTCAATGGTTTAAATACAATGTAATATTGTAAGCTTACTTTCTCTATTATTAAAGAAATATAAAATATAAATATAAAAATAAAAAAATACGGGGAATAAGGGAAAATGACCTTACAATCTTACAAATCATCTAAAGCTCTGATTTTAAAGATTTTGTTTGTAATATTTCTGTAATATTTCGGTTTTGAAAACCTTACAAAACCTTACAGGAACTCGCAACCCCCCTGTCCGGCTAAGAAATGAGACGCTAAAACCATGATAGAGGCCGCCACCACCTTATGGCGACAGACAAAAACCCGAAAACCGAAAGGAAAAAAAACAATGTGGCTATTCGATAAAGAAAACCTGACTCTGAATTTTGATGGTTACGAGATTGATTTAGAAACTTGCACCTCAAGCGCCGAAGTTCTTGATTGGATTTTGCAGATATCCAAAAAGAGCTGGGCAAACGCCGAAGTCCTGGCAGGCTTAATCCGGAAACTTGATGCTATCCTTCATCTACAGCGTAATCTTTGTGGCTCGGGACTAAATACGAGAATCGACGTGTCAAAACTTTTGAGCAAAAAACGATAAAAAACTTCTTGCTTTTCACACTAAAACACTATAGTTTAATTCAAAACCGAATAAAAACCGTCCCACAATCGCACTTCAGCGAAGTCTAAACCCTTCGTAGAACTGCGTTTTTTTTGTTTGGGGGACTGAATAATGTGGGTTTTTGACAATAAAACAAACTTTCTAACTTTTGAAAAAACCGGCTATGGCTTCGACCTGGCCACAAAAAACACAAGCGCAAAACTTCTCGACTTGATACTTCAGGTATCCAAAAAACATTGGGCCTCAGACAGCATCCTTTCTGATTTAATCAGAAAACTTGACGCTCTCTTTGATATCCAAAAGAACATTTGTTCGTTCGGTAGAGATAAGTCGTTTGACGTCTTTGAGCATTTGAAAAGGTCTCAGTCTGGCTTCGGGAAATAGTCTGAGCAAAGTCTGGTCTGGATGGAGCGAAGTCTCGACCACTAATTGGGGACGGGCCGCGAATATGACAGCCGGAATTTTTATAAGGAGAAAAGTGATGAAATCCACAACGCCAAAGAAAATCGAGAGTATTTTGCGGAAGTATGCTGTTCAGTTGAAGAGGAAAGAAAAACCCTTAAGCTCCAACGAAGTTCAAACGATGGCACGGCTTACTAGTTCGTATTACCGACTGATGCGTGGCGGTGAACCTTCTGAAGAGATTGATGTCATGAACGATGGTGTTCCGGGCTTCACGGAAAGCTTGTCAAGATGAACCCGGCAACCAAAAACATATATTTATGGAAATTGCCATTGCCGGATAATCTGGGATGGAAGTCAAAAACATAAACGTATGAAAAACCCTGAAAGCCTGTAAGTTTTACTGAAAGTCATGTTCAAAATGGCAATGGCTGAAAAAAGTGGTAATCCCAAAAAGAGGGTGTTTTAGAGTGTCAAGAAACCATACAGCTTATAAAACACACGAATGAGACGACAAGCTAACTTGTTGAACATAGGGACAAATAACCAACTGCATGTAATAATATCAACTACTTACGCAGTGTCCGATAAGATGTATTATGTAAACTTGATTAGTCGATAAGTGGTTGATATCATTGAACGCCAAACAAGTGAAGTTTTGTACCACCAACATTTAGGCCATTATCTGGCCTTGGTGTCACAAAGCCGAAACCGAGAAGAGCCTCAGAAACAGGGCTGAACAGCCAAGGATAAAGCAGCATGATACCTCACAATGACGGGCGATGGCAAGGCAGGCAATGGGTGTCCATCAAGGTGAGCAGGCATGGGTGTCCATCAAGGATATGAAGACCGATACCAAAGGCAGGCAGGCATGACAACAGCCACAGGGCAATGGCAAGGCAGACATGACAACGCTCAGCCTGGCAGCATGGGGCGAAATGGTGGCTTGTCATGGAAGGATGCAAGGCCAATGATGGACACAGACAAGGCAACCCATACCAATGCACCTCTTGACCCATTGCCGGGCAGTACCAGGGTAATGGCTTCGCCATGAGGGATAACGAATAAGGGAGCAATTATGCGACTCTCGAACCGATGGACCTGGACCAGAGGCACCCAGTGGCTCAACCGTTTGGTAGCCAAGCATGATGAACCCTCGAAGCCAACGACTGATGAACCCTCGAAGCCAACGACTGGCAACCTGGCAGGCGATGAGCAGCCGGACAGCCTGGCCGATGAACATGAACCCTTGGTAGCCTCGAAGCCTGGCCGTGAAGGATAACGAACGATGAAAACTTGCAACTTGAAAATGATGGGGGACCCCAACGAATGCCTTGACCACTACCCCCGTCGCTCAGGTGGCAGGTACTTGGCCGCAGTTTTTTACCCAGAAAAACAAGGGACAAAACATGACTGAAATCCGAACCCTGACGATAAAATATCTTGAGCGAGACGCTGAGCAACTCCCAGGGGAAGAACTTTCAATGGAAATGATTCGGGATGTTCGCCGTCAAATCGTTTACCAGGGTGCCCGTATCGACATTTTGATTGAAACGCTCAAAAGAGACAAAACGCCGGTGGCTTCACCTCCGCCGGTTTTACCGGCAGACGGGCAAACCTAGCCCACTGCGATTATATAGGGATGCACCCTTACAAACGCCTTTACCTGCGCGAGGGTGCATCCTTTACAATCAACGGTACTCGAAACAGAGGACCACAAAAACTTAAGCGAGGAAATACCAATGGAAACAATTTCAATCACAGCAAGCGAACCGTCGCGTCTCGATAAAGTGCTGTCAATCGCCGGATGTTTTGCCGGGGATGCTCCGGGCATCGACTTTTCGGGAATTAAGACTTCTGACACGCCAATTCTTTTTGATGGCAAGAAGGTTGGTTTTGTGCCGCGCCTAGCTGTACAAACTTGCGGCAACCGACTCCGGTCAACATCCGGCAAGCTGACTGACCGTTCTTTTTTGCCTCAGCTCGGGAACCAGCTTTTTCAAACGGGCTGTACGCTTGAGGTGCTTCAAAGCGATGGTGGAATGATTCAGAAATCAGTCCTGAAAAGTTTCGACATCTCCGCCGCTGGGCCTGTTCCGCAAGTCCAGGGAAGCCGGCCCCCTGCCGCTCGAACCAGTGCCGCTTTGCTTGATGATGATGAGGCCGTTGTCCAAAGGATTTTTGAACGAACCCGGGGTTGCGCTCCGTCTCAGTCTGAGCAGCAACCCACAGACCGGCTAAACACTCCGGACAGCCGGACGGACGAGGATATTGCAAACGCAATTTACCTCCGCGCGGGTGGTGGCGACCAGCGCGATCCTGGTGGCGGCACTCCGACTCAGCAAGACGGAAGTCAAAACGATGATGACCGAATAGCAGAGCGTCTTTTCGCCGCTTCGGGTGGACGGTAGAGACATGGAGAGCGCTCGACCTGGACTTCTCTGTTCCACCATATCGGGCGTTTTGTGATGAAGGCTCACGGGGCAGCCTCCAGCGCCGTGTGGTCAAAAGGAGTTGGTCTTGAGCTTGATTGAGCGTCAAGACCAGCTCCATCACACAAAAAAGAGGTTGCTTTTAATGCCTACTGAAATACTAGGAAATAAAATAAAACTTGTTCTGGAGCGAATCTTTGAACTTCAGGACCCAAAGCTATTACCGCCGCTTATGGCGAGGAAAGCCGAATTGATTCAGGAATTGAAAACCATAAAGGAGGGAACAAAATGAAGACGCTCGAAACTATCCAAAAATCAATCACCACATTTGCGAACCAGCTCGCGAAACTCTCAGAGGAAAGGGACGCAGCCGGGTTGAAACTTGAGGAGATCCGCCGCAATTACGCATCAAACATCGTTACTGACTCAGGCAGTCAAGCCGCTGACTTGCGCCGGGAAGTATCGGAGCAGTCAATCGACCATGACGCTCTTGTGGCCGCTTGCGCCATGGTTCAATCCGACCTTGAGAAAGCTGAGAACGAAAAGGCAATAATTGAGCTATATAACCGCGACGGCCAACGATACGCCGCCGCCTGGCGGGAGACTCAGCAGGCCATATCCACATTGACGCTGGCAATTCCGGAGCTGGAAACCTTGAGGGAGCAGATTACAAGTGCAATCGGGAAGCTGTTCGCCAATACCGAAGCGATAGGCAGTACATTGAATGGACTCAATAGCTACCTTGACGGGACGCTCTCCCTTAAGTCCTTCCTGAAAGGCGACCTGAAACCTTCCGGCGATGAGAACCGAACTGACATTCTGGACAATGCCGGCAAGCGCTTGAGGGACATTGTATCTACTCTGGAAATGTCACAACCGGATGAAAATGGGCTGGATGCCCTGTCAAATTTAGTGACCCAACTTTACGGATGGAGTTGCGCCATAAGCACTTTCCAGAATGGCGCCGCTTTGATTATGAACAGAAAATCTTTGGTTCCCAAAATACCAAGAATCAACAAGCATCAAATCGTTTCAGTGCCGCCGCCGAGGACGCCATTGAAAAGCTATATGCCGCCGGTGCCAGCGCCGCGTTTTGACCGTAATAAACCGAAGGGTGAGCAGCTTATGGCCGCCGGATAATATGTGGACCCCCGGGAGCGACCTGGCGATGACGGCCTTGAAAATGCGCGGCATCGCCGGGTGTTCTGCAAAAGTTACGCTGAGTGTTTGCAGATAGCCGTGGACAGCCGATGGCGAAATTTTACATGCCATGGGTGCCTCAGCTATACTCCGGAGCGCCATGACCCTGTATTCTGGCTTGAGGAGGCCGCTCAGTGCTACATACTGATTCGGCTGGCTTTTGAATCAAAAGTCCTTGAGCCTTACGCCAAAAGGCATGTTTAATCCACCAAATGAATCTTCATCGTAGGCATCTTACGCAGTCCCAAATGGCGATGGTGGGGGCAGCTCTACTGGAACCGTTTGAAAGGGAAGCTGAAGAAGCTCAAAAGGCGACTTTACCTGAGAAAGGTCAAAAGGGGTTTCAATCTAATGTGGTGGAAACCTTGCCACCACATAAACCTATAAAAGCAACTGACAAAGCCGGGGAAGCGGTCGGCGTAAGTGGACGCTCTATCAGAGATGCGAAAGTCATAAGAGACGAAGGGGGGAATCCTGGAAGTGGCTATTTCCCGATTCGGGGAAAAACCATCTTTGCGGGAGGCAAGGCTGATAGTTGACGCCCGAATGGGCGATAACTCAAGGCTTGCTCCATAATTCTATGGAGCAGGTATCAGGCAGCGCAAAGGGGTTTTTGATAGCTCTATCAAAAAACCGGAACTGGCTAAAAACCAATAAACCGACGCTCTCAGAAGCCTCAGAATCGACGTTCACAAACAAAGCCATACCTACCTATTGCCTGAAATCCGCATATCCTTACAACTTGACGCTTGACCGACCACAGGAAAAACTATACTATTCTTTATTTCATACTTGAGGAGGACGTAATATGATAAAGACGGTGAACCTTACGCTTAGGGTCCCTGAATCGCTTCATACTAAAATGCGAATCCTTGCAGCGGTAAAGCAGCAGAACATGAGCGCCTTATTTTGCGAATGGCTGGAAAAGCAGACTGTCACAATGCCGGACTTTGTGAAGCAACCGATAACCGTAAAGACGGTTAAACGTGAAGCCGTAAAGACGGTTAAACGTAAAAACGCAAACCCTGAAGCAGATGAAGAGCAAATCAAAACGGCAATCATGCAGTACCAAGCGGAAGGGTTGTCATTGCAAAAAATAGCGGACCGACTGGCTAAAGAAGACATCCCGTCGCTCAGAGGTGGCCAATGGCGCAAAGGAACCGTTGACGGTTTACTCCGGAAGTGGGCAAAGGCCGCTGATTCATAACAGGACACTACAGGATGCCTCACAATCGACGTTTAACCTTTTAGCCATACTTGGGTATGGGTATAATACCATGAAACGCTCCATCTTGACGTTAGCCATCGTTCTTTTCTTTGTGATTCCTGCCTATGCAAAGAGAATCCATCCCGAAAAGTATTATCAAACCCTATGGTGCAACGACCATAACGGCCAGGTGGAAGTGGTCCTTCCGGACAGAACCCGGTGTGATTGTTTGACATCGACCCACGCCATTGAGTTTGATTTTGGATCCAAATGGGCGGAAAGCATCGGCCAGGCGCTTTACTATGGATTTCAAACCGGGAAGAAAGCCGGAATCGTTCTGATATTGGAAAATAAAGACGATTGCAAATATTGGATTCGACTGAATACCGTCATTGACCATTACCGTTTGCCGGTGGACACATGGCAGGTTCGACCATGAACCGGTGGTTATTGTGCAACCAAAAACCCCTTGACTCGAAATCTTGACATGATAAAATGACCTTCTCTGAAAAAACACAAACGACCGAAAAGAATAATATCCCTGGGTGTGTGGAAGCCGTAAGGCCCACGCCGGTTTGTTTGTGA
>FLOH01001620.1_pt1 | contig 11007 bp, 10 predicted proteins | sample 756751 | NCBI WGS metagenome assembly FLOH01 (sample SAMEA4026879, study PRJEB14308) | marine metagenome | biome: coastal water; material: water | depth 74 m
GCCAAGGCGGGCCTTCGGCCGGAAGGCGGAAAGATCAAGATTGGCACGGCGATCAGCTCCCTGGACACGCGCAAGACCGAACAGGCACACGTCGTGATGGGAACACACGGAATGATTAGGGGCGATGACCGTCGTTTTACCGGGGCGATCCTATCCACAGTATTAGGCGGGGGCATGAGTTCCCGACTTTTCCAGGCGGTACGCGAACAACGCGGACTCGCCTATTCAGTTTTCGCCTACTCGCAGAGTTTCCGAGACTCAGGGATATTTGGAATTTACGCTGGTTGTATTCCCACAAAGTTGGATCAAGTCCTTGATGTGTGCCAGAACGAACTTGCTGTCTTGGTTGACAAAGGGGTCACCGATTCCGAACTCCAAAGAGCCAAAGGTCAGGTAAAGGGTGGAACGGTGCTTGGCCAAGAAGACACGGGGGCTCGCATGAGCCGCATCGCTAAATCGGAGCTGTATCAAGAGGAACTGCTGCGCGTTGAGGATGTACTCTCGCGCGTGGATCAAGTCGATGTATCGGGTGTTAACGCCATGGCGAGGGAGTTTCTCAGTGAACCATTAGCCTTGAGCGTGATCGGACCATACAAGAAGTTGAAAGCTCCCATAGGATTTGTCCCACCGCTTTCGATCTCTCGCGCATAGGAAAGGACAGCCATGGGCAAGAAGATTCGAGTAGGCGTCATCGGTGCAAATGGCAAAATGGGGTCAAGTGTGGTCGCAGCCGTGCAAGCAGACGCACAATGTGAATTGGCCGCAGCGATAGACATTGATGATTCACTGGAAGAGCTATTGAAGGCACGTTGTGAGGTAGTGGTCGATTTCACCAACCCTACAATCGTAATGGAGAATCTAGCTTTTTGTATCAAACATGGAATTGACGCGGTGGCGGGAACGTCAGGCTTTACGCCCGAACGCATCGAAACTCTTAAGCTCTGGGCAGGTCAACGGCCGAACTCTCGGGTCCTTATTGCGCCGAATTTCAGCATGGGCGCCGTGCTCATGGTTACATTTGCCGCAATCGCAGCGCCGTATTTTGAATCTGTCGAAATTGTTGAGTCCCACCACCCTGAGAAAGTTGATGCACCCTCAGGGACGGCCCGGTTCACAGCGCAAAAGGTTGCGGCAGCACGGCAGGGGCACGCCCCAAGCCCGGATGCAACAGATCCTCAAGACATGGGTGCGCGTGGCACCAGCGTGGATGGGGTGCCGATTCATTCGGTGAGATTGCGCGGATTGGTCGCCCACCAGGAAGTAGTATTTGGGTCGATCGGCGAAACGCTCACGATCACACATGACTCACTGAACCGCGATTCTTTCATGCAGGGTGTGTTGATTGCTATCAAGGAAATTGACCATATTGATGGAGTCGTGGTTGGCCTAGAAAATGTTCTTCCGCTCGGAAACTGAGGGCGTGATCTCCCATCTGATTACCGGAACTGCCAAACCTCTATTCGGGAACGCTCCACCTGCGCAGTAACTGAAAAAGTACATCTAGTCTTTCGTCGGTGAATACGCCGTCAATGCTGCCAAAGTAAATATGTGTCATGAGGTCTGGTCCACGTGTTGGATTCAGTACAACTCTGCGGCTGCGAACACCAATGGGAATTCCTAAGGTTGCCCAGGTCGTGTGCTGTAGTTCAACTGAATAACCATTGCGCCAAAGGTCGGAGTGAGTGGCTAACAGTGTGACTATTTTGAAACCGTTTCCATTAACAAACGTTCCCAGCATCCAGCCACGAAAAACTAACACGGAAATACTTGCAGTGATGGTGCCAATAAGCGCTGCTTCGATTAGCGGAATCCCCGATGTCGCATAAACGATGCTAATTGCCAGCAGCGACATCACGCCGAGTGTCAGTGGTACCAAGACAGCTAGCCGGAGCAGGCCACGCCGCCCCACGCGTTGCAGCCGTCGCAAGTCTGGTTCGGGATATCGCCACACGGCCCCGAAGATCGGCTTGCGAAATGAAGGTTCACCCATTAGGGCATCCACCCTAACCAGCGAATCAGCGCGGTACTTGCCGCGGCAGCAATAATGACCACAAGAAAGGGCGCTCGTAGCAGCAGGGCAACTACTGCAACACCCAGCCCAAGGACCCGAGCGTCGATGAGAAATGTTTGGTCACTGGCGAACGTTTGAACAGCTACCAATGCCGCGAGTAGTGATACGGGAAGCAAACCGGTCATTCGACGCACTGATTCGCGTTCCAACATTCCTTGGGGCAGCAGATAGCCGAGTAGTTTTTCCACGTAAGTGCCGAATGAGGCGATAAGGATGCTGGCCCACATGATTAGTTTCCTCCAGCAGGTCGGGAGTTCTTGCTCCACAACAGACTCGCAGCAACTGCAACCAGGGCGCTAAAGAGTACGGGAAGCCCCGGGCGTAGGAAGGGAATCAACATCATGGCGAGGCCAGCGCTGGCAACAGCTACGGTCCACATTTTGCGATTTTCGCTGCTGGATCCTGCCGTGAGGCGGGGCCAGAGCAAGGCGAGAAAGCCGGCTGGGATTGCGGCGTCTAGGCCCAAAACTCCTGGGTCTGAAAGTGCGCTGGCACCAAGGGAACCTAATGCGGTACCAATATTCCAAAAAACGTAGACACTGAGTCCGGTGGCAAAAAAGGCGCGGCGAGAGGCCTTTTTCGATGAGTTGTATCGCAATGCCATGGCGGTTGATTCGTCAATTGTCAGAAGGGCCGTGTAAGGCACTTCTTTCCTTTTTGGCGTGAGCACTGGTCCTAATGAGAGAGCGTACAAACTATTGCGAGCACCGAGTAGGAGCGCGGTGACCACCGCGATCACGGCGCCGCCACCGGCCCCAATGACGCCAACGAAGGCAAATTGGGAAGCGCCCGTGAACATGAAAAGCGACAGGGATTGCGTTTGCAGAACGCTGAGCCCACTCGCGACCGAGATCGCGCCAAACGAGAGGGCGTAGGCGCCCGTGGCGATTCCTATTCCCAGCGCATTGGTGTCAATCGAACGATTTTCACGGCCGGATTTGCGGCGCTTGCGCTCCCAACCCATGCTGCCCCTAACAATCGCAAATGTGATTATGTCAGGCTAGCGGTTGTGACCATGGCGATTCCGTCCGCATACCTGTCCATGCGGCGTGGATTGATCGCATTTGCCCTGGTGTGGCAAGGCGCCTGGCTATTCGCTGATCCGCAGTTGTGGCCGACCAATGTCAATAGCGCCATGGAGGGTTTACTGCTCGTCGGGTCGTGGGCAACGTGGCTGCTGATTCTCATTCTTATGCTTACTTCTCGGGCTCGGAAGCGGATCGGTCTCGCACTCGAAGTGGTGATTGCCGCGAATCTCTTGTTCGTTATCGGAGCGGCCGTTGCGCTAGCTCTGAATTCGAGCGGGGCGGGGGAGAACGAGTGGTTTTTAGCCGCGTCAGTATTCAACTTAGCGGCGGGAATCTGTGGGATCATGATCCGCCGACCGTGGCAATGGCCAACGGTTGTGCTGATTGTTTCACTCGAAGCTGCTATTTTCCTTTCCTTAGATTTTTTTGAACCCGAGGGACCTGGTATCGATTCGTCGATTCTTTATTCTTTCTATGCGTTAGCTGCGGGAGTTGCTACCGCAAGTGTCCAGCGGATGTTGCTGCGTCGCGCGAGCGAAGTGGACGCAGTGCAACAACAATCTTTGCGTCAGGCTGTAGCGGTTAAAACTGCCAGCGAGGTTGACGCTCATATTAGATCTCTCAAGCAGAAGATTCACGAGACGGTTCTCAATACGCTCACCGCGATTTCGCGAGGATCTCTCAGAGATTCGGAAGAGAGCAGACGGATGGTCCGCGAACGAAGTGCGGAATCTGCATTTCTCCTTTCGGATTTATCGCCTCCAATAGTTCCCCATCCGGTGCAAGAAGTCGGCGGCATGATTGAGCAGTTGCGGGATTTGTTGATTGAATGTTCCGAACGAGGCATTGGGGTGCGGGTAATGGGCGATATCGAGTCCATGCCGCCCGACCAGGTTGTTTCCGACATGGTCGCGAGTGCACGGGAAGCAGTAATTAACGCGTTGCGACATTCAGGCCTGACTGAGATAGTGATCCGAATTGATCGAGGGCGCCAATTTAAGATTGAAATTTCCGACAACGGGACTGGATTTAATCCTCAGGGTGCATCACAAGGATTTGGTCTGTCGTCTGTGTTGAAGTCCAATAGTAATCTCAGCATCGAGATCGAATCAGAGACTTCAACCGGATCGACAGTGCGTATTGGCGCTATCAAGAGCGAGACTAGCAATCGCGACGATGGCGGTATTCACAGAATTCCTATGCTCCCGTTTGTGCTTCCGACTTTGAGTGCATGGTTCGCTTTCTCGCTGCTGAGCGTCATTTTGACGTGGTATCAGTTTGAATCACCGGCGTACAACGTGCTCGCACTGCTCGTCTTTGCCTGCGTTGCGGTAATCGTCATTCAACAAAGCCGCACAGGTGGCCTGGGCCCCGCAATAATCTTTGTGGGTTCAGTAGGGGCAGTCTTGATTTACTACCTAGGGGAGCAGTCGGGACCCATGGTCGGTACGCCGTGGACCGAGTGGTCTTCAGAGGCGATTGGTGTGTTCTTTTTGGTTCTTGCAGCGACCGGCCCGTGGTGGGGTTGGATTGTGGTCGGATCCGTGTGGCTACTCATTCAGCAGAATTTTCCCCAGGAATTTGTTGCTCCAGGCTTCCTACTTATTATGGCCGGCGCTTTCTTGGGCATGCAGTTGCGCAGGACAGATCGCGCTCGCACATTGGCGTTAACAAGCGCGAGAGCGGACGCGGTGACTCTCGCTTTAGGCGAGGTTCTCACCTCTTCTCAAGTGGAAAAGCAGTTGGGCTTGGTGCCGGAAAACGTGATTGATGTTCTTGTAGGGATCTCCAATGGATCTCTGGATCCTTGGTCAACCTCAGTTCAGCGGGAGTGCGGGATCGCCGAATCTCACTTGCGCCGGACAATTTTTGGTGGACGAACAATTGTCGATCCGATTGCCAGACTGGCGGAGAATTTATCCCAGCGGGCCTTATCGCTGGGACTCTTGCTTGATGTGTCACTGGACGAACGTTTCCCCCGGGATTGTGAACTGAGGGAAATTGGCGGGTTTCTTCAGGCTGTGATGGAGAGTTTGCCGCGAGAAGCAACGGCTCGCTTTTCTGCCACACGGGAAGAGGGTCGAGGGGTCTTGAGATTAGTCACTCATACCGCAGGCAGTATGAGTGACTCCGCGTCGCACGGGTTGTATGAACGGGCTCCGTGGGGCAGCTGCACTGTTCTTACTCACGAGAGTGGTTCATGTGAATTCTTGTGGGAGGGCACATTGGGCCAAGAAAATGATTAGGGTGATTCTGTGTTGAGTGAGGAAACCGGGGTGCCCAGCGCTGTTGTCGGGGCACTTCGTGTGATGGTTATTGACGACCACGAACTCGTGCGTGAAGGTTTGGTGTCGCTAATGATTCATGATTTTGAGTTACCAATAGATATTGTGTATTCCGGAGACGCGGTTACAGGTCACAGGGGAGTCGAGGCTGACGTGGTGCTCCTCGACGTCGATCTTGGACCCCGCGCAGAAGACGTTCGCGTCAATGTCAAGGCGCTGATGAGCGCTGGACACAATGTGCTCCTGATTAGCGCCAATGAGGATTCTTATGCCATTCGGCGCGGTGTGCAGGAAGGGGCGCTCGGATTCATTCCCAAGCGAGTGGGTCCGCAGGTCTTGGTCACCGCTTTGCAAACTGTCGCGGCCGGTGAAATGTTTTTATCAGTTGACTTAGCCGCGATCTTGGCTAACGCAAAAGATCGCCCCGATCTTAGTCGACGAGAAATTGATACATTGCGTTTGTACGCGGCCGGCTTGACTCTGACTGCTGTCGCCCACCGGATGGACATCTCCCCGCACACTGCAAAAGAGTATTTGGATCGGGTGCGCCGAAAGTATGAACTGATGGGTCGGGCGGCCAGAACCCGAACTGAGTTATACGTGGTTGCATCCCATGACGGGATTTTAGAAAGCGAGTAGTCGTGGTAATGGCGAGAGTCCCCCCGTTTGGGGACAAATTTTCCTGACTGTCGGAGGCAATTGTGTGCGAACATTAATTGTCGGCGGGCGCGGGGGACTCGCCGACACTTTTAGGTCGCGTGCCGTTATTCGGCCTTGAGACTGGTGGTCAATTCAATCTGGTTAACGAACACGGCGCCGTCGGGGTCGTCGGTATCCGTGCTGAGGGTTCGGGTGGCGCCGGAGGCTCCCCAGCCGGTGGACTCCAAGAAAAGTCGCCCGTCGTGTTGATCTTCATTGAGCCAGCAACTCAATCGCAGGCATTCACTTCTGTGAGCGAGATCGGCTGCCGCATTGAGTAACCGTGATCCAATCAGGGCTCGGCGTAGATCAGGGGCCACTTCGATCAGGGATAGGTGCCCGATTTCCTGGTCAAATTCGATCGCCGCAACGCCGACTAGAACTCCATCTCGCTCGCAGATGAGTACGCGGCCGCGGGTTCCTTGATCAGTTATTGCGTGCGCCCACTGCGATTGAACATCCTCGTGATCAAGTAGGTGTGCAATCGCAGGGTGAGAGCGCTCCCAATTGGTGATTTGAAGAAGCGCGATCTTATCGGAGTCTGTGGCGTCCGCCAATCGAGTTGTGTCCACGTCGTTACGGTATCTGTGTCCGATCACGCAGTAGGATCAGCATCGTGGAAATTGAGTTTCGCAGTGACATTACCGTTGAACTAGTTCGTGCTAATGCAAGTGATGCTGACGTTGTTTTCGCCGCGAGAGTCTCAACTGTAGGGGAGCAATCGCTCGAAGATGTGGATGCTGATCCCCAACGTAGCGCCGGCTTGATCAATTATTTAATGCGCGACCGTCATGGCAGCCCGTTTGAACATAATTCAATGACCTTCTTCGTGAAGGCACCAATTTTTGTGTGGCGCGAGCACATGCGCCACCGGATCGCTAGTTACAACGAAGAATCTGGTCGCTATCGTGAGTTGCTCCCGCTTTTCTACGTTCCCAGCCATGAACGCCCACTTGTGCAGTCGGGAAAGCCGGGCGCATACGAGTTTCACCCTGGCACCTTGGCCCAATCTGAGCTGGTGGACCGCACTATCCGAGAATCCTGTACTTCTGCCTACTCGGGTTATCTGGAGATGCTCGAGGCTGGCGTGGCCCGTGAAGTTGCGCGAATGGTGCTTCCCGTGACCATCTATTCGTCGGCGTATGTAACCATGAATGCGCGAGCCCTCATGAATTTCCTTTCCCTCCGGCGCAAAGTAGAGGGCTCACATTTCGTGTCCTACCCGCAGCGGGAGATTGAAATGGTGGCCGAAGTCTATGAAGAACATTTCGCAGAGTTGATGCCATTGACACATTCGGCATTCAATGAGCATGGGCGGGTTGCGCCTTAGCCGGTCACGATAGGCTTTGGATATGAAAAGTCCGTTTGGGGTGATGCTCACCGCGATGATCACGCCCTTTGAGCCTGACGGCGGTCAGGACCTAGATGGAGCCCAGCGCTTAGCGAGCCACTTGGTCGACAATCTTGGTCATGAAGGACTCGTCATCAATGGAACTACCGGGGAAGCAGCAACGAAAACTGATGCTGAGGATCTGGCACTGTTGCAGGCGGTTGTAGAAGCTGTGGGAGATCGCGCCACCGTGATCGCTGGCGTGGGAACCAATGACACCGCACACTCGATTTCCAGTGCGAAAGCGGCCCAAAAGGCGGGCGTGCACGCACTCATGGCGTCTGCACCGTATTACAACCGGCCACCTCAGCAGGGAATTTTTGAGCACTTCTGGGCAATCGCCGATAGCACCGAATTGCCGCTCATGACCTATGACATCCCTCGCCGTACCGGGGTGGCTATTGAAACGGAAACGCTGGTCCGATTGGCCGAGCATCCTCGGATAATCGCGAATAAAGATGCAAAGGGTGATTTAGAAGCATCCCAATGGGTCATGGCGCGCACAGATTTGGCGTGGTACAGCGGTGAAGACTCACTCAACTTGGCTTTGCTGGCGCTGGGTGCCGGCGGCATGGTGTCCGTCGTGGGCCATCTGGTGGGGGATCGTCTCGCAAAAATGGCGGAGTTGTTTTGGAACGGTGATGTCGAGGCTGCCCGTGCGATAAATGAGTCACTTTTGCCCGTGTATACGGGGGTGTTTCGTGCTCAAGGCGTTATTTTGATCAAGGCTGCGCTAAACCTCCAAGGCCTGCCCAGCGGACCGGTGCGACTTCCATTAGTAAATGCAACCCCGAGCGAGATCGCACAATTGCGCACTGATCTGGCTGCGGGAGGCGTTGTTCCTTTTGCGTGATGTGCACTTTCTAGAAAATATTAAGGACTGATTACATGTTCCTACCTGATCTGCCCGCGCCGCCATCGTTAGCTCCGGGATCTTTACGAATTATGCCGTTAGGGGGATTGGGTGAGATCGGTCGCAATATGACGGTATTTGAATACGAATCCCGATTACTCATTGTTGACTGTGGTGTCTTGTTTCCCGAGGAGTCTCACCCCGGCGTCGATTTAATCCTGCCTGATTTTGAGCCAATTCTGGATCGGATCAACGACGTTGATGCCATAGTGCTCACCCACGGCCATGAGGACCACATTGGTGCGGTTCCTTACCTTTTGCGGCACCGGTCTGATATTCCAATTATCGGCTCAGCGTTAACACTTGCTTTTATTGAAGCAAAATTGAAAGAGCATCGCATTAAGGCATTCACTATGTGTGTTGCGGATCGAGCAGTTGAAAAGGTCGGTCCATTTGAGCTTGAGTTCCTGGCGGTAAATCACTCGATCCCCGACGCCATGGCAATTGGGATCACCACTCCGGCCGGCCGGGTGCTGCACACGGGTGATTTCAAGATGGACCAGCTACCCCTTGACGGGAGGATCACTGACCTAGCGAGTTTCGCCCGACTAGGTGAGTTGGGTGTTGATATCTTGATGGTGGACAGCACTAATGCCGAGGTACCTGGTTTTGTGTCCAGCGAAAAAGACATTGTTCCTGTACTCGAACGAGTATTTAGTCGCGCAAGAGGCCGAGTAATCGTGGCATCATTTGCTTCGCACGTGCATCGGATCCAACAGATAATTGATCTCGCGGTTGCGCATAACCGGAAAATTGCATTTGTGGGCCGATCCATGGTGCGCAACATGAACGTGGCGCGTGACTTGGGCTACCTCAAAATTCCTGGCGATACTTTGATCTCATTAGATGAACTGTCCAAATTGCCCGATGACCGGGCGGTACTGATTTGTACTGGGTCCCAAGGCGAACCGATGGCGGTGCTGTCGCGAATTGCCAACCGTAGCCACGATATTTCGGTGGGAGAGGACGACACAATAGTTCTTGCTTCGTCGCTCATTCCCGGTAACGAGAATGCGATCTATCGTGTCATTAACGGCTTAACGGCCCTCGGTGCAGATGTCGTTCACAAAGGAAACGCTCTCGTTCATGTGTCCGGACATGCAGCAGCTGGTGAATTACGTTATGTATTTAACATGGTCAAGCCAAAATACGTGATGCCGATTCACGGCGAGTGGCGACATCTCAAGGCAAATGCGCTGCTTGCGCAGAGCGTGGGAGTGCCCGCGGATCACGTGCTTGTTGCGACCAATGGCGCGTGTGTTGACCTAGATCAAGACAAGGCTCTGATGAGCGGTGCCTATCCATTGCGTGAGGTATATGTTGATGGCACCAACGTGGGGAGTGTGGATGAAAGCTTGCTCAAAGACCGCTTGCTCTTGGGTGAAGAAGGCTTCATCTCGGTCTATGCCGCCGTTGACATTGCCAGCCGCAGCGTCGTGGCCGGCCCAGAAATCATCGATCGCGGGGTCGGAGAAACCTCAGATACTACGAAAGTGTCAGCAGAGGTCGCAAAAACCTTGGTCCAAGCCATGGAAGATGGGATCGAGGACCCCCATGAACTCTCCCAAAAAGCGCGCAAAATTGTGGGTAAATGGGTCGGAACCACCCACCGTCGCCGCCCTATGATCGTTCCGGTTGTGATCGGGATCAAAGGGGGACACTAGCCCGCCGTAGGTGTGAATTTGTGACACGCGGGGCGTGTGTGACTGCAGGGAATTAGCTTGCGCAGTCGGTACGCTCCTGCCTATGGCTTCCCGCACGTCTACGCGCACGCGTGGATCTTCCCTCAGCAAGGCAAAAAGCAGCCCCAAACGTAAGACTCCTGCCCGCTCCAGTCGCAAGAAATCAGGGCCGACCAGACCGGGCCCGGTCCCGAGGGCGTTTGGCAGCCTTGTTCGCGCAATTGGCCGGATCTGGACCGGGATCGCCCACTTAGCTGGCGGTGCGGCCCGTGGAATTGGTCGTGGGGCCAAAGAGCTTGACCCGGCTGTTCGCCGGGATGGACTCGGCCTGTCCCTCATTGCCGGGGCGATTATTTTGATTGCGGCCACCTGGTTTGGCGTTGACGGATGGTTCATCTCATGGACGGCGATGCTGGCCACTTCATTGTTCGGAGCATTAGCGTGGATTGCGCCGCTCCTTTTGATCGCACTAGCGTGGCGTTTTCTTCGTCACCCGGACCAAAATGGGGCAACCGGACGGCTAGCAATTGGCATCGCAGCCATAGTTGTGAGCGTGCTCGGTCTGTGGCATTTGGCCCAAGGAACTTCGACTCCCAGTGACGGTGCTGACGCCATGAATAGTGCCGGCGGCACGATGGGTTGGATTGTTACCGCTCCGGTGGGAGCGGCGTTGGGTTCCATTGTGAGCGGGTTTTTACTGGTAATTCTGGGTTTCTTCGGATACTTGGTACTCACCAAAACCACGATCGCACACTTGCGCGAGATTGCGATTGCTGGATTTGGCCGGATTCGTGGGGGAGTTTCATCCCGTGCTGAAGCCGAGACTGAGCAAGAACAGGAAATTCCTGAGCCGCAATCGGGTGGTGAAATTCACGTGTCACCAGGATTCGCAGATCCCAACGGAGTTTTGCGGGTGGATCATTCAGATATTGCATTGGT
>FLOH01001621.1_pt1 | contig 10979 bp, 14 predicted proteins | sample 756751 | NCBI WGS metagenome assembly FLOH01 (sample SAMEA4026879, study PRJEB14308) | marine metagenome | biome: coastal water; material: water | depth 74 m
CCTGTCACCTGACTCGTTTAAATTGTTGTTGGGGAGACGGTATAACCGGGTGAAGAAGCAGGAAGGCGGAAATGGGTCTAATCAGCACAAGCAACTAGATCAAATTGATCCAGTTGCTCCAACCATACCAGAGCCACCCCCACCCAAACCGTTGAACGAGAGTTTACAGATAGGGAAGCGGTCATGGACTGGATTGATGCCAACCAGCTTGGGCGGCGCAATCTGTCGCCGGACTCGTTTAAGCTGCTGTTGGGGAGACGGTATAACCGGGTGAAGAAATCGGCACATGATGGCGGAAAAGGCAAATCTAGAGCAGCAAGTGTACCCCAAATTGGTGGACACTTGCCCCCACCTATTCAACCCACTATTTCCACACCAACCCCAGAACCAACCAAGGCCACCCCCACACCACCAAAACCAAAGCCCAAACCCACATCCACCGCCGCCACCTTGGCCGCCACACATGGAGTAGGGGAAGCCACGGTAAAACGAGCAGTCAAAGCCAAAAAGATCAGGTTAACTCGAAAGGCCAGCCCGGTTAACTCCACCCGGTGCGAGAAGCGTGGACAGGTCAATCTGAGAGATCCTAAGCAGATCCTACAGCTTGCCCAGGCCGAAAAAGAAGAGCAGGTAACTAGTAGTTACCTGCTATCTCGCCAACTGGTTGAAAAATACCCTGTTAAATCCAATGGTTACAATTTATGGCGGGGCCGTTCTCTATTTTTTGGCTATTTTGTATGCGGTTTTGTATGTAGGTTGCGTTCGTTTGGGTTGGTTGAAGTTTGTTACCGCTTGACTTGTCCAACAGTCTTTTATAAAATCCCTACCAAGGATGAGATTTTATAAACCACCTGGAGGGGCGACAATGGCGACCGGAAAATTCATTGCATACCATAGAGTTTCAACCACTAGACAAGGAATCAGCGGCCTTGGGTTGGATGCTCAGAAAAAAGCCGTCGCCGATTGGTTGAATGGTGGATCATGGGAATTGATTGGTGAATATATCGAAGTGGAGAGCGGGGCCAAGAATAACCGGGCCGAGCTTGCCAAGGCGTTGGCTCAGTGCAAGAAGACCGGAGCCACTCTGATTATTGCCAAACTGGATAGGCTTGCTCGAAATGTGGCGTTCGTCTCCAACCTGATGGAAGCCGGGGTTGATTTTTTAGCGGTGGACTTCCCAACGGCCAACCGGCTCACCGTTCATATTCTTGCAGCGGTGGCCGAGCATGAAAGAGAAATGATAAGCCAGCGTACCAGCGCAGCATTACAGCAAGCCAAAAGGAACGGGAAAAAGTTGGGTTGGGCTATCCCTTCACGCCAGGGGGAACAGATCATTGCCAGCCTGAAGGGGGCTAATAAGCTGAAAGAGGATGCGGCTCTCTTTGCTCAGAACATGATGCCAATCATTGAGGGGATCAGGGCCAGTGGGATCAAGACACTATCCGGTGTGGCCGATGCCTTGAACGCCAGAGGAGTAAAGACGGTCAGGGGCGGGAAGTGGTACGCAATGACGGTGAAAAACCTGGAGGGGAGGGGTTGATTAAAAAGTGGTGGCCGTCACTTCAAACACCCTAAAAAACCCAACCGCACAACATCGAACGAATAAAACCGGGATGACCGTTGCAAGGTATAAGGTGTGCGTATATGGTGTAACTCAGCTAGACAACACTTTACACCGGGGGCGAACATGCCATTTCTGAACCTTACCCAAGCAGCAAAAGCGGCGGGGGTTTCCAGGACCACCCTGTACAAGAAGATTAAGAACGGCTCTCTGTCTACCGTCAAGGATATGGCCGGGAACAAGGCGGTGGACACCTCAGAACTGCTCAGGGTGTTTGGTAATCTCCGGGGGCTATCGTCAACGTCTACAGAAGGCGAGCGTAATAATGGGCAGGGGTTGGGCATGGTGGACGGTGATAGTGTGCAGGGGGGCATTATCCAGGCTTTACGGGAGCAGTTGGCCGTAGTCAGTAAAGAACTGGGGGACTGTAAAGATCGGGAAAAGCGGTTGCTCTCTTTGCTTGAGACCAAGCTACTGACAACCAGCCAGCAGGGGAAGGTGGAGCCAACCAAAGCCGGGAAACCAGCCAAGAAAAAGAAGGGGAAGAAATGAAGCAGCTCGAACTATTCCAGGCTGAAACGACTTGGTTTCACGTATTCAGGGCCATGGTGGATAACGGGGATATTGCCAAAATCGGGCCTTATGCTACCACCGTGTATTTGGTGATTAAGAGCTACACCAACTATAATTCGGGCCTTGCATTTCCAAGTATTGATACCATCATTGAGAAAACCGGGATCAGTGAACGACAGGTCAAAAGAGCCATTCAGACATTGGTGGATAGCGAGTATCTCAGAAAAGAGCGGAAGGGACGGAGGAATCTTTACACGTTGAGAGAGAAGGTTGACATAGCCGACCAAGACGGAAGGCCAGCAGCGACCGCCACATGGGACTACTTGCCTAGCACCGTTAAGGAGGCTAGGGCAGAATTGAAAAAGTTTGTCATGACCGGGGCGCAGGACGGGAAGATTATCAACATCGAAACCCTTAATCTAAACATCCAGATCGGGGACCACAACAACCAGACCATTTTAAACCTTGATAAGGTTCAAGATAAAGATTTGAGAGCCGCTTTTGAACGGATAGAAGCACTCAGGGGAAAATAATAGGTGCCTCACAGGCACCTTTCCCTATAGGTGCCTCACAGACACCTTTCCGAGTTAATAGGTGTCTCACAGGCACCTTTCCGAGTTAATAGGTGCCTCACAGGCACCTGCAGTTACTAAGATAGATAGATAAAAAAAAAGACCAGCAACACGATTGCCAATGCCTCAGCTTTGCCACCTCTCCCCCACCTCCCCAATGATCCGAAGAGAAAAGCGAATCGCTTCGCTCACAGCGACACAAGGTCGCAAAAGCAAAAGCAGCTTTATAGAAAAAAGCGGTTTCGGGTTTGTCGTTCAATCAACTGGTTTTTAGAGCCGTGGGGGAAGTGCGTTTGTTTGGTAAAAATCCAACAGAAGGCCAACCAAGGGGGGAGAAAGGCCAACCAAGGGAGGGAGATTAAGGCCAGATTGTACCATGAAGAGGCTGAAGGGTTCCGATGTGTCGGGTTTGGGATTCTCTGTTGATGGCTTTTTTTAAAAAGTTTTACTTGAATGAACCTAATTTTAATAAAAAACTTGGTTTTGACTTATTCTTTCAAATTAATTTTAGGGGGATGGGTTAAGAAAATGCCTTTGAATTCATGGAAGTAGTTTTGAGTTGGCTTCTATGTTTTGGTATGGATTAATTTCTTGACTCAGGCTTGGTTAAGCCCTATTCTGTTTTGTGAAGTTTAAAGAAGGCACCGAAAACAAACAGCTTCACCCCGAAAGGCCTTGGAACCGATCAGGGTGAATTTTTACTGTTAAACTTTGGTGTTTTTTGTAGAGACGCAAGCCAGCGGACTAAAAAAAACAGAGAAATACAGGTGAATCTCTATCAAAAGCGTTGAGAATTGTCAAGAAAAAGTTAGACATGCGTAGTAAAAATACGTCTATGCACAAAAAAAACTCTTACACTTCGCTCGCCTTTTCTGCTTTTTTGTCGCTGTCTTGCGTCTCTAAATCGTTAATTTTGTTTAACTTTTTAGGAACACAAACATGCCAAGCCTTCAAGAAAATCCCTGTCCGGCGCAATCTGACCCAGAATCCAGTCCGCATACCGTCATTAATAGACCACAACCGCTCGATCCAATTCTAACAATTCAAAACTTTTGTAAATGGGCTACAATCTCTCGCTGGAAGTATAACGACTTAAAGCGTAAAGGGACGGGGCCGAAGTGCCTACTCTCTGGACGGCGGGTTTTAATAACCCAAAAGGCCGCTTTAGATTGGCTGGAATCTTTGGAATCCGGGGGGCAAGCCTAAATTGAAGACAACAAAAAACCCGATTGGGATCGGGTTCAATGGTGTATCAGGGACACTGAAGAAGTTCCTGAATTTTGCCACAATCCCCCTAAAACTGCAATGTTTTATCCTCTTCTTTGGGAGGATTCTACATGGGTGAACCCCTCGCACCACTTAATAAAGTAGAAGTTATTCAAGCGGCCGACGGAAGTTGGCGAGGCATTTTATCAGACCTTGGGGCAGACCCTGCACACCTGGACGGAAAGCACCACCCCTGCCCGTTTTGCGGTGGGAAAGATCGGTTTCGTTTTGATGACAAAGACGGCACCGGCTCATATTTTTGCAGCCAATGCGGACCGGGAGACGGGCTTGCCTTTGCCGCCAAACTCTTAAATTTGGATATTGTGCGGGATTTTTCAATTGTCCTCGCAAGGGTGGCGGAGTTGGTTGGTTCTGTTCGCAATATCCAGCCGACCAAGCCAAACAAACCCAGAACAGACTATTTTAAAAAGCTGTTCGATGAGTCTAAACCTTTGGCCGGAACGATGGCCGAGACATATCTAATTAAACGGGGGCTGTCCGGGCCTTTTTCTGACTGTTTTCGGTTCCATCCAGGGATTAAGACCAAAGACAATCTAACGGGGAAATCCCAAACACTCCCCGCTTTGCTATCGGTGGCGACCAACAACCATGGCGACACAACGGCGGTTCAGGCTGTCTTTCTTAACCTGGACGGCTCAGGCTTAAAGGCGGGGATTGAACCCGTCAAGCGATCATATGGGAAGGTTGGCGGTTCATCTGTGAAAGTAGCGACCGGCACCGGGCCGAATGTCCGAGTTGAAGGGCCGGAAAAGGGCGTTGCTCTGTCTATGGCCTACCCGGAAATGACCATCGAAACCACCCTTGGAGTTGCCGGATTCTCCAATAAACCTATGGACGGCATTACCGAAATTATCCTTGCCGCCGACCTGGACGAACCAGGATCCCCCGCCGAAGTCCAAACCATGAAAGCAAAAAAAAGCCTTGAAAAACTTGGCTTTACCGTGCGAGTAACCAAACCCCAAACGGCCAAAGATTGGGACGATCTATTGCGTGCCGGGGGGATTGAAGCTGTTAAGGCCGAGTACCTAAACGGGTTCCTATCTGATGAAGAGCCACCCGTCTTTGACTATTCAGATTCTAATGACTACCCGCCAGAGTCGGAAGCTGGAGAGGAGTCGGTGGCCGATGATTTAAAAATTGCCGAGGTGAAGGCCTACAATGAAGAAAGAAATAAATTCCCCTTTATAGTGAAGGACAGATACGAAAAAGGAACCAGGAATGGGACGTATTACCTCCCCTATACCAAAAATGCAATGGAGATTCCTCCCCCTATTTGGTTCTGCTCGCCACTTCATATAACCGCCAGGGCCAGAGACTTTAATCAAGCCAATCATTCATTAGTTCTGGAATTTGAAGACCAAGACAATCATAAGCAACTGTTTGTTATGCCGTCTGATATGCTTGCTGGGGATGGGTTGGAGTGTCGTCGCAAACTTTTATCTCTTGGGTTGAAAATATCGGAAAAAAGAGAGCAGCGAGAATATCTAACTCAATATCTGAACAACGCAAAACCGGAAAAAGCGGCGAGAAGTGTCTCGAAAACTGGATGGCATAATGGGGTTTATGTGTTGCCTGATTCTCAGACTATAGGCGAATCGGAAGAGCGGATTCTTTTACAGACCATGGATGAATCGAAAGGTTTCGGGGAAAGCGGGAGTCTTGAGGATTGGCAACGGGAAGTTGCGGCTCCGTGTGCTGGTAATTCTCGGTTGGTTTTTTCAGTCAGTACGGCGTTCGCTGCTCCTTTGCTTCATGTGGTGGGCGAAGAGTCGGGCGGGTTTCACTATGCTGGGCCATCGTCTGGAGGGAAAACCACCGCTCTAAAAGTTGCCGTCAGCGTCTCAGGACCACCCGACCGTTTAGCCAGATGGAGAGCCACGTCAAATGGATTGGAGGCCATTGCCGAGGCTTTCAACGATTCCCTTTTATGCTTGGATGAACTCGCACAGGTGGACCCGAAAGAGGCGGGGGAAATTGCCTACATGCTCGCCAACGGGGATGGGAAAGCACGCATGACCAGGGGAGGGGCGGCCAAGGCGAAGTCATCTTGGAGGTTGCTTTTTTTGAGTGCCGGGGAGCTTGGTTTGGCGGCGCATATGCTCACCGCCGGGAAAAGGGCAAAGGCGGGACAGGAGACCAGAATGGCCGATATTCCTGCCGATGCCGGGGCAGGGCTAGGGTTGTTTGAAAATCTTCATGGGCATAAAGGCGGGGCCGAGTTTGCCAGGGCGATCACCAAGGCGACAAAGTTGTTTTATGGGACGGCTTGCAAGGATTTTCTCTCTAAAATTGTCGGTGATTTGGACGATATAGCCGGGGCTGTTGATAGCTTCAGAACCGATTTTTTGAATGAAAATGTTCCTACCGGTGCAGATGGTCAAGTTCATCGAGTGGCCGGGCGGTTTGCTCTTGTAGCTGCTGCGGGGGAGTTAGCTACCGCAGTTGGTGTCACTGGTTGGGAGCCGGGAGAATCCATCCAGGCGGCTCAGAAATGCTTTTCAGCTTGGGTTGAATCCAGGGGTGGGACGGGGGCACAGGAAGTCGAGACGGCTCTTTCTCAGGTTCGGAAATTCTTTGAACTGCATGGTGAAAGTCGATTCTCGAAAAAGGGCGGCGAGGATCACAAAGATACGATCAATCGGGCAGGGTTTCGCCAGGAAGTTGCTGGTAATACCGAGTTTTGGGTTTTGCCAGAGGTATTTAAGGCCGAGCTTTGCCAAGGGTTGGATATGGGGTTCGTAATAAAACTTTTGGTTGAAAAAGGTTGGATAGTCCCCGACAAGACAACAAGAAAAGCAATCTCTACACATTGGCTACCAGGGATGCAGTCTAAGAAGTGCTACCACGTCCGGGCCTTGTTTTTGGACGGGGTAGAATCATGAGATCGGACTATTTTGCAAAGTGGAGGGCTGAAAAGCCTTCTTCACCCCCCCGCATTACCCCACATTACCCCATTACCCTACCAGAGGGTAATGGGTTTTGTGAAAATAAACGCAATAAAAACAGTTACTTAGAAGTAGCATTACCCTCATTACCCTCATTACCCTTAAAAAATGTCAGTGAGCCAGAGAATGAGGCCGAGAAAGAACATACTCTATTACCCCAAGATACTCCATATATAGGACTTGTAGTAAAAACTTATATTATATTAGATATTGCAAAAGATATAGAGCAACAACCTTTACCAGAAGAGCCAGAGAAAGATTCTTTCTTTTCTGGAGGGTCCTTTCCCCCTGACTGCCATTTTTCTGGGGTAATGGGGGTAATGAGGGTAATGCCACCAAAAGAGTTGAACAATAACAATGACTTGAGCAGTAATCTATCCCTTACCCTACCAGAGGGTAAGGGGGTAATGCAGGGTAATGAATCCCCAGAGAATACGATCATTTGGCCGAGTGACGATCTTCACGTCAGGTTGAAGATGTTGGCAGAGTCCGAAGAGGCAGACTATTGGCCTTTACCGTTGGGATAATATTGGAGTACTGAATTGTAAAATTGACAGGGCTTTACGAAAACACCTCGAAAAAGTCCGGTGACACCTATTTTTCGGGCTATCTGGGGGCCGCTAAGGTGGTGGTCCTGCGGGATAAGAAAGCCGAAGCGGGGAAACCGGGGTGGTCTCTATTTATCCAAGAGAAGGAACCTAAGCCGGGTTAGAGCTTGATCGGCGAAGGGCCAGCCGAGGGGGTTGGTCCTGCCAACCACACTGACAGCAGAATCTTTTTGTTTAATAGCTAGAGAATGGTGGATGTAATGAAAGATATTCCAGAGGATAATCCCAAAACTGAAAAATCCCTTGAGCCGATAGACCCTCTCGCCAGTGATCGGCTTGAAGCGTTTGAGGCTAAGAGGAGACCCCCCAAATGGAAGGACGTAGAGAGTCTTTCTTTCAAGGTCGGTCTCTTTGAATCGACCGGCACTACTGACATGGGCGTGACCGGGCATTTGATTGAAGCGACGGTCAGGACGATAGAAAAAACTAAATCCGCCGACAAGCAAGAAGAAACGGTTCGTCATGTTAATCAGGCATTGGCTATGTTGCACGGGATCGGGCCAAAAGACGAGCTGGAGGGTATGTTGGCCGCTCAGATGGTCGGGGTTCATAATCTGGCTGTACAATTTATGGCGGCGGCGGTTCATAAAGATCAGACAGTTGATGGAGCCGAAAGGAATATTAATCGAGTCGTTAAACTGACAAGAACCTTTACTGCTCAAATGGAGGCATTGAATCGCCACAGGGGGAAGGGTCAACAGAAGATGACGGTCGAGCATGTTCATATCCACAATGGAGGACAAGCCGTTATCGGGAGCGTAACCAAGGGGGGTGGGGAGGGGTGATGATGGAAATAGAGGATCAACCCCATGGGCCGTGGCTGAAAAATGGTAATCCTGTATGCAACCTTCATGCGTTACCAAGATGCGGAGCCAAGACCAGAAATGGCGGTCAATGTCGCAGAATCGGGAACCTCAGCAATGGCCGATGCCGTCTTCATGGTGGGAATAGTCCGGGCGCACCAAGAGGAAACACCAATGCCTTAAAACATGGCTTCTACTCCCAAGAGGCTATTGAGCAAAGAAAATATATCCGGGAATTATTGCGGGAAAGTCGGTTATTTTTGAAGGGGTTAAAATGAAAATTGTTAAAATTGTTCTGATGTTTTTTGTGGTTAGTTTTATCATCGTACCGCAGCCGATAGAGGGGCCAATACTGCCAGAGCCGGTGGTCCTCATCGACATTTAAACGGCGAAAGTTACCCAAATGATTTTGGCATAACAAATATCAGGAGTTGCGAAAATGAGAGGGTCTTATTCACGTTCTTATGCAAAAGATACGGTCGAGAGCCGACAATTTTTTGATGTTCGCAATCTGATGAAAGGTGGCTACCTTGAACCGGGGCGAGTCACCACCTGGACGTGGACACAGTGGCACGGTTCTACCAACTCGGTTGCGACAATAGCGGAAGATGGTTATATCTCTTTGCTCTACGGGCAGATGGTTGAGCGGGTCATTATTGACTGGACACCCTGCCACCTTGGAGGACAGCGGCCTTGGTTCAGGTGTCCCGGTCAATCGTGCGGGAAACGTTGTGCTAAACTCTTTTACGGCGGGGGATGGTATCTATGCCGGATCTGCCAAAAACTCGCCTACCAGTCCACAAGGGAGAACGATACATTCAAGGCCATGAGCCGGGCATCGGCTATTCGCATTAAACTGGGTGGAACAGGCTCTTTGATGGTTTCCTTTCCAGAAAAACCGAAAGGGATGTGGTGGCGCACCTATGAAAAAATGGCGAATGATGCTCATCTGGCCGCTTCGATAGGGTTTGAGGGCATGACTAGACAGCGGAAGATATTGGAAAAAATTCTGAATAGGATTGGCAACAGATGATGCCAGGAAATCAGATGTTGGTTGCGGGGATGGTTGCGGGTTTTAGTGGTTTTGGCAATTCTGTCGTTTCCGCTCATTGCCTCTACTCGGTTTTGTCTTCCTCTTTATCTGCTTGGCAAGAAAACCTCTCAACCATCGCTGCCGTGAAACAAATAGGGGCATCCGCAAGGCTCTGCCCCGGATGTTCTGTTGTCCATTTTAAAAATTGCTCTTGAAGTCGTTTGGGGGGTGTATTGTCGGGGATGCAAAGGCCGACATCCCCCTTATCGGCCAGTCCCTCCAAATATCCCATACAGATGCCCAGTCCAAAGGCAGTGGAACTTTCGCAGTGGTCCACAATATCCTGGCAGAGCTTGAATGCGGCCTCAGCATCACGGACAGTACCGGCACTGAAAAATAGATAGATTGATATGCCGATAGATAGCAGTACGGTTTTCATTTAAGCACCCCCAGCAAGAAAAGCTGGCGACCCCGAAAATCGGGGCTGCCGGGTGCTTAGTAACCGTGCAACACTACGGCAGGCCGCTTTTCCCTTTCGGGTATTGCATGACAGCCCACACCCGGCAGCAAATAGCTGTCGAGTAAAAACAAACCACGGCTGACGAGCGTGGAACCGGTGTTGCGGGGTTACTAAGCCCCAGCACAATCCTAGCTCTTTGCTGTGGTGTCTGTCAAAGCAGCGGAAGATATTGGAACCCTCTCTGGGTAGGATTTGTAGTAGATGATGAATGGTGCCAGATATTTAAGGTTCCTGCACCATCCAACAACTATACGGGTAGATGCTACTCGCCGTAAATTTTTAGTCATACCAAAGTTAACCGGGTTAACCCCGTCCAAAATCCAAACAGGCCAAAGTATTGAAAATATTATATAATCTAGGTTAACTCTTTGGGTTGCAAAAAAGGCTAAGACACTAGAATAATGAGCCGGTTCATGATCTAAAATCGAATAGTATGCCGGTTGCTGGTTTGGTGGTTGAGCCGGTTCTTGAATCAGTTAGTGAACAGGTTCACGACTCAGGCAACAAGCCTATCCTTGTGGATGGACATAACCGCCACGAAATATGCACCCGGCATAACATCCAGTTCAAAACGGTAGAGAAAACTTTCGACAATCGTGAATCGGTCATGGATTGGATTGACTCCAACCAGCTTGGACGGAGGAATCTGTCGCCTGACTCGTTTAAGCTGTTGCTGGGGAGACGGTATAACCGGGTGAAACAGAAGCATGGGGCTGAATCTGGCGGGCGGGGGAATCAGCATGGGGTGGTAAAACCCCAAATTGGGGACTTACCAGAACCAATCAAACTAACCCTGTCGGACCCGATCCAAGAGCCAACCACAACACCACCCAAACCCGAAACCAAGCCCAAAAAAACAACTAGATCAAATTGATCCAGTTGTTTCAATCCCGTCAACCGTCAAAACGGTCCATCAAATTGATGGACCGTTACCAGAACCAATCAAACCAACCCTGTCACCTGACTCGTTTAAATTGTTGTTGGGGAGACGGTATAACCGGGTGAAGAAGCAGGAAGGCGGAAATGGGTCTAATCAGCACAAGCAACTAGATCAAATTGATCCAGTTGCTCCAACCA
>FLOH01001622.1_pt1 | contig 10783 bp, 17 predicted proteins | sample 756751 | NCBI WGS metagenome assembly FLOH01 (sample SAMEA4026879, study PRJEB14308) | marine metagenome | biome: coastal water; material: water | depth 74 m
GAATGACCAGGTGGGGGATTTCATCTCTGAAAAATGTGTGCAGACCCCCGCCGCTGAAGCCGCCGCCGGTAAACTTTACCAGCATTATGACGCGTGGTGCAAAGAGATGGGACACAAACCATTGAATGGTAAAAGATTCGGTCAAGAATTACAAAAACGATTTGAGAAGAAATCCCGACAACATAGGGCTATTTATATCGGATTAGGTATTGTTGAGGAAAAGCAAGTTGATGTGTTTCCCACAAAAGAGGGCTAAGTGCTTGAAATCAGGGGCGCGGTGAGGGGTTGTGAGGGGTTGGACCCTTTTTACATTAAACTATATAATATTTTTTTTGTTTTCAAATTATATCTTATATGAAAGGTGGAAAAAGGCTCATATGGCTCATAACCCCTCATAAGTTTAAGAATTCCGATACTTTAGGAGATAAAAAATGCCGTATTTAGAAGAGATACTAAAACAAGCGAAGAACATGGACTTGTCAAAACCCGGAGTCTTTCAAATGAATGTGGCACATGACGATTGGTGTGATTTGTTGAAGGGTGAGGGTGAGTGCAATTGTAATCCCACCGTGACGCCTGAACGGTTCAGAGGGGAATGAAAATGGAAATTATCGCAGCACAACCAGGATTTTACACAGCGAAAGCCGAGAAAACCCAAGGAGGGAAAATCCATGGGATTCGACGGATGGCCGTCATCTGTTGGAAGCTTGGCGAACGCTCGGAGTTGCGCGGCGTTACGCTCGAAGGGGTTTGTGGCCGGGACACCCTGATTGAACAGCCGGACGGGACGTTCGCTTCGGCCGGCGGTGATTATTGTGCCGATGAAATTAATGTTCTGCATCATTTCGAGGAGAGAGGGGACGGGGTTTTGTTCGACGGTTTAATCGAGAAGTTGCAGATTCAGGCGATGAGTTGAGCAGGTGGAGGGAAATACGATGGAACCGAAAAGAATCAAATGGAATCGGACAATGGGAAAAATGCCGGAAGGCAGCGTACTAGTTACCAGGCGGAGCAGGTACGGGAATCATCCCTATCCAATGCCGGAAGGTGCTTCAAGGGATGAGGTCCAACAGGTGGTTGATAACTATGAGCGGGACCTGCTCTCAGGAGACCTTAGAACCGGCAAAAATGGACGGTATCACATAACGGTCGCCTATGTACGGGAACACCTCAAAGGCTTCGATTTGGCGTGTGGTTGTGATTTGAATATGCCTTGTCATGGGGATGTTCTTCTCAGGGTTGCTAACGGGAAGATTGAGGGTTGAGCAGGTTGCCTCAGTAATTGATGACGGCGCGTAGTATGGCGCCGCCGCATAACCCCCCCACACTATATAAAGGAGTCTCAATGCAAAAGCGAAATATCAGAGGTGTTGAGCAGGTTATTTATAAAGCAACACAAAAATTGAAATCAGACGAACAAGGTCCCTCAAACAAAGGGCTATCATCTTTGGCTCAGCTGATTTCCGCCTTTGAAAGGGCGACACGTCCAAACCTCAAACCCGGAAGACATTCCGGACTGAGCGATGAAGAATTTATGTGCGAGAACGGGGATGCTGGATTTTATGATTCACTGACGAAATAAAGGTTTTTTATGGACGTTATCGAAAAAAGTGAAGATGCCAAAAATGTGTCTCAAAAGTGTATCAAGTGCCATGAATCATCATTCATTATTGCTCAGTGTCTGATAATAAATTATTATGTCAACATAGCTTTTCCCAATTATCAGGCACTTATGTCAATGGGCGCGTATTTATGACGCAATAACGCACTGTGGGCCTGAAAGTGTGGCAAATGGCCGACGATTACAACCCGGTAACTTTGAAGGTTTTGGAGCGATGAATCAGGAGCATATCACCATGAGCAGGTGCGCTCATATCAAGGGCCTGTTGGCCGATACGCCGCGAGTCCATACATGGGCATGGGCAGGCAGGCAGGGGAGCAACCCTGGCCGATATATGGGGGCCTATCATCCATCACCCCCTGTCATCAAAGGCAGGGGTATGATGGCCGATAAGGACAATGCGATGGCTCTATCCTCCGTCACATTGAGCGTTAAGATGCAGGCTATGAGCGGAAGCATGGTCAGAACAATGGATAAGTACCGTCAAAGATACCGTCATCAAAGAGAGTCTGCACCCATAAAAGGAAGGATGAACATGACAAAGATACCAACACCGAAGATGGACAACAACAGCGCCGCCGCCTTAATGAGGATGTGGCAACGCTTATGGACCCATGGCCGAGTATGGATGCGAAGACTGAAGGACGTGAAGCCATGACACCATCACCTGGACCCCATACCCTGCCGACACTGGCCGTTGACCATCGAAGGCATACCCAAGGTGGGGTGGTTGTTGTGCCTCCCCTTGTGGCGGACCCTGGCAACCGATGGACTCCTGTCAATGGTGGACGGTGGACCAGGGAAGCAGACAGTGGCAGGTGGACCCCTGGACGTGGAACCCTGGACGCCGGGGAAGACAAGAGGCACCCACCCCTCCGTCTATTTGGGGATGGGGGGACCTCCGGTGAGAGGGAGAGTACTCAGCACAATATTTCGCCAAAAAAAACAGACCCCAAAACATTCCCCTGCCGGGGCGAAGCCGTGGGCAATGAGGCTCCGGGGAAAACGGCTGAAGCCCTGGCAGGGATAAAAAAACAATCCCTTGTACGGGAAATAAAACGTTCTGAAAACACTAAACTCATGGAGGACACATCATGGAAAATCTAAATTTACATTGTTCGGCGCCAAGTGAATTATCAAAAGTTTTATCAATCTCCGGGATCTTCCCAAACGATCCGATCCAATATCAAGGCAGGAGCGTCAAGATTGATTTCGACCGGCTTCAATACGGTGATACCCCGGTTCTCATGAATGGTCAGATGGTGGGAGTTGTCCCGAAGCAGGCCGTTATCAGCTCGGGAAACAGAGTCCGCGCAACGTCTGGCCGATTCGTTGACAAGGGCTTTGCATCCTTCATTGGACAGCAGATCCAGACAGGGGCAACTTTGCAACCATTGGAGATGGATGGCGATGTTGTAACCCAAGCACGGTTAAAATCCTTCACGGTGGAACCTGCATCCAAGCAATACCGCTCTGGAAGCCACAACCATCCTGCTCAGTCTGGAAGTGATGACGATCAAATAGCTGAGTCTTTATTTCAGGCAAGCGGTGGTGGACCTTCCCTGGTTGCTCCGGAACATGATGAAACCCTTAACCGTCCTCCTGCTCAGATCACAACGTATGGCGAGAGAAGCCCTGCCCCAGACAATGATGATGCGATGGTTGAGCATCTTTTCAATGCAACCAGGGGATGTCAGTCCGCTCCTGTTCCCCAGGGAGATCCGGAGGGAACCCCTGCCTTTGTGGGATCGGGCTACCAGGATAAACGAAGCGATGAAAACGACGATGATGCCCTGGCCGATGCCATTTTTCAGGCTTCATCTTAGAAATTGCCCAGGGGGGTTTTTTGAGGAAACACCTCCTTTACCTCCTGGCGATCGGCGGTTGAAGACGCCGAGCTGGGGAAACACCTCCTTTCCTCCCCAGCGAACGGCCGGTCGGGGGTCATTCCCCCTCGACCGGCTTTCAAAAACAAACCGGAGAAGTCTATTCCGGACAACATATAAAAACCATTTTTGGAGGATTTTAAAAATGAGAGAAATTCAAGACATCGAATCACAAATTGCAGATTTTGAGGCGCAAATTGAGAGCCTCGGAGAAAAAGCATCCCTGGCCGAAATAACCCTTGATGCCGAAAAGCGATGCTACTCCGAAGCAATTTTACGGGAGGACTCACCGGAAGTCTTATCCAAACATCGGGAGGCCGTAACGCGCTTATCCATCGAATTTGACGCCATGACCGGCGCCGCGGATTTGGTTCGAGAGGACCTTCAGAAAGCTCAAAACGAACGTGAGATTGTTTTGCTCTTCCAAACCCAAGGTTTCCGTCATAATTCAAATATGGGCTCAGTGGATGAATGTATTTCAACCTTAAATAAAGACTTACCGCGATTAACAAACCTTGTTTTGTCCATATCTGACTCAATTAGAAACGCCGTTTCGGGAACTGAGAGTGCCTGCTCTGCACTTGATAGCGTATCGAGAGGACTTGATGAGACTTTGAGTTTAGAAAGCTTCTTATCCGGACATCTTATCGCTGCCGATGGCGAGGACCGGGAATCATTGCTCGATGATATCGGCTGCGATTTACGGGACAGTGTAGCCGGGTTGGATATCCCTGAAACCATTAACCTGGCCGGACTCCAAGATTCGCTAAGCAGTCTGGCTAAATGGCAATCATTGGTTACAAGTTTTGGCGGGGTTGGACTGATACGAAATCCCAAAAGACTTTTCAATCCGATAAAAAAACGACCGACAACACAGCGGGTTGTTGTGCCGGTATTCCCGCATTCAGCTCCCCAGGAAGAAAGGCCGAAAGTGCCAATCCCACGCTTTGACCGGAACAAGCCTCATGGCCAACAGCGGGTGGCCTTGTGATAACCAACACTCAGCTTTTGAAAAAAGAGGTTGACGAACTGCGCGAGAGAATCGCCAGACTTGAAGAATTTGTGTGCATTCCAGAAAAACCGCCAGAGGTAGTTCCAGAACCGGAAGCGCCGCCGCCGAAAGGTGGAACGCGGCATTGGGGGTCCGGACCCGGACAGATGGATTGCGGAACATCGAAACGATGGCGGAACAGGTGATTCCTATGGATGCTCTTGTTCATTTAATTCATACGGTTTTTGATGAAAACCCGGACTTATCGGCTGAAAAGTTCAATGAAATGGCGCCGAAAGAGCAATTCGAAGTTTTCAATCTGATGAAATTTGAAGTGAGGTATCGAGTCCTTCCGGGAAGCGGTGGTGATACCGGCGCCATTCTCAAGGAAATTGATAAAAAATTGTCCTCTGTTTTGTTTGGATGAACTGTGGACCCGCAGAAAATGCCGGAGCATTCCCGAGATATTGAGCGCCGGGTGTTTTGTCGGAATTATCCGGAATGCCTTCTTTTTGTGGCTGAAATAGGATGGCGAAACTTTTGTTGCGACGGCTGCAAAAGTTATGAACCTGAAACGCATGATGACGCTTTTTGGCTTTGCGAGTTCGAAAACTGTTGCCGATTAGTCAGAGCGGCTGAGATTTGAATCTTGAATGTTCTCAGGGGTTTTCACTGGGGAATTTTACCCAGTCAGATTACATCAATTCACGGGGTCAAACTTACCCCATGTACGAGATAGCCGAAGAGGGGTTTTACCTTTTGGCGATGGGGTTTAGTGTCGCCAATTTTGGCGAGACCTCAGTCAAGATGCCGATGCCTTCCACAAAAACGATGAGGTTATTCATAGAACTATGAATAAACGATTTTTGAAATCGGTTAACCTGGATGAAAACTTACGGGAGTTGAGGTCCCGGAACTTGTCCCTTTCCAAAACTCAAAGCGGCGCCGGGAATATCCCCGTTTCGGGGGGGATAACATTGCGGAAACGCGACTCAAGGTTAACAGGTGTTAAGGCGCTTTTTACCTTTGACCTTATCGTGATAACCTGATAAGCCTTTTTTCATTTTATCCTGGGGGGTGATGGTATGGGAAAGATGGTAAACCTATCGTTTAAGGTTCCTGAAGAGGTCCACAAAAAGCTGAAGGTTATATCCGCACTAAGCGGAAAGGCAATGAATGAAATCATAATTGATTTTGTGAAGAAACAGAAAGTATCAATACCGACATTCGATGATAAACCTGAAAGGACGAAACCCACAAAGACGGGAAAGACGGGAACCCGTAAAGACCAAAACCCGGATGCTGATGAAAGCCTTATCAAGCGTGAAATCCTGAAACATAAGGCCGCCGGGTTATCCCTTCAGAAGATTGCCGCCGCGCTTAACGATGCTGAGACACCCACGCTTCGGGGAGCCTCCGAATGGAAGAAAGGAACGGTGGATGGACTGCTCCGGAAGTGGTCCAAAGAGGCATGAACAGCCTCAGAAACGACGTTAAGGTGCTGGCCTATAGGACGGTAAGGGGGTGAACCATAAATGACGATATATGAACACCCAAGCACACCAGGGGATAGGCAGCCTGGTTACGAATGGGTTGACCTGAAAGGCAATATCCTGAAAGTGCCGGATGCTTCATGGGACCCTGCCCACAACGATGATAAAGGGCTGAAGCTACAAACGTATCTGAAGCAAGAAAAATATGATGGCCCGGGGGATTGGAACCCACGATGAAAAAATGGATATTGATAATCTGCATCGTCTTGATGTCATCCCCTGCCCAGGCGAAAAGGCTGCATCCTGAAAAGTATTATCAGGAGCGATGGTGCAAGGCCTATGATGGACAGGTGGAAGTGACCCTTCCGGACAGAACCCGGGCCGATTGCCTGACAAGTACCCACGCCATTGAATTTGACTTCGGAAACAAGTGGGCTGAATCCATCGGGCAGTCGCTATTCTATGCAATCCAGACCGGCAAAAGGGCTGGGGTTGTCTTGATTCTGGAGAAAAAGAAGGATTACCGCTACTGGATTCGACTGAATACCATCGTTGACCATTACGGATTACCGATTGACACCTGGAAGGTGGGACCGTAAACCCTGTATCAATGCAGCTTTTAGATTAACGTGTTACGAAATTCAAAGAATGAGGCTGAAAATGAGAGGTGGGAAACGAACTGGCGCCGGGAGGCCACAGAAACCGGACCATCTCCGGAGAGAGGTGGTCGCGATCCGGCTCCCCAGGTGGATGATTGACCAGTTGAAGGACATTGGCTCAGTGGATTATGTTCTGGAAGAACATTTGGTGAAAAGCGGATTTCTGAAACCGCCTGATGATTATGACCTGGATGAATGAACGTCCTTCTCAAAATCTGAAAAACTGATACCCTCATCAAAACCCTTTTGGAGTTCCAAAACCTTTTGGGTTGCGTCCTTCTGGTACGATACCACGGGGGTTGCATCGTTTAGGGATGGTTCCGGCTTTTGGTTGAAGAGGTTTTTTTGCCGCTGGGTAAGTATGGTGAAGGTGATACCCTGGACAACCCTCCGCTTTTTTTCAACCTCATATTCAAAGTATAAATCAGAATATTCCTTGAGTTCCTTCCGGGCCACCTCAATAATCCGCGTTTTGAAATTCGTCCACCTGGAATATTGGCCCTCATCAAAACCCAAGATGTACTTCAGTTCATCAAGTTTCATTGTACGCTTGCCGATGCCTTCATACTGCTTTAAGAGTTGATAAAGCCTTATCGAATAGACCGACCTGCAATTTAAGATATTCCGGATATCGTAAACGGTAAACGATTTTTTGAGCTGAAGCAGGTGGGGCCGCATTTTGGGCGATATGGAAAAAACAAGATACCCTCTTTCGTGAATCTCAATCTCTGAAAAATACCCGGTGACAAGACTTTTACCTTTCCCCATTGGTATGACGATTGTCTTTGACCGTAAGGCAATGGCAACATTTTTTACCCGGGTGTAAAGGTCCCCATCCACATCGGTTAGTTCCTGGAAATCCCGAAGATGAAGCCGGTAATCCTGAAAATCTTTATCCTCACGTTTGATTTGAGCAATGACAGCAAGGGTAAGTTTTAATTCAACCAGTTTGAATTTGACCCGGTTTTCTAACAACACATTGGATTTTATGACCGTGAAATCTTCATTTCCTTTTCCCATAACACCTCCGTTCCCCATGCTGTATCATCAAACTACGCTACTAGTCAAGGGTAGCATGGAAATTAAAACTATGCTCTTAAAAAACAGTAGTTCTCAAACGTTGTTTTTGTAGCACGAAAGCGTTTGATTTGTAGCACGAACGGATTTACTCCTTTTAATAGAAAATAGGTAAAAGGAAACAGCCCTTCGCTTCGCCTTCAAAAACCTTCAAAAAAACCATCCCGTGAACCATCCCCCTTTTTATGACCTCTAAAATAAATTTCAGAGGTAAAACACACAATACAGGCTCTATATTGCCGGTTTTGTCTTTTATTCCTTAAAACGATTGACAATATGGACTTTCATTGTTATCTTAACAATGTTGATTCAAAAAACCGAATAACACCCAGACGAAATCAGTTTTTCAACCCGGGTAAGCTCCACAATCGTCGGCCCGTTCCAGGACACAAAAGTGTTCAGGGACTCGCCGGCGATTTTTTTTGTCAAAAATCTAAACAGAAAGGAGACCAAAAATGGAAATAAACATCCCTCAAAGTAAGGCCGATGCGGACTTTCTGCCGATTGCCGCAGTTGCCAAAGTCCTTAATATGTCACGGCAAAAAGTTTATTTGATGGTCGGTAAAAATCAGTTGCCGGTACATCTATTCGGTGGAACAAAACGAGTTTCTAGGCAAGATTTGGAAATCTTCATTAAGGACTCAAAATCTTAAAAAAGGGAGGTGATGGTATGGCGGATACAGAAATCAAAGATACCCTGCTCAGCATGGGTTTATACAGTCTGGCAATGGCCTACGTAGGCTCTGAGACGGAGCTTTTCAGGTTATTCCGTGATGATTTCGATTCATTGGTGGACTTGTGTCAAATGTAAAAGGAAAGGCCCTTTTCAGGTGGATTCTGAAAGGGCCAATGAGGTGTGAAAATGGAAAACGATAACGATATGACAAAGTTAAAGCCTGACGTGGATGTTGTCAACCATGACAACATTCCAAAAGAATTAAAAGAGCTAGACCAATGGGTGTGCTGGGACAGAAACAAAGTTCCTGTGAATCCCAAAACCGGGCGCAACGCAAGCAGCAATAAACCGAACACCTGGGGGAGCTTCGAGCAAGCCGTTAAGCATCATGAAGCCCACAAGGGAAATAGTATTGGTGGCATTGGCCGCATGTTTTCAAAAAAAGGCCCATATGCCGGTATTGACTTCGACCATTGTATCAAGGATGGAATTGTCTCAAAAGACGTTGACGCTATCCTCAAAGACCTGAACACATATTCCGAAATAAGCCCCAGCAGTGACGGTATCCATGCCATCGTTAAGGGGAAACTGCCTGGGCCTGGCCTGGGACCGGAGAAGGACCGCCTCTGTGAGATGTACGACAATGGCCGATATTTTACCATGACAGGAAGGTGGTTATCCCAGTATGGGGGCCACATTGAGGACCGGGAAAATGAACTTTCCTCTTTATACAAGAAGATGGGCGGAAATAGCGCCGGCACCACCTCCCCTAAAAACAATGTCGTGAGTCTCAAAACAGGTGTGAACCAGGGGGGCCGGAATAAGTCTTGCGCGTCTGTCGCCGGGAGTTGTTTGGGGAAAGGGATGTCACCGGGACAAACCTTATCCCATTGCCTATCCTGGAACCAAAAAAACACGCCGCCTCTTCCTGAAAAAGAAATTGAAAAAACCGTTGCTTCGATGGTCCGAAAGGATGCCCGGAAAACAAAGAAAATCCGGGATGAGTTGGAAAGCATTGGGTTGGACCATGACAAGGTGATTGACGCGCTCTTTTCCAACGAAGATGGGGACGCTCGGATATTTCAACACATTTACCGGGACCAGTATATTTTTGACCATGGTGCCGCATTGTGGGCAAAGTGGGCAGGGCATTGCTGGCAAGATGATGAAACAGAGCGGGCGTATAAAGCCATTGAGCGAGTTGTTCACGTTTACAAAAATGCCGTAAACGTGGAAAAGAAACTTGAAAAAGAGATTGAGCTGCAACTCAAAACCACCATGGATGGGAGTCTTGAAGCTGACCTTGAGCGATGTCAAAAAACACAAAAGGAACTTTACACCCGGATTAGAGGGCTTCAGAGCGCCGCCCGTAAACGTAATGTTCTGTTTCTGGCAACTGTCGGCACTGGGTTGACTGGCAGGGAATGGGACAAGGACCCATGGCTTTTTGCCTGTAAGAATGGAGTGGTGGACCTGAAAACCGGGACGCTCCGAGCTGGAAAGCAGACTGATTATATCAAGACAGCAACGGATATTGATTTTGATAAAAGTGCAAAATGCCCGAAATGGGAGAAGTTCCTTAAGGAAATATTTGACCATGACGAGGACCTTATCAACTACATCAAGGCGCTGTTTGGGTACGCCCTAACGGGACTGAGGCAAGAACACATCCTTCCTATTCTATGGGGTATTGGTCGTAACGGAAAAGGAACGTTTCTTGAAACCATCAAGATGGTGTTGGGCGATATGGCCCACAAAACAAAAGCTGAAAGCCTCCTGGACACCGGGAAGCTGAAAGCCTCCGGAAGTGCCGATGCCGACACCATAGCCTTTCGTGGAAAACGCCTTATTTGGGCCTCTGAAACGAATGAGGGGGGCCGCATGAATGTGGGGAAAATAAAGGAGCTTGTTGGTGGTGATACCCTGAACGCCCGCGCTCCTTATGCCCGCCGGTCCGTGGAATTTGAACCCACCCACCTCTTATGCCTGATTACAAATTCAAAACCTTATGCTCCCGCTTCTGACTTCGCAATATGGGAACGGCTGAGACTGATACCATTTACCCTGTCCTTTGTCGAAAATCCGAAAGAGGAGCATGAGCATGAGAGGCAGGTGAACAAAAAGCTGCCGGAAGAGCTGAAAAAGGAACTGCCGGGCATTCTAAAATGGTTGGTGGATGGATGTATTGAATGGCAACTGGTTGGTTTAGATCCACCTGAAATCGTGAAAGCTGAAACGCGACGATACCAAAAAGAGAATGACCAGGTGGGGGATTTCATCTCTGAAAAATGTGTGCAGACCCCCGCCGCTGAAGCCGCCGCCGGTAAACTTTACCAGCATTATGACGCGTGGTGCAAAGAGATGGGACACAAACCATTGA
>FLOH01001623.1_pt1 | contig 10722 bp, 17 predicted proteins | sample 756751 | NCBI WGS metagenome assembly FLOH01 (sample SAMEA4026879, study PRJEB14308) | marine metagenome | biome: coastal water; material: water | depth 74 m
AGGATTGGCCAGACAAAAAATGTCGGGGTTTATAAGTTTATTGTTGCGGGCACTCTTGAAGAACGCATTGATGAGATGATTGAAAAAAAGGCCGGTATTGCAGCTGATGTTATCGGCAGCGGCGAACAGTTCTTAAGTGAACTCTCCAATGAAGATTTCAGTAAATTAATAAGGCTTGGAAGCGAAGCTTTAGGAGAGTAAAGTCTAAAAAGAAATACTTTTCATTATTTGTTATTATTCTGCCTTGAAAGGGATAGGTATAAGTAAATATGAGCAGTCGTTATGATTATTATGAATATCGCGATTGGTATGAACCCACTGTTCCCAAAGAAGTAAAAGGCGGAATTAAAGCTCAGAGCAAGCGCGGTTCTTTCAGTGACAAGTGGTGGGGTAAACTCTGGATTAGCACACTTGAGAGTTTTAATATTGGCTCCAGGCTTTCCCGCGGACGTTCATATGCCCGCCTGGGTCAGGTGGCAAGCCTTGAAATCGGCAAGGGAAGCGTTACTGCAAAAGTGAAAGGCTCCCGCTCAGAAGCCTACAGTATTTCCATTAAACTTAAAGCTTTTACTGAAGAGCAATGGCGCAAAATCATAGCAGGGATTATAGAAAAGCCTATATTTGCAGCGCAGCTGCTTGGCAATGAGATGCCTAAGGAAATTGAATCGGTATTTAAAAAAGCAGGGCTATCCCTGTTTCCTCAGAAGCAGAAAGACCTGGAAACCGAGTGCTCATGTCCGGACTGGTCCAATCCCTGCAAGCATATTGCCGCAGTCTTTTATCTTATGGCAGAAGCTTTCGATAAAGATCCTTTCCTGCTGTTTAAGCTGCGAGGTATGGGGCGGGAAGATTTTTTAAATGCGCTTCAGGATAGCGGGCAGGCCGCAGATTCAGCCGGGAAGTCAGCAGGGGATTCAGACATGAGCGCATCCGGGGAGAATACAGGCGCAAAATCTAAAATCAATCGGGAACCACTGCCATTAGAGAATAGCTTGTTCTGGGGACAAAATCCTTCTCTTAAAGCTGTTGCTGCACCCGAAAGTGGTGTTATCCCTGTCAGGCTGCACGGCGCTCTTCCCAAACGCTTAGGCGCCCTTGCATTCTGGCGCTCCGATAAAAACTTCATTGATGAAATGGAAAGAGTCTATAAAAACGCCTCAGCTTATGCCGACACCTGCAAAACTTCCACTTCGGATTTCCACAACTGAGGCAACTGCATTTGAAACGGAAGCCCGTCTTGTGTTAAAGATCCGAATGAATTGTGTTTTGTTTAAATTAAATTTTTGTGAATTTATGGTAAACTTAAAAATAAGTAAAAATATAGATTAAGATATAAGGTTTAAAGGTGTCTGTTCAGCAGAATCTAAAAAAAATACAACTTAAGGATAATGAGAGAAAAGCCTTGAATGAATTAAAAGAGAGGCTGCTTGAGAAATACCCGGAAGTGGAAATTATTCTTTATGGCTCTAAAGCAAGGGGAGATTTTGGTAAAGAATCTGATATAGATTTATTAATCCTTGTCAAATCTATAGTTAACAGCAGGTTAGAAGAAGAAATTACTCATATCTCGTTTGATATAGAGCTAAATTATGATGTGGTGTTTGGGAAAATAATTGAAAATAAAGATTTCTGGAACTTACCATTGGCTAAGGCGATGCCCCTCCACTTGAATATAGATAAAGAAGGAGTCTATTTATGAAACAGGAATTTATAGATCTGGCAAAATACCACACGGAGAAACTCCTCAAATCGGTATTTCAAAAAGCTGTGATTGTAAATTTAAAAAATTAGCAGGAGTAATAATCTTTATTTCTGCGTGTGTACCGAGGGAAAGTAAATCTTTATCACCTGTTATTATATATTTTGCTCCGGAAAACACTGCAAGATCCAGTATTTTATTGTCATCAGGGTCACGGCAAACTTTTGTATTGTAAGAAGGCAGCATATTTTTTAAAGTATTTTTAAATATCAGCTCCCATTTACTTATTAATTCATCAGAAAAACCAAACTTTAATTTAAGTTTTTTTATCAACTCAGCAAGTATTTCGGGGGATATTACGGTGTCAAATTTATTTTCAAGGATGCATGATTTTAAAATTTTTTCAGGTATGCCTTTAAAGACAATTGCTGAAATCAAAACATTTGTATCAAGAACAATTGTAAGTCTGCTACTCACCCTCAATAATCCTTTCTATATCTTCTTCAGATAATTTATCAAAATCATATCCCTTTTTGGTGAGCCACTTTTTAAATATTTCCTGAGATTGGCCAAGAGTTTTTTCAAATCTATATTTCCAATTCTCTTGCATCAACTCTTTGGTTTTAAGGTAATCATCATAAGAAATTATAACTGCTTGTGGTTTGCTGTCTCTAGTAATGATGAAAGATTCATCTTTATCAGAAATAGTGTCAATTATTTTTTTTATTTGTGTTCTTGTTTCTGTTATTCCAATTATCTTTTCCACTTGTCAATCACTCCTGAAAATATAAAATAATATTTAAAACTAATTATTACGTACATTAAAATTAACTATATAATATACATTATAATGTAAATAATAACGCTAATTTAAAAAAAATCCAATGCATTTATTTTAGTACGCTATTTCAACTAAAATAAGTTGAGTTATTGTTGAGTTATTTATAAATAGTTGAGTTACTTATAAAATAGTTGCGTTATTGGTTAATTTGTTGGCAGATTGTTGGTATAGTGAAGTTGCAAAAGGAGGTGCCGTAATGCAATCAGAAGAATTGCTGACTCTTGTCAATCATATTCAGACACAGAAATGCCAATCACAAACTATTGAGGCAAAAGCCGCCCATAAGGGTTGCCCGACCCGTCAGTTTGACACACTATCCGGATTTTCCAATCAAGATGATGGCGGTATTATTGTGTTTGGTCTGGATGAAAACGCGAAATTTGAAGCTGTTGGTGTGTATGACCCGCAGGATCTGCAGAAAAAGGTTACCGAGCAATGCAAGCAAATGGAGACTGCTGTCTGGCCACTGTTCACGGTTTGTAGCCACCCGGAGATGACCTTCTTGCATCTGTTGATCTATAGCTTTTTCATTAAAGCATATCCTGTACTTCTTCCACCCCCCGGTAATCTATATAGTATTTTTTTATCGATTAAATCATTAATATCTCTAAGTGCTGTATCCTGTGAGCACTTTCCGATCTTTGCCCACTTGGAACTTGTTAGTTTTCCATCAAATCCATCTAATAATTTATTTAATATCTTTTTTTGTCTTTTATTTGATTTTTATTTGTTGTATATATCCCATAATATGTTAACATAAGATGTATATTTATTAATTAACAATATTATTAATATGGATACAAAAAAAAGAACTCATATTGTGGTGCCGGAGGAATTAGTGGAAGAAATAGACAGGATCATTGGAAAAAGAAAACGCAGCCTGTTTATAACTCAAGCCATAAGAAAAGAAATGCAGCGTTTAAACTTTATTAGTGCTGTAAAGGAAACAGCCGGAGCCTGGGATGAAAATGATCATCCTGAATTGAAAAATGGAGTGGAAGGCTGGGTAAGAAGCCTGCGGGAAGAAGACGAAAAGAGACTCAAAGGTATGTTGTAATGGCAGAATATTTATTGGATACAACCACAATAATTGATCACTTGCGTGGTGATAAAAAGGTAAATGCCTGGCTTGAAGAAATTGGAAATCGTGGTGGCATTGCCGGGTGCTGCTGTATAAATATTACTGAAACTTATACCGGAATGAAGGATAAGGAAAAAGAGAAAACTGATAAATTTATTGAAAGCCTTCATTATTTTGAGATAACAAGAGATATTGCCAAATTAGCCGGCAAATTAAAGCAAAAGTATGTTCAAAAAGGGGAGACATTAGCTACAGCTGACGTAATTATTGCGGCCGCAGCCATTACTTATGGTTTAATACTGATTACAAAAAATGTAAAACATTATCCTTCTCCCGAATTAGTAATTAAAGAAATTTAATTTAGTATTTCCAGGGCCGTGTATCATTAAAATTCAGCTATTTTATAATTATTGTTTTCTAATATTGTGCAAGAGGGGATAAATAAAAAGATTTAAGATACTATCAAAAATACAGATAGAAGGGGTCTGTGCATGAGACAGCAATTTATTATTGTTTAAATTAGGCGGGGTATTTTTCGACTGAAATAGGGGGAATCTGTTTTATAGTTTGTTTATCCATATATCATCATCCTATTGCACAAAACATACCTATTTTGTGCAATGCAACGCACAAAAACATCTTTTATTGTTATTATAAGATGATTTATTTTTTTGTCAAATCCCATTTACAGGTAAGACAGTTTACAAGTAAGACAGAATTGTTTGCAAAACTATACGATAATGAAGGATAAACAAATAAAAGGAAATTTTATCGGGATGATGTTTATAAAAACTCCACATCGTATAATCTGTAAAAAGGCATAAAAATAACTTCAGTACCGCCTATTTTCAAAATATCATCATTGCCCAAATTTACTACAAATGCCTTCGGCGGCTCATACTTCTTAATGAAGCTTAAAAGCGATCTTGATACTGCCGGTTTTTTTACTGCAGAATATTTGGCCTCAACAGGAATATAAATATTTCCAAAATTTAAAACAAAGTCAACTTCAGCCTTATCCTGTGTGCGCCAGAAATTAATCGTGGCAGAGGTTTCCTTTAACTTCTCAGAAAGAATATTAAAAATAAAATTCTGAAACAGAAAACCCTTATCAGAAATACTGTCAAATTTACCAAAAACATTTAAGACAAAATTCCGCAGGCCCAAATCATGAAAGTAAATAGTCGGTGATTTTGTTATTTCCTTTCTTGTATTTTTATAAAATGGAGATACTCTTTTTAAAATAAATGTTTTCTCAAGATACCGGATATATTTTTTCAACGTTAAATTATTTATCCCTATTGTGTTTGAAAGTTCGGAGTAATTAACAAGTTTTCCTATTTGGGAGGCAAGTATCCTGATTAAATTAATAAAATTTTCACTCTTTTCTATTTTTAATAAATAATAAATATCTTTATCCAGATAGCTTTGAAAAATTTCATTTATTGTGGAATTCCTGTCTTTAAAAGTTTCATCCAAAACAACCCTCGGATAACCGCCAAAAGAAAAATATTCCTCCAGAAACTTTAAGGTCTTCTCTTTTTCAAGACTAAAAAAATCCATGATTTTTTCGCTGTATTTATAATCTGTTTTATAATTTATAAATTCCTTAAAGCTTACAACTGAAAGCTCGAAAACTCTTTTTCTGCCGGCTAAAGATTCGTGTATTTTTTCTTTAAGCTCCACACTGCCGGAACCTGAAACTATAAATTTGTAAGGAAGGTTTTGGTCATAAATTCCTTTTAAAAAAACTCCCGCGTCATTTTTTCTTTGTATTTCATCAATAAAAACATACCCCTGCTTTCCAATTTCAAGTTCAATTTTCTTTAACAAATCAAGCTGAGTTCTAAAGAACTGTTTATCCATTTCAATATCAAGATTAAGAAATGTGACCCTTTGCCCTTTTTTTACCAGTTCGTCCATTAACTTCAACATAAGAGTAGTTTTGCCGGCCTGTCTTGGGCCGGCTATAAAGGTTATCTCTTTTTTTAACAAGTGTTCTTGTAAATTTTGGTATAAATCTCTGGCAATCATTGTCTAAAAATCCATTCGATTTGGAAAAATAAATATTGATGTAAACTGTGGTATTTACGTTTGCGAAAAAGTATCGTTATAAATTATGATGAACTAAACCGCTACGCGGTAGTTCTTTAATAAATCTGCCTGTAATCTATGCACATATTAGTCTAATCTTTTAAAAAAATCCTATGGAGCGCCTATAGGGTCATGCACTTTATACACCAATATCTAAAAAGATTAAAATATTACCTTATGAATGCTTAAAATTTTGCATTCAAATTTATTAATCTTTTTTGAGAAAGGAATAAGTCATGACCCCGCTTCGTAAAAAAATGATAGAGGAAATGCAGCTTAGACGCTTTTCAGCCAACACGCAGGAAAGTTATCTAAGATCAGTAACAGAACTGGCTAAGCGCTACCACAAATCCCCGGATAACATTGACATTGAACAGCTCAAAGAATATGTCCTGTTTTTAACAAATGAGAAAAACCTTAGCTGGAGCAGTATTAATACCACAACAGCAGGCATCCGCTTCTTATTTGAGCAGACCCTTCAAAGAAAAGATATATCACTTGCAATTCCCCCACGCAAAACCCCAAGGCGCCTGCCGGAGATTTTCGGCCCGGGCGAGCTTATCAGATTATTTGACAGTGTTAAAAACATAAAGCATCGCACAATTTTGATGACCACCTATGGATGCGGCCTGCGTATTAGTGAAGTTATCGGGCTAAAGGTTAAAGACATTGACAGCAGCCGCATGATGATCCGCATTGAAAAGGGCAAAGGAGATAAGGACCGTTATACAATTCTTTCCCCGCGACTTTTAAAAGAACTTCGCTCTTACTGGTTAGAGTACCGGCCCAGTCACTGGCTCTTTGAAAACAAAATAACAAAAGAGCGCCTTACCAGGTCAACACCACATCTGATATTTAAGGCAGCTCTAAAGAAAGCAGCAATCACCAAAAACGTCACTTTTCACGGACTCAGACACAGTTTTGCCTCCCATCTTCTGGAAGCAGGGGTCGACATCCGCACCATTCAGATCCTTATGGGCCATTCTTCCATTACCACTACAGCCAGGTACCTGCATGTTGCCAGAAAGAATCTGGGAAGTATTAAAAGCCCCCTGGATCTACTCTATGTTCCAGATACCAAAAAGTTTTAATTAGGATCTAAAATGGTATTGGCACATACTATAGAAAGCTGCCAAAAGTTTTGCGAAAAACCTCGCAAGTTGGAGCTTGCTGACATTTTCAGGGAGTCTGGTACCGATTACCGCAGGACTCACCCCATGCCGCTCTCACACCATAAAGTTATGCATGCAGTTGAAGTTTGCAGGACATCGTACCTTGGCGGACATATGAAAGCATGCAGCTTATGCGGATATGAACATCCAACCTATAACTCATGCGGCAACCGCCATTGTCCCAAATGTCAGAGTCTTTCCAAGGTGCGCTGGGTTAAAAAACGTGAGGAAGAATTACTGCCGGTTGATTATTTTCATAATGTATTTACACTGCCCCATCAAATCAATGCACTTGCCCGTTCCAACAAGAAGATACTTTATGATATTCTCTTTAAAAGTGTATCAGAGACCCTTCTTGAGTTTGGGGAAAATGAGCTTGGTGGAAAAATTGGCTTTATTGCCATTCTTCATACCTGGGACCAGAAACTGGCCGAGCATATACATTTGCATTGTATTATCCCTGCAGGAGCTCTTTGTTGTGACAAAAAAAGATGGATAGGTTCCCCAAATCCGGATTTTCTCTTCTCCGTAAAAGCCCTCTCAAAAGTATTCAGGGGTAAGTTTACCGGCTATCTTAAAAAGGCATATAGCCAGGGCAAGCTTGCCTTTGCAGGAAAGTCTTTGGAGTTTGAGAGTAGGAAGGGATTTAAAGCTTTAATAGATAAGCTGTACAGAGAAGACTGGGTTGTATATTCCAAAAAGCCATTTGCAGGGCCAGAGAAAGTCCTTGACTACCTGGGCCATTATACTTTTAGGACCGCTATTTCAAATGAGCGTATAAAAGGTGCCGGAGATGGCAGGGTTACCTTTGCCTACAGGGACAGAAGAGATGGCAACTTAAAAAAAGAGGCCACTCTGGCAGCTGATGAATTTATCAGGAGGTTTTTGCTACATGTTTTACCTAACTCATATATGCGTATCAGGCATTTTGGATTTTTGGCCAATCGTAATCGAAAAGAAAATATAGTCTGCTTAAAAAAACTTCTGGGAGTCTCTGGTGATACCGGTGAAAAACCCGGGCAGAACATAGAGGAACTTATGCTGGAGCTCACCGGAAAGGATATTTCAAGATGCCCGCGATGCAGGATTGGGACCATGTCCCTCCATCATTTGATCCCCGGGTTTACTGCGGGAATAAATAGAAGCTTTAAGAGACCGGAAATAATTGATACATCATGAATATTTATTTAAATAAGTTCAAACATACCTGCGGCAATAGCTCTACGCAGAAGAGCAGTGGTACCCTTACGCCCTTTTACTGTATTTTTGTCTTTATTTTTCTTAAGTTTTATGCCGGAATGGGATTTTACATTTCCTCCTACTTATATATTGACAGAATATTGCCATATCTTTGTATTGCAGGTCTTCTTTCTGGCATATCTTCTATTCTAAATATCTTTATACTTTCTACATAGAAGAAACTCTATAAAGAAACTCCATATTTAACCCTATATACGCGGCTTAGTTCAATAAATTTTATCTCCAATGCTGGCGCACAAGAGATAAAATTCTATTCATTATGAGGATATTCACTTAACTGGAGTAACTACTATAAATAGTGTTTGCGCGGCCTTACACCCCTTATATTTAAATTCATATATAGAAGTCAAGTACCCCCCTATGTTTTTTACGAAAAAGTATCATTATAAATTAAGCTATTTACGAAAAACTTCTATTAAATATCATTTTAACCCGATAATATTAATAGTCAAGTATTAAAAAACAGGTATAAAGTTTATTTTAATCATCCACTTCTCCACTTGACAATACTTGGTTTCTTTGTTATATAGCAATCAAAGAAAATGAGTTTAGAATTTATAATTTTGTACATATTATTAGGGGAGAATTTTTTATGTCGCACATAATCCAATCAAAGGTGAACGCTCTGTTAAAAAAACGTATTTCAGTATCACAAAAACGCCAGATAACAATTCCCATTGAGTTTTTTAAAAGTATTGGCATCGATAAAGAAGTCGAGTGTTATGTCCAAAACAATGCCATTATTATACGTCCTGTGCAGGAGAACTTTGGAGAGTTTGATGAACAAATTCTTGCTGATTTAATATCACAGGGTCTGTCAGGGCAGGAACTTCTTGACGGATTTAAAGAAGCGCGTAACCTGATTCGTCCTGCCGTGGAAACTCTGCTTGGCCAAGCTCATCTTGCTGCTGAAGGTAAAGCACAATTTGCTACATATGAGGATGTTTTTGGCAAAGAGGGCAAATGATGCATAAACTTATTATTTTGCCTCAGGCCGCACATTTTCTTAAAAAGATTAAAGAGAAACTCCTTAAATCAGCGTTTCAAAAAGTTATTGATGATATAATCCAAAATCCATACATAGGTGCTCCCAAGACGGGCGATCTGTCCGGTGTTTATTGCTGTGACTTCTTTTATAATAAAACCAATTATGAGATCGTATACACTATTCTAGAAAAGAATGGCATAGCCGTCATTGTCATTCTTGCCGGTACCCGCGAAAACTTTTACAATGAACTTAAAAAATATATGAAAAAGCTTTAAGGGAGAGTAAAATTATTAACATTGCAGGAAATAACTATTCTTACAATTTTATTAAAAACATACTAAAATAATGTAGTAATATTTATTGATGCTAAATGGAGGAAATAATGAAAATTGTTAAAGAAATTCAAGATGCTATTGAAAAACTACCCAAGGATGATTATGTGCATTTAAGGCAATGGTTTATTGAAAGCGATTGGGAAAAATGGGATAAGCAAATAGAAGATGATTACTGCAACGGTAAATTGGGTTTTCTAATCCAGGAAGTCGAATCAGACAAAGCTAATAATAAATTGAAGGAACTTTAATGCACCTGACTGCCTCTCGTTTTTGGAAAAGTTTCAACTCCCTGCCCGAAAATATTCGTAATTTAGCAACAAAGAATTTTGAATTATTAAAAATAAATACTTATTATCCGTCTCTTCATTTTAAAAAAATAGGACAGTTCTGGTCAGTTCGAATTGGTGATTATTACAGGGCTTTGGCAATTGAAGACGGCGAAGATTACATATGGTTTTGGATCGGCAATCATAATGAATATGAAAATATGGTTAAAAAGTCTTTTAAATAATGAAAAAATATTTTCCGGCTGAAACATATTTATTAGTGGGAAACCCGGAAGAAGCCCCTGTGCATAAAGGGAAGCTCCCCCCAAGGGCTTTTTATGCAATAATTCTATTTTCTATTTGTTGATAAGATATGTTTGGCAGATGCGCTGTTGTTTTTGCATGCTCAATTGTCATACTGATAAGATTGTCGTTCTCATCAATATCGATGTACACATTTTCTGATATTTCCAGAGTTTCCTTAACCGAGTTTTCAGTAAATTCCAACAAAGCGGTATCAGTATCATTAAAATATTTTATTTTCATAATCTATCCCCCTTAAAATTTCTATCGAAGAAAGCATTGTGAATAGTCTCCCCGTCTTCAAGCAATATAAAACGTAAGTATTTTTTTCCTCTTTAATTTTTGCCCATTTCTTTATTCGCCCATCAGATTGTATTTCAGTTTTAACAGAGTTATTGATAGTGAAATCTATACATTCATCTTTTATGAATGCTCTGTCAGGTCTCTGCCGCGTATAAATAAAGTATTGTGTGTGTTTCATTTATTTTATTCTGCGAAATGATTAATAAATGACTGCTATTTTTTCAATAATTTTCCTCAATTCTCTATTATAAATACAGGATTGGCCAGACAAAAAATGTCGGGGTTTATAAGTTTATTGTTGCGGGCACTCTTGAAGAACGCATTGATGAGATGATTGAAAAAAAGGCCGGTATTGCAGCTGATGTTATCGGCAGCGGCGA
>FLOH01001624.1_pt1 | contig 10703 bp, 8 predicted proteins | sample 756751 | NCBI WGS metagenome assembly FLOH01 (sample SAMEA4026879, study PRJEB14308) | marine metagenome | biome: coastal water; material: water | depth 74 m
ACCTGGCTGATCTTGGACATTTTCGCCCAGCATGCCCGCAGTCGTGAAGGTAAAGCCCAGGTTTCCCTTGCGCAAATGCAGTACCTTTTGCCGCGACTGCGCGGATGGGGTGAGTCACTGAGTCGCCAGGCCGGCGGTCACGCGGGGGGTGCCAGTGGGGGACTGGGAACTCGGGGCCCAGGTGAGACGAAAATTGAAACAGATCGACGGCGAATCAGAGCCCAGATGACGAAGTTGCGCAGAGAACTCAAAGCACTCGAGGCAACCCGCAGAACCCAGCGTGCTGCACGGGAGGCCTCAGGGATTGCAACTGTGGCTCTGGCGGGTTACACCAATGCCGGCAAGTCAAGTGTGCTCAATGCACTAACTGGAGCTGGAGTACTTGTTCAAGATGCTTTGTTTGCCACCCTAGATCCCACTGTGCGAAAGTTGAGGGCTCCCAGCGGCAAAGAGCTCACGATCGCTGACACCGTGGGTTTTGTGCGCCACTTGCCACATGATCTTGTGGAAGCGTTCAGGTCCACTTTGACAGAGGTTCAGGAAGCGACGTTGATCGTTCACGTTGTTGATGGGTGTGATGAGGATCCCTTTGGGCAGATATCCGCGGTGCGGGAAGTGCTCAACGAAATTGGCGCAGGTGAGATCCCAGAATTGATTGCGATAAACAAGAGCGATATCGCCGATCCCATGGATATCGTGGCGATTCAGGGAGCGTTCCCTGAATCGATTGTTGTCAGTGCCCACACTGGGGCGGGCCTCGAGGAACTTCTGGCGCGAATTGATACAAAACTGCCACAAACTCTGGTTGCTATTGATGTCACAATCCCTTACAGCCGTGGGGACCTAATCTCGCGGATTCACGAATCGGGCGAGCAGGTCAATATTGCTCACGTTGACACCGGGAGTGACGTGAGCGCGTTGGTGCCGGCGGCACTAGCGGCAGACATTGAGCGCCAAGGGTTTTTGCGTGCCGGTTGATATTGACGCACAAGAGTTATTGCAGAGGGCGGTAGAAAGTTTCCATGGCACGAAGCGTTCTGGCCAACAACAAATGGTGCAGACGATCGTTGACGGTCTGGTCGCCGGTGGGCATCGGATAATTCAAGCGGGAACCGGCACGGGCAAGTCTCTCGGCTATCTCGTGCCTGCTGCCGCGCACGCACTCAGTGAAGGAGGAGGCGCGGTTGTAGTTTCAACCGCGACGATTGCATTGCAACGTCAGCTGATGGAGAAAGACTTGCCGTCGCTGGCTGAGGCAATATTGCAAGAGTATGGCCTCACACTGACTTACGCTGTACTTAAAGGGCGAAACAATTATGTCTGTCTACAAAAATTGCATTCAGCAATCCCCGATCCTGAAGGGGAGGCGCTTTTTGAGGTGAGTCGTGGGGCGCTTGGTGACCAAGCGGTTGCGGTACGAGCGTGGGCCAATGAAACCGACACTGGCGATAAAGACGATTTCGGTGACGACATTGACCCCCGTGTCTGGAGAAGCTTCTCGGTCAATCGGCGCGAATGCGTTGGTGAGTCACAGTGTGCGTTTGGCGAGGATTGCTTTACCGCGAAGCACAGACTGCAGGCCCAAGCGGCACATATTGTGGTAACCAATCACGCCCTGTTGGCGATCGACGTCGTTGAGGGCATCCCAATTCTGCCCGAGCATGACATTGTCGTGATCGACGAAGGACACGAAATAGTTGATCGGGCAACGGGCGCGATCACGATTGAACTAAATGCCGCAGGAGTTGAGCGCGCCGTATCACGGCTGGGATCGCAGGTGAGTGATCAAACAATGGACCTGTTGGTGGATGCGCAAAAAGCATTTGAAGACGCATTACTGGGGGCATCAGATCCAACAAGCGGCCTGACCCGGCTGGCGTTGTTGGATCCGCAATTGCTCTTGGCGTTGATTCTAATCCGAGATTCAAGTCAAGCGGGGGTGACCGAAATGTCAACCCAAAAAGGTGAGGATCCAGATATCGCGGCGCGAAATCAACGAGCCCGCGGTGGGCTTGAGGAGCTGCATGATTTTGCCGGGGCCTTAATTTCCCAAGGAAACGACTCGGTGCTGTGGATTGATCACGATGGCAAGCCGCCCACTCTCCATAGCGCTCCGCTCAGTGTTGCCCACATTTTGCGAGACAAATTGTTTGCCGAAAAATTTGCGGTGGTCACGAGCGCAACGCTTACCACCAGCGGGAACTTTGATGCAATCACGCAATCACTGGGCCTGGGGGCGGATGCACGCACGGAAACAGTGGATGTCGGTTCCCCTTTTGACTACCCCAAGCAGGGGATTCTTTATGTTGCCGCGGACCTGCCACCTCCGGGGCGTGAGGGACTGGACATGGCCGCGCTAGACGCAATGGGCGAGCTGGTAGAAGCTTCCGGTGGACGAACCTTGATCTTGTGCTCGAGTTGGCGTGCAGTGGAAAAAGCCGCTGAGTATTTGCGGGTCCGGTGCGATACGCCATTACATATTCAACGAAAGGGTGAGTCCGTTTCGTTGTTAGTTGAACGTTTCACCACTGAGATCGAGTCGACCCTAGTTGGCACGCTCTCACTATGGCAAGGGGTTGATATCCCCGGTGATTCTTGCATTCAAGTAATTATTGACCGAATTCCGTTTCCACGACCCGATGACCCGGTGATGTCCGCCCGCTCCTCACGGGTCGATGAGGCTGGCGGCTCCGGATTTCGCTCGGTAACGCTGCCACGCGCTGGACTCTTGCTCGCCCAGGCATCTGGGCGTTTGATCCGCAGTGGACAGGACCGGGGTGTCGTGAGTGTGTTGGATTCGCGGCTGGCCAATTCAGGCTATGGGGGTAGTTTGCGTAAAAGCATGCCGCCCATGTGGTTTACCAAAGATAAGCCCGTGGTCATCCGTGCACTTGTTCGTTTACGGGCTGAATCTGATCAACGAGTTGCTGGGCAATAAATCAATCACAGCTTGCGAAGTACTGACACGACTTTGCCCAGGATTTGCGCGTGATCGCCTAAAATTGGTGAAAACGCTGGATTATGGGGCATAAGCCACACGTGACCATCGCGTCGTGTGAAAGTTTTTACGGTCGCTTCGTCATCGAGTAACGCTGCGACAATATCCCCGTTTTCACAGGTCGGCTGTTGGCGAATAACGACCCAATCTCCATCGCAAATTGCCGCATCGACCATGGAGTCGCCGACGACTTTGAGGCTGAACAGTTCGCCTTCGCCCACTAGATCGCGGGGGAGTGGGAAGGTCGCTTCGACAGATTGTTCGGCCAAAATTGGGCCACCGGCAGCAATGCGGCCGAGGACAGGAACCTGCGCAAGCGTGTGGTCAGGGGGCGCTTGAACCTGTGGATCGTGATCCGTTGATTCTGGGGCGAGCACTAGCGCCCTTGGGCGATTTGGATCAATGCGTAGGTACCCGGCTCGTTGAAGGTTTTTCAATTGGTGCGCCACCGAACTTGGACTGTTGAGGCCTACCGAGTCGCCGATTTCGCGGACACTGGGCGGGTAACCGCGCTCCGCGGTGGTGACTCGAATCATGTCCAAAATTGCTCGTTGTCGATCGGTGAGTTCGCTGCGGGCTGGATCATGGAGGTGCCTTATCACGGAGGTGGCACCGTCATTCTGAGGTTTTTGGATCCGGCCGGCCATTGCGACTCCCGTCAAATTGCTGTTGTTGTGCCAAGGACTCACCGGAATGGATTCACATGTCAGTCCCTTCTGGTGAACTCAGGTTAGCTCACGACGCGACACGAATCAAACATATGTTCGAAATGTATTAGTCGTGTCGCGTTCCAGGTGCTATAAATCGTACACCTGTTCGAATTAGTGAAAGGCTTCCCCATGAATACGCTAGATCCGACACCCGTTTCGATTGTCCTCACAACCCGAGGACGGGTAGTGCTAGGAATCGTTGTGACGTGTGCAGTTCTGTTTATGTGGGTTTTTTTCGGTAGTGGTACCGCCGATGCCGCTTCCGAATCAAATGAACCCGCTACTGAGGTGGTGGTCGTCCAGCCGGGTGAGAGCCTCTGGTCGATTTCCCAGAGTCTCAACCCTGGAGCTGATCCGCGGTCCCAGATCATGGGAATCCGGGAAATCAATGGGATTGGGGCCGAGCACGTATTTCCGGGCCAATCGTTGATTATCCCCATTTCAGGCTAGGCACTTGTCCGGCTTAGGGTGACGGGATGAAGTTGCGCACAAGAAAAGCTGGCGCGGGTTTGGTCCTGGGGTGCCTGTTGGCCGCTGGCTCGATGAGCCCGCCGCTTGGGGCAGCCCAGTCTGATCCCAGTTGGCGAACGGGAGGTGACTCGCGAGCATGTAGTGCGCCTATTTCGTTTGACAAAGTAAGCCCGCGGGGCCCGGGGGTGGGTAGAAGAGTCCTGGTCATCGGTGATTCGATCACCAGAAATTCACGCACGATCCTCACAAAATCATTGAGAAAGTCAGGCTGGAATCCCACGATCAGGTGCTTTGGGGGTAAGCGACTCGATTGGGGGATGTCCCAGATCCGCGACCAGCGCAGATGGAAGGGATTGCCCGAAACCGTGATAATAGCGTTGGGTACCAATGACATGAGGTGGATCGATAAGGCCACCACGAAAGCACGCATCGGCAAAATTTTGGACCAGCTGGGTCCGAAACGTTCAGTGCTGTGGATCAATCTTTATGGAAACAATGGTGACCGCTTCAGTAAATCTAAGCAATCATGGTTCAACAAGACACTCGACAAAGCTGCCTCTGGGCGCCCGAACGTGCATGTGTTGCCGTGGGCCTCACGCGCAAAAGCGGCAGATATCGCTATGTCTGGCCCGGTCCACTACGCGTATAAAGGCCGGGTTCTGCGAACGAAACTCACTGTTTCTTACCTGAATCGGCTATTTGGCGAGATTCCCTCCGGTATTTAGCAACACGCCGGGCCAAATGGGTTGCATAACTCGTGCGCAGCCATTACGGTTAGACCCCAAGATGTAGTAGTAAGACCCTGGCGCTTTGTCCACAGGTTGTGGTTTACGGGTTGTGGCTTAGGTGCACAGGTTGGTCGCAGATCATCCACAGGTAATCCCCAGGGTGGTCGAACTAGCGTTTCCGGTGTTACGCAAGGGGGCAAAGGTTCCCGTGTTGCTGTTGTGATTGGACCAGGAGAGGGGTCATTGCATGAAGTGTCCATTCTGCCGCCAAGAAGACTCACGGGTCGTTGATTCGCGTACGGTTGATGAAGGTTTGGCAATCCGTCGGCGTCGTGAGTGTGGGCACTGTGGGCGAAGATTCACAACAGCGGAAGTTGCCGCGCTAGCTGTGGTAAAGCGCAGCGGTGTCAGCGAGCCATTTAATCGCAGCAAAGTTGTGAGTGGGGTGCGTAAGGCATGCCAGGGGAGGCCGGTATCAGATGATCATCTTGCACTACTTGCAGAGCGCGTCGAAGATTTTCTCCGCGCCACAGGAAATAGTGAAATCCCTGCCCAAGAGGTGGGACTCGCTATTTTGGCTCCCCTCCGCGAACTTGATGAAGTCGCCTACCTTCGCTTCGCTTCGGTCTATCGCTCCTTTGACACTCTCAACGATTTTGAGGCCGAAATTGCCCTCCTTCGAGCTGAAGGCGAGCCCACCGGCCGAGAACCGGACCGAGTCACACGCGCCAACAATTGAGTCACACATCCAAAAAACAACACATACTTCCCATGGCCCGTCTCTCACAGATATTTCTGTGCGGGGCATCACATCGAATGAGAAAGGCACGACCATGACACAGGCACCAGAAGCCCCGGTGATCACTCCCAAGGATGAGTTCGTTCACAACACGATTGCCGGCCCCGGCCTGCAAATGCAACGGTTGTTTACTACCGAGGGTATACATCCTTATGACGAGGTAAATTGGGAACGCCGAGATGTTCTCCAAAATAATTGGCGAACCGGTGAAATCGTATTTGAACAGCGCGGGGTGGAGTATCCAGATTTCTGGAGCGTTAACGCATCCACGATCGTCACGACAAAATATTTCCGAGGGGCTCTCGGCGCCGAAAATAGAGAGTGGAGCTTGAAGCAACTCATTGATCGAGTAGTGCTCACCTACACCAAGTCGGGTCGCGAGAATGGATATTTCCGGACCGATCAGGATGCGGAAATCTTCGAGCACGAGCTAACGCACATGTTGCTGCACCAGGTATTCTCATTTAACTCCCCGGTGTGGTTCAACGTGGGGACGACATCCCCGCAACAGGTGAGTGCCTGTTTCATCCTTAGCGTGGACGACACCATGGATTCGATTCTTAATTGGTACCGTGAAGAGGGCATGATTTTCAAAGGTGGGTCAGGAGCGGGACTGAACCTGTCTCGGATCAGATCCAGCAAGGAGGTGCTGCGCTCATCCGGTGGAACGGCTTCGGGCCCCGTGTCATTTATGCGTGGGGCTGATGCCTCAGCAGGAACTATCAAATCAGGAGGGGCGACGCGTAGAGCTGCAAAAATGGTTGTCCTTGACGTGGACCACCCCGATATTGAAGAGTTTATTGAGACCAAGGTACGCGAGGAAAACAAAATTCGAGTCCTGCGCGATGCCGGCTACGACATGGACTTAGGTGGTGCTGATATTTCCAGTGTTCAGTACCAAAATGCCAATAACTCGGTCCGAGTGTCTGACCTGTTTATGTCAGCGGTTGAAAATGGAGAGCCATTTGGCCTGACTTCACGAACCGATGGCCAGACCATTGAAACTGTTGATGCGGTTGGACTTTTCCACAAGATTACCGAGGCTGCTTGGGCTTGTGCTGATCCTGGTATTCAATACGATGACACGATTAATGATTGGCACACCAACCCTGAAACGGGTCGGATCAACGCGTCGAATCCATGCTCTGAATACATGAGTCTTGATAACTCATCGTGCAACTTAGCGAGCCTGAACTTACTGAAGTTCCTGAAAGAAGATGACACATTTGATGCGGAGCGCTTCTCTAAAGCAGTTGAGTACGTCATTACAGCCATGGATATTTCAATCTGTTTCGCCGACTTCCCGACAGCACCAATTGGTGACACGACTCGGCGTTACCGCCAACTGGGAGTGGGCTACGCAAATCTCGGCGCCCTGCTGATGGCGACGAGCTTGCCCTACGATTCTGAGGCCGGCCGGGCATTTGCGGCGGGTATAACTTCGCTAATGAACGGAACCGCGTACAAGCGCAGTGCCGAGTTGGCTGGAATTGTGGGACCTTATGAAGGCTATGCACGCAATGAATATGCACACAAGCGCGTGATGCGTAAGCATGCGGCAGCCAATGACAACATCAGGCGGTTTAGTAATCTCGATGGCGATGTAACCGCGTTGGCGGTGAAAGTCTGGGAAGAGGCTTTAACGTTAGGTGAGGCACACGGTTGGAGGAATGCTCAAGCGTCAGTGTTAGCACCAACAGGAACAATTGGTTTCATGATGGACTGCGACACAACGGGTGTCGAGCCTGACTTCTCACTGGTCAAGTTCAAGAAACTTGTCGGTGGCGGATCGATGCAAATCGTGAACCAAACCATTCCACGTGCACTTCGTAAGCTCGGATACGCTGAAGAAACAGTCGAAGCGATTATCGAATTTATTGGTGAAAACGGCCACGTCATTGATGCGCCAGGGCTCAAGCAGGAGCACTACGCCATTTTTGACACGGCGATGGGCGCGCGTTCGATTGCGCCGATGGGTCACGTTCGCATGATGGCTGCCGTGCAACCGTTCATTTCTGGTGCAATAAGTAAGACGGTAAATATGCCAGAAGATGCCACAGTGGAGGAAGTTGAGGAAATCTACTTCCAGGGTTGGAAAATGGGCATTAAGGCGCTCGCGATCTACCGGGATAACTGCAAGGTGGGACAACCACTCAGTGATGCAAAGGCAAAGACAGCTGACAATCCGGTGGAGGGGGTCGTTGTTGGTGTGAACCCGGTCCGTCGCAGACTTCCGAAGTCGCGACCGAGTCAGACGACTTCTTTCTCTGTTGCCGGGGCTGAGGGCTACATGACCGCGGGAAGCTATGACGACGGCCAACTCGGCGAGGTATTCCTTAAACTCGGCAAACAAGGGTCAACTTTGGCCGGGGTAATGGATGCTTTCTCTATTGCGATAAGCATTGCATTGCAATACGGCGTACCGCTTGAGGCCTTTGTTAACAAGTTCGTCAACATGCGCTTTGAGCCGGCCGGAATGACCGATGATCCAGATATTCGGATCTCTCAATCCATGATGGATTACATTTTCCGCAGACTGGCACTGGATCATCTCAGTTTCGAACAGCGGGAAGCATTGGGGATCTTCACGGCCGAAGAACGAACGGCTGCGGTGCACAACAACTACGCACCCGCAACCGCACCGGCTATCGACCTTGACACCAATGAGCAAGGGGCAGATCTGGTGGTAACGCCTGTGGCTCAAGCCCCGATTGAAGTTCATTCAAGTGCCGAGTTACTAGAGGCGATCACTGGCACTGCCTCTGATGCGCCCCTGTGTATGACCTGCGGGATCAAGATGCGTCCAGCCGGTAGCTGCTACGTCTGCGAGGGTTGCGGCAGCACCTCTGGCTGCAGCTAGGTCCATCTGGTACCGAAATAACATATTGGCCCCACCCGGATTTGGGTGGGGCCAATATTTTTTGCCCACTGGCGCGTAAAATCCCACCGCGTTGTTTTCTGTGGCGTAGGCTAGGACCAGATTATTCAATTGCCTGAGGAGTTCAGTTATGCGCAGAAGTATTGTCAGAGTCGCACTCGTAGCAGCTAGCGCATCTCTCGTGCTCGCTGGATGCTCCAGTAGCGCCGAATCTGAGGTCACTCCGACGGTTACTCCCTCTCCTTCGGAAACCACGGCGGTTATTGCAGTTTTGGCGCAGGACGCCTGCGATGACTACTTCGCGCTCGATTTGGTGCGTTCGCGGATCAATGGCGATACAGGCGATCTCACCAAGAAGCAAAAAAAGGCTCTTCTGAGTGAAATACAGTCCGACACGGACCTGATGGTTGTTTCCATCGATTCGGCGGTAATCGGGGGCGAGCTCCCCGCAAAGGCGCTGTCAAATGCCGAACGGATTCAGAATAATGTGAATCGCGCGAATCCGAAAAAAGGGACGGATGGGATCAACAAAAAGTCCCTCAAACGGATAAATTCCTCGGCCGAACGAATTGAACGTTATTGTGTAACAGCGGGTAATGACCTGCCAATTGACAACATAAATGCTCGGAGTTAATCCGCGCAGTTCTGTGGGGAGATTGGTTTACGCACTCTGACTTGGCGTAAAAGGGTGCGTGGGCGGAAAGGAATGTTCCGGGTCTCGACCGGTGACGTATTTGGCCACCCCGTAGACCGCACCTGCAATCGGCACGGCGATGAGAGCCCCGACGATTCCTAGGGCAATGCTTCCCGCAGCAATCGCTAAAATTATTGCCAGTGGGTGCAAGTTCACCGCTTTGCCCATCACTAGCGGCTGTAACACGTCACCGTCAAATGATCCAACGATCACGGTCAAGATCACTACCAGGAGCGCGATTAGTGGGCCACGTTCGGCGAGGGCAACGATGGCCGCAAAAAATGTGGCGATTGGCGCACCGATCACGGGAATGAATGCGCCGAGGAAGACCACTGCTGCAAGCGCAGGCGCCAGCGGCACCCCAAGAATAGTCAAGCCGATAAAGACCAAAAGCGCATCGGCAAAGGCAATTACCACAATCCCACGGGTATAGCCGGAGATGGAGCCCCAAGCGATCCTTCCGGAAACGTTAACTGATTCTTCGATTTGCTTGGGTAGCCAAGACACGAACCAGTCCCAGATTCGGTTGGGGGTGAGCAGAAAAAAAATCACCCCGAAAAGGAATACCGAGCCAGCGATCACCAGGGTTCCAATCGAGCCAAGGGAGTTAAGCAGACCCACCGCGATCCCCTTTGCGGCGGTTTCTCCCCATGATTGGGCCTGGCTGAGCAGGCTGCTGAGGTTTTCATCACTGAGATTTAGCGGGCCATTTTGTAGCCACTTCTCGATCTCGTCGAGCCCGGAGGTCAGGCTCTCCAATAGCTTGGGTCCTTCCGCTACCGAAGATGTAACCACTACATAGAAAATGCCGAGAATGGCTGACGCGATGAGAAGTAGCGCCAACAACATCGAGAGTACTTTGGGCAAAAACTTGTGAAGCAGATTCATTACTGGCTGGGTCCAGGCGGTGACCAGCATTGCGAAAAATAGTGCGAACACGACGGGAAAAATCGTGTTAAGCGCGAGGACAAATACGCCGAACCCCGCGAGCAGTACTAGAATCCGCCACGTGAAACCTGAGGCCTTTTTCAGCGTTTCGGGGACACCATCTGAAATCTGAGGTGGGTTAGGAGTGGGCATTACCAGCTCTCTTTAGTCAATCCGAACGTGTCCGTGTGGTGTCACAAATGTAACAGCGTTCACGCCGAATTCACCGGTTTCGGTGTCATTGACCCAAGTAATCAAATCTGTGAGTGGAGCCAGCTCGGTAGCCATAGGTCCCAGATCCTGGGTCGGGCAATTAATCTCCATGCTGAGCACGCTGATGCCGGTGCGTTCACCACCAAATGCGGGATGGTGCTCCTCTGGGCTCTCCCATTGCACGAAAAATGGGGATTGCGGGTGCTCAATCGTGTTCAGGACACCAATTTGACGCCAATGCAAGTCCACACCGTCAGGTCGGATTCGGTGTCCCTGGGCTGCGCT
>FLOH01001625.1_pt1 | contig 10592 bp, 8 predicted proteins | sample 756751 | NCBI WGS metagenome assembly FLOH01 (sample SAMEA4026879, study PRJEB14308) | marine metagenome | biome: coastal water; material: water | depth 74 m
GCAGACGTCTATGGCGCGCTGACACAGCTGATCCTGCTGGAAACCGCGCAGGCACCTGTATTCCTGACCGATCTGGTGGACATGGACGGCGCCGATGACACCGGCGTCGTCTGGCACTGTGGTCATCCGGGCCTCCATCAAGCGGCGCAGGGTCGCAAATTCGTCCGGCAGATCCCATTCCGCCAAAGGAGCAGCCTGATCCAATGCGCCCGCCTTCTGCTCCAGCAGGGGCAAGTAGTGGATCGGGTCAAAGACCATGTCCTCACGATCCCAGCATCTGGCGTGGCGGGCAATTATAGCACCGCCGCAACCGATGACGACCTGATCCACATAGCCACGAAGCCAGACCTCGCGATGGCCATAAGCAACCGGCACAGAATAGTCGTTGGTTTTGTAGCGGACCAAGGACTGCGAGTTCACTTGACCAGTCGCCTGATCACAGGCATCAAATGGCGCTGCAGGCAGGTCCATCATGGCCTCGAGATCATGCACCAAGCGCTGCCCTATGCTATCGCGGTGTCCACGCAAAATGTCTGCCTGACGCTTTCGACATTGCTCTGCCAGCCAAAGATTCAGGGCTTCCCACGTCGCAAACCGTGGGATGGGCACCATGAAGTTACGGCGTGCAAAGCCGACCAAGCCCTCAACAGCACCTTTGTCATTGCCCTTGCCTGGGCGGCCATAGCGGTCATGAATGAAGTAATGCGACAAGAACCCGCTGAACAGCTTGGCTCGCTTGCGAATGCCACCCGGCAAAATCTTTGCCACCAAGCACCGATCATTGTCATAAAGAACCGACTGCGGCACGCGCCCAAAGAACGCAAAGGCATGCACATGGCCATCAAGCCACGCCTCGGTGGTCGCGACGGGATAGGCCCGGATGTAGCACGCATCGCTGTGCGGCAGATCAAAAGCGAAGAAATGCGCCTTCTGCTCAACGCCGCCGATCACCACCAACGCTTCACCAAAATCCGCCTGCGCATGCCCGGGCGGGTGGCTGAGCGGCACGAACATCTCTTTGCCGGAGCGCTTCCTGGACCGGATGTAATCCTTGACGATCGTATAGCCGCCATCAAAGCTGCACTCATCGCGTAACCGCTCGAAGATGCGCTTCGCCGTGTGGCGCTGCTTGCGTGGCCGAACCTTGTCCTCTGAAAGCCACTGGTCGATCTGGCTCGTGAACGCATCCAGCTTTGGCCGCCGGACCGGCGCCGTCCGCCGATACCCCGGCGGCTCCGAATAGGCCAACATCTTCGCAACACTGTCCCGGCTGATCCCAAAATCCCGAGCAATCTGCCGTCCGCTCAAGCCATCCTGAAAATGGGCGTGACGCACCTTCAAATACAAGTCCACGGTGTATATCCCCAAGCCCTCCCGAAAACCGAAAGGGCAAAAGTGGTCGACTTTTACGCCGCCCGCGACACCACAACGACGCCGCTACCGTGGCCGAGTATTGCTCCGCCGTTTACATATCCGATCGAGCCTGCCCCCGCCGGCGACTGGCAGCACATCAGCATCCCGCTGGCCGATCTTGCGGCGCATCCCGGATCGACGCTTGATTTGTCCAACGTCAACACCCCGCTTGTGATCTTTCCGAACTGGGGCAACCAGAGGGGCGTTGTTCTGAGGGTCGATAACCTGCGCCTTTCAAGGTAGCGTGCCCCTTCCACGCTTGGCCGCCTTGTGATCGTTCCGACGTGCCTTTGGTGTTCTTGCACTTGCCAGTAGCTTTCGTTTTGAGGTAGAAACGAAAGATACCACGGATGCGGGTGGAACATGAAAACCAATCGAAACTCTCTGTCGCGGCAGATGGCGATTCTTGAGTATCTGCAAAAGAACGGTCGGGCGCTAGTCGACGATCTTGCCGCGATGTTCGACACTACACCCCAGACAATTCGCAAGGATCTCAATGCTCTTGCCGAGGTCAACCAGATAGCGCGCTTTCACGGAGGCGCGGCCCTGGTCGGCGGGACCGAATATATAGGCTACTCGGTGCGCGAGGAAATCGCCCGCGACGAGAAGGAAGCCATCGGGCGGGCGGTTGCCGCGCTGATCCCCAACAATTCCTCGGTCATCATCAACTCGGGGACGACGACTGTCGCGGCGGCGCGGCAGCTTCAGCATCATGTCGGCCTGCGGATCGTGACCGACTCAGTCTATCTCGCCAATGAAATAAGACCCTTCGTCGGACTTGAAATCATGGTACCCGGAGGTTTGGTGCGCCGGACAGACGGCGCGATCCTGGGCGAGGTGGCGGTGGATTTCATCCGCCAGTTCCGGGTCGATACTGCCGTGATCGGCGCGGCCGCGATTGCGCCGGATGGATCGCTTCTGGATTTCGACCTGCGCGAAGCATCGGTCGCGCGGGCGATCATTGAAAACGCGCGGTCGGTCGTCCTTGCGGCCGACAGTTCCAAATTCGGCCGTGTTGCACCGGTCTGCATCGGCTGGATCTCTCAAATCGACGTGCTTGTGACGGATCGAGGTTGCCCGCGCGCGCTCAAAGTCCTCTGCGCCGAAAAAGGCGTCAGGCTCGTTCTAGCTGGCTGAAGCGGGATTCGCTTGACAGACAGCTTCGAATTGCGGTTCATATGAAAAAAAGGAAAGAAAAAACGCGCCTGTCTGTTTGGCGCCGAGTCTAGGGAGAGGTCGATGCTGACGCTTCTGCGGCTGTTGGCTCAGATCAACACAGTGCTGCTCAGGGTGTCGCGCCAGATCGCTTGGGTCGCGCTTGGCCTGATGGTGCTGGTTATTCTGGCGCAGGTCTTCTTTCGGTATGTACTAAACGCAGCGCTTGCCTGGCCAGACGAGGCTGCGCGTTTCCTAATGCTCTGGATGACAGCGCTCATGGCGCCATCTGCGTTTCGATGGGGCGGTTTTGTTGCAATCGATATGGTGCCGGCAGCGCTTCCGCGTGCGTTCGGTCAGAGCCTCACTCTTGTTCTATATGTCGTTTCGTTGGTCGTGATTGTCGTCGCGCTGACCTATGGCTGGTCGCACTCAATGGGATTTGGCGGGCGGTTCAATTCCGGCTCGTTGCGCCTACCGCTCGATTGGTTTGGCGGCGAGATGGTGCGCGTCAAACTTCGCTATATGTACGGCTCGTTGCTTGTTGGCCTGGCGATGCTTCTCTTGGTGAATATTGAGCTGGTCCTCCGGTCGGCTCTGGCGCTGGTCAGACCTTCGGCCGAGTTGCCCTCGCTCGACCGGATCGCCGGCTTCAATGCGGAGGCCGAGTGATGTTGATCTGGTTCCTTCCCGTCTTTCTAGCTTTTCTGCTGATCGGACTGCCTGTTTTCTTCGCGCTGCTGTTCGCGCCTGGTCTGCTGCTGTGGCTCAACGGGCAGGAACGCGATCTCGCGCTGCTCTATCGCAATCTCTATAATGGAATGGACAGCTTCCCGCTTATGGCGCTGCCGTTCTTCATGCTGGCTGGCGAATTGATGAACCGTGGCGGGATTACCCTTCGGCTGGTTGACTTCAGCCAGGCTTTGATGGGCCATCTGCGGGGCGGCCTCGCGCACGTCAATATTCTCTCTTCGATCCTTTTCGCCGGTCTTTCCGGCTCGGCTGTGGCCGATACCTCGGCCATCGGCGGCACGCTGATCCCGGCGATGCAGAAGAACGGCTATACTCGCAAATTTGCTGCGGCAGTCACCGCTGCGAGTTCGGTTATTGGTCCGATCATCCCGCCTTCGGGGATCATGATTATCTATGCCTATGTTATGGGTGAAAGCGTTGCCGCGCTTTTCCTCGCGGGGATCGTGCCGGGCCTCTTGGTCGGGATCGGCCTTATGGTGATGGTCCGGCTTCTTGCGGATCGCTATGACCTGCCCAAAGCAGAGCGGGTCATCAAATCGGGCCAGTCGATTACCCCGCTCGAGGCATTGGTGTCTTTCGTCCTTCTGCGGATAAACATTGCCGGCATTCTGGTCGCCGCTTTCAATGGCGTCGCGGCATTGCTCGGCGGCATCGATGTCAATCGCTGGCTCGTCTTCCTGATACTTCTGCCGCTTGCCCATCTGTCGCTCTTGCGCCTTCGTCGCAGCGTGAGCGCCGACTTCCGCGCAGTATGCAAAAAGGCGGTCGCACCGCTTCAGACGCCGATCATCATTCTGGGCGGCATTCTTATCGGGGTGTTCACTCCGACCGAAGCATCGGCCATCGCGGTGGCTTATGCGTTGATCGTTTCGTTCTTTGTCCTGCGCTCGCTCAAGCTGTCTGACTTGCCCGATGTTTTGACAAAGTCGGCGCTGTCTTCCGCAACCGTGCTTTTGCTTGTCGGCGCGGCGGTGGCCTTCAAGACCGTCGTCAGCCTTAGCCATGCGCCCGAGATTCTGGCAGACACAATCTTGAGCCTCAGCCAGAACCCGTTGATCCTTCTGTTCCTGATCAATGTCCTTTTGTTCGTCGTCGGGATGTTTCTCGATGCAGGCCCCGCCATCATTATTCTGGGGCCCATTCTTGCCCCGATATTCGTCGATCTGGGCGTTCATCCTGTCCATTTCGCGATCATCATGTCGGTCAACCTGACGGTTGGCCTGGCTACACCGCCCATGGGGTTGGTGCTTTTTGTGGCTTCTCAGGTCTCCGGGGAAAAGGTGGAGACAATCTCGAAGGCCATTCTGCCGTTTCTTGCTGTCGAAATCCTGGTGATCTTCCTGATCACCTACATCCCGGCGATCTCAATGACCGTTCCGAGATGGGCAGGGTTTGTTCAGTGAGGCGGCCAAACGGGAAATCAACAAGGAGGATCCCATGCTGAAGACTACTCTGAAAACACTGGTGTTTGCAGGCCTCATGGCCGGCATTGCGCTACCGGGGATGGCACAGGATTTCACGATCCGCGCCACCGCCAACTCCAACGAAAATGACGAAGACTATGACGGACTTGTCGTTTTCAAGGATTATGTCGAAGCAGCGTCGAACGGGCGGATTGCCGTCGAGATGTTCATCGGCACCCAGCTTTGCGCCAATGGTGCGGAATGTATGCAGGGCGTCGGCGACGGCACGATCGATGTCTATATCTCGACATCGGGCGGCACCGCCGGCATCTTCCCCTTCGTTCAGGTTCTCGATCTGCCCTATCTGATGTCTGACGACCGGATCGCCGAAGCTGTTCTGGCCAACGGCACCGATTTCGTTCGGACTATGCAGCAAAAGACGCTCGACATGTCGGGCGGCACGATCCGACTGATGACCGTCGGCAACACCGGCGGCTGGCGCAACTTTGCCAACACCGAACGTCGCATCTCCGGCCCCGCCGACATGGAAGGCCTTAAGATGCGGACCGTCGTAGCCGACCTCCCGGTCGAGCTGGTCAAGTCGATGGGCGCGTCGGCCACCCCGATCCCGTGGCCCGAGCTGTTCACCTCGCTCCAGACCGGCGTTGTCGAAGGCACTGCGAACGGCATCACCGACATCATGGGCATGAAATTCCCCGATGCCGGGCTGAAGTATCTCACCCTCGACGGCCACAGCTACATGGGCGCCCTGTGGTACATGAACAATGAAAAGTTCCAGTCGATGCCCGAAGATCTGCGCCGCGTCGTGGTTGACGGCTTTGTCCGTCTCCAGCAGGCAACCTTCGCCTCGCCCAAGCGCAAGTCGATCGACGCCTATGCTGAATTCGCGGCCGTTGGCGGCGAGGTCTATGTGCCGAGCCCAGACGAGAAGGCCGCGTTCAAGGACGCAGCCGCACCGGTCTATGACTGGTTCAAGGCTAATATCGACGGTGGCGCCGACATCTTCGACGCGCTGACTGCTGAGGTCGCGAAAGCGGAAGAGGCTGTCAACGCCGCCCGCGCCGCTGACATGAACTAACCCAGGCACCCGTGTGGGGCCGGTCCGCCGGCCCCACCCCCTACCGGAACGGATAGAGCCAGGTCCGGTAGTCCTCGACCAATACAAGGGCCTTTTCGATTTGTTCGGGCGTCATCTTCTTGATCACTTCTTCCTGAGAGACGGCCGCGTCAGGATCGCCTCCGACGGTCGAAAGGACATACCACATATAGGCCCTCACAAGGTCGGGCGCCTCGATGCCCCGGCCAACTTCGTAGTACCAGCCGACGCCGGACTGCGCCCCCGCATGGCCCTTGAGCGCAGAGCGGAGATACCATTCAAAGGCCCGCTGGTCGTCCTGCGCGACGCCAAGCCCCAGCGCATACATGACACCGATCAGTTCCTCGGCCTCGGCATTGCCAGAGTTGGCCGCAGGCAAAAGCTCCTCCATCGCCGCCGCGTAGTTTCCCGCGTCCATGAAATCCCGCGCCGTCTCGATCTCGGCGAGGGCCGGTCCGGCCACAAAGAGCGCGATCGCGGTTATAAACTGTCTCATGGGATCACCTTTCTTCTGGCGCTCACAATTGGCGCGCCCGCCTATGCAACCGATCTTCCGGCGCCCTTGCAAGCCTCTAATTTCGAGACATTCGACCCCATGCGGGCAAAGCTCGGCCAGCTTTTGTTCTACGATCCGATCCTGTCGGGCAACCAGAACATTTCCTGTGCAACCTGCCATCATTCAGATCATGGAAGCTCTGACGGCCTCAGCCTAGGTGTCGGCGAAGGTGGGGTAGGGATTGGCCCAAAACGCACCACGGGCTCGGGTCCGGACCGCATCCGCAAGCGCATTCCGCGTAATGCACCGGGGCTTTGGAACCTCGGCGCGCGCGAGATTTCGGTGATGTTCCATGATGGCCGAGTTACCCGCTCGGACATCTACGACAACGGTTTCAACACACCGGCGCAAGAATGGCTTCCGGCCGGTCTTTCGGGAATCCTTGCGGTTCAGGCGCTGTTTCCGCTGACCTCGCAATTCGAAATGGCCGGAGATCCGGTCGAAAACGAAGTGGCCGGTGCCGCCTATGACCGGATCGACGCGGTCTGGCCCATTTTGGCGAAAAGGATCAGGGTCATCCCGGAATACGGTCGGATGTTCGTTGAAGCGTTCGAAGATATAAGTACGCCCAACGATATCACCATCGTTCATATCGCGAACGCGATCGCCGCCTTTGAAATCAGCGAATACCAAAGCTTTGACAGCCGGTTTGATCGTTATCTTGCGGGCGACGGCACCGCTTTGAACGAGACCGAACGCGCAGGGCTTGATCTGTTTTTTGGCAAAGCGAACTGTGCCAGCTGCCATTCCGGACCGCTTCTGACCGACCAGCGGTTCTATGCATTGATGTTGCCCCACTTCGGCCCCGGCCGGACCCGGCAATGGGATTCCATTGTGCGCGATGTCGGGCATATGGCTGTCTCGGATCGGCTTGACGATGCCTATCGGTTCCGAACCCCGTCTTTGCGAAATGTAGCCCTCACCGGCCCCTATGGGCACAACGGGGCCTATCGAACGCTGGAGGGGATCGTCCGCCATCATCTTGATCCGCGTGGGGCATTCGCCGCCTGGCAGAAGGACGAGGCAATTCTGCCTTCTGCCCCTTGGATCGAGTACAAGGATTTTGTCTCCTTCGAGGACAGTCAGGAACGAGCGCGGCTCGCGAGCCGGCTCGATATCACACCGACAACGCTGGACGACACAGAGGTCGCGGAGTTGGTCGCATTCCTCGAAACGCTAACGGGTCGTGACTCTGTCAAAGGCAGGCTTGGGCCTCCTGATGCTGTCCCATCCGGTCTGGAGGTGCAGTGATGGCCGGAGTTCTTGTGATCGGTGTTGCGGTCGTCGATTTCGTTTTCGCGGTCGATACCTTGCCCAGTCAGCCCAGCAAATATCGCGCCCAAACCGCAGAAATCGTCGGTGGAGGCTGTGCCGCGAATGCGGCCGTCGCCATCGCGCGCTTGGGCGGGCAGGCCGTCCTTGGTGCGCGTTTGGGTGATGATGCGATTGGCGAGATGATCGTCGAGGATCTCGGGCGCGAGGGCGTCGATTGCGCGTTGGTTCAACGAACGCCGGGGGCGCGTTCTTCGTTCAGCTCGGTCTATGTCGACAATGCCGGAGAACGGCAGATCATGAATTTCCGCGGGCAAGGTCTGACCTCTGAAACCGGATGGATCTCGCAAGCCCCCCGCATGGGCGCTGTACTGGCTGATACCCGTTGGAGCGAGGGGGCGAAACGGGCGCTCGCGCTGGCGGCGGAATGGGGGGTTCCGGGTGTCGTCGATGCCGAGGCGCCGATGGATCCGGCCGCCCTCGTCGGTGCCAGCCATGTGGCCTTTTCGCGCGACGGGCTGCTCGATTTTACTGGCGAGACACGGATCGAGGCCGGGCTCATCGCCGCCGATACCTATTTGCCGGGGTGGGTTTGTGTCACCGATGGCGCAGCAGGAACATTTCACCTGAAAGACGGCCGGATCGTTCAAACCCCGCCGCCCCAGGTCTCGGTTCGCGATACTCTGGCGGCAGGCGATGTCTGGCACGGCGCCTTTGCGCTCGCCTTGGCCGAAGGGCGCGATGAAGAGACCGCGATCCGCTTTGCCAACATTGCTGCCGCACTGAAATGCACGACGCTCGGAGGGCGGGCTGGCTGCCCGAGCCGGGCGACGGTCGACAACCTTATGAAGGAGGACGGATGATGGAGCTCTCTCCAGGAAAACTCTGGGGCCTGCGCCGCATGGCCGACCAGAATGGTATCTTCAAGATGACGGCCGTCGATCAGCGGCCCCCGATCAAAGGGCCGATTGCGGCCTATCACGGTGTCGAGACCGCGCCTTGGGAAGAGGTCGCCAAGTTCAAGCGCCTCTTGGTGGAAACCCTTCAGGCGCAAAGCACGGCCATGCTCCTTGATCCGCATTATGCGATCCCCAAGGCAATCGACATTCTGTCGCCCACGAAGGGTTTGATCGTGACGCTGGAGGATAGCATCTTCCGTGAAACTCCGGGCGGCAGGCTAAGCGCGAACATCGACGATTGGTCTGTCGAGAAGATCAAACGGATGGGCGGCGATGCGGTCAAAGTCCTCGCTTGGTATCGGCCGGATGCCGAGGCCTCCGTGAACGCGGCCCAGCAGGACTACGTCAAGCGCATCGGCGAAGACTGTGCCCGGCACGACATTCCGTTCCTTTTCGAACTTCTGGTCTATCCGCTGGCCGGCGACGCCGATCAGACCAAGGACTATGTCGAAATGAAGGGCAAGAAAGCCGACCATGTTCTGGCCTCGGTCGAGGAATTCGCCAAGCCCGATTACGGTGTTGATGTCTTCAAGCTCGAAAGCCCGGTCAGCGCGCGCGATGCCGACGGGTCGTCGCAGGTGCAGGCCGTCTTCGACGAGATGGGTCGCCTTGCGGGCCGGCCATGGGTCATGCTTTCGGCGGGGGCGGGGAAATCCGAATTTCGCTCCGTCCTTGAGCACGCCTTCGCGGCGGGGGCCTCGGGCTTTCTCGCGGGCCGGGCGATCTGGCTCGATGCCTTCGACGCCTATCCGGATTGGGAGGCGATTAAGGCGGGCCTGATTGGCGAAGCAGCCGACTACATGGCCGATATCAGCGCCCTAGCGGATGCCACGGCGACCAACTGGTCGGCACACCCGTGCTATGGATCAGGCGGGGCCGTTTTCCGGCCGGCCGATGCTGGGTTCCGGCATCATTATTCGGGCTTCGGAGGCTGACATGAAAATCGGCATTTTGCCGCTTGGGCGTCCGACATTCGATGTCGATTTCGCCAATCAGAAGCTCTCGGCAATGCTGGCGGTGCTCGATGCGAGCGCTCACGCGGTGGTCGGGCCGCGCGCGCTTCTTTTCGACGAGGCGGCGACGCGTGCGGCGATGTCGGAACTTGCCGCCGAGGGGGTCGACCAAATCCTGATCCTCCAAGTAACCTTTACCGATGCCTCTATGGCCGTCGCGATCGGCGCGGCTTTCGATCTTCCTCTCTCGATCTGGTCGATCCCCGAGCCGAGGTCTGGCGGTCGTTTGCGCCTAAATTCCTTTTGCGGGCTCAATCTGGCCTCTCATGCGCTGGGGCTAAACGAAAGGCCATTCTCGTGGCTCTACGCCGAACCCGAGGGCGACATTTCGGGGGAACTGGAAGATATGCTTGCGGGAAAGCGGTGCGTCGCGCCGCTGATCCCTGCACAAATACCACCCGCGACCGAAGAGGGGAAAAGAGTCGCCAAGGCTGTGCAAGGCCGGCGGATCGCCCGCATTGGCGAGCGGCCAGCGGGGTTTCATACCTGCGATTACAATCCTGATGCCTTGCGTTCACTGGCCGGAGTTCAAGTGGACGAGCTGGAGCTGGAAACGCTCTTTTCCGAAGCAAAAATCGCAGATCGAAGCGCTGCGGCGCTGCTCAAAGAACAGGTTGCATCCGATGTGACCGGCTTGGCCGAGGTCGATCAGGAACAACTCGACCGTTCGCTTCGCCTCAAGCTGGGGCTAGATAGCTTGCGCTCGGGTGGCGGATATGACGCCTTTGCGATCCGGTGCTGGCCCGAAACCTTTACCGAATATGGCGGCGCGGTATGTGGTCCGGCGGCGATGATGGGCGAGGGACGGGTGCCATGCGCTTGCGAGGCAGACGTCTATGGCGCGCTGACACAGCTGATCCTGCTGGAAACCGCGCAGGCACCTGTATTCCTGACCGATCTGGTGGACATGGACGGCGCCGATGACACCGGCGTCGTCTGGCACTGTGGTCA
>FLOH01001626.1_pt1 | contig 10444 bp, 9 predicted proteins | sample 756751 | NCBI WGS metagenome assembly FLOH01 (sample SAMEA4026879, study PRJEB14308) | marine metagenome | biome: coastal water; material: water | depth 74 m
ACTCAAACGTTTGAGTACAGGCTTTAGCCTGCGTATTTCGAGTTTTGCGAGAAATGCCCCGGTGCGTAGCCGCAGCACCGTTCGCCTTCGGCTCCGGCGACACACTGAAGTGCGGACTCAAACGAGGGACACACAATGAAGTGCGGACTCAAACGAGGGACACACACTGAAGTGCGAACTCAAACGTTTGAGTACAGGCTTTAGCCTGCGTATTTCGAGTTTTGCGAGAAATGCCCGGGCGCGTCAGCGCGTCGCTCCGTCCGGCTACGGGCCGGGAAGCCCGTAGTACCTCTCTGTGGCCTCCGTGTCTCTGTGAGAGACTAAGTGCGAGACACCGCCGGAGGCAGAGCCGGAGCGGAGCGTAGGCAACGTGCGAGACAAGGATTTTTAACGAAAACGGGAAGAAATCAATGGAAGAGCAAGGCAACAAAGTCAGGTGTCCCGAGTGCAACCGCAAGGTTCCGGAGGGCAAGTTCTGCGACCGGTGCGGGGCGGATATCACGGATGCGCCTGCGGTGGAAGATGAACCGACGGCACAGCGGAGTTCTTTTGCTGGCGGCAGCACCATTGTCTCGTCGGACAGCGGTGCTGCGGCCGGAGTCACGCAACGGATCAAGGCGGACTATCCCGAGGCAGCGGGTGTTGCAGGTGTTGTTTTTGGGGACGCGGCTTCCCCCGTTGATGCTGTTGGCACGGACGAAGAGACGCTGCCGCAGAGTGCGCCAAAACCCGTGCTCGACCGTTTCAGCGAGCATACAACGGCATTGTCCAGCTTGGCGGACGACATTGGCAGCGAGTGCGAAGACCTGGTGCTGAGCGTCGATGTCGGCAGGCTTTTTGTCGGAGGTGTGCAATCGCCGTTCAAGCTGCACATTCGTTGCCTGGAGAAGTTACGGGACTTGAATGTGGAAGTTCGCATGGAAGATCTGCGTTCGAATCGAATCCAGCGGTCGCAGAAGAATTGGGCCAGCCCGTCCAAAGGAAAACGGGGGCGTGATTTTTCGTTTGGTTTTCTACCACCTGTAGAGATGGTTGGAAACGTGACGTTCGAGATCGGAATTCGATACACCAAGGAGTCGGATGGTCGCTACTACGAATTCAATGCGGAGTCTGACCATGTCGTCTATGGCGGGGACCAGGAACCGTCGCAGGTGGCCGAGAGCCTGGTGATCAACATCACCAACAATCTGTCCGGTCATGCCGCAGACCACAATATTCAACAGAACGTTGCGGACTTCTATCGTCAGGGGGCCAAGCGCACGACGACCATGAGTCAATTTGCGGACCTGGTACGGAACGCGCCCGCCGCCTGGTGCCCGGCACCGCTGTACGAAGTCAGCCGCGGATTTGCCAGCACCCTGCCGGTGACGGCGGTTCCGGACAAGGCGAAGGTGTCGAAGCTGACGCTGAAGATCGACGGGGTTCGAATCCACCTGTTGCACGGCGATGATATCCAGTTCGGGCGTTGGCGCGACAAAGAGGGCGGACCGAGCAACGACATCGTCACCCGCCTGTTTGGGCGGGAAGGAATTGACAGGGAGTTCATTAGGAGAGTCAACGGCAAAATCAGCCGTTGCCACGCCATGTTCCGCCGGGAAGGCGATGATTGCTTTGTCCGTAACGAAGCCCGGCTGCTGCATAAGGATGGGCGGCTGGATTCTCCCAATACCATCTATGTCGATGGCCGTGAGGTGCCAAGGCATGACCAAGTGAAGCTGGAGTTGAAACAGGTGACCACAATTACCTTGGCGTCTTCGCTGACTGACAATGAAAGGGTTTTCGGCTGGACAGCGCAGTTGCTGGCGTGCGAGCTTTGCAACACCAGCGACTGCCCCATGCCGGGGACGTGTCACACGAATACGCCGTCGGCTCTGATCCTGCAACGGCTGGACGACGTGCCCGAAGTGTTCGTGGTGCTCTGGCATTATTTCCCCATGCGCGAGCTGGATCCGCGTCTGAACAAACTACGGCTGCGGCGGTACAAGGATGCGTTCTGCTACCGTGCCGGTGGCGAGGTCGGCTGGTTGGTTCCCGGTATTACCGTGCCGCTGCCGAACGGCACCAAGGTGCAGGTGGAAGAGTACAGTCAGGTGAATCTGTCGTGAGGGTGGAATGGAACTGAAGCGGTGGACGATTACGGTGGACGATTTTATGCGGGTCCCCTCGTAATCCGTAATCGTCGCCCGTAATCGTAATCCGTAATCGTGGTCCGTAATCGTCGCCCGAAACAAACAGAAACAGAGAACGAAAAATAAGGACAAAAGATGTCGCCAGTCTTTCCCCATGAGCACCTCGAGGTTTACCAGCGTTACCTGAGCGTTGTGGACCAGTGCGAGGAAGTCATATCTCAGGCTGCGGCATCGGTCGAAGCATTTGATCATCTGGACAGAGCGATGGAGAGCATTGGGATCAATCTGATGCGGGCCAACACGAAACAGCCCAGATCGCCACAGCGATCATCGTATCTGGATATCTCCATCGCTTCAACGCATGAGTGTGCCGCATCGCTTGATGTGTGCTTCGCGCGACGTGTTGTCGAAGAAGAGACACATGACGCGTTACTGATGAGTCTTTGGCGCATACGCGGGATGCTGCTTGGCATGAAGCGGATGAATGCCAACTGTGTGCGGGAAGAGCGTGCAGTATACGGCAGTCCCGCCTTTCCGTTTGCCAACCTAGACATGTACCGTATTTCGCTGGAGGGGGTGGTTTGGATTCATGAGTTACTGGCAGAGCTGACTCCAAAGGCCCGGATACAACGGAAACTCGATATCAGCACCACGGGTGCCGTGCTGAATATTGCCGAGGCCCATGGCCGAACGAGTCCAGCGGACCAAAATCGATTCATGAAGACTGCGGAGGAACACGCATTCCAAACGATTCTGATGCTTGATCTGCTGGTCGCCAGGAAAGAAATCAGTACATCTCGCGTCGAAGAAGGGAAAGCCATACAAGCGCGGGTGATTTCAATGCTTCATGCGTGGTGTGCGAAGAACAAAGGAGTGTGAAGATTGAAGAAAATCGGACAGCGGTTGACGATTACGGGCGACGATTACGGATTACGAAGAGAACGCACATGAATCGTCGTCCGTTATCGTGGTCCGTAATCGTGGTCCGAAACAAACAGAAACAGATGGCGGGACAAGGTGCAATGGAAACAAACAAAAAGGAGGCAGTAATGAAACGGAAACGGTCAAGTATGAGAATGGTGAGAATGGGATGCGCGGGGGTACTGGCGGCGGTGTTGTTCGGATGCGCCACACCCCAGGACCCGCCACCGGAGGGGGTTGCGGCCTTGGTTGAAAAAGCCAATGTCGCCTTGGTTGCCAACGACTATCAACAGGCGAGAGAGACCGCCACGGACGCCATTGCGGCGGGGCACGAAAGCGCGGATCTGTATTTCATTCGCGGTCAGGCACTGGCCGGGCTGGGATTCACGGATGAAGCGTTGGCTGACTATGCCGTGGTGGTTGAAAAAATGCCGACGCTGGAACCGCGCGTGACGAGCCTGCGCTATCCGTTGCTGATGAAGAAAAAAGACTGGGACGCGGCGGTGGCGGATCTGAAGGTCCTGTTGGCCGGAAGCCCTCGTTCGACCGAGCTTCAGCTTGCCATGGGTCGCTGTCGAATGGCCCAGGGCGAATGGAACGAGGCGGTTCGCTGGCTCGGCGCGGCGGAACCCGGACTGGCCGATGATGTGAAACAACAGGTCAACCGCGACCGGGCGGTGTGCCTGTTCAAACTCAGCAAGTATCAGGAGGCCAGAACTATGTACATGACGGGCTATTTCGAGCCCAAGCAGGCGGCGGGTTTGACCTTGACCGATCAGGACTTCTATCTGGCCGGTGTCATGGCGGACGTGAACCTGGACGATGCCGCCCGCGACCGCTTCTGGTCGCAGCTCTCCCCCGGATTCAAGCGCGCAAAAGGAATCGAGTAACACAAAGAAACAAGGAAAGGAGCAAGAAAACCGATGAAAAAGAACCGTAACAAAACTCTCGCATTTCTGCTCTGCGCCGGTATTTCCGGAGTTGCAGTGTTGAAACCCGCCACAGCATCGGCAGCCCCGGACATCCTCAGCGGCAGTGAAGAGCTGCGCCTGGACTTCGACGAAGCCATGCAGTCGATCAATGAAACCTCCATGGCGACGCGGCCCTTGGCCAAGCACTTGGACCAGGGCATCCAGAACCTGAATGCCGCCATCGAAAAGGTCAAGGCCGACCCGAATGCATTGAACAAGTCGGAGTTTGAACTGGCGTTTGCCCAGAGCGTCTCCCGCGTGGTTGGCGACATGGACGAAATCCTGGCGCGCCGCGACCAGACCGAATGGGCGTTCCACGACATTGTGGACGAAGTGGTGCGTGTGGCCAAACGACTCGAATACAACTATGACAAGGCCAGTGAACGGCGCGCCCGACAGCAGGAAGACTTGAATAAACTCGAAGGTGAACTGACGAAACTGGCGCGCCAGATCGAGGCCAAGGGCGACAACGCCCCGCCCGAAATGAAGCAGCAGTTCAAGCAGATGCTGCGAAAGTTCAAGATTCAGCAGCGCACGCTCAAGAACCTGAAGTCGGTCGAAAATCAACTGGAAAAAACGTTGCGGGTACTCGGCCAGAACGGTCGCAGCATCGAAGAGGGACAGCGGAATCTCCAGACCTGGTTCGAGAACCTGGCCATGAACCGCAACGCCTTCCGGCAGTTGGTCGAGTCCCGCAAGGACATGGCGAACCTGGCCGCCATGATGCGCGCCGGCGGTACGCAGTCCTTGATGCAGACATTCGAGAAGCTCCAGCATGTCCAGCAGCGGCTGGACGAGTTCGGTGCGACCTTCGACAAGATGGACGCGAACCTCGATGTGCTGCAAAGCTTCGAACCGGGCGCGCTGACCATTGCGGATCCGGTCGAAATGGGCTCGGACGAACCCTGGAAAGACTGGCTGAGTGAACATTGATGACCACGGCATGATGCTTGAAGCAAGAACAACACCCACAAATAAAGGATATGGAACCATGAAAACACTGTTGAAACCGACGATTCTGACTCTCGGCCTGTTGGTCGCCATGCCGGCTATGTGCGAAGAGGTCGAACCCCAAGCGGCGGACGCGCCCGCGTTCCCCGCCGAGGCGGCCGCCACGGAATTGAGCGCCGAACAGCAGGCGAAGGCCCAGGAAAACCTGGAAAAAGCCGTCAAGCTCTATGATGAAGTACTGGACTACAATCATCAGGGGCAGTATGACACGGTGAAACGAAACCTGGAATACATCCAGAAGCGGATCGGTCGCGTCAGCCAGGAAAAGTCGGCCAAGATGAAGAGCCTGGAAGAGCTGGACAAGCATCGGCTGGCTCAGTACTCGATGATCGAGGCCATGCGCGTATCGCAGGAAATCAAGGACCAGAAGCTCCGCGAGGCCAAGGTCCGCTTTGACGAAGAGGAAGGCTACCTCAAGCACCGGGTTCAGTCGCTCACCGCGCAGTTGTCCGGACTCCAGCAAAGGCGCGAGGTGCTTGATTCACAGTTGCAGACCCTGGCGGCGTCCGGGAAGGCCGCCGGTGCCAAGACCTGGGATGACATCGACCGTGAACGCGCCGATAAAGCACGGGATGAATTCAAGGAACTCAAACGCGATGAACAGGAAAAACGGGCGGGCCAATACGAGGGGGAACTCTAAGAGTGCATAGCGTACTGCAATTGGTTCTGGCCGTGCTGGTCTCCGTTGTCGTTCACTGGTGGGTTCTCCACCCGCGGCAACGGAGTGCGGAAGTCTCTCCTTCCGCCACGGCCCAGGCCATGCAGTTGCAGGTACAGATGGTGGAGGCGCAGGCGGACCCCGCGCCGCCTCCGCCTCCCCCCGCTCCCGAGCCGGAAAAACCCGTTGCCGAACCCGTGCAGGAAGAAAAGCCCGTGCGGTTGAGCTCGAACGATCCAGAACTGGAGGAGAACGAGGGTGCCCCGCCACCGACCGAGGCGGTGGAACCGGAAAAACCGCAGGATGAAGCGAAGGAACCGGAACCGGAGGTCGCCACCGCAGACGAGTCTGCGCCCGAGCCCGAGATTGAAGAGGACATTGAAGAACCGCAGGAGACACCTGTGGAACCAACCGTCGGCAAGGAACCGCCACCGCAACAACAGGAAGAGGACGTCGAGCAAGTCGTCGAGAAGCTGTCCAAGGCACAGAAACAGACCTTGAAGACGGGGATGACCGATTCCGATTATCGTCGGTTTTTGGCATCGTTGAAGATTGGTCGGGTAAAAGGGCGCAGCATGCCGCGACTGATCCAGGCCTTCGCTGATGTGCGCGAGATTCAGGATGTCCATCGCTATTATGGGATGAAGGTGATCGCGGTGGATCCGCGGCATGCCAATCGCGTAGTGGAGGTGACCGGGTTCGGCGGCAGCGAAGTCGGGCTCCAGAAGATCGATGGGTTTGAATGGGCGAATTTCAGCAATCGCGTGTATCCCCGGACCGCCCCGTTCTTCCGTGAAATTGTTCAGGATATCGAGCGCGGAGGATACTTCCCGACCGGTGATTTTCGCCTGGTCTCCATCGTGCCGAACGCGGTGGACAACTATTTCGTGTACAAACAGAACGAGGCGATTCGCCGGGCTGGGCTCGATTCTGGTGAAGTGCGCTCCACCGTGGCGCGCTTTCACAAGACCGATTTCGGCGGCTGGATCCTGGCCGTCGAACGCCTGGAAATGAACGACGGAACCGTGAAGACGGTTGAGGATTTTGAACTGCAGAAATTGGCGAAGTGAGGGACAAACCCCATGTGGAATTACATCCAACAAGCGCATTTGATCGGGTACATACTGGTCGGGGTCTCCGTCCTGTCCGTCGCCGTGATCATCGACCGTATCCTGTTCTGGGCCTGGCGGGCGATTCGAATTCGCAGCCGTTTCGACCGCAGACGATTGATCGAGGCGTTTGCACAGCGTGATTCAGACCGTATCCGGGCTGAAATCGGCGGCTCCAGTGGTCCGGAGGCCGAGGCCCTTCGATTTCTCGCCGAACACCTGCATGTCCCGGGCGACACCCCGGTGGACGCACAGGTCGAGCGCGAAGTTCGCAGAACCAACCGCTGGCTGGTCATCCTCGATGTCAACGGCAGCATCGCGCCCATGTTCGGCATCCTCGGCACGGTCGTCGGCATCATCCAGGCGTTTCAGGGGATGAAAGGCTCAACCCCCGATACCGCCGTCATGGTCTCCGGCCTCTCCGTGTCCATGCTGACCACTGCCATCGGCCTGGTCGTCGCGTTGCTCAGCATTATTCCCTACAATATTTTCGCGGCCCATGCACATCATCGGCAGCAACATTTCCTTGATCTTCTCCGCGAATGCTGGATGGCCAGGGAGAAGAACCGTGAAAACACCAATAGCCCCACCCGTTCCGAACCAGGTAACACGGGCATCCCTGCCCATGCCATCAACAAAACATCTTCCTCCAGTGCAGTCCCGGAGGACGATCAGCAATGAACGCCATTCCACAACCCAAGCGTGCACGCGGCGAGATGCTGCCGTTGATGGACATGATCTTTTTGCTTCTGGTCCTGTTCATCTTCATGATCGTGCAGATGCGCCCGGACTTCGGGATCAGCATGGAACTTCCCGAGCTGAAAGAGTCCCAGGCCGGCATGGTTGGTGCAGCCGAAACCGAACAGAAAACCGTGGTCGTCAGCGTCGATGCCGAGGGCAAGGTCTTTGTCAATCAAACCATGATCGCGGACGGAGAATTGTTGTCGACCATAACCAGCGCCGCCCAGACCGAAACACCCGATGCCATCCGCGTCGTGCTCCGCGGCGACCGTCAAGCTCGATACGGTGAACTGATCGAGGTGTACGGACAACTCAATGAAGCCAAGTTCGGAACCCTGATCCTGGAAGTCGAGAAGATGAACCACGAAACACACTGAACACACGAAAAATGCCATCTGCGGGCTGTAAGCCCAGATTCAACGTAGCCCAGGGGTAAGCAATAGCGCAACCCTGGGAAAAGGATAAAAATAAAAAATTGTGCCATGAAGGGGCACTTCAACCCAACAAAACCATGAACGATTCGATCAACAACGCCAACACCATCCCGCCTGACAAGGGCGACAAGCATCGCGCGTCGCTGAATCCCGGCGACACGCTGGGACAGTACAAGGTGCTGTGCCTCCTCGGCCGCGGCGGCATGGGCGAGGTGTACGAGGTCGAGCACTCGACTCTTGAACGTCGGTACGCATTGAAGCTGTTGCCTGCGGAGTTCGCAAACCGCGCGGATGCCGTCGCCCGGTTCCGACGCGAAGCCAGGGTCATGGCGAACCTCGACCACCCGAACATCATCAAGGTCGATGACTTCGGTGATTCCGATGGTCGCTACTGGCTGCGCATGGAACTGGCCGAAGGCGGTATGGCAACCACGAAACACACGAAACACACGAAAGATTGCCGTCTCGGGCTGGAAGCCCAGATTCAACGTAGCCCAGGGTTAAGCGACAGCGCAACCCTGGGTAAAGATCAACAAAACGAATTGTGCCCTGAAGGGGCACTTCAACAACCCGGAACCAAGAACCCGGAACTCGGAACCCCGACACCCGTCCGCACCCTCGAGGACTACGCCACCGCCCAGGGCGGCCGGCTCGCCCCGGACGAAGCACGTGTGATTTTCACCGAGATCCTCGAAGGCCTCGCCTACGCCCATTCGCACGGCATCGTCCACCGGGATTTGAAACCCTCGAATATTTTGATCTGCACCGACGACGACGGCAACGCCACATTCAAGATCTCCGACTTCGGCCTGGTCCGCATGGTCGGCGAAGAATGGTTGCGGAGCCAGGCCGAGGCATCCGTCCGGTTGTCCATGTCCATGGGCGGCATCGCCACCCAAGGGGGTGCGACCGACTCAAGTGTCGGCACCTCTACACGCTCCATGCTCGGCACGTTCGAGTACATGTCACCCGAGCAGAAACGCGGCGAGGACACGACTGCCGCCAGTGATGTGTATGCAGTGGGGCTGATGATGTATCGGTTGTTGACCGGAAAGCAGGTCGGGCCACGCCCACCTTCCTATTACATCGCAGGACTTGATCCTGCCTGGGATGACATGATTCTTACTGCGCTCGAGGAGGATGCAGGCGAACGCTTCGCCGATGCCAGCGCGATGCTGAAGATGCTCGGGAAAAAACCGTCGCGGCGGCCTGAATCGAAGATAGGGGCGGTAGTGTCTGACCAGTCGGACTCGTCGGACTCGTCAAAAACCACCGGCAACCCCACCGCCGACAACGTACTGGGCATGGAGTTTGTGGAGATCGCACCGGGGTCGTTCGAGATGGGCTCGACCGACGGGGGTGACGATGAGAAGCCTGTGCACACGGTGCGGATCTCGCAGCCGTTCTGGATGGGCAAGTTTCCGGTTACTCAAGGCGAATATGAGAAGTTGACGGGCAACAACCCGAGTTTTTTCAAAGGTGAAGAAGTCCTTAAAGAAGGTTTTTTGGGGTTTGGACGCAAAACGATACATCATACACAGCCGAATCACCCGGTCGAACTTGTCAACTGGAGCATGGCGAACGAGTTCTGCGAGAAGCTGACCGAGCGCGAGCGCAGCGCGGGTCGACTGCCGTCGGGCTACGAGTATCGACTGCCGACGGAGGCGGAATGGGAGTATGCGGCGCGCGGCGGGAACAAAAGCCGGGGGTACAAGTATGCCGGCTCGGACAAAGTTGGGGACGTGGCGTGGTATGACAATAACAGCGGCAATAAGACACACGAAGTCGGCGGCAAGCGCGCCAACGAACTCGGTATCTATGACATGTCCGGGAACGTCTGGGAGTGGTGCTATGACTGGTACGACTCGGGTTACTATGGCAAATCGCCCGGCACCGATCCAGTGAACACCAATGCGGCCTCGCTCCGCGTTTTACGCGGTGGCAGCTGGTTCGATTCGTCTAGGATCGTGCGGTCGGCCAACCGCGACAGGATCAGGCCGGTGAGCGCGTACGGCAGCCTGGGCTTCCGTGTCTGTCTGGCTCCGCGAATCCGGGAGTAGTTCAGGACAAGCCGCCGGGACGGCGGAACCGGTGCAGGGACAAGCCAAGGGGCTGACTGGAAGGAAGCCCAGGGGCTTGGCCAGGCACCGGTTCCAGAGAACCGGCGCTCACAATGCCGCGAAGCGGCTCGATTTTTTTTAGAAAAGGCGATTTTATGAAGCCTGACAACAAACGCCCGCCGTTGTACACGGTGTGGGAGGAATTCTGCGGGTGGACGCTGGACACGACTTGCGCGCCAACCGCGACAGGAACCGGCGGCGCCGGGTTTGCAAACTAAAGTGCGGACTCAAACGTTTGAGTACAGGCTTTAGCCTGCGTATTTCGAGTTTTGCGAGAAATGCCCCGGTGCGTAGCCGCAGCACCGTTCGCCTTCGGCTCCGGCGACACACTGAAGTGCGGACTCAAACGA
>FLOH01000811.1_pt1 | contig 10440 bp, 10 predicted proteins | sample 756751 | NCBI WGS metagenome assembly FLOH01 (sample SAMEA4026879, study PRJEB14308) | marine metagenome | biome: coastal water; material: water | depth 74 m
CCAATAACTCTAGCCTTAAGTTCACTGACTGCTTTTTTTGTGAACGTCATCGCCAGAACGCTTTCGGGCGATTCACTAATAGATAAGAGTTTTAAATAACGCTGCGTGAGTAGCTCAGTTTTGCCTGAGCCCGCAGGCGCTTGAATAAGAAAAGAGCGGGTCGTATCTAGGGCTTGAGATCTTTGTGTTTGGTCATCCATACTCAAAGCCTAAGCCAACCTACATAGATTGTGGCGCACTAACACCTAAAATACTTAAGCCGTTAACCAATACTTGTTTCACGGCACTAATTAATAACAGCCTGGTTGAGCGAAGCTCAGCTTCGTCCACCAAAAATTCACTATTATTGTAATAGCTATGGAATTCACCCGCTAAATCTCTTAAATAATGAGCCAAAACATGAGGCTCATAATTGAGTGCACTGGATTGTAATATGCCCTTATAGCGATTCAATTCTTTAATTAAAGCTATTTCCATATCACTCGTTAATCGAGACAATTCAGCAGGTACTTTGTCCATTGATTGGGCTTGTTTAAGTACCGAACAAATTCGAGCATGCGCATATTGAATATAAAATACAGGATTTTCATTGGTTTTGGATTTAGCCAAATCCAAGTCAAAATCCATATGCTGTTCTGATTTTCTCAAGATGTAGAAAAAACGTGCTGCATCGTTGCCGACTTCCTTGCGTAATTCTTCCAAGGTCACAAATGAGCCGCTTCGCGTTGACATGGCAACTTTTTTACCGCCACGATATAAATTAGCAAATTGTACCAACAAAATTTCTAACTTTTTTGGATCGTGCCCGAGTGCAGCAATAGAAGCTTTAACTCTGGCAATATAGCCATGATGGTCTGAGCCCCAGATGTTAATTATTTTGTCATAGCCACGTTCAAACTTCTCTAAATGATAAGCGATGTCCGAAGCAAAGTAAGTATGCATGCCATTCTCACGGACGACTACACGGTCTAAATCATCACCAAAATCTGTGGTTTTAAACCACAAGGCGCCATCTTTTTCATAAATATGGTCTGAGCTTTGTAAAGCCTCAACTGTCTTTTTAGATAGGCCTGAATCGACCAAAGATTGTTCTGAAAACCACTGTTGATATTCGATACCAAATTCAGATAAATCTGTTTTTATGCCGCCTAAAATACTATCAATCGCTAACCTAAAGATTTTAAAATAATCTTTTCCGAGTGCTTTTTTGCAATTCACAATCAGCTCGTCAATGTGCTTTTCTTTGTCGCCTCCCTGTTTTTCATCTTTGCAGGCATCTTTGGCAATATCATACTTCTCTACGCCGCTAATTTGCTTGGCAATATCAAAAATATAATCACCTTTATAGCCGTTGTCAGGAAACACCTTAACGTCGCAAAAACGTAAATAAACAGAGGTTGCCAAGATATCCATTTGTCGTCCAGCATCATTGACGTAATACTCGTTATCCACTTTAAATCCGACTGCACGCAAAAGATTTGACACCGTCGCGCCATAGGCTGCACCTCGGCCATGGCCTACATGCAGCGGACCTGTTGGATTAGCTGAAACAAACTCAAGCAATACTCGTTGATCTTGTCCAATATTAGATAAACCGAAAGTATCACCTTTGGCAAGGATATCTTCAAGCACTTGATTGTTTGATCCTTGAGACATAAAAAAGTTAATAAAGCCGGGCCCAGCAATTTCAATTTTGTTAATTTCACTGGCATTGGCTAGCTTATCGACAATTTTTTCAGCCAATACCTTGGGTGCACATTTAGCTTGTTTAGACAACACCATAGCAATATTAGAAGCAAAATCTCCTTGAGCTTTGTCTTTAGAATGATCCAATCGAATCTCGCTTGGCACACTCTGTAAAACACCCTCATCGATCAATGCTTGTAATGCTTGGGTTAATAGCTGTTGTAGTTGTTGCTTCATATTAAACCTATTTATTTGTCTTTTTTCATTAGTGTGCTTCTTGCCAAGAGTTGCCAACGCCCACATCGACTTTCAAAGGAATATCGAGCAGATAAGCGTTCTCCATTAAGTCTTGTATTTTATGAGAAAACTCTTCAGCCTTATCAGCCTTCACTTCAAACACCAGCTCATCATGCACTTGCATGATCATTTTGATATCCGTATTATCTTGGCCAATCCAGTCATGCACATCAAGCATGGCTTTTTTAATAATATCGGCACTTGAGCCTTGCATAGGTGCGTTAATAGCAGTTCTTAGTGCATGTTGTTGTAGCATTTTATTCTTGGCATTAATTTGCGGCAAGTACAATCTTCTACCCATAACTGTCTCCACATAGCCTTGAATTTTGGCAGATTCTCTGGTGTCTTCCATGTATTGAGCTACGCTTGGATAGTTCTCAAAATAGGTATCAATATATTCTTTGGCTTCAGTGCGTGAAACATTAATTTGCTTGGCTAATCCGAAAGCGCTCATGCCATAAATTAGGCCAAAGTTAATTGCCTTCGCTCGACGACGCTGCTCCTTAGTTACCTCATCAATAGCAACTTTAAACATGGTGGAAGCTGTCGCACTATGGACATCTTGATCATGATTAAAAGCGTCTAATAAATTAGAATCTTGTGAGATATGCGCCATAATCCTAAGCTCAATTTGGGAATAATCTGCTGCAATTATTACACAACCTTCACTGGCAACAAAAGCACCACGAATACGTGCACCAAGCTCAGATCTAATAGGAATATTCTGCAGGTTTGGATTGCTTGATGACAAACGACCTGTCGCTGTCACTGCTTGATGATAAGAGGTGTGCAATCGCTTAGTATTTAGGTCTATCTGTTTTGGTAGTGCCTCTAAATAAGTTGAATTAAGCTTGGTCAAAGTTCGATAGCTTAAGATTAAATCAACCAAAGGATGGTCTAATAACTTGAGTGCTTCTTCATTAGTTGATGGTGCGCCTTTTGGGGTTTTCTTCTTCGGCTCAAGACCCAGACCATCCTCAGAAAATAGGATTTGTTGAATTTGCTTAGGCGACTCCAGATTAAAAACCTCACCGGCTAATTCATAAGTCTGCGCTTGAATACTTTCCATCTGCGTTTTAACATCGAGCTGCTGAAGGCTCAATGAATTAACATCGAGCTTGACGCCGTTACGCTCAATTTTTAGCAGCACTTTAATCATCGGCAATTCAATACGCTGATACAGTTTAACCAACTTGGGATACTGAGCAAGATGCTCATCTAATACTTGATTTAATAAATCTGTCACAATGACATCTTCACAAGCATAAGGACTAGCAACCTCTAGAGAAACTTGGTTAAAGGTGATTTGCTTTTTGCCTTTGCCTGCTACTTCAGAAAATGAAATAGTTTGGTGGTTAAGATAGTGCTCAGATAAGTCATCCATATTGTGTCGGGTTGCCACTGAATTTAACACATAGGATTTCACCATAGTGTCATCTGAAATACCATTTAGCTCAATTTGGTAATTGGCTAAAACATGTGCATCATATTTAAGATTTTGGCCCACCTTGCCAATACTTGCATCTTCCAAAATAGGTTTTAGAGTATCCATGACTTGTGAAAAATTAAGCTGCTTAGGCGCATCTAAATAATCATGCGTGACTGGAATGTAGAAACTGTCATGGTCAATTAAAAATACCCAGCCCACAATTTTTGCATTCATGTAGTCAAGTGAATCGGTTTCCAAATCAACCACGAAACTTTCGCATTGCTTTAAGCGCTCAACCATACTGATAAAAATTGATTCATCCAGAATGGTAGTTTGTGAGTAGCCTTCCAGAAGATTTTGTGCAGGCTTGGAGACTTCATGCAGCTGTTCAGCGACATTATTTGAAGAGGATGCACCCACATCTCCTAATTGCTTAAGCCACATAGAAAATCCATACTGCTGATATAAATCAGCCAATTTGGCACTATCCTCACCAGGCTCGCTCTCTAAAATATTACACGGTAAATCTACATCAAATTTCAAACTCACCAATCGATGTGACAAGTCTAATAAATCGAAATTATCTCGTAACTTTTCACCTACTTTGCCTTTGATTTCACCAGCATAGTTTTTAATACCATCAATATCCTGGTAAGACTCAAGCCACTTGATGGCGGTCTTTGGGCCAACGCTTGGCACGCCTGGGATGTTATCTGCACTGTCGCCGGTGAGCGCTAATAAATCAAGAATTTTTTCAGGTGCAACGCCCATTTTTTCAATCACACCTTCGCGATTATAAGTAGTCCCCGTCATATCTAGTTGGGAAATATTATCACTCACAAGCTGCATTAAGTCCTTATCACCACTGGCAATAATGGTTTTTATATTATTTTGATCAGCACAACGACTCAAGGTTGCAATCACATCATCGGCTTCTACATCAGGCACACACATAAAGTGAAATCCCATGGCGCGAATGATTTCATACAAAGGCTCAATTTGGATAATTAGCTCTTTATCTGCAGGTTTTCTATGTGCTTTATACTCAGGGTAGATGTCATGACGGAAGTTTTTACCTTTGGCGTCAAAAATAGCGATTAGTTTTGCTTCAGGGAATTGCCTTTGCAAACGCTTAACGGCATTCACTACTCCAAACATAGCGCCTGTTGGGAAGCCCTCTTGGTTGCTTAGGTTTTGTTTTAGTGTAGAGAAGTATGCTCGGAATAAAAACGCCGAGCCATCTAGTAATATTAGCTTGTGTGACATACATCTAATTTTACCAATTTTTAGTCACTGCTTAAGTTGTAAAATAACATTACTTTAGTAATTCTTAGCCTTATGTCAGAAGTTCTCATTCATGTAGATCAAGTTAGTCTGAGCCATCATGGAAAACCGGTTCTTGATAAGGTTAGCTTTGATCTTAAAGCAGGTGAATTTATCACCCTGATTGGCCCAAATGGCGCTGGTAAAAGCTCTTTGATTAAAATTCTATTAGGTCTAATCAAGCCAGATACAGGCAAGGTTAAAAAATCAAGCAAAATTCGCCTAGGCTACACACCACAAAAATTCATTCCTAACGAATTTATCCCTATTACAGTTAGTGGGTTTTTACAGCTTAATCAAAAAACTGAAGTAGCATTTCTAGAGGACACTGCAAAATTAACGGGTATTGAGTCGATTCTCAAGAATGAATTAAAAAGTTTATCGGGTGGTGAAATACAGCGTGTTTTGCTCGCAAGAGCTTTGTTGGCAAAGCCTAATGTGCTTATTTTGGATGAGCCTGCTCAAAATTTAGATGTCAATGGCCAAATGCATCTATACAAACTTATTCAAGATATTCATCAGCAACAGGGCTGCGCGGTATTGATGGTTTCACATGACTTACATCGGGTGATGAAAGAGTCTACTCAGGTGCTTTGCCTATATCACCATATTTGTTGTATGGGGCAGCCGGAATCTATTTTGAAAGATTCTCAGTTTAATGATTTATTTGCCGACCAAATGGATGAACTCATGGCAACTTATGAACATCATCACAATCATTGCCACGAAGATTAGAACGCTTTATTGGGCAAACATCCGTGCAGAATTTTGCTGCAAAAAGCTACCTTTAGATATTTCAACCAATAAATCCCAGCGCCCTTTAAGGGGTAGTATCGTCTCTACTTGGTAAGCACCATCATTGGTTTTTATCATTGGCACTGAATAGTCATACTTCATTTCCAACGGCCTGTAAAAATAAGCAACGGCATCGGCCTTATTAAGGCTCACGTCTTGTTTGGTGCTAACAGCACGATAGGTTTGCTTAACGCCATGAGTAACAACCTTGGGCAGTACCAATTCTAATTTCCAGCCTTGCTGAATTAACTCATCACGCTTCTTTAAGGTACTTCCATAACGCTCGCCCGTTTCGTAGGCATCAGCTACCACTAAGCCTGGATGAGTTTCTAGCGCCGTTATAATACGCCAAACTGTCGCACCAACTAATGCAACAAACAAAACTAGCATTAGCATCATAACTGGGGATTTTTGAACGGTCATCGCATGCTTCTCGGAGTGAAAAATGAAGTCTCGTATTCTAATGTAGATTTCTCACCTTTAACCACAAAAGTTACCTCGTAATCATCTCCGACATTATTTTCATAAGCAGATAGATAGACATAAATAGATTTAACATTACCCGTTGGAATCATGACTGAATCTAGGTTCTCTTTTGACTTAAGGTCCTTAATTGAGCTCTTAAAACTGATAGCAACCTGCATGTCTTTATCAGTTTTGTTCATCACTTTAAGTTCATATTTATTACGAATAGAGCCATCTGATAACTGTACAAATAATGGCTGCCTATCGTGTAAAACTTTTAAGTCCATCGAGGCCAATGTACTCACGGCATAAGTTAGAATGGATAAAGCAGAAACTAAAATTAAGCCATAGATAATCACTCTTGGTCTTTTGTATAAAGGCTTTGGCTCTTGATTAAATTTCATTTCAGCTAAAGAGGTGTAGCGAATCAAGCCTTTTGGTTTTCCTACTTTTTCCATCACCGCATCACAGGCATCAATACACAAGCCACATGTGATACACCCATATTCCTGGCCTTGACGAATATCAACGCCCGTTGGGCAAACAGCGACACACTGATGACAGTCAATACAATCGCCATTATCATCAACAAAATTTCCTTTATTAAGCTTGCCACGACGCTCACCACGATAGTGATCATAAGTTGGCATAATACTTTGGTTGTCTACCATAGCGCCCTGGATTCGAGCATATGGACAAACCCACAAACATGTTTGCTCGCGCATAAAGCCTGCAAAAATATAAGCACCTAAAGCAATAGCCACCGTAATAGTAAAAGTAGTTGTACTGAGGTTTGCATTGAAATAATCTGCCCAACTAACGCCAAAATATAACATCCAAGTCACGCCTGAAAATAGAGCGATCGATATCCAGATTGTGTGTTTAATTAGTTTAACCTTAAGCTTGAAAAAACTCATTGGCGCTTTATCTAGTTTACGTCGCTTAAGTGGCATTCCTTCTACTTTAGTTTCTACCCAACTGAAAATATCGGTCCAAACTGTTTGAAAGCAGAAATAGCCGCAAAAAACGCGACCTAATACAGTGGTCATGGCGGCCAGTAAAATAGCTAAAAATAGCAGCACCATAGTGAGCATCCAAATATCTTGTGGAAAGATAGTAATATCAAAAAGATGATATTGCCTATGTTCCGTGTCAAACAAGATAGCTTGCTTATCATTCCAAGTTATATACGGACCTATAAAGAAAGGCGCCCAAACTATCATAGCTAGCCACTTAAGGTTGCGAAATTTTCCACCCATTCGTTTTGCGTGAATCGTCTCATCACCTAGGTTCTGAACCCAGTGCTCACCTTCCTCATACAAATTTTCAAGCTGAATCTTATTATCACTCATGACTATTTTATTGATGTTTAAAAAGAACTGCAATATAATAACATTATTCAGTTTTATTTTCTTGATTTCAATCAATTAAAACTCATAAAAATGCCAGTAACTATTAAAATAACGCATCTGATATAATGTTCAATTTTTACGACTGAACATACTATGAAAGAGATTATTGAAGCTGCTTTTGAAGATAGAGCAAACATTAACCCACAAAATGTCACACCAGAAGTAAAACAAGCTATCAATGAAGCGATTCGCATGCTTGATTCAGGTGAAGCGCGTGTTGCGCAGCAACAAGGCGTGGGTGACTGGATCGTCAATGAATGGCTTAAAAAAGCGGTCTTACTTTCTTTCAGAATTGAAGACAATACCCCTATGCAAGGTGGCTTTACCCAATACTACGACAAGGTTCCTTCTAAATTTGCCAACTTAACGGCGCAGGAATTTAAGGCAACAGGCGTTCGCGTAGTTCCGCCTGCAAGTGCACGTCGTGGCTCATATATTGCGAAAGATACGGTTCTTATGCCTTCATACGTTAATATTGGTGCATACGTCGACTCTGGCACAATGGTTGACACCTGGGCAACTGTAGGCTCATGTGCACAAATTGGTAAAAATGTTCACTTATCTGGTGGTGTTGGTATTGGTGGTGTATTAGAGCCATTACAAGCTAGCCCAACCATTATTGAAGATAATTGTTTTATCGGTGCTCGATCAGAAGTTGTTGAAGGTGTTATTGTTGAAGAAGGTGCGGTTATCTCAATGGGCGTTTACATTGGACAATCAACTAAGATTTTCAATCGTGAAACAGGTGAAATTACTTATGGTCGAATTCCTGCAGGTTCGGTTGTTGTTTCTGGAAACTTACCCTCTAAAGATGGTAGCTACTCTCTTTACTGCGCGGTAATCGTTAAACAAGTTGATGCCAAAACTCGCTCTAAAACTAGTATTAACGAACTTTTAAGAGGGATTTAATCTTTAACAAAGGTCTTGTCATAAAATGGACATTCTATTCTTTGCAAAGAAGATGATCACTTTTTTTATTGAGCCTTTGGGTCTTATTCTTACATTGAGTCTGGTTGGCTTATATTTTCTAAATAAATCTAATGATAAAAAGGCCAAGTTTTTCTTAGGCTCTAGTGTCTTTTTATTATTATTTTTAAGTTATCCGCCAATTGGCAACGGTCTTATTCAACAACTAGAAAATCAATATCCAAAATACAGCGATAACCGTGCCGTTAAATACATTCATATTCTTGGTGGTGGGCATCATGATAATGACGATTGGCCACTATCTGCTCAAATTGGTAATGCCAGCTTAAAAAGAACGATAGAAGGTGTTTCAATTTATAAAAAACTCAGTAATCCTGATATTAAGTTAATTTTTACAGGTTATGCGGGGTCAAATAACAACACCTCGAATTCCGAAATAAATGCCGCCATTGCTAGACTTTCTGGCATTGAAAATAGAAGCATGGTGGTTAATAGCAAGCCAAAAGATACTGCCGATGAAGCAATTTTTGCACAATCTATTATAGGCAATAATGCTTTTATACTGGTTACCTCAGCATCACACATGCCTAGGGCTGTTAAGTTATTTAAAAAACTCGACATGAATCCAATCCCAGCGCCAACCGACTTTCACAGTAAAAATAAACCATTACTGTCGGCACCAACCATTGACTCGCTACAAAAATCAAGAATTGCCATTCATGAATTCTTAGGCATTGCCTGGTCTTACCTTGCCACTTAAACTAAAAAACCCGCCTCACGGCGGGTTTTTTGGTACTTTTATGTGTTACTAGTTACTTTGTAAATAATGCGTAGATAACAGCAACTGCTGCTAGACCCACTAAACCATGAGAACCAAGGCTAGCAACAATACCAGTAATCGTGCCGATAACATCGCCACCGATAAATGGTACGCCTGCAGCGCCAGTTCCAAAAATTACTTGAACCACAACAGCTAGAGCAATCAAAGCTATACCAGCTTCAGTTAATTTTTTAATTGTACTTATAATAGTATCAAACATATTTTCCCCTCTTTAGTTTTTTTAGTAACTCAACTTCGTTATCGAGTTGTAAGCAATTTAGAGTGTTTTTTGATTAATGTCAAGTTTTATTGATGAAAAAATGCAAAAAAGTAGTATTTAAATGACTACATTTTGAAAAAATGAGATATTTTTAGCTCTATGGTGCTTACTGAGTAACAGATAGTACTATTCCAATAAAAATCACCATACCAATATAGTTATTATGCAAAAAAGCTTGAATACAGGCTGATTTTTCTCGATTTTTGATCAAAATTTGATGATAAATCATTAATAATGCACTCAAAAATACAGAAATATCATAATAAACACCTATTTCGAAAATTTTTGAAATTTTTAATAGGACGATAATCAACCCAATTTGAAGTCCAGCAAGAATTATTCGATCATACTGTGCAAATAAAATTGCAGTGGATTTAACCCCGATTTTTAAATCCTCATCTCGGTCTGACATGGCGTACATCGTGTCATAAATAACCGTCCAAATAAGTGTCGCAGCAAAAATCCACCAAGCACTAACAGGCACCTCACCATTGGTTGCTGAAAAAGCCATAGGCACACTCATGGCAAAACTAGCACCTAAAACAAACTGAGGTAGGTGGGTCCAACGCTTAGTAAATGGATACAAAGCAGCTAAAAAAGCAGCGATAAAAGCCAGTTTAATAGTCAATGGATTGGTCAATAAAACCAGCCCAAAAGCGATCATGATTAAACCCGAAAATAACAGCAATGCTTTTGGTGCTAAGATTTCACCAGAAGTGATGGGTCTATGTTTAGTACGTTGGACCAAATGATCAATCTTGCGATCTGCATAATCATTAATCACACAACCTGCTGAACGCATCAATACAACGCCTGCAACAAAAATACTAATCAACTCAATCGATGGCCAGCCACCTGCTGCTAAAAATAATGCCCACAATGTTGGCCATAAAAGCAGATAAATACCCACTGGCTTATTCAAACGCATTAGGCGAAAGTAAGGGTTCATAGTTTAGCTAGAAACTCTTCTAACTCTTTTGATAAAGGCGCTTGAACTTTTTGAATA
>FLOH01001627.1_pt1 | contig 10375 bp, 9 predicted proteins | sample 756751 | NCBI WGS metagenome assembly FLOH01 (sample SAMEA4026879, study PRJEB14308) | marine metagenome | biome: coastal water; material: water | depth 74 m
CCCCCTTGAGGGGTATTCGATTGAGCATGCTCAATCGTTAGCAACACAATGGATGTAGGTATATAATAACGAACGACCTCATAGTTCGATTGGTGGGATTCCACCAAGAAAGCTACTTGAGGCTATTTAAACAACGGAGATTCTATTTTTAGCAAGCGTTAGAAATGGGAGGATTACATTCTATGTATATCGAGTTGAATTTAAACTAAAAAAACTGATATGTTATTTTTTAAAAAAAACTGTTAAAGTGAATATTGATATAGATATTAATAAGGTTGTTGACCTTCATACGTACGCATTATCAAGTCGAGGAGTTCTAAGAAAATATTTACTATTTGCGCATTCACTATTTTTACTTTTATTCAAGAAGTATGATTTGACTATAACCTCTCCTATCAATAACGATGGATTTGAGTATATTTTTTACAAATCTATGCATAGATTTGATTATGATGAATTGTTTGATTCTATAGTAAACGAGTGCACCTTAGATAAAAAAATTATTGAAAGTAAAGTTGTATATGGCTTCGACTTACACTTTCTTGACAATTTTATCAAATATAGATGTTTATTTAGTGAGCTTAATACACAAAAGCTAATTGAGAAACTATATTTGTTTTCTAGTTTTTTATTTTACACAAAAATTCTTCATCATTTAAAGGTGGGTAAATGTAAAAAAATAGTTGTATTTGCAGATATGCAGCCTGTAGACAATCTTATTGTGCAGTATTGTAGAATGCTTAATAAAGAGACAGTAACATTGCAGCATGGACTTTTTGTTGATTATGCAGGGACTTATAATATTAGTTCTGTTTCATACAAAAATGTTGTTAGTGATTATTTTTTAACATGGGGAAATAACAATAAGGCGTTAATCGAGAGGTATAATCCAGATTGCAGTGTCATAGTTTGTGGTAATCCAGCTATAAAACCATATAAACCTTCTCGTAAAGGTGATAAGTTTTTTACAGTTTTTTTTGATTGGGATGTATTTAATGGAGAAAATAAAGAGTTATTAGATATTGCTTATAAAATCTCTGATCAGTTAAATATTAAATTCAACTTAAGGTTCCACCCATCAAACAATATTTCTAATTATGATATAAATGATAAATATATTTTAAATAACATTGATTATAGAGAATCTTTTTTTATGCTTGGTCATACTAGCTCAATGATTCACGTTTGTCAGCGACTTGGATTGTTGGTATTTAAATATGATAGCGATATTCCAACTAACCCAGTTGATAAAAAATACTGTTTTAAAAGCGCTGATGATGTTTTAATAAAATTAAAAAGTTTAGATAAATATGTTAGTAAATATAAACAAAATATTGGACCTATTGGATATAAGTCATTGAAAAAATACAATAAGATTTTTAATGACTTATGAAAAAAGATAAATTAAAAATTTCTATTATAACAATTGTTCTAGATGCTGAAAAGACAATAGAAAGAACAATTAAATCTGTTATTAGTCAGCCTTATAGTCAATTTCAATATATTATTATAGATGGTGGATCTACAGATGGAACGTTAGAAATAATTAGCAAATACAAAGGTAAGATTGATATTGTTGTAAGTGAAAGTGACTACGGACTTTATCACGCAATGAATAAAGGTATAGAATTAGCTACCGGTGACATTATTGGTATGATTAATGCAGATGATTATTATTATCCGGATATTTTTAAAGATGTAATTGAATCGTTTAAAGATGTAAATTTAGAATCTAATATTTTTTTTGGAGATATGTTTCACAATGGAAAAACTATTGCTGGATGGAGACCCAAGTCTTTAAAAATTGGCGCTTTTGGCGCACATCCATCAATGTTTGTCCCTAAGTCTGTTTATCAAAAGATAGGGGTATATAAACTACATTATAAAGTATTGAGTGATTATGACTTTATGTATAGAGCGTTTAATGTTTACAATATTAAACCAATCTACTCGCCTAAATTAACCGCGTTTTTTAACACTGGTGGATTGGCCTCCATGAATATATTCAGGTCTTATACTGAAGAGATGTTGATTAAAGTTGACAATGGGGAGTTAATGTATAAAGCCTTTGGAATATATCTAATGAAGTTATGTAAATATTTATTAATTATGCGTTGGAGGTAGTTTGGCAGTAATTTTCAAAGCAAATGTCGAGGAAAAAATTAGCAACTCTAAGAAGTTAGTTATTGAGATTGGTTGTGGATCCACGCCAAAAATAAAGGATGCAATTACCGTTGATATTGTAGATTTAGATGGTATTGATGTCGTTGCTGATGTGAGTAAGGGGCTACCGTTTAATGACAACTCTATAGATGAGATACACTCATATCATTTTCTTGAGCATGTCGAGGATCTGCACTTTCTGTTTCAAGAGATGCACAGAGTATTAAAAGAGGGCGGGCTTATTATTGGCACTGTGCCACATTTTTCTAACCCTTATTATTATTCAGATCCAACTCATAAAACATTTTTTGGGCTTTACACTTTTAGTTACTTTGATAAAGAGCAACAACTTTTTAAAATGAAAGTGCCAACATTTTATTCCAAAGATTTGTTTGATATAAAAGAGATAAAGTTGGGCTTTACATCTCCTTTTCCTGGAAGATATATTTTTAAAAAAATAATTGGTTTTATTGCAAATATATCACGCTATACTAAGGAGTTTTTTGAAGAAAATTTGGTTTATATCGTTCCTGTATATGAGATTTACTTTGAATTATGTAAAGCTAAAAAATGAATATCACATTTTTAACAAAATACACTTCAAAAGGGGCCTCTAGTAGATATAGATATTTTTTATACTTGAATCGCTTCATGCAAAGAGATGTCAATTTAGAGATAGATAGTTTTTTCAGTACCCATTATATTGATTCTTTATATCAAGGTAAACGTAGTATTTATCGGGTATTTATATCATATATTAAACGTTTTTTTGTTTTGCTAAATAGCGCTAGATTTCTTGTTATAGAGTATGAGGTATTTCCATATATACCCTATTTTATAGAATCATTTCTACTTAGGAAGAGGCAGTATGTCTTAAATATCGATGACAATGTTTGGGATAATTATAAAAATACTACTTTATTAAAGAATAAATTTGATCAACTAGTGACCAATGCTGATGGTGTGATTGTAGCTAATGATTTTCTATTTAATAAGGTTAGTAAATTAAACACTAACATTGTTAAAATTCCTACTGCTTTAGATACTTCATTATATAGTGGTAGTAATCAATATAAAAAATTTGAAAAGTTTAGTTTAGTTTGGATAGGGACGAAAATTACTTATAAATACATTCAGTCGCATGCCGCTCTTTTTAAAAAATTGGCCACTCTATTGGATTATCAGTTGGTAATTGTAGCCTCTAAGGGCTTAAAAAAATATTCTATTGATGGTGTTAACATGGTATTTTATGATTGGTCAAGTAAAATAGAGCCAGAGATATTGACCAAGTCACATATTGGAATTATGCCTCTAGATAATGATGATTTTTCAAAAGGTAAATCATCATTCAAGATAATTCAATATATGTCTGCTGGATTGCCAGTAATTGCGAGTAGTATTGGTGAAAACAATGTTGTTATTCAAGATGGTGTAAACGGATTTCTTGTTGATGATGAAACTAGCTGGATAGCATCAATTAGAAATTTATATAACAACGATGATCTATATAGAAATTTTTCAAACATGTCATTAGCATTATCAGACAAATACTCTATTGATCAGCATGCTGATCAGTATTATGATTTCTTAAAAAGTAGCTTTATGATTAATGAACACAAGTAGGTCTCTAATACTTAGTTCACTGTTTCTGATCAGTCTGGCAGGGATTTTTCTTAGATTTTATAATATTGAAGAAGTTTATACAGAGTATGACGATGTCGGTGTAGTGGCATTACACCATTCTCTATTTAGTGATGATAGGCAGGTCGTTAAATATGATGATGGCATTTTAAAGGCAAATATTAAAGTAAGCTCCCAAGGGTTAAAAGAAGGGCTGCTTGATAGTTTTTGGTATCCAGTATACCTAGGTCATACATGGACCTACCCAATTGGTCAGTATTTATTTTATCCAGTAGTTATTAATGAAGATGATAGTTACTCAGAAAAAGTACGAAAATCTAGATATTTTTCTGCTTTTTTCTCAAGTCTTAGTTTGCCACTATTGCTCTATTTATTGTTCATTGTTAATGGCAGAGTTTTTTCAGTACAAATGTTATTTCCTATAGCAATTTTAGCGTTCTCATATAATTCTGTATTGTATGCACATCATGCTAGCCCATATTCAGTAACGGTTACAACTTTCATTTTGTCTCTCATATGGTTTGTACACCATCTGAGAGGGCGAATAAATCCTACAAATTTTTATTTGTTACACGGAGTGTTGTTTTTATTTAATTATCTAATATTATTATCTTTACCATTGTATTTTGCTGTGTATTTGATTAAAAACAAACTGCACAGCATAGCTAATATTATTCAGCTTTTCTATAAGGGTTTTACTTTATTTTTAGTGATAGCAATTCCAATTTCAGTTGTCTTTTTTAAGCCTTTAAATGGATTGAGGGGCATTAATCCTCCAGATGATTTTAGCTTGCAAAGTTTGATGTATTTTCCAGAGCAATTTGTTACTTCAGTGGCCTCGTCTATCGTAGGTTTAGTTACAGATATTAATTTTACGATTTTATTTGTTGGAATAATTTTTATTGTTTCTATTATTTTATTCTTTTATAAAAAAGATCAAAAGACAGAGTTTTATTTGATACTATTTATATTTCTTTTGATATTTGAATGGATGTTTCTCCACTCTTTGGAAAAGATTGTAATGGATCAAACTCGACATATGTTGATGTGGACGCCTATTGTTGCACTATTATTGTTTTTCATATTAAAGCCAATTAAGTTAGCAAAGAATTTAATTGTAGTAGTTGTTATGGTTATATCAGGATTATCAGTACAAAGTAATATATCCTTAATTCAAAGCAAATCTAGTAATTTTGATTTTGAATTGATTAAAAGTTATGATGTTAAAAATATCTTCACATATGGCTTTACATTGTCGCCATTAATCTCCTTTCCTGATAAAAATGTTTACAATATTGATGTTAATTCATTTAATAGAGATGTATTTTCCGATGTTCTTCCTAACAAAGGTTTACTAGTATCTCAGTGGAGGGATATTAATACGTATTTATCGGGAGAGGTGACTGTCTTTACTAAGGAATTTTTGGATAATTATGATATAGTTTCTGTAGTGGAAAATCACACTAACATCTATTTTCCTTATAATAATTACCCAATATCCTCAGGTGAGAATGGATTTTATCTGTACCAAATGACATTAAAACCAGGATTATTGGTCGAGACGATGGATTGAGTCATCAACTTGTTTTATGTGAGTCTCAATGTTATTTGAATTGATTAATTCTCCAAATTTTTTATCCGTATTCGGCATGTTAAGGGCATCGATTAATAAGTACGATATTTTTTTGTTAGGGTGACTAACACTATCAATAAAATTCATGTAATCTAAGTTTACTTTGTTTATTTGCATAAAGTCATGGAATGGGTGTGCTTGCACTATTAGTCGTTTCAAATTTGAAAAATCAGCATCTATATTGCTATGCATCATCGTAAAATGCTTGTAATACATAGGAGTAAATAAGAGTTTTAGATTAATATTATTCTTTTTGCACAAATCTATTATTTGATATAGGTATCTTATTTTTTCTGTATCGAGCGAGAAATTTTTAGAAGAAGCATCAAAGAAATGAGGAGATTCCCCTACTTTCATTTTTGTCCATTCTTTAATATTAGATTTTTCTATTTTATAATATTGTGCCCGATCAACAATTTTCCACCCACTTGAATTATATATTTGTGGATAGTTATTGATATTTTTGTAGAGTGTTTTAAGTGAGTCTATCAACATAGTGTGAGAAATATAGTATTTAATATTGAACTTCTCTCCTAAAATATTACTAGGCTTATCTTGCCTATAATTAATACCATCCTTGTTAAATTTTAGTAGGTGCACACCAAAAACTACTTGCTTGACTTTATTATTTTTAAGTATGTATTCTAAATATTTATAAGATTCATATATTTCTTGCTCATTAAACGCAAAATTAAAGTATTTGATTCCTGTTATTTTCTGCATATAGTCGGTATTTCCTAAAAATGTCATCTCTGAACTACCAAGAAATATGCCTTCAATTTTTCTATCTTCAATAAGCCCGAGCTTGAATTTTCTACTTTGTGAGTCTGTTTGTGTTTTATTTGCATTGATATGATGAATGCGAAATTTATTGTTAAATCCATATGGGTCAACTACATAATTGAATCCAATTACCAAGATTAAGAGTGATAGTGAAATTATGGGGAATAGCACAACCCATGTTTTTGTTTTCATTTTATTAAAATTGGAAGTAAATAAATTCAGTAGGTTGTGACAAAAGTATGATACTTAGGAAAAATATTATTATAGAAAATAATAATGATATTCGAGATGTTTTAATGTTATCGTTTAAATAACTGCTTGTATTTTTTAGTAAAGTAGTTATTAATAAACTTGCAGTTATCAGTGCAAATGCAGCTAAATTTACAGATCCAATGTTAGTAAAATTTATCAGTGCAAAGATAATGGAAAAGGCATCTTCAAGAGTGTTGGATCTAAATATAATAAATGCAATATTTATAAACATAAAGAATAGTAGCCATGCAACATATTTGTTGAGTTGTATTTTGGTTTTTCTCCAGTAATGATTGACAATCAATGCTACACCATGCAATGCACCATATGTAACAAACGTCCATCCAGCACCATGCCAAACTCCAGCTATAAAAATAGATGCAAAGGTTGCAAGCATTGCTTTATGAAAACTAAACGAACTAAAAGACCGAACAATAGGGGTATATATATAACTGGTAATAAATTTTGTTAGTGTGATATGCCATTTACTCCAGAAATCAATAATATTGGTTGATTGAAAGGGAGAGTTAAAATTAATTGGAAGTTTAATATTGAATAGTAATGCTACTCCTATTGCCATATCTGCATACCCAGAAAAGTCGAAATACAATTGAAATGAATAGCTTAAACTTGTTTGCCATGCAGAGAATAATGTAAGTGCATCTGGAGATGTGAATCCTGGATTGGCATAGATTGCAAGGTTGTCAGCTAAAATCACTTTTTTGAACAAACCAATTGAAAAGATGAATAGACCTAATTTAATGTTTTCATAATGAATAAATTTGTTTCTTATTTTTTGAAACTGAGGAATCATTTCCTTATGGTGGACGATAGGACCGGCAATCAGCTGTGGAAAAAATACTACAAAGAGTGTGTAATCTATGAATTTTCTCTCATTTGTTAATCCTTCGTAACTATCAATTAAAAATGCAACTTGTTGAAGGGTGAAAAAACTAATGGCAAGTGGTAAGGCAATCTGTAACAAGTGTATATTTGCATCTGTTATGAAGTTGATATTAGTAATAAAAAAATCCATGTATTTATAAAAACACAGTAGCAATATATTCAATACAATGCCAGATATCAGCCATATTTTTCTATGTTTAACTGATTTTTCTTGATTAGAAACTAAACGTGATACAAAAAAGTTAATTGTAATCGACCCTAAGATGAGTGGTAAATATTCTAAAGTCCAATACGCATAAAAAAATAATGAACTGGCAATTAACCATAATTTTGATCCTGTTAATAGTTTTAACTTATTTAGGTAGAAATATCCTGCAAATACAATAGGAACAAATGCAAAGATAAAGATGTATGAATTAAATAACATTTAAGAATATTTTTTATATATGGTAATTTGTTAAAAGTGTGAGCAATCGTTTATTATAATGTTTTTAATAAAGTTGATAATGCAAGTGTGTAATCCTCCCAAAAATTAACACACAGTAAAAGTAGAATTTTCTTATAATAAAAATATAAGGAGATTCAAATGAAGACAACACGTAAATCAGATTCACAAATCATGCAAACACCTGAGCCAAGCAGGCTCAGGTGTTCCAGTATCCGAGCTGTGTAGAGAGTGCGGTATGAGCAGTGCCACTTTTTATAAGTGGCGTGCTAAATACGGTGGTATGGATACCTCAATGATCACCAGACTCAAAGAGTTAGAGGCGGAGAATTCTCGCCTCAAGAAGATGTATGCAGATGAGCGTTTAAAGGCTATGATCGTACAAGAGGCTTTAACAAAAAAGTTCTAAGGCCATCTCTACGCAAGGAGATGGCCAGACGGGCTATCAATGACCATCAGGTAACGGTAAGACTAGCCTGTCAGGCATTTAAAATCAGTGAGACATGTCATCGATACGATCCAAAGCTATCATTCGAGAATGAGTTAATTGCTGACTGGTTGTTGCGATTAACCACAACACACAAGCAATGGGGCTTTGGATTGTGCTTTATGTATCTGCGTAACACCAAAGGCTTTAAGTGGAATCATAAGCGCGTATATCGTATTTACAAGCAACTAGAGCTTAATCTTAGGATTAAGCCCAGAAGAAGAATCAAACGCGACAAGCCAGAGGCTTTGAGCGTACCACTGTCTATTAATCAAACTTGGTCTATTGACTTTATGTCAGACTCATTAAATACAGGTAGGAAAATTAGGACATTCAATGTGATTGACGATTACAACAGAGAGTGCCTAGGTATTGAAGTAGATCACTCTTTGCCAGCGCAGAGAGTGATTAAATCATTAGAACAGCTGATTGAATGGCGTGGTAAGCCTAAAGCTATTAGATGTGATAACGGGCCAGAATACATCTCTCATGCACTCAGAGAATGGGCGCAAGCAATGGATATTGAGTTAATGTACATACAATAGCGCCCCAACAATTTAAGACAACAAATTAAAATTTCTTATTTCGAACGAGTTAAACTTAACCCAGCAATTCGGAGTAAAAAACGTACAACCTACAGCTCAGCATTCAAGATTAAACTTGTTCTTGAGCTACTGCAAAATGCAGACACCCTGGCAGAGATTGCCAGCAAACATAATATTCTTCCACAGAATCTAGTGAACTGGAAGAAGACCTTTCTTGCCAACGCAGAGATTGCTATGGAGCCCTCTAAAGCGGTTAAAGAATACAAGGAAGAGCTTATTAAATCACAAGAGCAGAATGAGCGTTTGACGGCACTAGTTGGTAAAGTGACGGTAGAGAAGGAATGGCTTGCAAAAAAGCTAAAAAGCTTGGGCTCATCTAAACTAAAACAATTAGTTGATCTCAAGCCGTCACCAGCATCTATCTCTATTAATCATCAATGTCAGCTGCTTGGCATTAACAGAAGTGGCTTGTATTACAAGCCACGAGTTAACCACGCCAAACAAACAATTAAAAATCATATCACCAGGGTATTTGAACAGATACCAATCTATGGTGAGAAGAAGGTGCATCAGCAATTGCTTGAGGATGGTATCAAGGTAAGTTTAAACACGGTAGCTCGCTACCGTCAAGAGCTCGGCTTAAAAGCTGTTCTAGCGGTTAAGCAAGTTAATACTACCATACCAATCAAAGAGCATAAGAAATACACATACAAGCTTCGAGGGCTTAATATCAGCCATGCTAACCATGTTTGGAGTACTGACATCACCTACATCAAGATTGCCGGTGGCATGGTCTATATGGCAGCTATCATTGATTGGCACAGCAAAGCTGTATTGTCACACAGAATATCTAACACTATGGATGTTCAGTTAGTGATGAGCGTGCTTAATGATGCGCTAGCTAAGTATCCACATCCAGAGATATTTAACACTGATCAAGGGAGTCAATACACCAGTGAAGTGCATACCCAGAGACTTAAAAACCTAGGTATTACTATATCAATGGATGGCAAGGGACGAGCAACAGATAACATCTGCATTGAGCGCTTCTGGCGAAGCGCCAAAGTTGAGAGAATCTATTTAAATGCATACCAATCCATTGGCGAGTTAACTACCGATGTAGATGACTATATCGAATTTTACAACCATCGTAGATTCCATGAAACACTAGACTACAAAAAACCAATGGATGTGTATCAAGAGAGTATAAAATTGAACCAGAATAAGAAGAAGGCTTCTTAGGATGTTCTATATAAGAAATTTTAAAAAATTGTCAGAGGTTTTGGGGTGATAAATACAACCAGGCAAACCAACTCAAAATGCCTATATAGAAAGATTTAACAGGACAGCAAGAAACGAATGGCTGAACATGCATATCTTTGACTCTGTTCAGTACCCCCTTGAGGGGTATTCGATTGAGCATGCTCAATCGTTAGCAACACAATGGATGTAGGTATATAATAACGAACGACCTCATAGTTCGATTGGTGGGATTCCACCAAGAAAGCTACTTGAGGCTA
>FLOH01001628.1_pt1 | contig 10105 bp, 8 predicted proteins | sample 756751 | NCBI WGS metagenome assembly FLOH01 (sample SAMEA4026879, study PRJEB14308) | marine metagenome | biome: coastal water; material: water | depth 74 m
GAATATTTTATGTTTTACGCACAGGAACACCTTGGAGAGATTTACCTAACTGTTTTGGTAACTGGCACACTATTTATACTCGCTTTAAAAGATGGAGTGATAGTGGTTTATTGTGGAGTATAATAGTCCATCCTGAATAACCCAATTTCAAACTTACTCCTCTCAGAATTCCTTATGATCTTATCAAATCACAAATTTTTCTAAATCCTGACTGTCAGAATTGACGATCTCGCCCCAAATATTCGATAAAACATTATCATCTGCATTAAAAAAGCTCCAAAAAAAGACACAAAATAAGGATTTCTTAATAATTTTCTCAGATGCTTTAGGATCATTCTCAAATTATGTCCACAGGCAGCAAGAACAGCATTGATCTTATCGCCAATTACTCCTTTTAATCTGCAGAGGTCAAGCTTTCCATCATTTTTCATGTGACCAATGATTGGCTCAATAGCTTGCCTTCTTTTGAGCTGCTTTTTGATTGTTTTAGTGAGTTTTTGACCATTTCGTTTCTTTTGTCCAGATATGAAGACTTTTATTTCATTTTTATCATCTTGACCTTCATCTTGAACAATACCATGACCTTTATAGCCTTTGTCAACAAAGGCGGTATCAATCTTTGTTTTTGTTACTTCCTGAGCATTTGTTAGTGCCGCTTTTAGCGTATGCCCATCATAAGGATTATTATCAAGAGATTGAGAGGATGTTATTAGACTCTTCTTGTGAGTCATTACTAAGGAAACCTTGCTACCAAACTCATATCTGTTACGAGACTTGCCTTTGGAGATGCAAACAACCTTTGGTTCATGAAGGCTGTAGATCTTGTTCTTATCCTTGGTTTCTTGAGCTAATAACCTTGTTGCAAGATCTAGAGTTGGTTTGAATATCGCTTCCAGATCTTTGTTATTGTGAATTTTCCTTTCAGTATCTCGGATTACCCTGCCCAGAATAGTTTTTAAGGCTTTGATTTCTTTTTTTGCTCTTTTCATTTGCTTGGCATGAAGATAGCCACCTAATCTCCTGATAAGTTTTTTACAGACCTGATTATAGTTTTGTCTGAGAGGGATATTATGCTTCTGACATAATTTAACAATTCTAACTCGCGCTTTCTCACAGAGCTTACTATCGGTAGGATACTCAATGTTCTTTGGCATTACGGTTGTGTCTACTATGACCTTCTTTAGATCCTTCTTTTCTACAAACTTTGTTTGAACAGCAATATTGATAGTCAGAGAAAGTATTTTCTCCATTCTCTCATCCCCGATTCTATTGCGGAATCTGGTTAATGATGATGGATCTATTGGCATTCTCCATTGCAATAAATCATAACCACAGAAATATTGCCAATAGGGATTCTCTACCCATCTATCGACAACTAGCTCATCTGATAGGCTGTGCATATGTTGTAACAGCAATAATCCAATCATCAATCTAACTGGTTTTGGTGGACATCCACCCTTGCCATCATTAGGGCAATAACAGTCGACAAATTCTTTTGATAAATCGTCCCAAGGTACCATTTTTGCCAGAATCATCATCTCGTGCCTTGGGTTTAGCTGGTTGCTTAATCTTGACTGGAAGAGGTTATCTTGTGAATTATCAGTTTTTGAAGGCTTCATAAGAAATTAGTGCTTATCTGGTTAGAAAAAAAGATAAAATTTGCAAGGTTTTGCTGGTATTTGAGGTGGTTTCTGGTAAATTATTTTATATTAAAACTGGATTGAAGGCAAGTGTTTATTGGGGTTAGGAGGTTATTCAGGATGGACTATTGTAAGGCTGGGGTAAGAAGTCAGGGCGCTATTAGAACGCTTCTTGCACAAAATCCTAATTTAGATATTTATAATTTAGAAGGTGGCATTGAAAGCTGGAGAGCTTTTGGCGGTGATATCATTACAAATTCTTAGAAACTATTAAGATACTGATATTAATAGCACCTAAATACACTAATGAAACATTAACACAGGAACATTGGATTTATAGACAATAGATTTAGTAATGCTTCCTACAATAAAATTACGAATTCTAGAATGACCGTAAGACCCAATTATTAAAAGATCAATATTGTTTTCTTTAGTGTATTTAGAAATTATTTCTTCAACTGATTCCCCGCTTTTAATATAGGAATTGACGGTAAACCCAGAAATCTTTAATTTATTTTCTATTTGCTTTAAAGAATTTCTATTGGAAATATTATCTTGACTAACTTTTAACAAATGACACTCTAAATTTCTATTTAATAAATTACTATTAGTAATATAATTTATTGCTTTATTTGCACTTTGACTGCCGTCATAAGCAATTAAAAACTTTGTTATCGGTTGAAAATCTTTTTTAGCAACTAACAGTGGCTTAAGCGCAGCCCTAGCAATATTCTCTAAATTTGACCCCAGACAATCAGAGTAATTCTGGTGGTCCTCTCCACACCTTCCCACTACTACTAATTCAGTTTCTGTTTCCAGTTCAGAAATTGCCTCTGATAATGAACCCCTGCGATGAAAAATTTCTATTTTATCTATGCCTTGATCCGCAAGATGTTTTTTTGCATTTTTAAGAAAGACCTCACCTTTTCTTTGTTCTTTTTTACCATGCATTTCATCGGCCAATGCTAGTTTTTTTAATAAATCACTCTTAGCTCCAAAGCCAATTGATCCGCTTAAATCACTTTTTAGTTCTTTTATATCACAATTTGGCGCTACAACATGAAGCAGGGCAATATCACAGTTAACTGCTCTTGATGCCCAAGCACTTAGGTCACAAACACCATTGGTATATTCTGATCCATCAATACAAGCAATAATTCTATTCATTTTACACCCCTTATTAATCTTAAATTTAGTAAACAATTAATGATCCGATAATATGTCAGAAGATTCTGTTTTATCATGCACCCCCAGTTCCTCAACAATAGTAGAACTTGCCTCATTAAGACCAATCAATTTAACTTCAGCTCCCTCACGACGGAATTTTAATACCACCTTATCAAGAGCACCAACTGCAGATAAATCCCAAAAATGTGCATTAGTTAAATCGATAGTAACTTTAGTTACCACTTCTTTAAAATCAAAAGCTGCCACGAATCTATCAGCACAAGCAAAAAAAACCTGTCCACAAACATTATAGGTACGATGTTTTTTATCAATAGAAATATTAGAATTGACCGATAAAAACCTTGAAACTTTTTTAGCAAAAAATAAGGCGCTTAAAAGCACCCCAGCAAAGACCCCTTGGGCTAAATCATGGGTAATAATAACCACCGCCACGGTTACCATCATCACCAAACTTGAAGACTTAGGATATACACTAAGATTTCTAACGGAAGCCCAACTAAAAGTTCCAATTGATACCATAATCATAACCGCAACTAGTGCTGCCATTGGGATCTGACTAACCCAATTATTTAGAACCAGAATTAAAAATAATAAAAAAGCACCAGCAAAAAAAGTTGATAGCCGTCCTCTGCCACCAGATTTTACATTAATCACAGATTGTCCTATCATGGCACAACCAGCCATTCCGCCAAATAGACCAGAAACAATATTTGCAATACCTTGCCCTTTGCATTCAAGATTTTTGGAGCTTGAAGTGTCGGTAAAATCATCCACTATAACTGCCGTCATAAGCGACTCTAAAAGCCCTACTGTTGCTAAAGTTATTGAATAAGGAAAAATAATTTTTAGAGTTTCCATATTCAAAGGAACATCAGGAAATAAAAACATTGGCAAAGTGTCTGGCAAATCACCCATATCACCAACGGTACGAATATCCATATTAAAAACTATACTAAAAATTGTTAATACCACAATTGCCACAAGAGGGGAAGGTAAAGCCTTGGTTATGTATGGAAAAAGATAAATAATCCCAAGACCAGCTACCACCATAGCATACATCTGCCAACCAGCGCCATAGAATTCAGGAAGTTGCGCCATAAAAATTAAAATCGCAAGAGCGTTGACAAAACCCGTCATAACCGAGCGAGAAACAAAGCGCAGCAACGACCCAAGTTGTAAGAATCCAGCGATAATTTGTAATAATCCAGTAAGCAATGTTGCTGCCATCAAATATTGTAATCCATGGTCTTTAACGAGCGTAACCATTACCAATGCCATCGCACCAGTTGCTGCAGAAATCATTCCAGGGCGCCCACCAACGAAAGCTATTACCACCGCAATGCAAAATGATGCATAAAGGCCAACCTTAGGGTCAACCCCAGCAATAATTGAAAATGCAATAGCTTCTGGAATAAGAGCGAGAGCTACCACCATTCCCGCCAATAAATCACCCTTGATATTACCAAACCACTGTGTTTTTAAATCAGACAAAAGCATAAATTAATAACTAAAATTAGGAACGCTAGGTTCTGTTGAAATGTCGTTATCATGTAACATTTAAATTTAATAGTCTAGGTTCTGCTAGCTAATTTATTTAAATCAATTTTATTTACTTTTGGAGAATAATATATTTTGCAGCTAATGTAATCACCAACTAAAAGTAAGAGTCGATAATTTCTAACAAACCCTATTGATTTAAGATTATTAATTACTATCTACTGTTTACAATGAATTTAAAAAATATCCAATTCAAAAAATATAATGAATCTAGAAAAATATACCGAAAAGTCTCGTAGCATCTTACAAAGCGCCCAAACTATTGCCCTTGGCAATGGTCACCAAAAATTTCTACCAGAACATATCTTGGAAGCTTTTTTGCAAGATAGTGACAATTTAGCAGAAAAATTAATAATTGCCTGCGATGGAAATGCTGATCTAGTTAGGGCGGAAAGTTTAAGATCTTTATCTCGAATTCCAAGCGTTGAAGGGTCTGGCGCTGGCACAATCACCATGTCTCCACAAGTTGCAAGAATAACCATCTTAGCCGAAAAATTAGCCACAAAAAACAAAGACAGCTTTGTTGCGGCAGAAAGAATATTACAAGCCATTTTAGAAGATGGTGATAATGAAGCAGCAAAAACCTTAAAAGTAGGTGGTCTTTCTGGAAATTCTTTAAAAAAAGCTATTGATGAAATGAGGGCAGGAAAAACAGCAGATAGTTCTAGTGCAGAAGGCTCTTATCAATCTCTTGAAAAATACGCAACTGATTTAACAAAACTTGCTAAAGAAGGTAAGATCGATCCTGTCATTGGTAGAGATGAGGAAATTAGAAGGGCAACTCAAGTTCTTTCTCGTAGAACTAAAAATAATCCAGTTTTAATTGGAGAACCAGGTGTTGGTAAAACAGCAATTGTTGAAGGTTTGGCACAAAGAATTATCCAAGGTGATGTACCGGAAAGCTTAAATAACAAAAGGCTAATGTCCCTTGATATGGGAGCCTTGATTGCGGGTGCAAAATATCGTGGAGAATTTGAGGAAAGATTAAAATCTGTACTAAAAGAAGTTGAAGGAAATGATAATATTGTGCTTTTTATTGATGAATTACATTTGCTTGTTGGCGCTGGAAAAACCGATGGAGCAATGGACGCGTCAAATCTTCTAAAACCGGCTCTTGCCCGTGGCACTCTTCATTGCATTGGAGCCACAACCCTTTATGAATATCGCCAATATATTGAAAAAGATGCCGCCCTTGCCCGTCGCTTCCAACCAGTGTACGCCAACGAACCAACAGTTGAAGATACAATTTCAATCTTAAGGGGTATTAAAGAAAAATACGAAATGCATCATGGTATTAAAATTAAAGATAGCGCCCTTGTTGCCGCTGCCACACTCTCTAAAAGATATATTACAGATCGTTTCTTACCAGACAAAGCCATTGATTTAATTGACGAAGCCGCAAGCGCCCTAAGAATGGAAGTTGATAGCAAACCAACTGATCTTGATGAAATTGATCGCAAAATAATGCAATTAAAAATTGAAAGCTCTGCCCTTGCAAAAGAAGATGACAAAATGTCAAAAGAACGCTTAGGAATTTTAAATAAAGAGTTAAAATCTTTAGAAAAAGAATCAGCTGAGATGACATCTCTTTGGATGGTAGAAAAAATGAAGCTTGATAAAATTAATAATATTAAAGAAAAACTTGATAAAGCAAGATATGATCTTGAGGTTTCTAGAAGAGAATCCAACCTAACTAAAGCAGGAGAATTGACCTATGGAACCATTCCATCTTTAGAAAAAGAATTAGAATCTTTAGAAAAAGAAGGGCAAGATAAAATGATGCGTGAATCAGTTTCAGAAGATGATGTTGCTCACATTATTGCAAAAATTACCGGCATTCCTGCTGATAAAATTATGTCAGGACAAAAAGCAAAACTTCTAAAAATGGAAGATTTTTTAAGAAAAAGGGTGGTTGGTCAAGAAGTTGCTCTAAAAGCAGTTAGTCAATCAGTAAGAAGGTCAAGGGCTGGCCTTCAAGATGAAAATCGCCCCATTGGATCATTTTTATTTTTAGGTCCAACAGGGGTTGGCAAAACTGAACTTTGTAAAGCACTTGCTGAATTTATTTTTGATGATGATGCGGCCATGTTACGCATTGACATGAGTGAATATATGGAAAAACACGCAGTTTCTCGCCTTATTGGAGCTCCTCCAGGATATGTTGGCTATGATCAAGGTGGCATTTTAACTGAGGCCGTAAGGAGGAGACCTTATCAGGTTATTTTATTTGATGAGGTAGAAAAAGCCCATAGCGATATATTTAATATCTTACTTCAGGTTTTGGATGATGGAAGGTTAACTGACGGACAAGGAAGGACTATTAATTTTACTAACACCATAATTATTCTGACCTCAAATCTTGGATCAAATATATTGTCCAACTTACCAGAAAAGCAAGAGGCGGTGTCAGTATTTAACGAAGTTATGGAAGTTGTGAGAGGGATGTTTAAACCAGAGTTCATCAATCGACTCGATGAAATTGTACTTTTTAACAAGTTAAGTCGTGACAATATGAATGATATTGTTGAGGTACAATTACAAGGTCTTAAAAAACGCCTCTTAAACCGAAATATTAAAATTCAACTAGATAATGATGCAAAAAACTATTTAGCAGATAAAGGTTTTGACCCAATATATGGGGCAAGACCCTTAAAAAGAGTCATTCAAAAAGAATTGGAAAATAAATTAGCAAATGCAATTTTAGAGGGAGATATTTTGGAAGGGGGCTCTGTTAATATTTCCTACAAAGATAGTCAAATAGAAATTTTAACTTAGAGAGATATTCTATGGAATCAGTTTAGAATCTGACATGATTTGCACCGTAGGCTTTATTATATCCTATTTTTATGAACGACCAGAGTCTTCCCTGGCATCTTTTTGTAAGCCACTACTATTGGAAGTTATTTTATCATTAGAACTTACATCTTGCATGATAGGTAATTCCTTTGATAATTGCCTTAATTCATCTAATAAATCCGTGGGCAATTGACTATTTACTATGCTTTGTTGATTAGCTGGTGACTGCCCAATACTATCCTTACTTTCGTTTTATACTATTGGTGAAACAACGCCTCCTGATTCTGCCATTTGAAGATTCAAATCATTCCTCATTGCCTGCAATTCTGGATCAAGACTTTTAATAAAATCATCAATAGACATTCCCATAGCTTCTGCAAATTTTTCGGCCTCTCTAAGTTTAATAGCGGATTGACTTCTATCACCAGATTGAAGTTGGTCAGCTATTTTTATTAAATTAGCAATTTGAGGAGTTACATTTTCTTTAAGAAAAACCGTTACTTCTGCCTCACCTTTTTGAGGATAAAAATCGGCAAATGTTTTTGATCCTGGAATTTCTCCAGTCTTACCATATTTAATAATATTACCTGGTTGGAACATTTCTGTTAATTGTTCTGGAGTTGGTTTAAAATTCTCCATATCTATTTCCTCTAGCACTTTAACGGTTGTAACAAAACCAGCCATTTGGTAGTTTGCTGTTCTGGTATTATTATCCATTCCAGCAGACCCAAATCTTTGACCCTCTTGCATCATTTTATTAATTGTGTCATCGCTAAAATATGGGTTCTGATCGGGACTTTCTCTTCTTTGACCATATTCTTGTGTACCAGGGAAGCCCTTAAAAGCCTCTTCCATAAATGTAGCTAAATCTTCAGCTGTCGTTCTGAAGCCACCCGCTGAATTTGACCCATTAAATTTTGACGCATCAATTACTGAATTAGTTGCTTTATCATAATGTGGCATTTGTGGTAAATTTGCTCCTTCTAAGCCAGTAATATCATCTTGCGGAATTGTATTGTTGAACTCTTTAGCCCCTAATTCTTCTTGAGTGGCCCTACCTCTTGTTGGGTGAAGAAAGTATTGATATGCAATGCGTGAAGTGCTTGTTCTGTCCGATACTCAACTGCCAAACCCGCAATCATGTACCCCATATTACTATATTGATGAGATCCATATTGCCCTGCTGGTAATTCAGAATTTGGAATCCGCGGATCATTTTGAGCGTGAGGTTTTGTTTCCGTCCTAGCAACAGGATCATCAATAGAATTTGGATCAACTAATAGTAAATCAGCTAAATTATATTGTTTTTCAAGGCCTTGATTTTCTTTACTAAATAATTGTAAATGATCGCGAGTTAAATCTCCCACTCCAGATCTGTGGGTTAGTAAATCACCTATTGTGGCATTTTGACTATCATCAGTAAAAAGATTATCTAGGCTCTGTTAACAAAGTAATGACTTTAAAATCATCACATGATATGCTATAGTTTTTTATAACTATAATTTGTATGATTCACACACATTATTACAATAAAACTGTCAGAACAACTTTAAACTTTTCTTAATTAGCAATCTTACTTTTGATTGATTTTAATTCCTTAGAATATCGGAAATTTTGAGGAATAATAACCTCTTTTTGATCATCAAAATTAGCATGAATTTCATCAATATTTGGGATTTTATCTTTTAATTCCTGATATTTCTCAAATGGAGTTTTGCCATTTAGTGAAGTATGGGATCGATCATTGTTGTAATAATTTTGCCAATTTTTTAATTTCTTTTTTAAGTCAGGGTCGTTATTCGGGTTTAAGCTACTATAAAATTCATCCAAATCAGTTCTTTGAGTTCTTTCAACCTTTCCATTCAAATGCGGTGAAGCAGGCTTTACTGGTCTGAATTTGATTTTTAACTCTTTGAGTAAATCTTGCACTTCATATGCAAAAAATTCTTGCCCTCGGTCAGTTTGAATTCTTTGAATTGGAAATAAAATTTGGTCAATTAATTTGCCAATAAAATCAACAGTATTTGCAGAAGTTCTTCTCGAATAAATTTCGATTATTTTATATCTAGTGCAGTCATCAATAGCGGTATATTGATATAAATTCTTGGTAATTTTACAAACATCCATCTGAACTCTTTGACCAGGAATTTTACAATTATAAAGTTTTGGAGTTTTTCTGTAATGACGCTTTTTTTGTAGATAAGCAACATTATTTCTTTTTAGAACTTTATGAATTGTGGCTACAGAAAAAGAGATTTGATGCAGTCTTTTTAACTCATTTTGAATTCTTCTAGCACCTAATTTGCGATTCTTTCTTAGATCTAAAATAATTAATTCCTGCTCTTCTGATAGTTTTTGATTTGGAGAATTGTGGGGCTTTGAACTTAAATCATTAAGACCATCAATTCCTGATAAATCATATCTTTTTAGCCATTTTCGAAGAGTAAAACGAGAAATTCCAAAATGATCACAAACCTTTCCTGCATGATTTAAGTCTTGATATTTTTTAATCCAAGATAAGCGAAGCTTGGACTTTGATTCTGGTTCTTGATCCACAATTTATTGAATAAAATTTCTTGTAAAAGATTATTCAGTTATTTTAATTGAGGTAGATTTAATCTGACAGTTTTATTGTAATAATGTGTGTGAATCATACATATAATGCACTATTTACAATGAATTCACGCCTTTATCCTATTGCGGAATCAGACTTTGATCTTCGTATTTCTCCTTTAATATCGTCATTTAAGAATCGTTCTGGTCGCCCACCTAAATCCAGTAATTACGAGGCATTTTGTGGAATATTTTATGTTTTACGCACAGGAACACCTTGGAGAGATTTACCTAACTGTTTTGGTAACTGGCACACTATTTATACTCGCTTTAAAAGATGGAGTGATAGTGGTTTATTGTGGAGTATAATA
>FLOH01001629.1_pt1 | contig 10055 bp, 8 predicted proteins | sample 756751 | NCBI WGS metagenome assembly FLOH01 (sample SAMEA4026879, study PRJEB14308) | marine metagenome | biome: coastal water; material: water | depth 74 m
CACGCCGGGATTGCAGTATCGGGGGGGCAGGCCCTACTGCACCTCCACATAGCCCTTCTTCGTCTTCTCGCCAATGAGCTTCTCGACTTCCTTGGTCGCAGCTTCCTCCGACGCGAGTGTCTTGACCTTTGTTTGACCAGCCGTTCCGATCCGGCCGTAACTGACGGTCACATCCGCGCCAGATTGGGAAACCTCCCAGAATTTTGCAGCGTTGCCTGACTTTCGCTGGACATCTTCGCCCACGAACTCGAATCTTCTTGTCTCCATTGCTTTCCCCTCGTTAGTTACTACTTGTGCCTGTCTGAATTTACCATCTTCGTTGTTCACTGTCTCTTCTCTGGCTGCGGAAGCTTCGCGACCCGGCGAGGCTTCTTGTAGATGCGAAACTCAGAGAGGATTTCCGTGTCATCATCAAGAATCGAGTACCCCACGACCTTGTACCGGCCGTGCTTCTTTACAGGGATGGAGAAGGAGTACTCCCCCGAGAGGTTCACCAAGGCGTACCGAACCCGCGACCAGCGATCCTTCTTGCGCTTGTACTTGTAAACCCTGATCGAGGTGTAGGGGTCCTGGTCAGGGACCACCAAGTCCAGAGCAACGCTCTTACCTCGCCTCGTGACGGTCGTTGAAGGTGGCGCGGCGGGTTCAGGTTCAGGATTCAGGGTCAAGAACCAAGGGAGGTCCTCTTGCACCGTGACGGGAGCGGACGGGGTGGGAGGCACGTACACCGGCTCTGGAGCCAGGACCGTGAAGCCACCTGCATACGAGACCCGCCCGATGCTCGGGTCAAGCTGAACATGAATCGAGTAGGAGCCTTCGGGCATATCGGGGACGGTAGCGAGCACGAACCGGCTAGAGATAACAGTGAACGAAGCGGCCTCCCGGTCACCGAAGAACACCGAGGACGCAGACGACAAGCCGGAGCCTGTCAAGGAGACCAACCGACCCTGCGTGGCAACAGACGGAGAGACCGCGACCACCTCATTCGGTACCGAGTAAGAAGGAGGAGACGGCTTGGCGGGAGGGGACGGCGACTGCGCGGGAGGCTCCGGATCGGGAGTCGGTTCAGGATCCGGGGACGGTTCAGGTGTCGGCTCAGGTGTCGGCTCAGGGTTCGGGTTGGTAGCCACGTTCACCTGCAACAGCGCTGAGGTGGTGCCAGCGTGAGAGACGCGCGATACGGCGGCGGCCTTCAAGGCCGCGTCCACCTGCGCCGGGGACGAGCCTGGGGAAGAACCCAAGAACGCGGCAGCGGCTCCAGCTACGTGCGGGGCAGCCATCGAGGTGCCACTGAACACTGCGGTGCCGGAACCGATTTTGAGGGAAGTGATGGAAGAACCCGGAGCGAAAATGTCCACCAGTGGGCCGTAGTTGGAGAAGTAGGAGCGCTGATCAGCAGAGGTTGACGAAGCCACGGTGATCGCGTTCGTGGCTGACGCGGGTGAGTATCGCGACGCATCGCTTGAGTCGTTGCCCGCGGCTACGACCACCGTGATACCCGCATCGACGGCGTCCTGCACCGTTTCGTTCAACAGTGACGAGAAGCTGCCACCCAGGGACATGTTGATCACAGCGGGGCGCCCCGCCGCATCTTCGATACTCCACAAAATGCCGTTAATTACGCCAACAGTTGACCCTGACCCGCTGCAGTTCAAAACGCGAACGCCCACGATGGTCGCGCCTGGCGCGACTCCGTAATCTCGGGACGCGACGGTTCCTGCGACGTGAGTGCCGTGACCGTGGCAATCCATCGGGTCACCGTCGGTGATCACGAAACGTCCGCTGCTCCACGTGTCCCCATCCACAGCATCGAACCCACTTCTCTCGATGCTGGCGAACTGAGACGACCGGTAATCCACACCTGTGTCGATCACATAAACACGAACACCTTCGCCGCTTGTTCCTCCGTCATAGAAGCCATCCAGAGGTAGTGCAGGTTGGTTGATGCGATCGAGCCCCCAACTCTCGGCGTTTATGTACACGGGGCTGTCCTGTTCAATGACAGCCACCTCGGGCTTTGATTCAAGTTCACGTTTCTCATCAGGGGTGACTTCACCAGTGATGATGTCGCCGTTGGTGAGTTGAACAATCACGTCTTCTTCGCCGGAGTAGTCCTCATCAAGTAGCTCATCAACCGATTCCCGCGACACTTCGCTTGCTGTCCCGTCATCAGCAGGTGGCGTCGGAGCAGATTGAGACGGAGATGAAGGCTGTTGCGTGGGCCCCGGAGTAGAAGCGGGAGGACGCTGAGAGGGCCACCCGTAGTCAGGAGTGGTCAATCCGTAATGGTCTTTCCAGCACTGTTGATCTTGAACATCACAGTTCGGGACATCAGCACTTGCCGGACTCGGGCCCGCCACGGTCAGCAAGCTCAAAACCAGCGCAGACATCAAGCCGCCGGAGGCGACCTTCGCGTTCATTTTCTTCACAGTCATCCCCCAAAGCCGCTGGCGCGACGTAATTCATGATCGTGCAGACGATCCTGCTGTGAGCAGTCACCCATCAGCAGTGCACTCGGGACTACCACCTGGGCAGGATCAATCAAGCCTGCTTTGTTCGGCTGGCTGGTGAGGTGCCAGCCCTTGCAGAACGGGCACTCGTAGGACCGGCGCTCCTTACGCATCCCTAACCCCTGCCCCACCGCACTTTTGATGGAATGCAGCGCTCGAACGGCGTCCTTGTGGTCAAAGAATCGAACCTTCCCCGTCGTGGGGCACGAACGCCTACCCATGATCTCCCCCTCCATAGGTCTCTTTCTGGCTTGCAACCTCTAGTAGACGTCACCGGTCTGACATCGGTTTTCAGGGGGTAGCGCCTCATAGCGACCTGTGGGAATGGGGGAATTTGGGGGAATCCGACTGGCTCCAGGGAAACTGTTGTCGTTGAGCCGTTGAACAACACGAGCCCCACCCTTTCGCCTTCGTTATTCATCTACTGCTGTTCGGCTGCCTCAGCACGGGCAAACCACCGCTGGGCACCCGCCACATCACCGGCCTCTTCAAGCACCACCCCGAGGTTGTTCATTGCGTTGATGTTCCCAGCATCCGCGGCCCGCTCAAAAAACTCACGAGCACGCGCCACATTGCCACCCTCGTAACTCATAACCCCGAGCTTGACCTGGGCGTCAGTGTTTCCGGCGAGCCAGGCTCGCTCGAGCCACTTGTATGCATCCAATGCATCACCACCCCGCTCTAGGAGCAGGAGCGCAAGCTTGTACATGGCGTCGCTGTCCCCGGCTTCGGCGGCCCGCTCCCACCACTGGCTAGCGCCCGCCACATCATCCGACCTCTCCAGCAGCATTCCGAGGTTAAACATGGCGTTAATGTCCCCAGCGTCTGCAGCTCGCGCGAACCACTGACGAGCACCCGCCACGTCACCCGACACAGCCGCCAACTCCCCGAGGTTGAGCATGGCGCCACTGTCCCCTGCGTCTGCGGCCCGCTCCCACCACTGTTGAGCACCCGCCACGTCACCCGAGTCATTAAGTAGATTCCCAAGGTTGTGCATTGCGTCAAGAACCCCAGCATCCGCGGCCCTCGCGTACCACTGACGAGCACCCGCCACGTCACCCGAGTCGGCGAGTGAATGGGCGAGGTTGTACATCGCTTCACCATTCCCGGCATCCGCGGCCCGCTCCCACCACTGTTGAGCACCCGCCACATCACCTGACTCTTCAAGCAGCGCCCCGAGAGGGATCATCGCGTTTATGGCCCCAGCACTCGCGGCCCGCTCCCACCACTGTTGAGCACCCGCCACATCACCAGAATCCTTCAGTAGATTCCCCAGGTTGTTCATGGCGTAAATGTTCCCGGCATCCGCGGCCCGCTCCCACCACTGTTGAGCACCCGCCACATCACCCGACTGCTTTAGCAGCAACCCGAGGCTGAACATGGCGTCAGTATCACCGGCGTCCGCGGCGCGCTCGTACCACTGACGAGCACCCGCCACATCACCCGACTCCTGAAGCAGCAACCCGAGGTTGTACATGGCCGGCGTCATTCCGGCATCCGCGGCCCGCTCCCACCACTGTTGAGCACCCGCCACATCACCCGACTGCTTTAGCAGCAACCCGAGGCTGAACATGGCGTCGCTATTGCCGGCGTTTGCGAGTCGGCGGACCAACTCTTCGTTCTTGAACGATTCCGAGCTGCCTGGAGTTGATGACTCCGTACTTGCGGCAGGCAGTGTTGCGAGGTGTTTCGCTGCCTCTGCATCACCCAAGTCAAGCGACCGTTCAAGCCACAAGCGGCATGCGATCAAATCGCTCTCTACACCAAAACTCAAGCCAACGAAACGAGAAAACAGAGCGACGTTTTCTTGACTCATTGCCGTGAAGTCCGGATCAGCCTCAATGTACCGTTCCAGATACGGAGCCACCTCAATGTAGCGCTTCTGTTGAACGAGCAAGGAAATAGTCAGTACCGTTCCACGGACATCACCCTCGTCTGACGCGCGAATGCACCACTCCAACGCACGCGTATCTTTCGTCTGGAACAGGTGGTTTGCGATGAACCCCACTGCCTGATCGTCACCCATGTCTTTCGAGCGCTGGATCCACTCCTCGACCTCGTCAGGACGACCCATTCTCATAAGCTCCAAAGCCGCTTGTGACGCTGCGCGGGCAGCAACAGTCACTGGGCGACTGTCTGTAACGGAGTTCCTATCCATTGTCAGGTCACTACCCGATTCGGCACACCGAATAAACCAAACTAACGCGCCTTCGTGGTCATCCACCTTGTACAGCAGTACCCCAAGATTACGCATTGCTCCTGCATGACCTAAATCTGCAGCACGCTGATACCACTGACGTGCAGTCTCGTTGTCGCCTGCCTTTTGATGCCTGAGCCCAACATCCTTGATCGCCTCAGCATCACCAGCGTTCGCTTTCGCGAGTAACTCCTCATCGGAAAGCTCCGAGTTAGGCCGCTCAGCGGGTGTCGCCCCAACGATGACAATCTTGTGCCCGCACTCCCCGCAAAACTTGGGGGCGTCTCCTACCAGTTTCGCGCCACACTCGGGACAGAACTTCACAGCACATCCTTCTCTCGCTTTAGCGCCCAGCCACGGGTCACCAAAGACTAAAGCCCACCCGTCCAGTCAGGGCAAAAGTGAAACAAAAGAACCACTTTTGTCGCACACGCCAGGCGCCGGGGGGTGGGGTTGGGAAAATCCATGCGACATGTCAGAAACGCCTACTGTCGTACTCAACAACCTGCGAGATCCACTTCGATAGGGACCGCTCAGGTGGTCCGCCGTGTATTCCTTGAACGTCGTCGAATCTTTCGAGGGCTCGGTAGCGGTCACGGTCAAGCGGAGCCAGCACGGTCATCTCCCGAAGGTCTTCGTAGTTGACGTCGCAGTCCTCCTCCGCGACGGGTGTGGATCCTTTCTGGATCTCCTCCCTGCGCAGGAAAACCTGGAACACCGATGCGCCGAAGCCCCGTCCTCGCAGCCAACCGGTCCACGAGTCCTCCATCACATACTCATTGTCGAATTGAGACAAGGTGTCAGGGTGGCTCAGGACGACCGCCGCGCGAGCCTCCTCGCTCGCGTGCTCATTGCACAGCAGGGTGTATCGGACATGCAGGTCTCCCGACACCGCCAATTCCATCTGCGTTGACGGTGGGCAGTGTGCATGACCGGCCGCATACACGAGGATGATTTGGCCCAGAAGAGAAGAAGAATCGGCTAATCGGACGAGCTCCGCAATCTCCTCCCCGCTGGTCTCGTCCGATCGCAGTCGATCGATGAGATCCAGCTTTGCCGACCACCTAGGCAGGACCGGCACACCGGAGATGGGGTATTCCCAATGTCCCAGAAACGTATCGTCCCCCAACCAGTCAGGCGTGGACGCTCTCTCCTGTAGCGCCCTCCACTGCAGGTCGGAGAGCGCACCCCGCGCCGCTGACGCGTCCTCAACCCACGGGGGGGATTCGTCAGAAATTGTCAGTCGTGCGATGTTCTCCGCGATGTTGCCTGTCCAGTAGCCGCAGTCGTGCAAATCGTCCTCGTAGTCCATGACAGCGGCGCAGAACACGCGCGCCGTCTCTTCATCATCCGACGAGCCTGAGCCCGACCAGAACATCTGGTTCACCACGGCATCCGCTATTCCGTAACTGCCTCCCGGAAAGGCGCCTGGGCCCCAGTACCGGGACTCGTCAGATTCCGACACCACCAAAACCCACGCCGAGACGACATCCTCTCGTCGCACGTCCGGCGATCCCTCCTCAGTGGACGATTCAGCATCTGCCTGACCACTCGCCAGCGACCCGGCGGATCCAGGCACCTCCAGCTTGTGCCCGCACTCGCCACAGAACTTCGGAGCGTCCCCCGCCAGTTTCGCGCCACACTCAGGACAGAACTTCACAGCAAATCCCCCTCGCAAAGATCAACTTAGGTGGCCCCGAGCTTAAAACCCATTCGTTCCATCGCACTGACAATGCGACAAAACAAGGCGTCTTGTCGCACACACGCCCACCACCAGCAGCCGCTATGATAGCTCAATCCGCTGACAGCGCCCACGAAGGTAGGGGTAACCTAAGCGCGACCACACAGGCGGGGGTGAGCGATGGCCAAGGTCATCTCAGTTCAGCGCGACGGCGCTGAATCAACGTTCAACTTCAAGTCCATTGACCGGGCGGCGATCTACGGTAAACGGCGCCGCGTCGCACTCGATGAGAACGGCGAACCATGCTCACGAGGGAGCCTGCTCGACGATGGCTCCATGATCTTGCGCAGCGGCATGACCGGGCAGGGCTACTTCCTACCCGACGGGACATTCCTCAAGCAGACCGAGCTAGAGGGCTACGACACTGACGGGCAGCCGATCACCAAAGTCCCCAGCACGCTCGGAGTGCCACAAGAACTCGAAGGCCCGATAGCGCCCCACGAAGTACTGGACCTGCGCGTGCAAACCATTTACGCCCTCGATCCAGAAAGTCTTGACGACAAGCTCCGAAGCGACCTCGAGGGCGGTGATGTCTTCCGTTTCAAGTTCAACTTCCGTGACGATTACCGCGCTGAAACCGCTGTACTGCTCGCCAACGACAACGGCATGTTCGCCCTCGTAGGCGTACCCATGGAGCATGAGTGGTCACGCCTTGACATAGTCACCGAGCTACCCTCCACAGACTTTGACTCCGATGACGACGATCTCGACTTCGACTTCTAGGAACCTGCCATGACAGCCCTACGCCGCCTCCACGTCTCCAACTCCGGCAATCGAAATGCCGTGATCGTCGCGACCAGCCCCTCCACACCTCCCCCCGCAACGATGGGCAAGGACGGGAATCCAGCGACCTTCCGCCGGTTCATCTCCGCCGGAGAGGGACGACTTGACCCTGACCTGACGGCACAACTCGGCGAGGACTACTCCCAAGCCCTCATCGACGGTGATCCAGAAATTGACTTCCAAGCCGTCGGTCGATTTATCGAAGCAACGCAAAGCGTGATGCTCACCGACAAAGGTGAGCCGATCTTCACCGCCCCGCACCTGATCGAAATCTCGTACGGTCCGGACGGCAACGAAATCGAACGCAAAGAACCCTCCGACTCTGCAGCCACCGTCAACGATGACATTCCGTTGCGCTGGACTGGCCGGAAAATGCCCATCGGTGACGTGGTGCGCAAGTTCTCGTTCCGGCGGTCACTACAACTACAGCACGTTGACGGAGTCACCTTTGACTTCTTGTACGCGATGGCAAAAGAACTCGCTGACGAGCAAGTGATGGTCCTCCTCGGTGCAGGCGAGTCAGGCAAAGACCCGCTGATCCTTCAAATGAACGGGACGCCGTACCGAGGTTTCCTTGAGGGGCGCGTTCACGACGACGCGTTCATTCTCCTGCTGCACCTCAGCAACATGGAATTGAAGAAGCCAGACACGGAGCAAGGAGGTAAGCAATGAGCTCCCTCCAGGTCTCCCCAGCAGGAAGCTTCAACGACACCGCGCTCAAGCCCCTTCTGGACATGTACCGGCAGGTTGTCGCCCAGCGGTACACGCCATGCGGGCCAACCGATGTTGAGCGCCTCCTCGGAGCCGCTCCGTTCCATGTCAGTCGCAAAGTGGACGGAGAACTGTGGTTCATCAGAGTCCACGAAGGCACGTGTCAGCTGATTGCCGCTAACGGCAGGACCGCCGAGGGTGACGCGCCTGTCGCGACAGCCCAAGTCGTGCCCGACGGCACGGTGCTGGCTGGAGAGTTGTACGTGCCTAACGATGGCAAGCGCGAGCGGGTCGGTGATGTGGCCGCCGCCCTCGCTGCCGACTCCGCTGACCTCGCGTTCGCTGCGTTCGATGTCATTGAGCACGCAGGAACATCGTGGCGTGAGATGACGTACGCCACGCGGATGGAAACACTCGTTGATCTGCTACCCGACAGCGGGCCGGTACATGCAGCGCCCGTCACCACCGTAGAGAGCGGCGTAGACGTGTCCGGCCTGTACACAGACCTGGTCTCGAACACAGGCGCTGAAGGACTGGTCGTTCGCTGCTCAGACGGGCGCGTACTCAAAGTCAAGCCGGAAGTGTCCCTCGATGTGGCGATACTGGGATTCACCACCCGGGAAGGCGCCGGCGGTGAAGAGGTGCGATCTGTCCTCGTTGGTCTACACAACGGTGATGCCGGCTGGGTGCCCCTGAGCACTGTCGGGAACTTCATGGAAGGCCTCGACAGGAGTCACCTTCTCGAGATCCTCGCTCCCCTGGAGATCCCCAGTTCTTTCCGCAAGGCAGCATCCAGCGGACAGCTGTACCGCATGGTTCGACCAGACCAGCTCCTTGAGTGCCGCGTGCTTGATGTGCAAACTCTCGACACGAAAGAACGCCCGATCAGGCGACCGGCGCTCACCCAGGTGGACGGGCGTTGGCAAGTCGGTGGGCAGATCCCCGCGGCGACGCTGATTAGTCCCAGTGTGATTCGACTACGTAACGACAAGGCCGGGGCCGAGGAAGGCGCGCGGTGGCAACAGATCGAGACACTTGTCGGCCAGGACAATTCCGCGACCACTGCCGCCGTGGACCCCACGATCATCAGGCGTCAGGTCTGGACCAAGGTCAGTAAAGAAAAGACTGACGTTCGCAAGCTCGTCGTGTGGAAAACGAACAAGGAGATGGTCGATCCGGACTATCCCGCGTACGTGGTCCACTGGACGGATTACAGCGCAGGTCGCAAGACACCGCTAACGCGCGAAGTCCGCCCGGCCTTTGGTGAAACTTCCGCTCAGGCCCTCGCTGATGCGCTCATCGAATCGAACATTAAGAAGGGCTGGGTTGAGTCCACCTCATAGTCGCTCCAGACTTACCCGACGCCGACCGGCGAAGGAAACGCGTTGAGGGTGGGGGTGGAACAAATGTGCGAGTTTTGTTTCTCTGCCCGTCCCTCTCACGAAATTGCCTTACCGTTCCTCTACTTCTTCGGGCTCACCGGAGCGTAAACCCCACCCGTCAAGCCAGGGTGAAAAAGAAACAAAAGAAACGCTTTTGTCGCACACGCCAGACGCCCCCTTCTCCTGGCTAAACCAGGAAGCAAGGCGAGAACGGCGAGTATGTTTCACTTCAACGCAGCGCCACATTCTCAAGGAGGAAAACTGCATGACAAGAGGCACTGCCTGGGCTGTCTTGCTCACCCAATCTGCATTCTTCCTACTGCTTACCGCAGTACTACAAAATTCCCGCACCTAAGCCAGGCGTCTCAGTCCCCGCAAAACCTCGCCGTTCACCCCAACGTTGGGATACCCCGCACGCGAACCCAGGGCCGAGGATCGGTCACCAGCCGAAGATCGCCTTGATCTCCTCGGGCCATCCGGGAGTACGCCACGTCCAGATCGCAGCCACGAGGAAAAACATTCCAAGGAAAGCGCGAACGAAGACACGGGCGGAGGACGCCCCGTTGCGGTCATCTGAGTCAGTCACGAACACCTACGACAACACGCCACGCCGGGATTGCAGTATCGGGGGGGCAGGCCCTACTGCACCTCCACATAGCCCTTCTTCGTCTTCTCGCCAATGAGCTTCTCGACTTCCTTGGTCGCAGCTTCCTCCGACGCGAGTGTCTTGA
>FLOH01001630.1_pt1 | contig 10040 bp, 9 predicted proteins | sample 756751 | NCBI WGS metagenome assembly FLOH01 (sample SAMEA4026879, study PRJEB14308) | marine metagenome | biome: coastal water; material: water | depth 74 m
CCGATGTTAGTTTCAATAAATCCTCGATTAAACCTAATAAATTGAAGAAGAAACAACTTTTAGTAAAAAAGAAAGGGCAAAATAAAAAAGAAAATTTTATCTAAAACTATTTGCGTCTCCTTGTACTTTATATACTTCCCTAGGACCTTTTAATTGATTTGCATCACCAGTTACTGTAATTAATCCATCCACAGGCATTCCCTTATATTCAATTGTACAAGCATCTCCGCTTACCAACACAGGAACATTTGCTCCTGATGGATTATTTAAAACTACTGTTGCAGAATCGCAAGCTAATTCAAATGAATTACTCAAACCCATCTCAGCATACTGTGCACTTGCTTGTAACGTCTTTCCGAGCATGTTGACTCCTCTTGAAACACTAGTTCCTGATCTTTGCAAAGTGATATCGTATTCAACAGAGTCCCCTTTAACTATTTTGTCATATCCTGCACTTGGTTGACCTCCAGAACTCATGATTGTTACTTTTCTTCTCCTTCCATGACCTGATAATGCTTTCTGTACTCTTGCTCCAACATCAGGCATACCTTGACCACTTGTATTTATGTAGTTTTGATCTCCAGTATTAAGAACACCTCCTACTACATCACCATCAACAATCAAACCACCTTTTCCAACAGCTCTAGAACCATGTCCTTGAGCTAAAGCACCATCTCCTTCTTGATAACCAACAATCTTATCTCTTCCAACAAAGTCACCACTAACATTTACATTACCTTCAATGTATGCTCCTCCATCAGTATTAATGTTTCTTCCTTTACCACCACCAGATGTTAATTTTTGTGTTAGTGTTTGAACTTCACTTAGCATTTCTTTCATTTGTCTAGCAGTTCCAGCTTGTCTAGCAGTTCCAGCTAAAGCATTATAGAATCCTTCTGCTGCTCCTGAAGCACCTGAACCCATTAAATCTACTTGTGTAGCAAGCATTTTAATAAATCTTTCTGCACTAGTAATATAACCTTCAGGTGATGTAACTGTAGCTCTATCTGTTAGTTGACCAGCTTGTAATAATCGTATTTTATCAGCAGATACTTGTCCTGATTCATCCATTAATGTTGAAGGATCATCTGGTGAGAAAGTATAACCATTAAATGCATTTTCATATCCTAATAAGGCATCTTTTAACTGAGGCCATAGTGTTTGTATCTGACCTATAAATTGACCAATTTCACCAACTTTTCTTCCTTCTTCAATTTGAGCCCATTGTGCACCATTTTGGTATGCACCTGTAATTGCACCACCAAACCTTGTATCTAAAAATTCTAATTTTTGTTCTAATGCTGACATTATTTATCACCTTTTAATATAATTTATATTTGATAAAAATAAGTAGTATTTAAACTTTTCTATTTTTACTACTATTAAATAGTGTTATTTATAAAATAATTTTATTTTATCGAGGAGGTATCCTCGAGCTCCTCTGTTAATGTGTGCCCTTTCTTATGTAATCGAAAACTCGCTGTGCTCGTAAGATAAAAGTTGTTTCTTAAGATGTGTTGATTCAAGAAAAACTACGTTTTTTGGAAGACGGTTTAATCTGCGGCTTACTTCCTAATCCTCTCGGATTGGATTTTGTCTTCTCAAAGCTCTCGCTTTGGATGACAAAAGAAACTAACAAAGATTAAAAGACTGCATTACGGGCTCTCGCCCTCCATTTCGTCCAAATTTTTTGTGAGGTCACTCCCTTTGGTCGTTCCACTCTCAAAAAACTTCTTTTAATCTTGATGTTATGAGTTCGAGTAGTTAAATATTTTATATATGATAAAGAGGCACTACGGAAGCAAAAACACTTCGCTTAATCAAATGATTAAACGGTTATTTTAGAACGCAAATGTTTTTGGATTAAAGGAGGAAGTTCATAAATCTAAATATTGTTGAACTCATCAATAATTAAATTAAATTCTTTTTAGGATATTAACAGTATCTGACAAATTACTATATGACCCTGAAGCAACTTTACGATTTTTCCCAGCATATCCATACCTTTCTTTTCCATTAATGCTTATCTCTTTGTGAAGACTTAATACATTTTCCAGATTCCAAATTAAATCATTAGTGCTACAATCACTAATTAAAAAACCACCAGATTTTATCTGATCTATATAATAACTATATTCTTTAAAATTTTGCGAGTGTGTAACTAAACCTTCAGTACCTCTTAAATATAATATGTCTGCTTTATCAGATAAACTAAATTCATTAAAATCAACGACTTGATGTTGTATGTGGGTTCTTTTTTTACCATTTGGTAATGTATAATTTATTTCAATTCCTGGATATTGAATATTTTCATCAATAACTTTAATTCTATTAGAATTTTGGTCTAAACAATGTATCTCGTCTATTGTACCATTTTGAATAGTTTCAATATCCCAAAGTAATGGGGCTCCAAGATAACCCAAACGTTGTAACAAACCTGAAAAAGAATAGCCTAAAATAGATTTGTGTCCGAGATAAACCGATTTAGCATAAAAATTTCCGTATAATTCTCTTATTTGTTTAGGCGAACCAATTGGCAACCTATCTGTTGCGATAGTCATTTCTGTACCTGCACAAATAGTTTCAGCTCCATTATATGGTGAAAACGTTATAACCGCATCTGGAAAAACTTCTGAAAAACCATTTAATATTTTTGAAATTGTTTTTTCCCAATTTCTTAATTGAGTTATAAACATTTTTTGAAATTCATTTGGTTTTATCTTTTGTCCACCTAGAAATATATTATCACCTTCATAAAAAGGATCAGTAAATGAATGTACTCTATCATTATAGTTTCCCAATACTTTTTCAAGTTGATTTCTTGATTCTTCAAGTTGCTCAGAAAAAGTCATATCACTATTTAATCCTAAAATATAATCTGTTAATTCAAATTTTTTTACCATTTTTTATTTAATTAAAAAAATAAACATAATTTGATTTATAAATCTTTCTATAATTTAACTACTAATTAGTAATAAATAGTTAAAAATAAAATAAAGAAGTTAGAAATTTCTTCTGATAGAGAATCTAACAAACATCATGAAATATTGTTTTCAAAGTTCTCAATATTCATCATTAATGTGTTATCTACCCTTAAAATCCTCAATCGCTTCTTGTGTTTGATGAGCCTTCGGCTTCTAAAACACGGAACTCCCCCCAGTCCTTGCGGACATATAGTCTGCTACGCAAAAATTATTATCATGCCTCTTTATCTAAAATAGATTGTACGCTTCGCTAAACCGCTTGCTTTTAGTAACTACTCTAAATATTACTCCCTCGCTTCGCTCAGTCCGTCATACTTCCCTTCCCCCACTTCGTAGGGGTCGGTTCTCATAACAAGCGTTAAACGATTCCGAAAATGTGGTGCCCCCTCTAAAGGGTTCCCCCCACATTTTCTCCATCCAAATTTCACTTCGTGAAACTTCGTTTAACGCAGATGTTATGTGCAATAAATAATGTGTCCTAATTTTTTAGAAAGGGGCAAATTTAATCTAAAAAAATTTAAATAGTCAGATAAATAATAATATATATGATATTCAAAAAGAATGAATTGAGATTATTATCACCATTTTATTTATATTATTTTATTATTAATTTATCAGGCATGATTTTTCCATTTTTAGTTATATATTTTAGAAATTTAAATTTTTCATTTTTTCAAATTTCTGTATTATTTACATCACTAAGTATTAGCATGTTTATTTTTGAAATCCCTACTGGTGCATTTGCAGATGGTTTTAGTAGAAAATATTCTGTAATCTTAGGCTTTTTTATTGCCGGTTTAGCAATTATTGGAATTAGTTTTGTTATATATTATTGGTATATTTTGATCTTGTTTATTATTATTGGTCTTGGTATGACTTTAGTTAGTGGTGCTGCTGAATCTTGGGTAATTGATAATTTAAATTATTACAAAAGAAAAGACCTACACAATGAATATTTTATCAAGATCCAGAGTATTGTTGCATTTGCAGGCATTATTTCACCTTTAATTGGTGCATTTATTGTTAAAACATATTCAATTAAACCATTATGGATTGTTTGGGGGATAGGGTTTATACTAGGTGGAATAAATTTACTACTTTTTTCTGAAGAAAAATATAAACCAAAAAAAATAAAATTATCAGAAATGATTAAGGTAACTATAGACAATACCAAAAAAGGAATTATATTTTCAAAAACTCATAAAATAACAAAATATCTAATTCTTGCAAGTATTTTTCTAGCTATGATGACTGTTGATAAAGATTTTTGGCAACCATTATTGACTGATTTGAATATGCCTATTCATTATTTAGGAATTATTTTTTCTATTGTTTCAGCAGTTTCTATGATAATTCCTTTTACAGCAAGATATTTAGAAAAATATAAAGTAAAAAATGTATTTATTATAATCATAATATTGAGGATTCTTCTTTTTGGAGTTATTTTATTGTTATATCCTGGATTATTTATAGTTGGAGCAGGAATATTTATTTTTAGTGAAGGATTGTTGTCTTTAAGATTTCCTTTATTAGAACCATATTATCATAAACACTTACCTAAAAATATTCGTGCAACTATTGCTTCAGTTAAAAGTATGGGAATCCAATTAGGATTAGGAATTGGATTACTATGTTTTGGCTACTTAACTGATATAATTGGTGTTCAAAATACTATCCCATTAACAGGTATTTTTGGTTTGGTTGCCATATATTTTTTCTCAAAAATAAAAGATTAATTTTGCCCCTATATGTTTTGTTACGATTTATCACATTCGCTCTTTTGATTAACGGACACATTATTTACTCTTCGGAATTTTTTTGCTTTGCAAAAAACCACTTGCAGTTATTCCTCGTTTCTAGTGAAAGCACATAACAGCGATTAATCGGTAAAATTTTTTATCAAAAATTTCCCCAAATGCTCACTATGTTCGCACTTCGTTTAATCGCTAAAGTTAAATACAATAAATTTGGAGTCCTAAAAAATAGAATGGGCAATTTCTTACTTCTTTACTGCTATAGCAACAATCTTTTCTTTTTTACCTTTGTTGTCATATCCTTTCAGAATTCTTATTTTGTGGAAACCTGAATCTTGCAAAAATCTTTTCATTTTTAGATGACTTATTCTAATTCTTGGCAATCTTTTAACATTAATTGTTTTTATTAATTTGCCATTTTTGTACACTTTTTGAACAGACCTTTTAATATCTTGACAACCTTTAGTATGACCATAAACTGTTTCTTGAATTGTTGTTCCATTACTCAATTCAATTTTTGGTAGTTCAACACTTCTTTCTTTGAAAACAGGATTTGTATAATGAGCATCAAGAATTAATACTCCTCCTTTATTCATTGAATTACAAAAACAGTTTAATGTTTGTTTAACTTCATTATATGATTGATTATATCTAAATGTATCAAATAAACAAACAAGATAATGAAAAAGTTCTTTTTCTTCAAAATTTCTCATGTCAGCAAATTCATAACCAATAATATTTTTATGAATTTTAGTTTTTGCAGATTTTAATAAATCATTAGAATAATCAGTTCCTTTTACTTTCAATCCTAACTTTGCAAATTCTATACAAAAGTTTCCGGTCCCACAACCAACTTCAAGTAATCTTTTGCCATTAGGATCATATTTTCTTAGATAATCAAATAGGATTTTTGCAATTTTTCTATAAGAATCTTTTGTATGTAAATATCCTGATTCTCCCTCTCCACTCATAAGTTTATCGTAGTATTCACCAGCATATTTTCCATAAAATAATTCATCTTTTGCCATATAATAAATATTTAATCCACAGATTAATAAATGTTTGGACAGAAATTGCCCTTGATAGATTGTCTAGATGTATCGCATTCACTCATTGAATTGACGGACTCCAAATTTACTCTTCGGGATTTTTTTGCTTCGCAAAAAACCGCTTGCAGCTATCCCTCGTTCCTAACTGAAGTATTTAACAGGAATTTAACGGTTACGAAACCTTGCTGGTTTCTCCACCCAAATCGCCTTCGGCGACTTCGTTAAATTCCGATGTTATACGCAATTCAAAAAATATTTTTCTAAGATATATAATGAAGATAGGCTTTCTAAAAAGGGGGATAAAATTGTGTTTTCTCCACTCCGTTCCGAAAACGATTTAAATATTAGAGGAAACTTTATATAATGATTACAACTTTTAATATTTAATATGAAAAATACTATGAAGCACATTTTTTACTTTGGAGAAAAATTAAAAGGATTCGACATAAGAGTTCTTAATGAAAGAGAAGTAAGGGCAAGTGCAGGAATTTTATTTTTCTTTGCTATGATAGCATTTCTTAATGCTTGGTTGGTTGGAAACTTTTATGTAACAAAAATATTTGTTATAGCCTTTTTAATTGATTTCTCTATTAGAATTTTTGTAAATCCAAAATATTCTCCAAGTTTAATAATAGGTAGATTTGCAGTAAGAAACCAAAAACCTGAATATGTTGGCGCACCTCAAAAAAGATTTGCATGGGCTATTGGATTTATTTTGGCAATAACAATGTTTTATCTTGTTGTTTTAAATAATATCATAGGTCCAACAAACCTTTTTGTATGTTTAGCTTGTCTTATTTTATTATTTTTTGAAACATCTTTTGGTATTTGCATAGGTTGTAAAATTTATAATTTATTTCACAAGGAAGAAGCAAAATTATGTCCAGGTGGAACCTGTGAAGTTCATAAAAAAGAAAACATTCAAAAGATTGATATTTTGCAAATGTCAATTGCAATCTTATTTATCTTTTTTATTATTTCTATTCCTATTTTTGGGTTAGTACAACAAGAATATATTAGTAAAGAAGTGAGTAATCAAAAAGTAAATTCTGATATTATTGATATTAACTCAGAAGATTGTGATGTTCCAGAATGGGCAATAAAAATTGGACATGAAGAACAATACAAACTTCATCATGGCTGTGAATAAGGAGTTTTAAAAAATGAAATTCACCCCTAACCCCTCTTTCATTTTATAAAACGGAAAAAATCAAATTTATAATTAGTTAGAAAAACCTATCTGCTAAATAATGACGAAAAATATTTTTTGAACTTCTCGCTATCGCTCGACCACGCTGCGCTCTCCTCCTTTCAGTCGTCGGGGCGTATAACAAGGGATATACGGTTCAGCCCTCGGCTTGGGCTTCACTCAAATTTTTCTTCCGCTATGCTACAGAAAAACTTCGTATATCCCAAACGTTAAATACAATAAATTTGGAGTTCTAATGTAAATGGGGCAATTTCTTAATGTTATGATGAGAAGTCAAGGTTATTATATTTTCTAATGTATTTTTTACCCTGTTTATAAACAATATCATGATGAGCATAATCAACAAAATAAACAAAGTCATCATCTCCAAAAAATAATATTATATAGGAATTATTTACATGAACTCGTTTGTATTTTTTAAGATCATGTTTAAGATTTTTATAACGATTTAAGTCTTCAGAAATTAAAATTTCGTCTCTTTTCCTTAATACCTTACTTAACTCGTTTCCTTTTATTTTTTTTAGTTGTTTTTTAAAGAGATGACTATATTTACTTTTTCTCATTCCAACATTGCTCTCTCATTAAGTTCTTTCTCAAATTCATTTGATTCACTGTCAGATAAAAAAGTAGTAGCTTCTGTACTATTTAGTCTTTCCAAATATTCTTGCCTTATTTCAAGGTTATTAAATATTTTTTCTCTTGCTGCTTCACGAATGAATTCTTGAATATTTAGAAACCCATTATTTTTAGCATAATGTTTGGCTTGTTGGAAAAAATCTTCAGATATCCTTAAGCTTATTTGCGTTGCCATGATACTATAAAATACCATAGAATATTTAAAACTATCGTTTTTTTAAGATTATCTATGAAATTGCCCTTTACTTATGTGTCTTGATTGCTCACTATGTTCGCTTGATAGACGGATACCAAATTTACTTCTTCGACCACGTTGCACTCTCGCGTCGTTTATTATTCCTCTGGAATATAAATTTTAACTCGGGGTATTTAACAAAGATTAAAAGGAAAATCTCTTGCAGGAATTTTCCCAAATTTTTTGAGAGGTCGCTTACGCTCCACTCTCAAAAAACTTCTTTTAATCTTGAAGTTAAACTCAATATTTCTCAACCAGAACTAAGTTATTTTAATGGGGAACAATCTTACTATTGAGGCTCAAATTTTTTACAAAGAATTAAGCTATCAGCTGAAGAAGATTCAACTTTTCTATAACCTCTATTTAGATAGTTTTTAGCAAATCTTGTCTCTTTTGCATCTATTGAAATATCAGGAATCCTATGTACTTCACTTGATGTTAAATTTGCAATATATTGACATAGTGCATCTTCATAAGGTGCCATGATACCTGATATATTTCTTATAGGTGGTTCGAACATTTTGTCAGATTTATGTGAGTGATTACTATATGATGCCTCAATGATTATTGGATCTTCTTTAGTTTTAATATATAGATTAGCTCGGGTTCTTTGTCCATTTATCATTTCTCCACTTTCATTGATAATTTGAAATTTTATTTGATACCCATAACTCTTTTTCGATACTGAAATTTTAAGAGAATAAAGAGTATCTTTTAAAGAAATTGGCTTACAAATATGTTTTTGTAACCTGAATGCTGATTCGATTATATCTAAATGTGTATCCATAAATATTAAACTTTCCAAATTTACATCAGGTTCAATTGATTTTTGAGACATTTCTACCAAGAGTAGCTGTTTATATTTAAAGATTATAGATAAATTAATAAAATATAATTAGAGAACCTACGGTTCTCCAAACCTCTCCCTTTGATTGTTCCCCTTGTTTCTATAGTAAGACGTACCGCATTCGCTCTTTTGATAACCGTTCTGGTCTGCGACATACTTTCTGTCGCTCTCGCTCCTGAACCCTCCACTCTCAGCCTCACGGCTATGAGGTCGGGGAGCTTAACAAGCGTTAAACGGTTTCGTTTTTACTCTCGTAAAAACTACACCCAAATTGGCTTCGCCAACTTCGTTTAACGCAGATGTTAAATACAATTGCTAAGTAGCTTCAAAGCGCCTTTTTTAACGCATCATTTATAGAAAACCCATATATTTTATTGAAATCTTTTTCAAAATCTTTTTTGTTTAAAGTAGTTTTGTAAGCTTTAATCAACGATATAATTTTTTTGTGTCCGAAGTTTTCAATAAGATATCCAACAAACAAAGTACTTATTGTAAAAATTTCTGCATTGTATTTTTCATATGTACTTTCGCGAGGCCAATAAACTAAAAATCGCATTGGATTTTTAATTTTCTTAGTATTTTTTATTCTTCCTCTTAAAAATTGAATCATCTCTTCATTCATCATGTATGTTGCATATCCTTCTGAAAGCCAAAGAGGCTTGTAATTTCCAACATAAGAAATATAAAAAAAATGATTTATTTCATGATCAAAAAAAGTATCATAATCCCATTGTTTTGGAAGTTTTGTTACAACAAGCTTATCTCTTACCAAAGGTGAAAACATTATTAATTTGTTCTTTATGACAGTACCTTGTTCCCAGGATGGACTTTTATAACCTACTTGTTCACTAAATTCATCTCTTGAATAGCATACTATTATTGTGTATTTATTCGGTTTTACTTTGAAAATTTTATAATATTTTTCTTCTGCTTTTTCTATTGAAGAAAATAATTGAGCAATGGTTTTATCCTTTTTTCTATAGTTGATCTGAAAAAATTTGGTATTCTCTGTAATTCTATGCATATAAAAAGAATATATGGATGTATTATTATAATTTACGCTACTTAGCAACTTTGCGGACGCAATTTGACCCCACATTGTAGGGTCAAAGTATTTAACAAGCGTTAAACGGTTCATTTCACAAATCACCAAGTGATTTGCTCATTCTCCCAAATTGGCTTCGCCAACTTCGTTTAACGCCGATGTTAGTTTCAATAAATCCTCGATTAAACCTAATAAATTGAAGAAGAAACAACTTTTAGTAAAAAAGAAAGGGCAAAATAAAAAAGAAAATTTTATCTAAAACTATTTGCGTCTCCTTGTA
>FLOH01001631.1_pt1 | contig 10038 bp, 10 predicted proteins | sample 756751 | NCBI WGS metagenome assembly FLOH01 (sample SAMEA4026879, study PRJEB14308) | marine metagenome | biome: coastal water; material: water | depth 74 m
CGATTGGAGGATTTTATAGAATATTTCAACCGCGTCTTGGCACACCCGTTCAAATGGAGCTATGGAAACAAACCGCTCCAAGCCTGAATTCGGCGTGTCCAATTACTTCTGTCCCACGGTACTAGCCGCTGGTTGATTTCAGCCAGAATGGCGTAAGCCTTGTTTTTATCCTGCCCTAAAGAGCGCTTTACCGTGCTGCCTCTGTCGTCGTAGCCGATGAAAGCGTAGTAGCTGACCTTCCCGTTCCGATTTTTGGCCTCGTTGATGGAGGCAGCTTCCCGAAACCTCACCACACCTGAGAATAGTTTGACGTAGAAGTCCGTTTTGCCTATTTTTGCCCCCTTGGCCATCTTGTATGCGAATTTGTATGCAAATTGGCGAAGGTCAACGGAAAACTGCCATTTTCCTCATGTTCGGGACGTAGCTTAGCTTGGTAGAGCGCCACGCTGGGGGTGTGAGTGATTTATTCATTATTCCTTCAATAAAAGGCTATTTAAAGAACGCTACTGCATGCAAGTGATTGTATGCAGCAATTCTTATCCCGCTTACCCTCCACCATCGCCTCGCTTCTGATTCTTCGCGTGCCAGTGGTCATAGATGGCTTGAGTCGCCTTATCTAACCATTTTGAGTCAACGGCTCTATCAAGCACTGAACCAAGCGAGAAGTATTTCACGGCGTTGGGCTTCGGATTTCCTAGCGGCTCCAGAAGTCTGTGGCGAATCAAGACTGGAACATCCTCCTTTTGGAATCCAAGCATTTCACCGACGCGTTCAGGGGTTAAGCGCGCGGAACATCGCGCATCTGTCATTAGTTTCTTAAGAGTAGATTCATCCATGCTCCAATGTTGCCAAGGGTTTGTTTTTATGGAAAGAAAAAAGTGGGTTTAAACCCTTATTATAAAGGATATTATTAATTATTTTATATGTTTTCTGTTCTGTTATTGTATATTGTGTGCTACCTTCTTCCCATGAAAGTCAAAGCGTTCGCCTACCTTCGCTGTTCTGGACAGTCTCAAGTCGATGGTGATTCGTTCGCGCGGCAGCGAGCGGCGATTGTAGGATACGCCAAGGCGAACCGGATGACCGTGGCCCAAGAGTTCATCGATGAGGGTGTGAGCGGGACTCTGGTAGACCGCCCGGCCTTGAAAGACCTCTTCGTCGCTCTAAACTCCAATGGAGTCAGCAAGGTCATCGTCTCGGATGCTACCAGATTGGCGCGGAGGCTCATTGCACAGGAGACTATCCTCGACGAGTTTCGCAAGGGAGGCTTTGCTGTCCTCGATGCCTCGGGCACCGATTTGACGGCGGGCGATGACGACCCGACCAAGATTCTGATTCGGCAAGTGCTCGGGGCTGTCGCCGAATGGAACAAGACCGAACTCGTTCAGAAGCTCCGCGCGGCTAAGGTGCGCATCAAGAAAGCGGACCCTAGCCGTCGTGTCGACGGTCGCAAACCTTACGACGACCCGGAACTCGCTCGCCGAATCGCTCATTTGCGCCGAAAGAGGAAGGGATTCAAGCAGATGAGTTTCGCGCGGATTGCTGGGGAGTTGAACCAAGCAGGTGTGCCCAGCAAGGCAGGCAAAAAGTTCTACGCTTCAACGGTTCAGAACATCTTCAACCGTCGAAAAGAGATTCTGAGTAGCTGATTCCTCACTAACCAGACATACCTAAAGGAACACCGGCACTTTCCCTTTTAAGAATCCGCAAGACCTTGCGACAATAGATGTGTGGAGGAATGGGCACCGTCACAGTGCCCGGTCCAAACAATCCCGCAATCACATAGGCGCATGCGAGCCGTAGTCGCTGCGCAGTTAAAAAAGGACAGTAAATGAAGACCAAGATTCCCGCCGACTCCTTGGAGTCTGTTTTGTTACCTGAATACAAACCGCTAACAGCTTTCGACTATGCCATCTTCGGCAGTCTCGATTTCGCTTCGCCCACCGCACGCAAGGCAGCCAATGAGAAGTTGCGCACAGAATTGTTCCGCAAATTCATCTTGTCGGTTTCGCGGAGAACAAGAATTCGTCGTCGATACTTTCAGCACTTCCTGACGGACGAATGGAATGCAACCGGAGGCGAGAAACATCTTCATTTTGTGATGCCATCCAACGCAAGGCTGTGTGGTCACATTCAAACCGTCGTCACAACGATGAACGACGTTTGGGAGAACGAGCTTCAAGTCGGTCGCTGCAAAGTCGAGCCCTTTGACCAACAGCAAAAGGACAAGTGCCTCCGCTACATCTGCAAACGTCAAACGGCTTGGAAGAGAGGAAGGAAAGTCGAGTTGGAAAAGGAGGCATACGTCAGCAAGGAGTTTAGCCGTTGGATGAGGAGGAATGACGTTTGGAGCACGACACCGAGGCACCCCAATTATCAGAAAAATTTCCCTTGTCCTTGCAAAGAATCACCAAAGGGACCTGAAATTAATTCTCCCGCCAAATCCATCTGTGCTCAGTCCTAAAATCCAGATGGGCAACGCGCGGTAGTCAAAAAGGCCGTTTTCATGGCGTTTCCAACTTTGGCTATGAATCAAAAGAGAAAACCACCATCGAATCGGCTTCTTTTTGGTTATGGATTGGTTTCTTTTCATTTATCAGCCGCCAGTCTCCTGATTTCCCGCGCTACGTCCGCGCGGTAAATGCCTTTCGACTTGAGCAAGGCGAATGGGTGGGGGCTCGCGCCTTGTTTTCTACCCTCTTCAGCCAACTCCAAAGCGCGTTCAGGCGACAGAATAAAAATGCCATTTAAATTCCGCGATGGATGGAGGTATTCCCAGCGGACAGCTCCCAGTGAAAGCCAGTAGGCCGTCAGGCGACTGATGTCACCCCAAGCAGTCGAAACGCTCTCAAATCGAAACTCTGGACGTTTATCGGGCATCTGGACGTAGGGCTCATCCTTTGTCGCTACCGTGCCCGAGAGTTCATCGAAGACGTTCCAAAGAACTTCCAGCAGAGACCTGAAACCGGCCACCACTGCAAGCGGTGATGCCCCTGACTTGGCAGACATGAGCAGAAGGTGAGGACAATCTGTTCCGCCATCATATCGAAATTCTATCCGCGCGGATTCGTTCTCAATGGAATACAGAGCGGGGCGCTGGGCGCGCCATGTCCTTCCATCAAACTCAGCCGCACGGCCTTGCTGACGCCTGATGAGGTGTCGGTTTTGGATGGCTTCAATCTTCGAGCCCTTCTTCACATCGAAAGCGCGGTAGTCTTCAGCTTTGGGAGGAACGATGATGCTCCCCACCTCCGCGCTAAGCTCACGCAGTTCGCCCTCGGCCTGAATCTCGCTTCTTAACCAAGAGTGAACCGAGAACTCTTGAAAGGGATTCCTGATGCCGCCAGGCATCAGGAGGCGAAGTTGGTTGTGGTAATTGTTTCTAGCTGCGAGATTGCGGTAGGTGCCCTCCAAGTCCTCGAATATCGATAGCAGGTCATCCGCGCCTTGTTCGCGGAAGTAATCAATCAGAATCTCCCTCGGCGCGTCGTCGCAGAAATCTTTGGGTAGCAAGTGTGCTGCCATAATCATTCTTACACTTGTAGCCGCGCGGAGGGAACTCTTGGCTAGGTAAGAATATGGCCAGTGAAGTCAGGAAAACAATTCGACCGCTCCCCAGATGTATGCTTAGTTCATTCTGCCACGAAGAGCATACAATGCTTGAACATCGTTTTGCCCTAACCGCCGGTTGTAAATTCGGATATCGTCCAGCAGACCATTGAAGCCCAGCGTATTGTCGCTCCGCCGGCCAATTACTAGGGCATTTCTATTATCGTCTATTGCTGGAAAACTGTCACTGGAATTTGGCCCCAAAATTTGAGGTAGTCTCTTTCCGTTGATGAAGAACTCAGGAATTTTATTTGGAACCCACACGCAGACGAGGTGGTTCCACCGCCCGGCTGCATACTCTTTTGTGTGCCAATCCATTTGCTTACCATGGCCGGCAAACTTTGGCAAAAAAGCGATACCATTTGCTCCGGTAAGGTGGGAGTTCAACTGAACTTCCAAATTGTTCTGGCCTTTCGATAACAAGAATTCGGGTTCCCTTGATATCGAAGACTTGAAGAACCACAAACTGATGGAATAGCGGCCTTTTCCGACTAGGTTTCCTACGTTGCAGACAACAGAACTGTTTCCGTCAAACATGGCAGCCCCTCGCTGCTCGCCATTCACGCCATTTGCTGACTTTGCGTTCCCCACTCCGTGGTGATTCCCACCCGATTTGTCGATGAACCCAGCGTCAAGGGGATAGTGAGCGACCAATCCGTAGTTTATGTCTTCCTGCCCATAACCCAATTTGCCACGAAGGCGGTTTACTTCTATATCCGCCCAAAGCATCGATTCTATTGCTTTAACCTTCTGCTCCAATTTACGCGCACGGGCGGCTCGAATTTCATCCTCGTTCGGATTGATGACGGGCTCACTAAGCCAGTTGGTCATCTTGAGAGCCGGAAAAACGGGTAGCGGTCCATTCTCAGAAAGCTGGAATCCATATCGGTTGAGGAAACGAATGTGTTTCACGGCTTCGACTTTGGCATTTCCAGCGAATTGCCGCATCTGATTGGCTGACTGAGCAGATGAGTTGGCGACTCGTTGAGAGGATTCCATCTTCTCAACGGCGTCATCGAGGACTGCCCCCCCGACAAGCATCGACGCCTTGTAGGTCGCATAGTCGTCGGAAACCAATCCATTCAAGATGATGTTTCTCGCGCGGTTTCCTTGTTCCATTGCATCAAAGGCGGCAGATATAGCCGCCGAGGCCAATGCTGACTGCTGTGAGCTAGACCCATCTGCCTCAAGAATCCGGTATCCCAACTGGTTCAACCGATTCATCGACGAGAACAGATTCAGGCGAAGCAGCAACCTACGCATGGGGTCTGTTTCAAAACTCCAAAGCGTCGAGTAGAAGTTTTGGAGAGATGGAATGGACTTGTGACGCTTTACCGTGGAGCTGAATTCGCTCACTACCCTTTGAAATTTGGGGCACTTACCAAGAACGAGAAGTTCCTCGGTTGTCAGGTTCGTGAATGAAAGCCTGGGCTGCATCCGCCCATCTTTGCGCAACGTGATGCCACGGGTATCTACATAGAAGAATTCGTAGGTCTCTCCCTTGAGCTGGACATCGTTCGCCGAGAGTAGTTCTGGCAATTGTGTTGGTTTGAACCCACTGGGTTTTCTCAGTTTCAAGGCACCCACCAAGAGGAAACTCGGATTATTGGTCATTTCTGTCAAAGACCGTTGTTCGTTCTTGGCTTTGTGAACAGAACAGGAGATTCCATATTTTGAATTCAGACCAAACGCGCCTTGTGCTGGGCATTTGGGAAAGCCCTCTCCATCTAATTCTCGTCGCAGCTGTTCACTTGCCAACGTCTGCTCAGTCAGAGTCACGCTGGCATCGTTCGTTAACTGCTTCGAACCCCATTCTCGAATCCCATCTAGCAGCGTAACTCTGGCAAGCAAGCAATCTAGTTCCACAAAACTACTCGCACCTGGGAAGAGTTTTTCTAGAGCAAGTTGTTCAAGGTATTGAAGTTTCCGTTCATTACTGGTCAGAATTGTAGGCAGAGCGCCTACTTCGTTGCCGTTAATATCCTCCCAAACATGCTGAATAGTGTTCAGATTCTTCCCGTGCACATAGGATTCGTAGCTCTCGAAAAAATCATCTTCCGCGATTTTGAGGCCATTTAGGGCCGAACGGGCCATGACGACGGTTGCCGTTGCAGTCAAGTTGGAATTGATTCCTGACGTAATTGCCTTCAGGACCGCCAGTCGTCCACCCATCAGTGCTGAAAGTTTTTTGCTAACTTGATTCAATTCGGAGACCTGCTCGGGAGCGTTCCAAACGTCAGGAAGCCATTCCGGTGTCAGGGGTTGCTTTCCAGTTGGAAGCCCTCCCGTTGCGTCACGAATCTTGATTCGAAAGAATGCGTCGCTTGCGAGTTCCTGAAAGAAACGACGGTTATGGTTTGACCAATTGAAAAAACCGGCTACTTCGTCCTTGCTAACTGTTGTTTCAGAAGAGTCGGGCTGGGTTGAGGAATACTTCAGGAGGGTAAAAACAGCGCCACCTATTACCAAAGCAGCAGTCACCCCGATGTATACACCCTTGGTGAGACTTTTATTTGCTTTTGGTGATTTCGTCCGTCTCGATTTCTTTGAGCGCGCACCCTTGGCTGGCTCATTGGCCGGTTGCGCAGAAACTCTTGCGGTTTCTCCCAAGACGGTTTTAGTGCCGCAGTGTGGGCAGTGGGTAACAGTTCCAGTCGCGTGTATCGGGTAACCAATGTGGCCGCTGCAATTTTCGCAAGTGTGCTTCGATTCCGCCTCTGAAGCTTCCTCATTCGGCACATTGGAGGGTGCTCCTAAGACTGTTTTTGCGCCGCAGTGCGGGCAGTGAACACCAGTCCCTGCGGCATGCTCTGGGTAAGCAATAGGTCCACCACACGCTTCGCATGAGTGCTTCAATTCATCTATTGATTCCGACATGGTAGAATAGGGTCCTTTGGGTTGGTGGTCGATTGGCTACGGAGCGTTCCACGCCTCAATCGTAGCCATGGTAGTCCGGAAGTTCTTCTTAAGCGTTAGCTCTCTCCGGTCGAAAGCCAATTTAGCTTCCTCCCAGTTGCCCCGGGCAGCCTGATTGTTGATTTCTATCCAGCCGGACATTTCCTCAGCGACAAGTTTCAAGAAGTCTTCGTGTGTTTTGACAATCCTGGGGTCTTGTGGCTTGAATTTTTCGACGTCGAGTTTGGCGTCCCGAACTAGTGGCACAATCCGCGTGCGAATAACCGCAAGCTGTCTGCTCCCCGTAGTCGATAGGTTGTCATTCCATACCTCAGCCACTGTGTCAGTAATGTCGTCATATCTCTGAACGAGTTCCTGCAGTTCTTTTGCCTCTTTTTGGAACAGTGCGATTCTTTCATTCCGCACGCGCGTTCTTTCAGCCGCTGCTTGTGCGGCAGTTGGTGTCGGTGCACTGTCAGTAGTTGCAGCAGGCATTTGCCGCGTCTGAGTTTGGGTTGCCGGGGTAGCAGTTTCGTGAATCCCGACCGGGGCGGAAGATTGTTGGCTGGAGTTTGCAGCTATTGTCGCGGGCGATTCCTTTCTTCCAGATAAAGCATCCCAAGCACCATATCCCACCGCGCAAACGAGAGCTGCTAAGATTATGGCTACACCTTGGAGGGTTGAAATATTTGATGCATCACCCGCAGGGGGATTGAATGTATGTGACTTCAGCGAGTCGGTCCCAATCTGCGGCAATTGATTAGCTAACGCAGCTGGGAGTTCAGTAGATGACGCCGGAACTACGTTTCGATTTGGGTAACTCTCCCCTAACGTTGTTTTTGTTCCGCAATGCGGACAGTGAACATCGCTCCCTGAAGCATGAGCCGGGTAGGCGACATTTCCGCCACATTCTTGGCAAGTGTGCTTCAATTCATCTGATTCCGACACTGACATAGTCTGTTTCTATCGTTTGTCTTCAGTTGACGAAGTCGGCCCACCCACCTCGAAATCGAGGGTGGCAAACGATGGAAAGGAGTCAAGCAGGCAATTATGCCGTAATGGTTTCGGCGAAGTCTGCCGTGTCTTCTGGTTCCTTGTCCTCCTGATACCCTTCTGGCATTGCGGGCCGGAGTTTGAAGTAGAATCGTGCGTCGTTCTCGTTCACCAAGTTCTTGTAGTGTGAATGAAAGAGCCGTTCGTCCCCGATGTGCCCCATCGCGTCGCGTGTCTTCCGAGGGCCGTTGAACTCGTAGGAGTAGCTTGCAAACGAAACTCGGCAGCAGTTCTGGTGGAACTCGAATTTGCAGCCTTCAAAGGATTCCGGGTTTTCAATCAGTTTCTCGCGGAGGCTTTGCTTCACTCTCTGGAGTTTCTGTCTGACCGCATTGTCCGAGCGAGTTTTCCATTCAGGCATCTTCTGTTCGCAAAGTTCCAGCCAAAGCAAAGCGTTGTCGGGAATCTTACAGACACGTCGCTGGAGTCTCTTCGCGTGCTTTGCGTCCAGAGTTACCGAGTGGCGCTTCCAGTTGATGTCTTCCCAGCGAATTCTTCGGGCTTCTTTTTCGCGAAGACCGCAGTAGAGAACCAAGACTTGAGAAGCCAGAATATCCCATGCGGCTTCTTTGCGGAGTGCGTCTAGGAAGCAAACAACGTCTTCCAATGGAAGGACTCGCTCCTTCTCCGTCAGTTTATCGTCGCCACGATTGGATTCCGGTGACTTGATGCTGATGAACGGATTTAGTTCCTTCTTTGTGTAGGCCAGTGGGTGCTCGGACAATGTGTTGAAGAAGGCCCGGAGATACTTGATGTGGTATTTCTTGGAGTTGGCGGATACATCCTTCTTGGATTCGTAAATCCATTTCTCTGCGTGCGAAGGAGTGACGTCGATTAGGCGAAGATTTGCGTGCGCTTTGACGAACGGGCCAACGTACTGCCCTCTGACGGCGTTAAGGTAGGCATCGCCTCGATTTAGCTTCTCCAAGTGTGGCAGATAGAGGTCGTAGGCTCGTTGAACCGAGATAACACCGCCACTGGGTTGGTGATGCATCAGATAGAAGTCGACCGCCTGAGTCAGTGTCGTGCCGTAGCCTTCCAGTTTCTTGATGCACGCCTTGATTTCGTAGTCCGTGGCAACCTCGAAGGCGTTGGCGGCATCCTTGAAGTTCCCTTTGACTAGTACCGTGGGACAGAAGTAATTGGACACCGGCAAAGTAGAAAGAAAATGTGAAAAAGACGTTAATAACCATCGTACAACGTTCCGGAATCTGATATTTCCAGCGGCAGCCGCTGGAGATTATGTTAAAAATCCAAATCCCTATCGGTTAGCAAATCTCTCAGGAAGGCGCTCCGCAAGATCTCCAAGAAGCGTTCCCACCCGGCCAAAATCGTCAACCGTGCGCGCATCATCTTGGGCTTGGCAATGGGTTCGAGTGCCCGGCATATAGCCACCCTCGTTGATTGTGTGCCCACGACCGTCGGCAATTGGAAACAGCGCTGGACCGCTGATGCCCCGTCTCACAAACGCGATCTCATGGGCTGGCTGCAAGACGGATTACGCATCGGTGCCCCCAGTCACTTCTCACTCGACCAGCGGGCTCAAATCATCGCGTTGGCTTGTGAGAACACCGAAGATCATGGGGTGCCCACGACCGCCTGGACTTCCACCGAACTTCGGGCCGTGGCCATCGCCCAAGCCATCGTTCCGGAAATCTCACGCCGTCACATCAGCCGGATTCTACTCGAGGCTGATCTGAAACCGCATCGCTCACGCTACTGGCTCAATTCCAAACGAGATCCCCTGAAGAATGAAAAGATCAACGCGATCAACAAGGTCTACAAACAGGCCGTGCAGCTTGAAAAAGAAGGGATTCTGACCTTTTCTCTGGATGAGATGACCGGCATTCAGGCACTGGAACGGATCGCTCCTGACAAGCCCTCCCAACCGGGGCAAGTCCGCTGCATCGAGTACGAATACAAACGCCATGGCACCCTCTGCCTCCTGGGTGCCTTCCGCGTCGCCACCGGCCAACTGAGTTCCCTGATTCTCCCTCGTCGAACCGAACCCGATTTTGTCGAACTGATTGATCACTTGGTCCGGCAGCATCCCGAGGCCAAAGGATTCCGCTTCGTGTTGGACAATCTCAACACCCATCAATCCGAGCAACTGGTCCGGTATGTGGCCGCTTATGAAGGTCTGAAACCCAGCCGCCTCGGCATCAAGGGCAAAAGCGGGATCCTCAAAAACATGGCCACGCGGCAGCGCTTCCTGAGCAACCGCAAGCATCGGCTGGTCTTCTATTATACTCCCAAACACGCCTCCTGGATGAATCAGATAGAAATCGTGTTCGGAGTCATTTCCCGCAAGGCCATTCGCAAAGGCAGCTTCTGTTCCAAAGGCCATTTGCGGAAACGATTGGAGGATTTTATAGAATATTTCAACCGCGTCTTGGCACACCCGTTCAAATGGAGCTATGGAAACAAACCGCTCCAAGCCTGAATTCGGCGTGTCCAATTACTTCTGTCCCACGGTACTAG
>FLOH01001632.1_pt1 | contig 10025 bp, 10 predicted proteins | sample 756751 | NCBI WGS metagenome assembly FLOH01 (sample SAMEA4026879, study PRJEB14308) | marine metagenome | biome: coastal water; material: water | depth 74 m
CCAAGATCCTGCGGTCCCGATCTGTATGGATAATTGGAGCAACTGGCTCAAAACTGACTCGTTGCAGTACCACTTCGCATTCGCTCGGCAGGCAGGGTGCATCCTTGCAAATTGTTTGACGATCGTTTCCCAGACCAGCGTGTCGGCAGATTGCCCAGTCTCCTTGCTTATGGCGATCAGTGCCGGATCGTTGGTGATCCCAACAGGTTGACCAGCCCCCACGCCATTGAAGAAATAAGAGTCCATTCCGTACCCGATGGAGCGTTTAAGCGCCATTTCAAGCTGAGCGGCAAAGTCCAGACCATCTTCATAAAGCTCGCTCGAAACATCACAGAAGATCCCGGCTTTGTTTGCCGTCATCGTAATGGCTCGCAGCTTGCCGGTCTGTTTAGTGCCGGTTCCACCCTCGGATATGAACTCCATGGCAAAACCACCGTAAAGGGTGCTTGACGTATCCAGGCTATCCCATCCAGGAACCTTTCGTGTTTCTGATTCCATCGGCCATACGGTTGCAGCCGGTCGGACAATTTCAGCGGGAAGAGAATCGTCAAGCCATTTTGCGGCCAGAGGTTCGGGAACGCTTGCCGCTCCAGCACTCAAAGTTCCTTCATTCATAGTGGCTCTAAAGGCCCGGATTGCAGCGTCATCATAAACAGGCGCCCCAAACATTCCTTTGAAGGATCGGTCATTGGCAGGGACACCATCGAAGACAATATCTCTGTTCTCCGTCTTCCCGACATCGGGAACCCTTTTGACATCTTCCTTTTTGTACTGGGACACAGTGTCCAGCATGGCCAGGCGCTCATCGTATCGCTCGACAGCATCCTTATGGCGGTCAAAGGACTCCTTGTCTTCAGAACTCAATTCAGCCCTTCCAGCCAATTCGATCATTTTGTCAGTACAGATTTTCCGCTCTTTCATAAGATCATTTTTGTCCATTTTCGTTCCTCCTAAAATTTTAAATTCCCTCCCAATGCCTGCTGATGGATCTGCTCCAGCGGCCACAAGGGAACATTCGTATGGAAGCCATTTAGTGGCTTCAAACCCGGTTTTTGTTTTGGTTCGCTCAAGGATCTGGTACCCAATGCTGAGGTTTCTCAAGATCCCATCTTTGACATCCTGCCAAATATCACCTGCACTCTTTGAAAAACGTAATACGCCTTTCAAAGATTTACCCTCAATTCGGAGGCTCTCAACCACGCCAACAGGCAGCTTGCCTCCATCATGCCCCACAATCAGTGGTAAAGGCGCTCTTGACAGGTCCACTGCGGATGGGTCATGGCTCAAGACCTCATCACCATCGTACCTTCTGACAGGGAACTCAGTCGATATAGTGGCTTCAGCGGTCATGCTGTCAGCTCTGATTTCCCCTATTTGAAATGTTCTTGTTTCCATTTTGCCTCCTTATTGGTAGTTCAAATTACCCACACATGGGTAATTTGATTGCCTTTTTCGGTATTCAAATGGGAACTAGTGGTTCCCATTTGAACCCCTATGATCTAAAGTTCAAATGAGGACATGTATGTCCCCATTTCACAGCCACATCACTTTCGGCTCGGCCACGACAGCCCCGCAATTTCGAATGACGGCATCCAGGCTCATCACCAGAGCAACGGGTAAATCTATTTTGTCAGACGCTTTGGCCTTTGAGAACTTCCGGTTCCCGGCGGCGTCCTGTTCGACAACGATGTTGCTAAATTGCCACTTTAAAAGATCATTTTCTGGGAATACTATCCCTTGATCCAAGATCAGTCGTTGCAGCTCAGCCACAGGAGCCGCTTGCGAAACATACCCCTGCCCCATTTGAATGACCTCAATGTTCATATCGGACAGGTCTGCAATAATCTTCTGAGATCCCCACCTATCGAAACAGACGCCTTTCAGGTCATATTGGCTCTTGATTTCGCCTATCTTTTGCAGGATGGGATCGTACTTGATGACCCCACCGGGTATAGACTCGATGAAGCCTTTCTTCTGCCAGGTCCAATAGGGCAGCCGGTCTTTCTTCGTTCTCTCTGTAATTGACTGATCCGGACACCAACAAAATGGAATGACATAGTATGGTTCCCCTGGTAACGGCTCAGGAATTAAAACGAGTGCAGTCGTGTCACTCACGCTTGCCAGGTCCAAACCTGCCCAAACAGGGCGGCCGGTAAAGTCAGGGATTAACCCCACGCAGGCGTCATAGGCGGCACTGGATATGAACTTTCCGGACGTTTCAACCCTCTGATTCAGATATAGGGATCTGAAGACGGCTTCTTTTTGTGGGAGTAGTTTTGCCTGTTCGGCAAAGCTCCTCATTTCCGCAAGGGATCTGAAGTCGTCCAGGGCAGGATTACAGTCAAACCAAACCTGTTCATCCCACGGATCGGCGTCATCAGGTGCGCAATACACCTTTCCGTAAAAGTGAGGGTCTTCTGGAAGAGACCCCTCTTCAATAGACAGAGCGAAGTCCACAAGCTCAGATAGTACATGGTGCGGATCGGCGCTCTGGGTACTGATAACAATGCCCAGCGGCTCGGACCTTGCCCCGGTGCCGGTCTGAAGGTTGTCAAACAGTTCCCTAGATTTTGATTGCGCTAACTCATCGAAGCAGAAAAAGCTCGGTGATAGGCCATGGGCCTTACGGGCATCACTGCTCAGGGCGGTGTAGACTGACCCGTTTATGGTGTCGGTAATTTCTTTGTGGAAGTTCTTGATATGACATCGCTCTGAAAATTCAGGGATGCGGCAGATAATTGCGACCATCTCATTAAACAGGATGCTCGCTTGCGCCCTATCGCTCGCAGCGGAATAAACTTGGCCACGCGCTTCGGATTCCGGTCCAAAAAGGTGACACAACGCCAGGGCAGCCACTAAGGCAGTCTTGCCGTTCTTTCTCGGCAGGGTGAGGACAGCTTGCCGGACTTCTCTGATACCGTTTTTGTCAGTCCTGTAAATGCCCTCGATGATTTCTTTCTGCCATGGCCTCAGTTTCAGCTTTCGGCCAGCATGGACACCGGCAGTGATCGGCAAACATTCGCAAAATGCAATGACCCTTTCAGATCTCGACAAACCTTTCTTTTCCCATGGAGGTTTCCCTTTCCATGCAGGTTTTATCTGACCCTTTGCGGCCTTTTCGGCCCCGGTTCTGATACCGTGTTTGCCCATTCATCCCCGAAGTAACTCTGATTTAGGGTATACCATGGCGGTTATTTCCTCACCGCTCCGATGATTTTTCTAATGTGTAGGGAGTGTTTCAAAGGGGACTAGCTTTGTCAAAGAAGGCAGGGTAAGGCTTGGGTAAGAAATGCTATACTTTAATTAATAGCAGGATGAATTAATAGTTCAACGGCCGATTTAGGCACCCTCAGCACTTTAAATTCATTATCCTTGGGCCCGATATTCGAGGCATCAAGTTTGCCTTGATAGATCCAATTATAAACCGTCTTCGTTGATATGCTGAATATCTTGGCTACTTCATCCGGTCGGAAAAATTGTTTATCTGGCAATGTTACCATTTCTCAATCCCTCATAACTGTAAACCTTTGGTTTACTCTTGCCTGTTCGTTTCTTCCTTGGGTGCCGGTCAGAATGGCATTTCCGGCACATGGTTTCCAGGTTTGATGCAGCATATTCGACATCACCACCACCTGCATCTTTACGCTCTAAAATATGGTGGACGATCTGCCCAGGCGCTCCACAGACGACACAAAGAGGTTGCCCCGATATATGCCATTCCCGAAGGCGTCGCCAGGCCACGGACAGATAGAATTTGTCAGCAACCTTTGGGTGCGGATCAACTGGCATAATCTTTCGCTCATGGTCAGCACAGAACGAGATCCCGGTTTCAACCAGGTTCGGACAGCCAGGTCGTTTACAGAACTTTTTCACTGAAGACCTTTTGGTACATCGGTTTTTTCAATCTTGATTTCAGCTTTGCAATTACACTCCCCATCACCTGCCAGAAGGTTGCACCATTCATGGTGTCCGATGTTCACCATGAACAATCCACCTTTGGATAAATCAGTATCGCCCAACTGTTTCAGCAATGTTTCAATGTATGGCATTTTTTTTCTCCTTTGGTTTAAATCCTGGTTGTTTGCAGAATTTCATGGTGTCTCCTTAACGTTAAATAACATATCTGGATATACTATTTAACGTTTAGCTGTTCGGCCTTTTCCCATCCGGTTTCCGTCAGGCGAATGCTCTTAATGTTCCGGCAATATTCACCATCACATCCCTCTTTTCTTTGTGTCCACGGCCTACCACCACCACGGGGATAAATCCATTTATCAAGCTCCGCATCACTCAACGGTTTATCAGGTTCAATGCTCATCTCTTTTGCTCGCCGTTCACTGTAAACTTTCAAGCTGGTAGCTTCTCCCCATCCACCACAATCAATAAGCCCTTTCCGGTAAAGACTTTGTAATGCTCTGGTTAATGTGGCTTGACCACTCTGATATTCACGTTTCGGAATAGACGGGTATCTGTAATAATCGCCCTTGTGTGTGTAGCTAGTCCAGGCTTTCCACCCAAAGAGAATAGCTGGTAATTCATCCCGGTTAATGTCAGGGTCATATCCTCTTGTCTTTTTAAAAAGCGGCTTTTCATAAATTGCCTGCAAAATCCCTTTTTCAATCCGTCCTAGTCTCATCCCACCACCCCCGCCCGTTTCACCATTTCCCTTGCGAATTTAACCAATAGCGATTCAGTCAGCCGTTGCCCGAAGTCCCGGTTTTCAGCAAAGAATATCGGCAGATCGTAACGGACTGAGAATGTCAGCAAAGATTGTATTGCCGCTTTCGGTTTCATTAGGCTCATGTACTGCCCGTTGCTGAGGCTCATCAGACTGCTTTCCACCACCAGCGCAAAATACTGTAAGGCCATCCCCCGGTGAAGCTCTCTCTCGAACCTATCCCGGTGTCGGGTAAGGCACCCCACAAGATCCCCAGCGGTCTTACGTTCCACGGCAATGAGATTCTCAGCCCCAGCTATGGAATAATCCCCGGTGGCCAGTGTCGCGGTTCTGGTGGGTACTGTGAAGGAATAGGGAAGTTGCTCTCGGCTATCAATTATGATTTTCATTTTTCACCCAAAAAAATGCCGTAAAATCGCTTTTGACCCATTTTCCCTCTCAAAACACCCCTTTTTCCTGCCCACCTGCCCATATCTTTACTTATTGACCTGTCCACTTCCCACCTACCGCGCTCCGCTTGCTGATATCCTACGGCAGTTCAGCGCCCACGGGTCGCAAAAGGATTTATAAAAATAAATAGTTTTATATGTGTTGCACTTAAGTGACGCTGTAAGTTTTACTGTAAGTTATTCGTAGACACCTTTCACAACTCGATATACTGCCCGCCTATCTGCCCCGGCACCCCTCAGCATTGCCTTGAACTCATCAGGTTTGAACATGGTCTTGACGGTATCCTCAAAGGTGTCCACGGACCTGCCTTCAAATAAGACGGACTCATCAGCCGTTTTGAAGTCCCAGGACAATTTCAGGCTCTTGCTGAATTTCCCCACGGAATACGCTTTACCTCTTTTGACAAGGCCCTTGCCTTCAAGCTCGTTTAAGTATCGGCCATACGTCCTTTCATTCCCCCAGGTAGTCAGCAGATCCCGGTGGACAGGGACAAAGGCTCGATGTCGGCGCGGATAGGAATATTTGACGATATGAAATAGAAACCTTGACCTGGGCAGGGATGCCCCGGTTATGTCCAGTATCGTCCCGATGTCGGGTCGGCATATATATCCATTATGGTGATTGTGGGTCGTGTCAGGGTATGTCTTGGCCCAATGGTAATTGGTGTAAATATGGGTAGCTTGACGCTTGATTTCTTTGAAGACAGCCGGTGCAAACCTCAAAATATCTTTGCTGAAGCCGTTATGGTTACAATTTATCCATGCCCAGGTTTGGGCAATAGCATCCTCATAAGGTACGTTTTGGCGCCACAGGTAATAAATGACTTTTGCTTGGCTCTCATGGCGTGTAGCAGACTCCTGTAAGCCCCCCTTTAGCAGTTCTCCCCCCTGCCCATACCAGCCATTGCCTTTTGGTCCCACAAGTCCAGGAAGGTTATTGTCAGGCGTCTTGATAGTAAAAGGCAGTTCATATTGTTGGCCCGATACGGTAGCCAGTGAAAAGTCATCCAGCTTATTGAACCAGAACAATTTATCCTGCCATGTTTCCAGGCCGGAATAATTGAAGTCCAGGCACTTGCTGAATTCCCCAAAGGGTAGCCGGACCACCCGGTTTGTCTGTGGATAGATTTCGATTCCCTTAGTGGATGCAAAGGTTTTAAAGGCTTTGTTCAACTGCCATCTGGTAGGCGGCACCCCATTCAACTGCGGTCTTAATATACAATGATAGCTGTCAGAACTCTCGGAAGCCATCAGCATGGAATTATCTTCATCCAGGCCCAGCTCCCCCCTTACATCCTCGACAAAGGGCAGGCTCTTATCATCCATATCCAGTAGTGCGTATTGTGGATACCATGGGGCGATACCCCCCACGGTGTATTTTTTGGAAAGGTGGGCTTTGATAGCAGGATCGGATAAAGGTTTGTTTCTGGTTATCCAGCCATGTTTTTTGGTCTTGACTCCGTACTTTGGAATTCTTTGAATGAATGCTTCGGTGTACTCCTCAAACGTGCTTCCCATCTTCCCCCCCCTTGTAATGGGGTCATGGACTATGGGGTGTTACAGGCACCCCAGAAACCCCCAGTAAGGGCAGTCCATGAAAAAAATAAACTTTTGTGTTGCAGGAAAGAATCGGACGTGATAATTTGATAGGCTCAATTTGTTTGTTAGGTGCCTATCGGTGCCCGATACTTAAACGCTTCAGATTCCTTTGGCAAGAGCATCTGAGGCGTTTTTCATTTCTGGCTAAACTACTGTATCTTGTACCCCTGCATGTTGTCAAGCGCCAGCGCTGAAGGTCACTATTCCCAGGTTCACAAAAAACCCGTTATCAGACTTTGCGCCATTATTAATTAAAAAATACATCCGGTCAAAGACGAAACAGGACGAAACTGGACGATCCGGACGGTTTGATTTATCATTCGCTAAAAAACCCCATTATGTAAAGTCTTACACGACCTTAGTAGGCTTAACCGACAGTTTTCTCCCCCCATTTCTTCAGTAAATTACTTATAGATCCTTTGTTCCACCCACCCCTACCACTCATGGTAGACACTCCCTGTTCGGTGAACCTGTCAGCTATTGCCTGATAAGTCACGCCCTCCTCTTTCCATGCCAGGATGGATTTCTTGATTTCTTCCTCATCAGCGGATACAGTTTTCTTTTTTTCATCCTTAACAGACTTGCTCTTTTCCCCAGGTTGCATAAAGTCAGGTGTTTCCACCTTCAGCCTTTCCACATGGTCAATGATAATTTGCGTCATGCTTTTGCCACTTAATGCAGACGCAACCTTCAACTTGGTATGAATACTTTCTGGTAACTTCAATGTTATGCTTAGAAACTTTTCCATAATACCCCCCTTTTAGGATTAAAAGATAAGTACCCATATCAAAGTTTTATCACGTTGTCAAGCATTATGTTTTTATGTGTTTATGGTAATATCCATAAAAAAAGCCCCTCAAGGATTATTGAAGGGCTTTGGTGGTTTGGCAGGATATGTGCTTTCAGGCGGCGGCTTTCATCCCACCTGCCCGGTAAGTCTTCTCGAAGTTACGGACGTTACGCCCCACCCACTCCTCGCCCAGTCCGGCAAGGTCTGATATTTCAGTCAAAGGTAATCCGATGATTTTGTTGCAGATAAACCACTTTTCAGCATTGCCGAAAGAGCAACGGCCCATCATTTTCTTTGCTTTCTTTTTTTGGTCCATACGCTTTACGATCTTATCAATCGTTTGTTTGGCCTCATAATAATTGCCCCGGATCTTTTCAGGTGTAGAACCCTCCTCCTCGGCAATGGTTTTGTAATTTTTGCGCTCAAAGAATCTTTTGTAGAATATCCTCGAAGTCATCAACCTGGTAGGTTTGTAGGGGATCTCGTTTTCCGGTATTTCTTCCGGTACAGGTGCGGCCACGGCATCTACATCAAAGTCAATGTCACTGAAGCGGTGTTCCTTCCTTGTGGTCGGATAGCTATAAATGACAGGCGCCCCGTTGTCACCCCGTGCCCATTTCTCGATAAACGGTCTGGTTGACAACTTGTTCAAAATATCTTCCACAGGGCGGCACACCTGTGTGCAGTCACCATATTTTTTGCATTTGGTACACAGATCCATTATTGGAGACATTTCACACCCCCCCATGGTTAGGTATAGGTTTGGGTCTTAACTCGCAGTCACGGCGCTCTCAGGGCTTGCAGGCGCTTTTTCCTGCTTTCCGTACTCATCACCCTGCGGCCCGATGTTATTCAGGTTTTCCAGGCGTCTTATTTCGTTCTGGGACATGAAGCCAGACTCAAGGGCGATTTTATAACTCTCAAACCGTTCTTTGGTATTCGCCCGAAGCAGATCAGCCGTTAGATGCTCGATATTGAACCTGCGGCGCTCTTTCTCAGTCAGTAAGGCCCGTTCCATGGCTTGCTCGATCCTCGACAGCCACGGACGTAATGTGTGTGTCAGGAAGGATCTGTTTTGCTCGACAACATTGGAATATGTGCTTCGTTCATGGTCCTGAATAAGATTCAGCGGCACTCTGAAGATCCTCGCGATCTCCACAATATCGAACTTTCGGCTATCCACCATCTGGCTCTGTTCCGGATTAACCCCGATTGCTTTCCACTCAAGGCCAGCATCCAAAATAGCAACCTTATGAGCATTGCCCTTGCCTTTGTAACCGTGTTCCCAGGACTCCCGAAGATTCGACATACTTTGTGCGTTTAATTGTTGGGCGCTCGTTAGTATGCCCCCAGGGCTTGCCCCGTTCCGAAAGTAGTTTGCAGCATAATCAGAAGTAGCTTTGGCACTTCCCCAGGTGTCCCGGCACAGATCCAAAGGTGAGTAACCCATCACACCATCGCTCGAAAGTCCCCTGATATGAAGGACTTCATCAGCGGTATAAATGAACTCTTCCCCGTTGTTCTGATATTTATAAATCAGTTCACGCCCTTTGACTTCAACCACCACCCCATCAGGATGTAAGGGCCACAGTGCCACCACCTCGCCATCGTATCGTTCTATGAATGCAAAGGCATTGCCTCTGAGGCATAGGTGCCCCATAAGCATCTCACGAAGCTCAAAGCTCGTTTGCATGGGATTAGGCGCCCGGTGCAATAGATCATACAGACTAAACCCATCGGCACGGGTGCGGTCCCCATGGGCGTCCTTCCGATAAACTAGCAAAGGGAGTGCAGCCACAGACTCGGCCAGGACTCGGACGCAGGCAAAGACAGCCGGTATTCCCAGGACTGACCTTTCAGATACAGGGAACCCCGAAGAGGTTTCCCGGCCTTCAAAATTATCCAGGTTTGCCCATGACCTTTTTCTTTTTAAGAAGTCAAACATGATTTCGTACCTCTTTTATATAAGGGAACCACCGGCCGGAGGTCTAATTCAAACCGGCGGTTCCCAGGTTTGGGCCATCGGAATGACCCAAATTTGTGAAGGGAAGACCCCGGCCAGGCGGTCCTCCCTCTTTGGTTTATGCTCTTTCTTCGATACCAACCACCCAGGAAAGGGTGCTTCCGTTTGCCGGTGTTGCCACTTTGTCCCAAGATCCTTGACCATCGAAACGGACTAAAATCCGATAGCTGCGGAGATCCTCGGTCCATGACGGAATGTCAGAACTCTGAATCCTCATATCCCTCCGGAGTCCAATATAGTATTGGCTCAGATCGGCAAAGATAAAATCATTTGCATTGCCCAGGGCAGGAAGGTGAGGTGTGAAGACAACCTCTTTGCCCAGGATGTAGAACTTTCCATCCCGGTCATTCAGCGGATTGACCCAAGATCCTGCGGTCCCGATCTGTATGGATAATTGGAGCAACTGGCTCAAAACTGACTCGTTGCAGTACCACTTCGCATTCGCTCGGCAGGCAGGGTGCATCCTTGCAAATTGTTTGACGATCG
>FLOH01001634.1_pt1 | contig 9949 bp, 4 predicted proteins | sample 756751 | NCBI WGS metagenome assembly FLOH01 (sample SAMEA4026879, study PRJEB14308) | marine metagenome | biome: coastal water; material: water | depth 74 m
CTACTAATAGAAGACGATGCTGGATTAGTTGAATTGATTAGATCGATGCTGGAAGAATTGGGGTTTTCTGTGATGAGTGCTACTACAGGTAATGAAGCACTTGCACATCTTAAAAAGCAAACACCCGACTTGATGTTGCTTGATTATTCGTTACCCGACATAAATGGCAAAGAGCTGATTGAGACATTAATTAAACAGCAAATAACTCCACCACCTTTTATAATCACCACAGGACAAGGCGATGAGCGCATAGCAGTAGATATGATGAAACTGGGTGCCATTGATTATTTGATAAAAGATATACTTTTTCTAGAAAGGCTACCTGATGTGGTTCAGCGAGTGATTAAGGAAATAGAAAGTGAGGTTAAACTGAAACAAGCGGAAGAAAAAATACGTATTACTGAAGAAAAAGCTATAATAAGGGAGAACTACTACGAAAATATCATCAACAATATGGGTGATCCGGTTTTTGTTAAAGATGACCAAAGTAGGCTACTGTTAGTTAATGATGCTTTTTGTAATATTTTTGACCTTCCGAGGGATAAAATATTAGGTAAAACACTTGCCGAAGATGTTCCTCCAAGTGAGCAGGAGGGATTTTTGAAAATCGATAATCAGGTAATACTAGACGGGAAAGATAATGTAAACGAGGAGACACTTACTGTGAGAGGTGGCAAAACTCGTACAATTTCCACAAGAAAGACTCGGTTTATTGATAATTACGGTAAAAAGTTTTTAGTTGGTGTTATTCGTGATATAACTGAACGAAAGCAGGCAGAAACCGATTTATCAAGAGCTAAAGATAAAGCTGAGCAAAGCGAAAATAGATTAAGCTCTGTTTTCGAAGCAATGAGTGAGGGTTTTTCTATTCAAGAAGTTATTTGTGATGACAATGGAAAGCCTATTGACCTTCGCTTTATTGATGCTAATCCTGCATTTGAGAAACAAACAGGTTTGAAAAACTCAGAAACTCTAGGTCATACATTGCTTGAATTGTTCCCTACTTCTGAAAAGTATTGGATTGAACGTTATGGACATGTTGGGCTCAGTGGTGAGTCAACAACTTTTGAAGCTAAGTTTGGCCCCTTAGACAAATATTATCATTGTAATGCTTTCCAAATTAAGAAGGGTTTCTTTGGAACCATGTTTGCTGATATTAATGACAGAATATTAGCGGAAAATTTACTGAAAGAGAAAAGTGAAAAGATTGAAAATCAGAATATAGAATTAAAAAGCGCAAAAGAAAAAGCTGAGCAAAGTGATAGGCTAAAGACTGCTTTCCTCGCAAATATGAGCCACGAAATACGGACTCCTATGAATGGTATAATTGGGTTTGTAAACCTCCTTAATCAACCTAATTTAACAGATTCTCAAATTGGTAAATACTCTGGTATAATTAATAAGAGTGGTGAAAGACTATTAAATACCATTAACGATATTATTGATATTTCAAAAATTGAAGCTGGTGAGATGGTTGTTACACAGCAAGAAACTTCATTGAATAACCTTTTAGAAGAAGTTCATTCTTTCCACGCGCCAGAGGCAAAGTTGAGAGGATTGTCTTTGTCAATTGAATACTCAAACTCTAGTGAGCCATTAAGGATACTTACAGATAGCAATAAACTTCATGGTATTTTATCGAACCTCGTGAAAAATGCAATTAAATATACAGAGAAGGGTTCAATAGTATTTGGGTATAAACTTAATAAAGATATAATTGAGTTTTCTGTTCAAGATACAGGAATAGGTATACCTAAGGATCGTATGCAAGCAATATTCAATAGATTTGAGCAAGCTGATATTGAGGATAAAAAGGCTTTTGAAGGCTCAGGACTTGGTTTAGCAATTTCAAAAGCTTATGTTGAAATGATGGGAGGATCCATCAGTGTTAAATCGGAAGAAGGAAAGGGCTCTATTTTTACTTTTACAATACCTAATAACAAAATTGTAGAAAAAGAAATTGGACAAATTCCAGAAGCGATAGAAATAGACACTTCTCGAATTAAAAAACTAAATCTACTGATTGCAGAGGATGAGGAAGTTAGTTCAGATCTTCTAATTGCTTACCTTAAAGACCTAGGTAACAATATTATTGTTGTTCAAAATGGAGAAGAAGCAATAGAGGCTTGCAAGAAAAACTCTAAAATAGATATGGTTTTGATGGACCTTAAAATGCCCAAAATGGATGGTTATGAAGCTTGTCGTGAAATCAGAAAGTTCAATAAAGAACTAATAATTGTGGCGCAAACTGCTTATGCTATACCCGGTGATAGGGAGAAAGCGTTAGAAGTGGGATGTAACGATTATATCACAAAGCCAATTGATAAAACATTGCTTTTAGAAATTATAAACAGTCACTTATGTTAAGATTTCAAATATTCATGCAATATATTTTGTATATTGCAACAAAATCTATATGCTTTTTTACCTGGGGAATAAATGTTATCGAAAGTTTAATAGAAATCCGAATACTTCCGTTTCTTAATATTCACCCCTATAGGCATATCATTGGTAAACTTAATTGTTGTAGCAATACCAATAGTAGTTATATCAATACTCTCGAAGAGTATGAGTAAAGTTCTCGATAATGTAACGAAAGTATTTGCAGGAAGAGAACAGAAAGTTAGGAATTTGTAAAAAGCAATAAAACTGATGGGTGGAAAATATGAAAACTATTAGAATCTACACACGTCTTGCTGGGAAATACAAACACGCGGTTAAACAAATGATTACCGCTGTTTTCTTCATTCTTTTTTTACTCTCAGCAAATGCTCAGGACACCACCTTATCGGATTCATCTTACTTCGATATGTCTCTTGAGGAGCTGTTGAACGTGAAAGTCTCAATCGCATCAACGAAGCCCGAAACCATCTCAAGTACGCCGGCAATCGTCTCCACCTACTATATGAAGGATTTGATGCTGCTGGGGGCACGGTCTCTCGCAGATGCTCTGTCATTCATTCCTGGCGTTGTTGTCAATGAAAGTGCCTTCGGTTTGACATCAATCATGATTCGTGGTTCTGAGGAGAGCGCAAATACCCAGACATTATTTCTGTTGGATGGCGTACCATACACGTCTCCTTCTCATAGTTCGTTCTCAACACTAATCGTTCCTGTCGAAGCTATCGACAGAATCGAAGTCATTCGCGGACCGGGTTCCGTACTCTATGGTTCCAACGCTCTTATCGGAGTCATTAATGTGATTACTAGGTCAAAACCCGGAGGTCAGGTTGCCCTTACAATAGGTAGCAATAACCATAAAAACCTTGGTGGGGCCGTTTCAAAAGATTTAGGCAAAGACTCCTGGGTTTCAGTTGCCTTTGAGCTCCAGAGACAAAATGGTTTTGAAGGTGAGTACCGGATCAATGGTCAAAGCCTCCGCCTTCCACGACCCAAGGAGATGTCTTCGGCTTTGATACGCTATGGCAACAAGAACCTGAATTTGCTGGTTCAAATGTATGAAGAAACAGTGCGGGGGCATAATCCGCCTACAGCATCCAATCCAGAGCCATTGTCCGATCTTCCCCAATACCTCAGACAGGAGGGCTTTCTTGTTCACGCAGATTACACCTGGAAACTGAATACGTCAGCGCTTAAGGTCTATACAGACTATAACCAGTATCCACTAAGCCTGGATTTGCCTCCAATCACTCTTCGCTTTGATAATAACGGCAATGACAATTATCGATTGCGTTCAGGTGTACAATACTCCGTGGAATTTAAATCGGTTGACCAGCTGAGTCTGCTGGCAGGCGTTGAGTATGAGAGGAGGAACACTGGAGCCTACATCTCTTACATGCTTAGCAATCAGGCCACACCACTCGCGACAATAATGGAAGCAGGTTCTATTAATGAATTGGCTGCCTACTTACAACTGGACTACAGGATGGATAAATGGCGGTTTGTTGCCGGGGCGAGAGCAGTTAACAACGAAAAAGCGGGAAGCAAGGTTTTACCGAGAGCAAGCGTCGTTTACAGTTTCACAGACGAACAGTCGCTGAAGTTACTCTATGCAGTTGGCTTTGCGATGCCCAGTTTTCCTCAATCTACCATTGATATTCCTGGTCTCATTGTTGGTGATCCTAGCCTGCCACCTGCAACCATAACAAGCATTGATCTGGCATATACCTACAGCACTCCACGTCTTTTATTCGTTATAAATGCTTACGTGTACTATGCTAATGATTTCATCAGAATAACATCAAACCCAGACACGAACTATTTGAGGATCCATAGCAGTGTAGAACCATTCTCGCGTAGAGGCATTGAAGTTGATCTGAAGCGAAAGTTCAACAGCTGGTCCATTATTGCCAATGCTTCGTACAACCATGAAGGCGATACCGAGATTGACGATGATCCTACAGCATTGTTCGTTCCAAAAATCGTCATCAATGTTGGCACTACCTTCGACCTGAATGATCAGCATACGCTGGCGGCAACATTGCAGGCGGTGAGCAAGCGAAGTACAACAGATGCATATCTGTTGCCCAACCTAAGCTATACTTATAGAAAGAAGTTCGTGGAAGCCTTCCTCAGCTTACGCAATATCATAGGAGAAGATCCACACAACTCTGATGCTGGAACGGGGCAGCCTAACTTTTCAATCCCCAGGGATTATGATAAACTAAATTTTTTGCTAGGTATTAAGCTGTATTTTTAATACTTGAAATTTAAAGAAAATAAGGAATTTGTAAATAACAATAAAACTGAGGGGAGGAAAATAAAAAACTATGAGAATCTGCACACGCCTTGCCGGGAATTACAAACACGCATTTAAACAGATGATTACCGCCATTTGTTGCAGTCTTTTTTTATTCGCAGCAAATGCACAGGACACTGCCTCAATTGAACAATCTTACTTGGATTTGTCTCTAGAAGAATTATTAAACGTAAAGGTGAAATCGGCATCCTTCTTTGAGAGCAATGTCTTAACGGTCGGCTCAAGTGTTGGCGTGATTGAACGCGTGGACTGGGAGCAAAAAGGGGTACGCCGAACCCTGGATGCCATTGCTCAGGAGCCCTCGGTGATGCTCCTGCCATCCTTATTTGGACTGAATGTGATCGCCATTCGAGGTTACGCGCAAGTGGGTTCAGCTCGCGGAATTGCGACCGTCCTCGATGGGATTCCCATGAATGGGCCTTATTTTGGAACGGGTCAATATTTGGCACAAAATATCAACCTCGGCGTACTGGATCGCATTGAAGTCATCCGGGGGGCTGGATCTTCACTATATGGGACCGATGCGTTTCACGGGGTGCTTTCCATGAGCACTTTTGAGTCTGAGGAGGATCTGACCCGAGTCTCTTTTGAAGGGGGCACCATTCATTATTATCAAGGGAGTCTGCAGCACAGTGCCAAGCTTGGGGCCAATGGCCGCCTGGATTTCGCTCTGGGGGTTAGCGGGGAGCATATGGACCGCAGCTATCAAGCGAGGGATCTGAACACTTTGGAGGTAGGAGAATTTAACCCCGATGAGAGCTATCAATCCCAAACCGGAAGCCTGAAGCTGACCCTAAACCCGACTCCCCGACTAAAGATTAAAGGTGGATTGTATTTGGATAATTATGATGCCTACAACTACCCTGCTAGTTTCTATACGGTTAGTGAATCGGATTGGAACTCTCTGACTATGGCAGGGCAACTTTCCGCCACCCAGTCGTTCGCACAAGGCCGAACACTGGAGGCGCGTATCTATCATATGAGGAATCATTCGCCTCGTTCTTTTACTCGGAGATTTGGAGCCTTGGGCGTGATCAACCAGACCAACAGCCTTCGAGAAGAGCGGACCGGCACCTCCCTCACATTCCGTCAGCCTGAAACTGAACGATGGCGGACTGAGTATGCAGTTTCTGTCGGGTTTGAACGTGCGTCTTTTACAGAGGGCTCGAATTCGCAAATCCCTTTTGACCCGACCATCCCACCAGATCACAGTGAATTGGGCGGTGTCGGTCAGTACCGCGACATTACGCATCTGTTATTGGATGCCAGGACGGTTCTTAATCATTGGTCGGTGATCTATGGGGGGCGAGTGGATCACTACAGCGACGTGGCTACTCAGTTCTCACCTCGCCTGGGGATTGTATATCAACCTGTCAACAATACGGCCATTAAACTCATCTACCAACGTGCCTTTCGAGCCCCGACCATTGGTGAGCAGTATTCAAACCTTGCAATTATTTCTGATCTGGATCCGGAAATCCTGAATTCCTACGAATTAATCTTTCTCAAACAGAGCGCCAACTGGAAGGCCGAATTCGTGCTCTTCCAAAACGACTGGAAAGATGGCATCCTCGTTCGATTAGATCCCTCATTACCGTCGGGTTTTATTTATGAAAATTCGGGAAAGAATCAAGCGCGAGGCATTGAAGCCTCCCTAGGCTGGTATCCAGTCCACTGGCGCATTGACCTCAGTGGCTCCTATGTCAAGAGTCGCAACCTTAAAGTGGACAAGGATTACGATCTGTTTCCCCCCATCATGATCAATTTGGGGGTAGCCCGCTCCTTTGAGAGCATCGGACTGGATATCTTCCTGAATAATCGCTATTTTAATGGTGCTCAGGATATCGCATATAACGCGACTTTATTAAGCACCCCCGAAGATCTCCCCGCCTATTGGCGGACCGATCTCACTGTAACCAAACATTTTGCTTTTGGCATGGATGTGTTCATGAATATCCTCAATTTGTTCGATAGGGATAATCGGTTTCCATCTGTTTTGGGATTGCCTGGCGGCGTCCAAGACTATTCATTTAGTGTTAGTGGAGGGTTGCGATATACATTTTAAGAAACTTGTGAAAAAAAGGATACGATTTATGCTAGTTTTATAATAGGAGTTTAAAGTAAATTTGCAAATGGCTAAGATTAATACATATAAATACCAAAATATATCATTGAATAAAATAACAGATTTTATTGGCATAAATATGAAACCATTAATTCTAGTTTTCAAAATTGCAATTATCTATTCTATTCTGCTGTCGTCAAATATTAACGCACAAACATTAGAGCGTCATCAAGCAATTACAGCCTACGTCTACAACTTTGCCAATAATATTCAGTGGCAAAACGAAGAGGCAATAAACGAATTTCAATTTCTGATAATAGGTGAAGATAAAGATGTTTTTAATGAGATGAAAACATTATATAACACCAGAACACTTAGGGGAAAACCCGTTAATATAGTATCAAGGCCTTCAGTATATAATATTGATGGTGTACAGTTAATTTACATTGCAAAGGACCAAGAGAATTCTCTCATTGAACTTTTCGACGAAATCGAAGGGAAAAACATTCTCCTAATAAGCGATAACTTTCAGGATAAGCGATTAGTCATGATTAATTTTATTGAGGGCGAAGAGGAAACTCTTCGTTTCGAAATAAACAAGGCTAATATAATTAACCAGAAGCTTACTCTTAAGGCTGATCTGGTTCTTTTCGGAGGCACCGAAATTGATGTTGCAGCTTTATATCGCGAAGGTCAACAAAGCTTGCGAAGTCTTCAAAAACATGCAGATAATCTTGAAAACGATTTGGTAGGCCTCGAGCATACAATCTCAAGAATAACAGATGAAGTGCAAGTCCAGAAGGACAGTCTTGACAAACAAAGGCTAAAAATGCTAGCCCAGAATGAGAGTCTCAACAAACAAACACTACGAATTCAGCAACAGCAAAAAACACTTTCTAATCAGTTACAATTACTCGAGGAAAAGAAAATAGATATTAGAACACAAAATCAAAAAATTCAAGAGCAGCAGAATATTCTGGATGATCAGTACCGTGAATCAGAAATACAGAAAGAAGATCTTAATAAGGGAAACAAATTATTACAAGATCAGAAGGATGAAATTTTATCACAAACAAAAATTCTGGAAGAACAAACTGGAACAATTGACAAACAACAAAACATGTTGGTTCTGCTTGTTATCATTACTGTTCTCGTAATTGTATTAGTGCTTTTAATATACTATGGTTATAAGAATAAACAAAAACTAAATAAGGTATTAGAATCAAAAGTTGAAGAACGCACCATCGAATTACATAATACCAACGAAAAGTTATTGGGTGAACTTACCACTCGCAAACAGGCAGAAAAGAAAATTCTTGATGCTTTAGAAATGGCATCTAATGCTGAGAAAGCTGCTAATTTGGGAAGTTGGAGTTGGAATCTAAATACAAGCAAAGTGTCATGGTCGGATAATATGTGTCGCTTACATGGAATTGAGCCCTCTGAATATAAAGCTACATTTGAACAAGCGAGCAGCTTTCAACACCCTGATGATCGAGATTATGTAAAGCATCAAATTGAGCATATGCTGGCAGAAAAAAAATCCACCCCATTTGAATACCGTATCATTACCACTACAGGTGAACATAAATGGGTGGAAGGGACTAACCAACTTTTGATTGATGATAAAGGCGAAATCAATGAGGTCGTTGGTACTACTCAAGATATTACTGAACGAAAACAGATACAGGAAACAATTGTGGCAAAAAATAAGGAGATGGAGAATTACCTTTATGTTGCCTCTCACGATCTTCGAACACCTTTGGTGAACATACAGGGTTTTAGCATGCGTCTGAAAAAACAAGCCGATTCAATAAAAAGCCTGTTCGCCGATAAAATGCTTGAACCGGAAATGCTTCAACAACTTACCATTATTACAGATGAAGATATTCCCAAAACACTCAGCTTTGTCCATAGTAGTATCGAAAAAATGGATTCCCTTATCAACGGTCTCCTTCAACTATCACGTACAGGCAGAGTAGAAATGAATATTCAAAAAATTGATATGAATGCGCTGTTTGCAACAATACTGCAAAGCCTCGATTTTCAGATAAAAGAATCCCAATGCAAAATTCATATTAATCCACTAGCTGGATGTTATGGCGATGCCGCATTATTGGATCAACTTTTCGCAAATATAATTAGCAATGCATTAAAATATGCTGATTCAGAACGACCTTTGGAAATTACAATTGATGCAAAAAATATACACAATAAACTTGTATACACCATTAGGGATACAGGCAAAGGAATTGAACAAAAGTATCTCGATAAAATTTGGGATATCTTTTATCGCATCGATCCACGCTCCGGTAAAACCGGCGAAGGTATTGGTCTTAGTCTGGTGAAACGTATAGCCGAAAAGCACAAAGGAAAAGTATGGGTCGAGTCGGAAGAAAATAAAGGCTCTGTTTTTCATATTGAACTACATAATCGTAAATTTACAGAATTCTAACATATTATAAGGAGGGAAATAATTATGGTAAAATACAAAGAACTTACAATTCTGATAGCCGAAGATGATGATGGACATGCCGAACTTATTATGTCAGGATTAAAGGAATCGGGAATATGCAACGATTTGATTCGCTTTGTTGATGGGGAACAAACATGGGATTTTATTTCGGGCAATGGTAAAAATATGGGTTTAGATAAAAATAAATCATACCTGCTGTTACTCGACATAAACATGCCTAAAATGAATGGAATTGAGGTGTTAGAGTTAATAAAAGGCAATGAGGATTTTAAAAACCTCCCTGTAATGATGCTTACCACAACCGATGATCCACGTGAAGTAGACAAATGTTATGCACTCGGTTGTAATATTTATGTTACCAAACCGGTTGATTTTTTAAAATTTGCAGAAACATTGAAAAGGCTAGGACTTTTCATTCAGGTAGTGAAAGTATAAAATTAAGTAGGATGAAAAATACCTTTGGTATTAATGATTCCGAACCTTTGGGGCTAATATAATTTGAGTTTAGAGACGGATAGGAATTTTTTAGAATAGAAACGAATAATCAACATATAATGAATATACTACTAATAGAAGACGATGCTGGATTAGTTGAATTGATTAGATCGATGCTGGAAGAATTGGGGTTTTCTGTGATGAGTGCTACTACAGGTAATGAAGCACTTGCACATCTTAAAAAGCAAACACC
>FLOH01001635.1_pt1 | contig 9941 bp, 12 predicted proteins | sample 756751 | NCBI WGS metagenome assembly FLOH01 (sample SAMEA4026879, study PRJEB14308) | marine metagenome | biome: coastal water; material: water | depth 74 m
ACCTCTTCTTTTGTGAGTACAACCGGAATATGCTTTCTCTCTTGTGCTCTTAATGCTTGGATGTTTTCATTGCTCATATCCACGCCAAGAACTTCTTTGTATAAAAATAAAATAGCACTGAAAGCCTCAACCCAGGTTGTCTCTCTCTTGAGCATAGCTCAATTCACCTTGAGGTTCTGTGTACTAGGTGAAACTTTCTTTTCAACTGCTAAAGAAGTTAAAAATTGCTCTATTTCTAATTTTCCCATTTCAATTGGATGCTTTTTATTATGAAAAAAAATATAATGTTTTATCCAATGCATATAAGTCTTTTCAGTAGAAATACTGTAATGTTTAAACCTAATTTTATCACGAACAATATCTAATAATTTCTTCTTAATCTCCATAATTACCACCTCTCACCTAAAGGACATTTTGTCCTTTTAATGGGTTATTTAACAAATAGCGGAACACTTTGTCCAAATAACGGCTTTTTACATACTAAAAGGACATTATTTCTTTAAGGATAGTAATACAAAAGATAAGAAAACATAAAAAGCATGACAGTTTGTCATATAATTACTTGAAATTATACTTATGAGGGTACATTTTACATGTCCTTTAATAATTAAAATTCAGTATTTTTGTGCTAAAGTGTTCCTTGAATAAATAGTTAGATGACAAAGAGATTTTGTTGAAACTATTTATTTGAACACTTAAAAGGAAAAACATGACATTAATAGCACTCTTCGTAGTTACAATATCAGCAATAGCACTATTGTTTTTTATAAAAAAAATAAAAAATAAAGTTCCATTAAGAATTTGGTACAGAGTATATACAAATAAAAATAAGAATTTCAAAAATATAAAGTATATAGTGGTTGCAAGTATCCTTCTTTCAACACTTATAATAAGTTTTTTGCTATTTATTATTTCAATCTTAATAATTTACATAATTTACTATTTTAATATTAAAGAAGATAAAACACTTTTATCTTTAAAGGATGTAGCTATTTCCACGACAGCTATCGTCAATGAGAATTGGAAGAATACAATAGAAACCAATTATCATGCACTTCAAGATATAATTGAAAAAGATAATTATAGCACCCCAATTAGTCAAGACAACTTTTCCAAAATCCTTATTCCGTCCTAGTGTGTAACCCTATGCTACACTTTTCTTATCAATGTCAAAAATCTCCTCATTAATTCTCAAACTCTCAAAGTAAACATTCATAGGTTTTTTATACTCAAGTGTTTCATGAAATCTCCTGTAATTATAAAACTGCATATAATTAATAACATCCTCTTTTAGCTCTTTGATTGTGTTGTATTGGTTCAAGTAAATTCTTTCTACTTTAGCACTTCTCCAGAACCTTTCAATAACGATATTATCGGTTGCTCGACCAACTCCATCCATAGAGATTATGATGCCATTATCTTTGAGTTTTTGAGTGTGAATATAGCTAGTATATTGACTCCCTTGATCAGTGTTGAATATCTCTGGTTTTCCATATTTTAAAAGTGCTTCATCAAGAACATCCATGACTAAGGATGTATCCATAGTATTTGAAATTCGCCAACTCAGAACAGCTTTCGAGTACCAATCAATAACAGCAGCAAGATACACCATCCCGCCAGCTATCTTAATGTAGGTAATATCCGTTGACCACACTTGATTCGCTCGTACAATATCTAAGCCTCTAAGTTTATAAGAATACTTAGGATGTGCAATGTTTGGTTGAGTAAGGCAGGTAGGCTCTCTAACGGCAAGTATAGCTCTTAATCCTAGCTCTTTACGATAAGATGTGACTGTGTTTAGACTTACATCAAAGCCATTCTCTTTGAGCTGACAATGCACTTTCTTGGCTCCATATATTGGTATCTCTTCAAAGATAGCTTTTATCTCTTCTTTGATAGCTAATTTATACTCATTTATTACTGGTGCATAATAAATATTGCTTCTGTTTAGATGCAGTATCTCACACTGTTTTACTACTGACATTACTTTGGACTTGGACTCATCAATCATCGCTAATTTTTTAGATAAGTCCAAGTCCTTTAGCTTTCCCACAGCCCAGTCCTTCTCTAGCGTTAATTGTCCGACTTTCTTGGCATATTCACCAACTTCAACTACTAACTTTGCATTAGCTTCTTTATACTCTTTGATAGCCTTACTAGGTTCCATCGCCAGCTCTGCATTTGCAAGAAATATCTTCTTCCAATTCTGTAAGTTTAGTGGTGTTATTTTATTTGCACTTGCTATTTCTGCTAGTGTTGTATCTTCTTTTAAAACTTCTAAAACTAATCTTGTTTTATACTCTGCTGTATAAACTGTTCTTTTTCTGCTCATGATATTACCCTCTCATTTCTACTGTAATTTTAGCTCATTTAGAATAACGATTTAGAAAATATTGTTTGAATTTCTTGGGGTAGTATAAATATTAATAAAGATAAAATAGAACAATCTTTAAAAGATACAGTTGAGTATATTATCAATAGACATAAAGCAAAAATAAATCTGTATGAGAAATATATTATGACAAAGCAAATAGGTAAAATAAAAATAGATGATAGTCCAATAAATACTCCAAAAAAGAAACTAATAGTAGTAGTTGCTTTCATAACGGGCTTAATACTTTCAATATTTTTAGTATTCTTCTTAGATTTTATCTCTAAAATGAAGGAGGATGTCTAATGCTACTTTCTAAAAGAAGAAAACTTTATCTATATGCTTCACTTTTTACATTGTCATTACTTGTAGTATTTTTATACACTGTTAATAATATCTATATGCCACCCCAATATGTCAAGACAACTTTTCCAAAATCCTTATTCCGTCCTAGTGTGTAACTCTATGCTACACTTTTCTTGTCAGTGTCAAAAATATCCTTGTTAATTTTCAAACTCTCAAAGTAAACATTCATAGGTTTTTTATACTCAAGTGTTTCATGAAATCTCCTGTAATTGTAAAATTGCATATAGTCAGTAACATCTTCTTTTAGCTCTTTGATTGTGTTGTATTGGTTCAAGTATATTCTCTCTACTTTAGCACTTCTCCAGAACCTTTCAATTGCAATATTATCTGTTGCTCTACCAACTCCATCCATGGAGATAGTAATACCGTTGTCTTTAAGTTTTTGAGTATGAATATAACTTGTATATTGGCTTCCTTGATCTGTATTAAATATTTCAGGTTTACCATACTTTAGAAGTGCTTCATCAAGGACATCCATGACAAGAGTTGTATCCATAGTGTTTGATATTCTCCAGCTAAGTACTGCCTTGGAATACCAATCAATAACGGCAGCAAGGTAAACCATACCACCAGCTATTTTAATATAGGTAATATCTGTACTCCACACTTGATTCGCTCGTACAATTTCTAAGCCTCTTAGTTTATAAGAATACTTAGGATGTGCAATGTTTGATTGAGTAAGTGAAAGAGGCTCTCTAACAGCTAGTATAGCTCTTAAGCCTAACTCTTTACGATAAGATGCAACTGTGTTAAGACTGACATTAAAGCCGTTCTCTTTGAGCTGATGATATACCTTTTTAGCTCCGTATATTGGTATCTCTTCAAAGATAGCTTTAATCTCTTCTTTGATGGCTAGTTTATGTTCATTTATTACAGGTGAATAGTAGAGGTTGCTTCTGTTTAGATGCAGTATTTCACACTGTTTTACTATTGACATTACTTTGGACTTGGACTCATCAATCATCTCTATTTTTTTAGATAAGTCCAAGTCCTTTAGCTTTCCCACAGCCCAGTCCTTCTCTAGTGTTAATTGTCCGACTTTCTTGGCATATTCACCAACTTCAACTACTAACTTTGCATTAGCTTCTTTATACTCTTTGATAGCCTTACTAGGTTCCATCGCTAGCTCTGCATTTGCAAGAAATATCTTCTTCCAATTCTGTAGGTTCAGTGGTGTTATTTTATTTGCACTAGCTATTTCTGCCAGTGTCTTATCTTCTTTCAAAACTTCTAAAACTAATCTTGTTTTATACTCTGCTGTATAAACTGTTCTTTTTCTACTCATGCTATTACCCTCTCATTTCTACTGTAATTTTAGCTCTTTTAGAATAACAATTTAGAAAATGTTGTTTGTTTTTCTTGGGGTAGTATACTATTCTCTTTTTTCTTAACCTCCGAAGTGCCTCAACGGAGTTGCCCGTTCTTTTCGTCTTCTTGCGAAAAGGTGTAGCGGGTTTCACATATTTAATAAAATGTTGTGAAATAACTTTCATATTTTTTTTTAGTATTATAATAATCTTATCTAACAAGATAGGGGATATTATAAATGACTGCCGTATTACGATTTCAGAAGAGAAACTTTTCAGATAATATCACGAGTAAGGGAACTGAAAAAGGCATCAATAACGGAAGTCTAATAGCATTAAAAAAACATAATGAAAGGCAAGAGCTTTGCCAGTCAATGGAAGTGAAGAGTAAGCGAGCTACAAATATAGACACTTCTTTATCTCATCATAATATTTACTATGAAAAAATGAAGTATAGTGATATTCAAGAGATTAAAGACACTCCTCATCGTGCTAACACGAGTGGAGTATTTGAGCTTGTGTTTGATTTTCAAGACCTTACAGAAGAAGAGAGCAGTAATTTCGACCCTCAAAAGCATAAAGAACTGATAGAAGAATATCTCAAAGAAATTGGCATATCTGAAAACTTCAAGAGATTATCATTTGTATATCACAAAGATGAAAAAAATCCTCATTACCATTTAATATATTCAGGCATAAATAAGCAGAGCAACACTTTTGATATTAATAACTACTTTAATCCTAAGATAAAAGGTGAAGCCCAGAGAGATGAAAATAATAATCTAATCTATCAAGTTGAAAACAGAGGAAAAAGAAAAGGACTGCCTAAGCTGGATAGTGATGGGAACAAAATTATAAAATATGACTATACAAGAAGAAACGGAACTCAATATCTTCAGGATACTTGGTCAGACCATCTCACAAAGTCAAAAAATACAAACTATTCTAATAAAAAACAATTCATAAGTATTCTTGGCTTCTCAGATTCAATTTTTCATAGATTTAGCGAACAAACTAAGCAAAGAGTATATCTCATCAGAGAAACAGATACAGAGAGGAATAAGGCTCTCTTAGATGGCAATTATGATACAGCTAAGGAACTCGAAGAGTTTATGAGAAGTGAGATTGAGAAAGTCTTAGATATTGCTCAAGATATTCAGATGGATATAGCAGTAGAAAGAAAAAACTCTCAAAAATTAAAAATATTAACACCAAACCAATAAAAGGATATAACAATGATAGAAATAATAATATTTATAGGTGGCTTATTCATAGGCTATATAGTTAAAAAACAAAAACCAACTCTCGCGGAACAACTACTAAAAAAAGAAAGAGGTTATCATAAGATTTGTGAGGATGAAAAAGCAGAACTATCAGATGAAAATACTATGCTGAAAAATCCAAAAAGATTAATCAAAGAGTTTAAAGGGGATAGTGGAAGTTCTACCTATAAACTGCTTAATGATATGAAAGGTAAGCTAACTCTGATTGAAGATAATATATCAGACTCAACACGAAAAAAAGCAAAACTGGCAAAAGATAAAAAAGATTTAATATCAGAGGTTAAAATAAAACAAGAAGCTCTCAATACACAACTTCAAAAGATATATGATAAAGCTATCATAGATATAGATAAACAACTGAAAAAAGCAAGAGATGGAAATATTGAAGACAAGAACAAAGTTTTACAACATTTAAAGAACAAGAGTGAAGCTCTAAATGATAAAAACATATAATCTCTAAACTGACAAGCATATTTATAGGGGGATTTTAAGCTATATTCGAAGATTTCCCTGAAAATAGCACGATTTTCATAATGGGATTGTATTGACTTTATAGTGGGATTTTCTCATCTTTTGTGGGGTTATAAGCTTATATAGTGGGAGAAGCAATACCTCATAGTGGGTATTTAAGCAGCTTCTTGATAATACTTGACAAGTTGGTTAGTCAGTCTTTTTTGTTCTGGCTTTGTCGTTGATGTAAGTCTGAGGCAGTTCTCTTTAATGCGAACTTTTTCACCATTAATTGTTCTTTTAGTGTCAAGAGCATAGTCTTCATATTTAACTTTCATCAACTCTTCTCGTAGTTGTTTCCAAGCTTTTTGAGGGGAAACCTTAGCAGTAATTCCAGCGATATTATGCTTTAAACATATATCATATATCTCTTGAAATAATTTATAGAAACTAAAGCTTTTATCTATAAAATATCTTTGTTTTTCATAAGACACTGTTGTATCTAATTTTTCAAGTTGGTATAAAAAATCAAAATAACTATCTCTATCATTAGTATTTGTAAAGAACTTTGAAATAGCCTTTATATCATTTATAGCAGTATGCTCTAAATTGAGAAAATAGTCTATATGTGCTTGTGTTTTTAATTTACTAGGGTTAATAACTTTTAAATCACAGTGAGCAAGAACTTTGATAAAGTTTTCTAATTCATTATTCATATCTTTGATAAAGATATCTATATCTTCTACTATACCTATTAGACTATCACTTTTAGGATTTGGATGAATTAAAAAACATCGTCTATCATCTATATTTATTTTTTTTAATAAATCATACTCATTCGTAAAAAACATCCAAGAAGCAACATTATCTGTCATTACAACTTCTTTTCCTTTGAACTCTATAGGCATACTTGTTGAACCTGTAATATCTTTGACAACTTCATAGTTTAAGGCTTTAAAATTAACTTCATCAAATATTACTAATTTCATATTCATTAATTTAGAATTAAAGTTATTCTTATAAGAATTATTGTTGACAGATACAACCAAACCACTTAATAAGTCATTCATTAAATCTCTGACTACACCTTTACCAGCTCCTTGACCTTGATTGTCTTCATCTGTTCCTTTAAATAACCAAAATATATCCTGTCGTTTATTCTCATAAGCGATAATGGCTAACCAATTTAGAAAATTATGAAAGATTTCATCCCTTTCATTATGAAATAGATTTCGCAATAGCTTATTAATATTGGGGCAATTCTCTGATAACATCTCTACTGGGTTTAAGGGTTCTGATATTGTTTCTTTTGCTTTTATGAATAAGACACTATTAAGATATTCATTTAAAAAATGTTGCTCTAAACCTATATGTTCGTCTATTTCAGCAAAATATCCAGCTTTTTTAGTTGTTGAAGCTATCGCTTTTATTATTTTTAATATGCTGTTTTCTTCTTTAGAGATACTTTCTAAGTCCATTGATAATGCCTCTTCATCACTGGTCTTTTTATTAATTTTAATAACATTCATCATAGTAGAAGCCCAATCAGATTTATATAATCGTTTAATGGTTTTTGATTTAATTGAATATACAAATATAATTGTTTTAGAAGTATTAATATAATATTCGTGAGTGATAGTTTTTGATGCTAAGTTAATCATATTATCTACCTCCCTATGCTACTAATATAGTTACTGAAAGATAAGAAGCTACATTGATTATAGGAAAAATTACGCGAGCATTTTTAGCGTTGCCTATTTTTTTATATTGTGGGATACCAATACCTTGACATATATAATTATTGATTGAACTTACAGATACAGACAATTCATTTGCTAGTTCTTTTTTTGTAAGTGATGATTTATTATATCTATCAGATAAATCTTTTAATATAGTTTCGTTGATTTTTAGAGTTGAGATTTTCATATTTTTCTGCCTTTAATAGCTTATGTATGATTATTATTTTGAACAATGAACCTAAATGACCTTATCAGTGCGAAATAAATGATTAATAGACACGGAAAAGTATTTTAAATGTAATATATCATTCATAATAACTAATCTCATTAATGAGGTTTATACCTCTTATCTATATTAAGATAAAGCTATAAAGCAATATCCACTTAACCTAAACATTTATCTCTACTTAATATATAATTATCATATAAGATTTTCTAAATAATAGAAGCTTCTTAAAGTGTTAAAAGAAGTATAGTGGAATATATATTAATTTAAGCTTAATTGATATACATTTATTAATATAATACAATAAGTAAAAGAATATACATAATAATTAAGTATTACTATTGTATAATGCTATATATAAAACTTTAAGGAATGTATATGTTAAAAGCATTAGAAAGCATTATTAAAAAAGAATATCAAGGCGAAGAAACACTTGAAGGATATATTCAATTTGAAGAAGCTGAAAATAATCAAATAGACGAAAAGATAAAAAAACTTCAATCTGATGTAAAAGCTGGAACTGATAAAGTTTTTACAATGCGACTAAAAGATGGTCTTAACAGTAGATTAGAAAAGGCTGTTAGATTTGATGGAACTACAAAGAGCAAAGTCTTAAGAAGCCTTATTGAATATTATATAGTCCAAGTTGAGCAAGAGATAGCTAAGGGCGAAAATAAGATTAGAGATATTTTGATGAAAGATGAATTAGAGCAAATGGAACTCGTAATGAAACTTTCAGATGAGGAAAAGCTTCAATATCTTCAACTAAAAAAGCAAGATATTGAAAATAGAAATCGAGAAGACCGTATCAATGATAATAAATAGTTAGCAATTTAGAGAATATTATTAACAAAATTTCTTCCACTATCTTTACTTAATTTAGCATAACGCTCAGTCATTTTTATATCAGAATGATTCATTAATTTTTGAATAGTATAAATAGGTGTTCCTGCTATGGCTAATTGTGAGGCAAAAGTATGTCTTAATGTGTGAACAACAACTTTATTTCTTCGTAATTCAGCGTTATAGTTTTTATCATCCTCCTTTTCTTCATTAATTAATTTTTTATTAAATAATTTATTAAATATTTTTGATAGTTCTCTCTGAATATATCTTTTGTGCCCAATAACTGTTTTATTACCAAGAATTAAATCAATTGGTGACATACCTTTTATCTGTTCTTTGAATCTTAGAATAAATGCTTCATCTTTTACTAAAAATGCTTGATAATATTCTTCACTTTTATCATCTGAAATAATGATTATTGAATGTGAAAAATCTATATCTTGAACTTTCAAACTACAAAGAGCTGTTAATCTTCCACCAGTTGTTAAAGCTAAATAGGTAAATATATATAAGATTTCATCTTCCTCCACTGATTTTAAAAGTTGCTTCATTTCTTCTTTAGTTAAATATCGTATTCTCTCATTATTAGCTGATAATTTTTTAATAGACTTAACTGGATTTATCCCAAAAAATAATTTTTCCTTTATCGCAAAATTAAATATAGTAGAGATTTTTTCAATAATTATATTTATACTTCTATTTGTAAGCTCATTTTTCAAATCATACATAATATCTTTTATATCACCATCAGTAATAGTTGAAATATCCTTATCTCCGATATCTGGTTCTATTCTTCTTTCATATAAAGATTTTGATTTTTGTAAATTAGCCTCAGTAAGATATAAAGCTCTATCTTTATGATATTTATCAGCAACAAAATCAAGAGTTATAATTTCACTTACAACTCTTTTATTTTTTATTTTAGTTTGCTTTTCTCCAAGTCGTGATATTTTAAGGATTTCTTTTCTTTTGTTAACACAAAATGTTTCAGTTATGCCATCACTTCCTCGACCAATCTTTAAAGTAATAGGTGGTCCACTTTTACCTACTTCTTTATAGATAATGTAAAAAGTTTTATCTCCATTCCTTAATTCATTGTAAAATACACCCTCATATTTTGGTGCTTCATATCTTTCTTCGCTTTCGACAATAACCATCCCATTTTTGTCAGCTATAATTTTTAGATTATCAGGTATGATTTTATCTCCAAGAATATATTCATTGATAGTTGTTCACACGCATCCACTTGGCCACCCATACGCATAAACACTTGGCCAGTTGAGAAGGTAAAAAATATTCTTGCGTTATTGTAACATAGGTGGCCAAGTAAATTATGATTTGGCTAATATTTCT
>FLOH01001636.1_pt1:5000-9892 | contig 9892 bp, 12 predicted proteins | sample 756751 | NCBI WGS metagenome assembly FLOH01 (sample SAMEA4026879, study PRJEB14308) | marine metagenome | biome: coastal water; material: water | depth 74 m
CATCCCAATCCCCACCCGTCCCGAGGAGCTGGCGCTGTTTCGCCACGCCATCATCGGAGACTTGGTGGTCTGCGAGCTGCCTCGGGGTGCACTGCAGGACGAGCTGAAGCAGCGGTCGAAGCGCCGCTACCGCCCTCCCGGCGCCAACGCCTCGCGCACCTACCATTGGAAGACGTTGCAACGTTGGTTGCGGTCTGCACGTGAGGGGTTGGCCGCACTGGCACCGGTCTCACGCCAGCGGGGGTTTGCGTTGGCACTCGACGACTCTGCACGGGACCTGCTGCTCGACATGCGCCGGGAGCACCCGACGGCCGCCGCCGAGCTGCTGCTTGGAGCCGCTGTGCAAAACGGTGCCGTGCCCAAGGGCGCCATCTCGCTGCCCACACTGCGCCGACTCTACGCCCGCCACGACCTGTCTCGGGTCGGCAAGCGGCCACGCCACCAACGGGCCAAGGACCGCCGCCGATGGGAGACCGACCGCGTCTGCCGGGTCTGGCACGCCGACGTGTGCCACGTCTGGCGCCGACTGCCCAACGGAGGCGTCGAGAAGGTTTACATCCACGCCATCCTCGACGACCACTCCCGCTTCATCGTCGCGATGAAGGCTTGTGTTGCTGAGACGGAGAACGACCTGCTGGAGCTTCTGGTTGAGGCTCTGCTGCGCTATCCGGCCTGTGAGGTCTTCTATGTCGACAACGGCAGCACGTACCGCGGCGACCTGCTGACGCTTGCATTGGACCGTCTCGGCGTCCGTGTCCTGCACGCCGCCCCCTACGATCCCGAAGCGCGCGGCAAGATGGAGCGGGTCTGGCGGACGCTGCGGCAGAGGCTGCTCGATCACGACGAGGTCCCGCGTACCCTACACGAGCTCAACGCCGCGCTGCTCGCCTGGCTGGACACCGACTACCACCGCCGGCAGCACGGCGGCCTGATGGGAGACTCACCTGGCCGACGATTCCGCGCCGGCCTCCTTGAGTTGGCCGGACCCAAGTCAACAGAAGAGCTGGCGCGGGCGCTCGAGGTCACCCGGACCGCCAAGGTGCGGAAGGACGCCACCTTCTCCGTCAATGGGACGCTGTACGAGGTCCGCGGCCGCCACCTCTCCGGCAAGACCATCGAGGTTGCAATCGACCCGTTCACCAGCAAGGTCCTGCGAGCCTCCGACAAGGGCACCGCGGTCGTCTTCGGGCCCTGCGACGCCCGCGCCAATGCCCGTCGCGAACGTGCAGAGACGGTCCAAGAACCCAAGAGGTCGACCGACCGCTTCCAACGTATCGCTGGCGTCCTGCAGGCCGCCCGGGAGCTCCACGATGAATCATGACTCCACTCTGTCGTTCTTCGACCTGAAGCATTCGCCCTTCGGCAAGGAGGTCAACGTCAAAGACCTCTGGCTCGACCCCAGTCGCGAGTCCGCCGTGGACCGCTTGGTCGAAGCCGTACACCGACGGCAGCATGCGTTGGTGCGAGGTGAGCCCGGCGTGGGCAAGAACTGCGTCACGAGGGCAATGAAGCACCGACTGCCGGAGACGGCCTTCCGCGTTGTGTATGTGGCCAACGTAACGGTGGGACGACGCGACTTCTACCGGCAGCTCTCCTTTGCGTTGGGGTTGCAGCCCCGCGGCACGATGGCCGCAGTCTTTGAGGCTGTGCAACGCGAGGTCCGGGGCAGCTGGTCAGACCACCGCATCCACCCGGTGCTGGTCATCGACGAGGCCCACTTGATGCCCGACGCAACCTTGTCCCACCTCCACGTCCTGGCCAACTTCGACATGGACAGTCGACCGCTGCTGTCGCTCGTCCTGGTGGGCCTTCCGGAGCTGCAGGACCGTCTTCGATTGGGTGTGCATCGCTCGCTGCTGACCCGCATCGGCACGATGGTCGACATCGGTGTGACGGGACCCGCGGACACCGCAGCGTACGTGCGCCATCGCCTTGAACGGGCGGGTGCAACCCGCGACATCTTTGCGTCCGACGGCTTTGTCGTGCTTCACGAACTTGCGGCGGGAGTGCCGCGAGTGCTGGATGCGTTGGCGGAGGGGGCAATGCGGGAAGCAGCCGAGCGGGACGAGCGTCTGATCAGCCGAGCCAGCGTCCGCCGCGCGTGGCAGGCCACGCCCTACGCATAGGGTCTACAGAAACAAGGAATTCCGCGAAGCCAATGGCGACCGTGGATGGCCCCGGGGTCCGGTCAAGGGTAGCTCCTCGACCGGGCTCCACTTCGTTTTGGAGCCGGTGTGCGAAGGCCTTCGACGCGGGGGGCGGGGGACCCGCACGACGCCGCTACGGGGTGTCGAAGTCAACCTTCCCAGGGGCCATCCATGGGAGCCAGCAGGTGAGCCGGTGGAGGTTCGAGGAGCCACGCCGCAGAGGACATGAGCGAGACGACCGCAGCGGGAGTGAGCGGCTACAGGGAGGGGCCTTTCTTATTCTTGGGCACCGGGTCCACACCGCTTCCGTGGATGCCGGCTGCTGCTGTCCCTCCCCGTTCACGGGCTCGCAAATAGCGAGCCCGTGAACCAGTGCGTTCTTTGCGGGGGCAAGCCCCCGCACCGCGCCCCAAAGGGCGCTCCCCCACGGCATCCTCGTACCGAGCATGCCGCCGTCCGGTCGGGGACCGAACTGGTTCAGCACATCGGATGCGCTGAACCAGTTCATGGGCTCGCAAATAGCGAGCCCATGAACCAGTGCGTTCTTTGCGGGGGCAAGCCCCCGCACCGCGCCCCAAAGGGCGCTCCCCCACGGCATCCTCGTACCGAGCATGCCGCCGTCCGGTCGGGGACCGAACGGGTTCAGCACATCGGATGCGCTGAACTAGCGGTCCAGATCATGCGGCGCGGCCCAGATCATGCGGCCCGGACCGAGCGGTCCGGACCGAGCCGCCAGATCAAGGTCTCAAGCCGGGTGCAGAGCTCGAGGTGGTGGATGGGGACTGGACCACCAGGATTCCCTCTCGCAACAGGTCCTGGGACCGCCGCGAGCTGAACCCGGCTCAGCTCGTGTCGGGGTGGCCCAACGAGCTCGTCCCGAGTGGGGCTTCTGATCCGGTCAACCAGGCGGGCCAAGTCGGGACAGCGCCGCCACTTCGTTCGTCGAGGTTGAACCCGGCTCAGCTCGTGTCGGGGTGGCCCAACGAGCTCGTCCCGAGTGGGGCTTCTGATCCGGTCAACTAGGCGGGCCAAGTCGGGACAGCGCCGCCACTTCGTTTGTCGAGGTCGAGGCGGGGGGGACTTGGGCAGTGCTCGAGAGAGGTGGACTCATCAAGGCACACATTCCATTGTGTATTGCAACTGATGAGAGCGAAGAGCCGTGTCGACAGATTTAAGGGTGGAAACTGGTTGCCACTCTGCTGGAGGCACCATAGAAGCGGGGGGCCTCGAAGGGACCTCGGTCTCCGGTTGAGGTGAGCCTCCGCGACCGCCTGTTGGTGGTCACTTTCGGGGGTGAGGGTCGGCCTGACCGACCCACTGGCTTCGCATTCTGCGGCCTGCGAGATGAGCTTCCGGCTCCACTCGAAGAAGGCAGAAAAGGCCTTGCCCCCCCGGGGGCGACGGCATAAGAGCGCGGGGCTTCGAGGGTGGTTCGCTGCTCTCGAAAGTCCTCCCCTTGCACCTTTTGGTTCGGGGGAGGGGCGGCTTCGCGCTGCCAGGCCTCGTGCCTCTCTTCGGTGTGTTCAACCTTCGGGTTCAACACAAATCAACGAAGAAAGCCCTTGCCGATGAAACGGTGGCGGCATAAGAGCGCGGGGCTTCGGGAAGGCAACGGTCTTCCCCTGTACCAACCGGTTCTGACCGGTCCGGTCTTTGAAAATCAGGCAGTAGTTCTCGTCAAAACCAAATATAGTTTTATGACGCGCAACAACTCAGGATGAAACGCAACGTGTCGAAAGGCATGACGTGTTTCAGATTGAAAGAAACGTGTCCGGATCATCCGGGACTTATGTCCTGGAAAGTCTTCAACTGGAGAGTTTGATCCTGGCTCAGAGCGAACGCTAGCGGCGGGCTTAACACATGCAAGTCGAGCGACCTCTTCGGAGGGAGCGGCGGACGGGTGAGTAACACGTAGGTCACGTACCTCTGGAATGGGGATAGCCCGGGGAAACTCGGATTAATACCCAATATGCCGAAAGGTGAAAGGAGCAATCCGTCCGGAGATCGGCCTGCGGCCCATTATTTAATCCTTGTTGGTGAGGTAACGGCTCACCAAGGGTACGATGGGTAGCTGGTCTGAGAGGATGATCAGCCACACTGGGACTGAGACACGGCCCAGACTCCTACGGGAGGCAGCAGTGGGGAATATTGGACAATGGGGGAAACCCTGATCCAGCCACGCCGCGTGAGTGATGAAGGCCTTAGGGTTGTAAAGCTCTGTCGTGAGGGAAGAAGTTCTGACGGTACCTCACAAGAAAGCACCGGCTAACTCCGTGCCAGCAGCCGCGGTAATACGGGGGGTGCAAGCGTTGCTCGGAATTACTGGGCGTAAAGCGCACGCAGGCGGTGTGCAAGGTCGGATGTGAAAGCCCAGGGCTCAACCCTGGAACTGCATTCGAAACCGGCACGCTAGAGTTCGAGAGAGGGTGGTGGAATTCCTGGTGTAGAGGTGAAATTCGTTGATATCAGGAGGAACACCGGCGGCGAAGGCGGCCACCTGGCTCGATACTGACGCTCATGTGCGAAAGCGTGGGGAGCAAACAGGATTAGATACCCTGGTAGTCCACGCCGTAAACGATGTCAACTAGGTGTTGGGGAGGTTAATCTTCTCATTGCCGCAGCTAACGCATTAAGTTGACCGCCTGGGGAGTACGGTCGCAAGATTAAAACTCAAAGGAATTGACGGGGGCCCGCACAAGCGGTGGAGTATGTGGTTTAATTCGACGCAACGCGCAGAACCTTACC
>FLOH01001637.1_pt1 | contig 9868 bp, 4 predicted proteins | sample 756751 | NCBI WGS metagenome assembly FLOH01 (sample SAMEA4026879, study PRJEB14308) | marine metagenome | biome: coastal water; material: water | depth 74 m
CCGGACAACACTATTTTACTGTGGAAGAATATATGAGTTTCACAACGCTGTCGGGTATCAATGCCTCCGGAAGATCCTCAGTGAGAGTCAGGAACTGGAGCGGATCCAGAATCGCAACGCTGGCGCGTTTCATCGCAATCAACCCGTTTTTCTCCCACCGCTTCAGTATACGCGTCACTGTGAAGATTGTGGTGCCGGTCATCTCCGCAATATCTTCATGGGTGAGGGGAAGATCGATCAGAATGCGGCCCACCTGTTTTTTACCGGAGGATTTAACCAAACGCAGCAGCGTGCGGGCAATGCGGCGCTCCACCCGTTCAAAGGACAATTCCTGAAACCGCTCTTCAAGCTCCTGTAAGTGTGCCCCGACGATTTGCAGCGCATTGACGGCCACCCGGGGAAATCGTTCCAGTATCCACGTCATCGCCCCCCAATTGAATGCCAGCGCCCGGCTATCCTCCACTGCTATAGCCGAAGCAATCCTGGTGCTTTTCGTTAAAAATCCGACAGGGCCGAATACCTGACCCGGACTGATAATCCGGAGTATTACTTGTTTTCCCCCAATCGAATTCTGCAGGACTTTAAAGCGACCGGAGATCAGCAGGTATAAATACCGGGCTTGATCATCCTGATTGTAAATATATTCACCCGACTTCAAAAAGCGTAACTCAGCGGTATTCGCAATGGCTTCTATGTCCGTAAACTCAAGTCCCTGCAACAGTTGCGCATTGCGCAGAACCTCTGCATTAAAATAAGTCGCATGAGTGTTGGACGATAGAGCTTCCATAAAACCATCCTGTTGTTTAACAAAAATAGTCTCGTGAGAAAGTCCCCTTTCAGGTAATACACTCAAATCATCCATTATGTTCAAATCCGCATCATTTTTACACATTTTTATTTCAGAACGCCATCTCAAATTAGTGATACATATGTCAATCACGGTCCTGACATAATCAGGAGATTACACGCAGTGCCAGACCAGCGGACGAAAGTGCTTTGCGTCAAGCATTGTATCGTTGTCGCAATAATGCGCATTCGTATATAAAAAACACTCCCGGCGATATCCGTTGCGGATCCGCCGGGAGCCCTGGTTAGCGCCGGCAAAGGCTGCCGGGGGTAGGATTATTACACGTGATGCTTGATGGAAATGATGGAAGCAATACTCCGTTTCGATTGAATAGTGATCTCAGAACTCCAGGCCGATGGTGAATTTATGAACCGGATCGAACACGCCGTACTGGTTGAAGGCGTAATCGAACTGGAAGGCATAATCCTGCAGCGCCCCGCGCAGTCCTGCGCCGAAGGTGTAGTTTTCTTCGTCGTAGTTCGACTTGTAGCCGCCCCGCAACGCCAGCGCGCCGCGGTACCAGTACTCCGCGCCGAAATGAAGCCGGCTGGAATAGTCCCGGGAGTGCTGGAAATCGGTGGCGAACGTCGCCGCATGATTGGCGCCCAGCCCGTGCAGGCTTAACAGATCGAGCATATCCGCCGCCACGCCGAATCGCAGGTTCAGCGGCAGGGAGAATTCATCGGCGATGAATTCCTTCTCCTGCGAGAAATTCTGGAATGCCGCCCCGAACCGGATCCCCTTGATGTGGGTGTAGTACATGACGCCCACGTCGAATACGGGGATATTCAGTTTATGGCTGATCAGGGCCGATTCCACTGCCGTCGCATTCCCCTGCGCGTCCTGTTCGGTGACCTGGGTTGCGATGGCATTGCCGTAATCGACCTGCGCCCATTTGACCGTCCCGCCGAACGAGAAGCGGTCGGTCATGGTCCGCGCGTAGGTCAGCCCCACCGCAAACGCCGTCGGCGAAAAATCGCCGGTGTAATCATACCCGCCGGTCACCGGATTCAACTGGGTGCCGATAAATTCGCCGTAGTCCATCAGCATGGCGCTAACGCCGAAGACGCCGTAGTCCTGGAAGTTCCAGGACGCCGCGCCGGCGAAATAGTTGATTTCCGCGATGCCCCGCGTGGCGTCAAAGAAGGCGCTCCCGCGCTCGCTCTGCGCCAGTCCCGCGGGATTCCAGAAGATGGCGGAAGCGTCTTGCGCTATCGCCATATACGCGTTCCCGAGGCCCGCACCGCGGGCGCCGATCGGGTTGGACAGGAACTTGAACCCGGCCTGTGCCACTTTCTTCAGTTTTGCGTCCGCCGGGCTCGTCAGGACACAGGAGACTGCCAATCCCAGCAGCGCTCCCCATATGATTGTCCGTCGCATCATAGTGTTCTCCTTTTCATTTCCCTCACTGGAGCCGTTGCCCGGCTTAACGTATAATCACAAATTTCGTGAACTGGTCCGGAATATTGCCGGTGACTTCCCCGGTGACCGGATCCACGTCCTTGCCGTCGAGGACGGCCAGAATGTAAATACCCGATTTCACCAGTTGGCCCGATTGGGTCTGCTGATACCAGTTTTCCTGGGAGGTCAGGTCGTTCACATCGGTGTGATCGATCGTCTCCACCAGGTCGCCCGTTTCCGTGTAGATTTTCAGCACACAGAACACCGGCAGATTGTCGAACAGGATCTTGTTTTTGTCGGTGGTCTGGAACAGGCCGGCGTCCAGGTCCAGCGCCCAGGGATTCGGCACCACGGCCACCTTGTTCCGGATTTCCGCCGGGACCAGGCCGAGCTGCTGCAGGGCCGCATCGTTCAGGCCCGAAATCCGGATCGTGGCGTTGGGGCCTTTTTCCACGGATTCGAAGCCCAGCCGTTCGACGGCTGCGGCCGTGGCGGCAACCTTGCCGATGGGCCGATCCGGCGTCACCTTCACGAGCCCGGCGCCGACGGCGCTGTTCACCGCCGCCTGGACGTCTTCCGTCAGGTCATAGATCGTCACGTTATCCGCGGTGGCGGAGGCGGAGATCGTCACAGTGCCCGATTTGTCTTTCACCGTCATAGTGAAGCCGGCATCCGTCGACAGGGCATAATCCGTCGCGCCGAGGCCGGCAACGGGATTCTTCCCGGTGATCTGCGCCGACGTCTTGGAGGACACGCCCGGCGTAAAGGGAGACACCGGAACACCCGTGCCGAAGATACCGGTGGTCGACTGGTACCGCGAGCTCTCCAGCGGCGCCCCCGGCGTCAGGCCGGTGGTGTTCTGGCTGCCGTTATCATAGGCGGTCACCGCGTAGAAATAATCGGTGCCCTTGGTGGCGGTAAAATCTTTGAACTGCATCACGCGGCGCGTCACGCCGTCTTCCAGCGTCAGTTCCGCATTGTAATGGTCTGCGCCCAGGCCGCTCACACCACCGACACCGCCGCCCAGTCCGGTGCGGGCGCCGGCATTATCGACCACCCCGACCAGTTCCCAGTCCACGTAGCCGAAGGACAGTATTTCTTCCGGATGATTCACGTCAAACCGCCCGGCCTTGCGGTAGATGCGCCAGCCGGCAAAGTCGTCCACGCCGGTGTCCGCATCGTCAAAATAACTGTCGTCCGGGTACCAGGCGGCAATGTCGCACCGGCCCGGCCCTTCCGCCACATAGATATCGGGATTCGGCGGTGCGTCCGGATAGTTCCGGAGCCCCTCGCCGGCCAGTTTCTGATCCAGGCTCAGCCCCAGCAGGCCCCCCTGGCCGTGCCACGCCCAGAAACTCTGGTCGATCACCTTATGCAGCGAATCCTTGATCGCTTCCAGCACCATGAATTTTTCAAAGTCGCTCATCGGCACCACGGCGTCACCGAGCGCTTCCCCCTTGGGGTGGACGCCGGGTTTCCGCTGGGCCAGCCATTTCAGGTACCGTTGACCCAGGCGCTGGCTTTCTTTCCGCGGATAATCCGCGATGGCCATGGTAAAGATCTGGTCATGGACTTCGCCCGGCGCCAGCGTATAGGGGCCGGCGATGATATGCTGCCACTCGCCGCCCCGGCTGGTCAGCGTTGATTCCTCTGATTTCGGCGCGCCCGTCACCATGGCTTCGGAGACGCCCGTCCAGGCCAGCCCCTCGGTATTGGCGCCGGCGGCGTCATAGTACTTCCGCAGCTTGCTGCGCATGAAACCCGTTGCCGCATAGGTGGCTGCGCGGCCCGCATCGCCGCCCCAGTTCTGGGAGCCCCAGACGGTGCCGGCATTCCGCGTGGTAAAGAAGTTGGACGGCGCATTCTGCGTCAGATCGGTCAGGCTGAACCGGTCGGACGGGTCGTCCCCGTTCCGGTCATAGTGAAAATAGGACGTCCCGAAAATATCGTCGTTCGTGAACTCGCCGGTTTCCGCGTCGGTATTCGTGCTCGTGAGCGTCGGTCCGAGGAGCGGATCGCCCGTATCATCCATGTCCGAACCGTCGAAATCGAGCAGCCGGCTATCCCGGCTGTCCTTGACGTAGGTAATCTGGAGGTTGGCGGCCCGGGGCACCAGCGCCGGCGATACCAGCTTCGACGGGCTTTCCATATAATCCCCGTAGTAGTCGGTCCTGTCGCTGCCCCAGTTCTGATGGTTGCTGCCCCCCCAGAAGTTCGTCGGCCGGGCGGTATTGGTCAGGTGGTGGTGGCCCAGCCAGAACTTCAGCACCTGGCCCGGCGGCAGGAAGATCGTTGAGTCCTGGTTGGCGCCGGCGGAAATGGTGGTCTTGCCCTGGTAATCCTGCTTCCAGTGATTGATCACGCTCCGGTCCAGCTCCGGGTTCCCCATGCCCCAGTGTTTGCTGGTCCAGGTCTGCCCGTCCACCCAGACGCCGCGGACCTCGGCGATCTGTTCGGTCGGCAGGGTCGGGTCGATGGTCCGCACCGTGTTGTCTTGCAGCACGATCTGCCCGCGGGTTACGATCCGGATCGGCGGCCGCACCCGGTGCGCCAGGTCGAACAGTTCCACATTATTGCCGTTGAAGGCGGCCCGGCTGAACAACTGGTAAAATTGCCGTGTCGCCGGCAGGTCCGCGTCGGGCCGGAGGACCTCCTCCAGGTACCCGGCCCACCAGAGGCCCGTCAACCGCCCGGAATTATACTCATCGTAGGGATAATAAAATTTCGGCGCGCGGGCAAAAATGTTCCAGTCCGTGGCGCCCCGCGTAATCGGGCTGATCGGGTTGAACGCCGAATGTTCCGCATGGCTGACCCGGCCCGGGTTGGTGTACAGATAACTCTGCGCCGCCGCCGGCGCCGGCAACAGCAACGACACCGCCAGCAGACCGGCCAACCAGCCGCTGCACTGTTTCAAATGTTTCATCAAGGTCTCCTTCCGCCTGGATCACATCCCAGGGCTCACCGTCCCGGGCGCAGCCCGCAGCAGCGGGGCGCGCCCGGCGGCGTATCCATGCCGATCAGTTATACGTAAAGGTGATGCCGTAGAAGACATCCCGCTTGTCCTCGAACAGACCGAAGTCAAAGTACCAGGGCAGGGTCTCCCGCAGGTGATCCGCGTTGTATTCGCCCCACTTGTCGTTGCCTTTCGGCACGCTGCTCCCGTATTTGCTGTCATACCGGAACTGGCTGTTGTACTGGGCCTGGTTTTCCTGCAGAATCGCATTGTTCCCGTTCGGCCCGACCAGCAGTTTCTGGTTCCACAGGTTGAACACCTGGACAAACACGCCCAGCCGCATGGTCCGGCCCAGGGCGATGTCCTTCTGCGCCCGCAGGTCGGTGTTGCTGAAGGCCACCTGACCGACGTAGATGTTCTTGTCCGGCCGCACCGGGTCTTCGAACAGCAGGCGGTCGCCCTTGCTCCGCCACTGGTAGATCATGTTGACCACGATGTTATCCAGCGGATATACCTTCTCGCCGATTTTCGGGCCCCAGCTCCGCGGCGTATAGAAACCCGCCGTGGCGCGCACCGCCGGCTGCGGCTCCGGCCGCGTATCGGAAATCACCCGCACCGTATTCAACTGGTTCGCGCTTTCCAGCAGGTTATCCTCGAAATGATTGGAACTGCCCGACTGGCCCCGGGTCCGGAGCATGTAGTTGTAGTTCACCCGCGCCCGGAACAGGCCGTAGTTCTTGTCCACCCGCAGTTCCATGCCGCGCACGTCCCGCCAGTTGTTGTTGACCAGGGACCGGAGAATGGTATCATTCCCCGAGTTCGTGTATTCAAACCGGTCCAGCATGGAATCGTCATCCTTGTAGTAGCCGGCGGCATGGATCAAGAACCAGCCCTTCACGTTCTGCTCGTAGCCCATTTCCATCTGGATCGTCCGCGGCCAGTCCATGTTCCCGTCCGGATAGGTCAGCGGCGCCGTGCCGTTGGTCACGTGCCAGTGGATGAACTGGTAGTACTGCTGGAAGGTCGGCCGCTGGTAGAACCAGCCGTAATTAAAGTACACCTTGCTCGTTTCCGTCACCGGGAACGACAGGCCGAGACGCGGGCTCCACTTGAACACCACTCGGCCCTTGACCTTGTCCACCGTCGGGAACCGCGACGGCCCCGCATCCGGTTCGTCCACGCCCGGTTCCGTCGCCGCGTTATTGAACTCGGGGCGGTAGGGATCGCTGAAATCCAGCGTCTTCGTCGTGGGGTCGAACACGTCCAGTCGGAGCCCCAGGTTGGCGATCAGCCCCTGCACTTCGATCTTGTCCTGCAGGAAGGCCGACATCTCGAAGGGATTGTCGTCGAACTGCTGCCAGTTATACGCATTAATGTTGCCCCGGATGTTGCGGAGCACTTCCGTGCCGTTGCCGATGGTCGTGTTGTTGGCCGCCTGATTCATGTTAAAGGAACAGCCGCCGTTGCAATGGGTGAGCCCCTGGTAGATACTCCACCAGCGGAAATCCACCCCCGCCTTGATCTGGTTATGCTTGGTCATCTGGGACACCACCGTCGCCTTGCCGCCGCTCATCGTGGCGTCCGACCGCATGATCTGCCGGCCGTCGTGGGACAGATCCCAGATGCCGTCCACCCCCCGGTCGCCTTCGCCGGTCATGTGGCCACCGTTTTCAAAGTAACTGCCCACCAGGGTCATACCGGGCAGTGTCTGGCCGTTCATCAGCCCGCCGTAGGTCGGGCTGTACAGGTTGGGGATGCGCCGGATATTCATCGGATCGCGAAGATCCCAGCTCCCCGGCCGCCTCGCCGGGTCTTCCCACGGCACGGCCTCGCCGGTAATGCCGTTGAAACCCTGCGCCAGGTAGAGCCGGTCGGGGCCCTTCATCGTGGGTTGGTTGTTGAGGAATGTGTCGTCGAACCAGCTTTCCACCAGTTGGGTGCTGTAGGGCCAGGTACCGGCGCCGCCGGTGGAAAAAGGCACGCCGCGGCTGTTGTAATATTCTGCGCCCAGCAGTTTGTCGTCCAGCAGGTCCCGCCGGACCGGATCGAAGATATTGGCAATCCCGTCCACAAAGATATCGTTGGGATCGTTGGTGATGAACGTCCGCGGCTCGCCGCTCGCGTTCGTCAGCCCGTTGATATTGAACACCCAGGAGTAATCGCCGTACACGTCCTGGGTCCAGATCGGATTATAGTTATAGACGTTGCGGGAGAGAAGATATTCCAGTTCGAAGTAGGTGCTCGGGCTGACCGTGTGGGTCAGCTTCGCGCTCGCCTGGAAGTTGTAATTGGCGCTGACCATGGCATCACCTTCATTGAACATGTCGGTGAGTCCCGCGGGCAGGCTGGCGCCCAGCCGGCCGCCCCCCTGTACGCCGGTCACCATCTCCTGCGCGCCGTTCAGGCCGTCTGTCGTGAAATAGCCGCTCGTCGAAATTGCGTCCCCCTGGCCGCCGATGCCGGGTCCGCCGTTGTTCCCGCTGAAGGATTCACTGTACAGGGCATTCAGCCGGAGCTTGGTGGTCGGCGAGATCGAGCTGGTGATCTTCGCCTGCAGGTTCTTGTCCCGGTACGCCTTGGCGCTCGAGGGAAACACGAACTGCGAAGTCTGCGTCCGGTAGGAGAGCATGAACGTGCTGGTCGACAGGATCTCGCCCAGCTTGTTGTGCATCTGCTCGCCGGGCAGCGGGCCCGTCAGGGTCACATCCATATCGTAATCCGGCTGGGTGCCGTAGCGCATGCCGGGATGTTCGTTCATCCACGTCGCCATGACGTCCGCCGGGTAGAGCGTCGTCGCTTCGATCCGCCCGGAGGCGCCATTGTCCGCGATGCTCTTCATCCCGTCCCACTCCAGATACCGGCCGTACGAGTACACCGGCTCCATTTGATACTGCTGCGTCTCCGCATCGGTGTAGGCCAAGTCGGCGGCGTCAAAAAATTGCCCGGCAGCCGTCTCCACGCCGTTCTCATCCACCGTCGGGGGCGTATAGGAATACCCCCGGTACTCCGGGGAATTGGGATCTATCACCACTTCCCCGCGGTGGCCCATGATCGTCGGGTCGCCCGTCGCAGAGAAGCCGGCGCCGTTAAAATAGCCGGGGATGAAATTGTTCGTCCCGATGCGCGTCCGGTAGATCGGGTTCTGCCAGTCAAACATGTTCCGGCCGAAGTGCTTCAGATGGGGGGAACTGTACTTGCCCTCCAACCCGACCGAGTACTCCTGACGGGACCCGTCACGGGTCACCACGTTCACCAGGCCCGACCGGACCCGGCCGTATTCCGCGTTGAATCCGCCGGTCTGGATCGACACTTCCTTGATCGCCGTCTTGGACACGCCCATGTAGGCGGTCGCCGTCAGCGCGTTCATGGTGGACTGCCCGTCCAGCATGACATCCGTCTCGTCGCGCTCGCCGCCGCGGACCGACAGCCACTTCCCCTGGCCGCTCCGCGAGTACTCGACGCCGTCCTGAATCTTCAGATAGTCGGCCACCAGCGTGATCGGCGCGGAGGTGATCTCGGATCCCTCCAGCGTCGTCGTGCTGCCGGCCACGTCCATCCGGATGATTTCGCGTTCGGCGCTGATGGTCACTTCCTCCCCCTGGAGCGCCTGCGTCCCCAATTCGAAATCCACCACCACCGTCCGGTCCATCTGGACCAGCACGTCGGTCTGGGTCTGGACGGCATAGCCGACCATGGTCGCCTGCACCTGACACGCGCCGGGCGGCACGTTGATGATGTAGTAGTCGCCTTCGGCATCCGTCGCGGCGCCCTGGGTCGTGCCTTCAATGATCACATTCACGCCCGGGAGCGCCTGCCGCGTCTGCTGATCCACCACTTTGCCCGAGATCTTGCCCGTCTGGGCAAAAACCGGAGCGGCTGTCAGCAACAAAGCCATGGCGCACACATAACCGTGCATCAAACGTTGCTTCATGTTCAATCCTCCTTCTTCTGACTGCAGGTTAGACTGTACCAGGTCACGACAGTAGTGCAGCCTTACACTTGCTTCCACACAGATTGCCGGGGCCTCTTTACATCCTTTGATGAACGTTCTGCACCAAACTTCGTCAAAGAGCTTATGATCGATTCATTCCCTGTAATCCGGATACACTCCTGCCTGTGTCATTCTATATCTGCACATGTGCAGGCGACGGCACGGGTTGTTGCGAGATATTGAGTAAGTCAGGGTTTAAATGAGACGCACCAAGGTCCAAGACACCATAATGAACATGATTTTTAAACCATCTTTCCGTCCATGTCATCCATCGCCGTTTTCTCCGGCAGGTACTGACTGTAAACAATCCGTTGAGTATACAAATCATAAAATGTGTTGTATAACAACAGGATCTGCCCAGTGTGCGCTTCATAATACACCTCAAAAACGACCGGAACATTGCACTGGAACAATAAACGATCGTTTTTGGCGCTTGATTATGAATGAAGTTGCGCTGGAGCAATAAAGCGGGGTAAAAGGAAAAACTGAATTAGAAGTGACGGTGAGACGTTCCTGATTGTGCAAGACCTGGAGTGGAGAAGAATTGAGGGCCGGACAACACTATTTTACTGTGGAAGAATATATGAGTTTCACAACGCTGTCGGGTATCAATGCCTCCGGAAGATCCTCAGTGAGAGTCAGGAACTGGAGCGGATCCAGAATCGCAACGCTGGCG
>FLOH01001638.1_pt1 | contig 9854 bp, 17 predicted proteins | sample 756751 | NCBI WGS metagenome assembly FLOH01 (sample SAMEA4026879, study PRJEB14308) | marine metagenome | biome: coastal water; material: water | depth 74 m
ACGTTGGGCATCAAGGAACCAGCGTGCGGATTGATCTCTTCTTTCTTCTCGGACTAGCACTGCCGGTAACGCTATTGGCATTGGCCGTGCGTTTTTGCTGGCCCGCACCGAGAGCAGCAATTGCATGGCGGGTGCTACTAGTGACGCTTTTCCCGTTAGCGCTGCTGTCGAGCTATCTGGTGTATGAGTACCGAACTTGGAGCTGGAGCATCTTTCCCTACGGTTCGTTTATGCCCCACCTCCTAGCAGCATCTGTTTTTCTCGTAAGCTTCGGTGTCGTGCTTGCGAGAGTTTCCGCCTCGGTATCCTCGAAGGTCACATTGGCCGTTGTGGTAGTTCCCATTTGGTCTGTCCTTTGGTTCGTTACCGCACTATTTACGGCGTGTGCCATGGGCGACTGTCTATGAAATTGCTGCCCAACCCGGCGCTCAACCTCGCTCCCTTCGGTCGCTGGACGCTGCGCAATAAAGCCGCGCAGCGCCGGTTAGCTCTACGTTAGCCCGCATGAGCAAGCCATCCACATTTGTCGTTGTCTCCGGGGTGTTGATGTCTCTAAGTGCAATAGCGCTGCTTTCGCTGCGCGATCCGGTCGTTGCGGAATACTTTCCCTATTTCATGTGGATTCACGTCGCAATCATTGCAGTCCTCTCCTATGGCTCTTGGCGACTTTATGGAGCGCGTAAACTTTCGCCAAGTGGTGTTGCCGTTTTCCTTCGGGGCATACCACTTTGGCTTGTTTTAGTCGCCATCCCGGTAGCGGTCCTGGAAGTACCTTTGTGGTCGGAAAACACATTTGATCTAGGCCATACCAAGGATGGTCAGCCAGTTACGCGAAAGTCATGGAATGAGAAGGGCGGTCACTACTTCTTGAAGCTCAACAATGAGGCCCCTGTAGAGATTCCGCTTGCTGAATACCAAACCCTACAGCGTGAAGGTTACGAACTCTTTGCGCGATTCTGGGTGCTGTTTTCCTATGGAAGCCTCGTGTTGTGGCAATACATTTGGCGCCGCGAGCGTGCAAGCCAAAATGCGGGCTAACCCATCAATCCACCGGACCTGCGCAAGAAGCCGCGCAGTCCGGTGATTTCAAACGTTATGCATCATGACTGACTTCACGAAGCCAAATGCCAAAGTGCTCTTTCACATCCCCAATAGCGATGGCAGCGCAGAGGTGGAAACCCTATGGGCAACCCACCTTGGCGATGACAAGTACAAACTCGACAACTCTCCCTTCTACGCTTACGGGGTTTCCTGGGAAGACGTCGTATCCGCGCCTTTCAGTGAAGAGGAAGGCCACCCCACGTTTCAACGTGTTGTAGCTAAATCCGGAAACCGCACGGTCCGCGTAGTTTTCAACCCGCCGATAGAATCTGGAAATGATTCAGACCAACTGCTTCAGGGCCTAACCGCACTTGGTTGCAGCTATGAGGGCGCGAATCACACCTATGTATGCGTCAACATCCCTTCCGCCGTTGAGCTTGCTAAGGTGAGAACCTTTCTGGTTGAGCACAACGCTACTTGGGAGCATGCAGACCCAACCTATGACAGTCTGTTTCCAGAAAATGCATAACCCGGCGGTCGACCCCGTTCGCTTCGCTCTCTGGACGCTGCGCGATGAAGCCGCGCAGCGCCGGTCACCTCCACGTTGGGCGTCATGAGAGCCGCGACCTACCGACTACTCACCTTTGCTCTTGCCCTCAGCTTTTCGGCTGCGGTCTGGTCGCGCGACTTGGCTGGACTGTGGGACTTGAAGATTGAGGACAAGAATCACCATGTCGTCACGGTTCTAGTTATCGAGTTCACCAAACATCAGGCTCGGTCATGTATCGCTGGAAAATGGCTTCGTGTAAATGTAGTGTCCTCAACGACGGAGGACAACCAGTTCTTCCCGGTGTCAGACCCTTTGTCGTATGGCGTCGAAAACAACCAACTGACAATTGGCCGCAATGAAGTATGTGATGCATATCTCTCGCTGCATGGCACGCTCGACAATGAGATCATTCGCGGCGAGTATTTCAGTTTCGGGTGGGGTAGCAAACCTCTCGGTTTCTTTGCGTTGAGTAAGAAGAAGTGAGTCCAATGACGCCCAACCCATCCATCAACACGGACGCTGCGCGATGAAGCCGCGCAGCGCCGGTTATGTCAAACGTTAGCCATTCATGATCTCGTACGATTGGACTTGCCATAAATGCGGTTTGACCAACCGTGCAAATACGGAAACTTGCGAGAAGTGCGGATTTTCCTCAGTAGCATCGAGTAGCGAAAATTTCGAATCTGGCGGCCACTCGGGTCAGCGCATGCCGCTATCTTGCGATAATCATCTCAACGAGGTACAAGTTGCGGCATTGCTTTCGCGGATCGCTTTGGGAAACTCGATCGTTTGGAATCGTATGGGCAAGTTCCTTTTTAGCCTATCGGTGGTGCTTTCTCCCGTAGTAGCGTGGGGAACCTTCATTGGTGAATCGCCTCAATCTGACTTGGCAATCAGAATTCTCTTTTCTGCAATTATTGCCGGTGGTTTTCTTATCATGGCCTGGAATATTCATTGTTTTTCATCCGGTCGGCCTGTTTTTCTACAGACCAGTCCAACAATCGAGATTGGTACTGACCCACTCATAACCACTGTTGTATTCAGATGGATTTCATTCGTAGTTAGTCTACTTTTTGTGGCATGGAGTGTTCAATTCACGCTTCAACGATTGCCACTGGTCTCAAACATATATGGCTAACCCATCAATCCACCAGAGCTGCGCAAGAAGCCGCGCAGCCCGGTGATTTCAAACGTTCGGCGTCTTGAGCATGGCCGCGTCAATTGCCTCATCAAATTCGTCATGCCCTCCAATTACCGAGGGCACGCCGTCAAGCAGTGCGTGTAGCGCTTCGCTGTTGTGTGAGCTGTCGCGCAGCCAGCGGTATCTAGCCGCGTCACGTTCAAGCTCTGCTGCCCGCCCTGCATAACCTACAAGAGCTTTCCCAAAGTCGCCGCATTCGTGGTCTTGCTTTAGTTGTTCGCTCAGTTTCATTGTTTTAATTTCTCCGCAACTACAGCCGAACCACTCAATGCAGCGGATTCGCTGCGCTCACCGCTGATTTCGGTCGCGTTAGGCTTCAATGCCTCGTCCAACTTTGTGGTGTCCATATCTCGCAGCCATCGTCAGCATGTAACCCGCCGAAGGCATATTGCACCTCTCCAAATCCGTCTGTCGCTTGCACAGGCACGACAATGCTACCGACGCCAGAATTAACAACTAGTCGCCGTACTGGTGTCTCACCCGGGCGAATCTCGATCCATCGTTGTCCTAGCTTTAGATCGTCCATTTGCGTCTCCTCAGTTGCCTAACCCGTCATTCAAGGCGCGACCGGCGATAATGCTGCCGTCGGCCTTAATTCAGCGTTAGCCCACAGCTCGCATTCGTCATGTCGTTAATCGTGCCCATCTTGCTACGCTGTTTTGCCGTGTCGCCAGCGCCGACTCTTGCCCTTCGTGGCGCGGTCGGTCATCGCGTGTTTCGCTCTACGCAGCGTGTGGCGCTTGTCGGTTCTGCACCGGCGTCGCTCACCCTTGGCTTTCCCGGTGCGGCGGTGGGTGCTCCCGCCGACTGCTTGGCCGTGCGCGCGGGCGACCTCGTGGCGGTTCTTGTGGCTCTCCCTTCGTGGCTACGGTCGGCCGAGCTTGGCGCGCTCTTTTCGTTTCGTGCTTGGTCTGCGTTCCGTGCTCTTCCCCCCGCTGTCGGGCTAACCCGGCGGTCAACCTCGCTCCCTTCGGTCGCTGGACGCTGCGCGATGAAGCCGCGCAGCGCCGGTTACCTTGAACGTTAGGCAAGGAGTCGAACTTGGCAACGATCCAGCTATTCCGAACACTAGTCGTCGGCTCGCTTCTGCTGTGGTACGCGGTTGTAGCAAGCCACATCTTCTCTGCAAGCCTTTTCGGGCAAGGCGTGGCGACCGTATTAGGCCATAACGGACATGATGCATGGCTAAGCGTTCCGCACAGCATCTTCTGGACCGTGCAGTTTCTGTGGGCGGTTTCGGCCGTAGGAATGTACCTCCTTCAAAAGTGGGCCCGCACTCTTTTTCTATTGCTCAATGCTTATTCCTTTATAGAACTCGTTACAGGTGGGCTACAGATCCAGACCGGTTCTCAGGCCGCTTTGTTCTACTTAGTAAACCTGGCTGATGGGGCCGTGTTATTCATGGCCTACCTATCCAGCATTGCGGCGCGCTTTACTGGCGGCGAGCCTAACCCGGCAGTCCACACGGACGCTGCGCGATAAAGCCGCGCCGCGCCGGTGACTTTTACGTTGGGCGTCTTAGGCTATGCATGATCGATCCTGGGAGTGCCCCCATTGTGGGGAACAGAATCCCCCTTACACGGAAGTGTGTCGCGAGTGCGAACGTCACTCCTCGGTTCCCATTCCGGAAGGTCAATCGTTGATTGTCCGGCGTCGGCCGTCTCACATTGCGGGGCTTGTCATAGGGATAGTTGCAGCCAGCATTGTCTTAGGCGCAGTCCCCTTTGATATGGCGTCTAGCCGCCAGATGCTTGCCGTCCCTTGGGTTGTGTTTGGTTGGCTTCTAATCCTCTACGCCGAGTTTGTGCGAGACAGTCGCCTTGTCGAGTTCGATCTCCCAAACAATCGCCTAGTAGTCCGGGAGCGTTCGTGGAAATGGCAGCTTCGTGCATTCGAATACACTTTGAGTCAGTTTCGCTCTGTAGTGTCATATACGGCGCCCGGCCGGCTACCGCGAAATCTTGTTGAGCTTGTCACTCATTCTGGCGGTGAGTCTTTTCACGTAACCTCATTCGACCCCGCCACCGAAGGAAAGTCGTTTTTGTCACTCCCTCACTATATTGAATCTCCCGAAGCCGAGAACCTAAGGAAATCTATTGCCGCACTCTGCTCACTTGAAGATCGTGGCTACTTGGGAAACCGCTGGCCTGGCGCGTATGTTCCACCCAATACGCCCAACCCATCATTCCACCGGACGCTGCGCGATGAAGCCGCGCAGCGCCGGTGAATTCAAACGTTAGCCCGCTTATGGACTCGCCCCCGAATCATCAATCACCATCCAATTCATGGGTAATGTTCCCATTTGCCGAGCAGCTTTTTACGGTTGCTCTATTCGTGTTTCTTGGTCCAGGCGCATGGGGCATGTGGGCACTTGGCCACGGTCAATGGATCGTTGGAGCAATCACCCTAGTTCTCTGGGGCGTCGCATTCATCACGTTCATCCGCTTTCTAAACTTTCGCAAGTTGGTCCGGCTAGTCATTTCGGTTCCGTGCACAATTCTGGTGCTAGTCGCGGCGTTGTTCGTCCCATGATTGCGTACCCAATTCACCCCACTGAGCACTGCCCCGCCAGTAAGGGCATTTGCAGTACCACCGCATTAAAGTTGCGGGCTAACCCGGCGCTCAACCTCGCTCCCTTCGGTCGCTGGACGCTGCGCGATAAAGCCGCGCAGCGCCGGTTAGCTCTACGTTAGGCACTCAGCCAGCGAACGAACCGCGCCCAAAGCGTGTTCCGTTTCCGTTCTGCCCGCAGCGTCTCTTGGTAGTTAATAGCCGCTAGCGCCTCAAGCATCCCAACCGTCTCGCCCTTCCTAATCTTGTCGCTCACTTCTTCGAGTCTCGTGTCTATTTCCATTTCGATCTCCTGTTTAGTTCCGTGCCTAACCCGTCATTCAAGGCGCGACTGGCCGCGATGAAGCCGCGTCCAGCGGCCTTAATTCTGCGTTCGACCCCACTTTCACGCGAAAGCGTAGGGCGTAGTTGTGCATACAATAAACCTTGACGCGCCATCTATTTGTGCATACACTCTAGCGCATGAAAGTCGACTTTGACCCGATCAAGAACGAGAGAAATATCAGAGAGCGCCAGCTTTCGTTTGAGCGAGCGGCAGAAGTCGATTTCAATACTGCGCTGGTGTTTCCGGACACCCGAAAGGCATATAGCGAAACTCGTTATATCGCGCTGTGCTACCTGGATCGCCGGCTGCATGTTCTGTGCTTTACCGAGACCGAGACGGGCATTCGGGTAATCAGTTTTCGTAAAGCAAATACGAGAGAGGCAAATAGACATGGCAAGCCGCAAACCATTGATTGACACTGACGGCGAGGTCCGCGAACTAACCGCCGAAGATATGGCGAGATTTAAGCCAGCCGGCGAAGTATTGCCATCATCCCTGAGAAAGAAACTAGGAGTGCGCGGCCCGCAGAAATCACCAACCAAAGAGCGCATCACCATTCGCTTGTCGAGAGAAGTGGTTGAGCAATTTCGCGAAAGTGGCGAGGGCTGGCAAACCCGCGTGGACTCAGCCTTGCGCGAGTGGCTCAAAAGTCATTCTCCGGTGTAAGCCATTGGCTCATTCATACGCGTGGTCGAACCCATCATTCCACCGGACGCTGCGCGATGAAGCTGCGCAGCGCCGGTGAATTCAAACGTTGGGGGTCTCGAATGAACAGCGCATGTCGTTTGCCTGCGGTCGCGTGAGAGCGTGCTCTTTGTCGCCGTATCGCCAGCGCCGACTTTTGCGGCGGCATCGGTTCTCCACCGCCGAATCCGTTTCCGTCACGCGCATTGGCCGCTGCGGCTTCGGCCAGCTCGCGCGGCGTCAGTCGCTCTCACCAAGGTCGTCTCTCCGTGACGGAAGCCGTAACCCCGTCGCGCGGGGTACGCCGCACGCATAGCATGCTATTGTTCTGGCTCGTTGCATTCCGCTCGTTGCTTGGGCAGTTTCCAGGAGTCGCTGTGCCTCGTCAAAACCACCTCATCGTGGGTCTGCCCCCCAACCCGGCGCTCAACCTCGCTCCCTTTGGTCGCTGGACGCTGCGCGATAAAGCCGCGCAGCGCCGGTTAGCTCTACGTTGGGCGTCATGAGCCAACCGCTCCAATTCCTTGTCCGGCTTGTCGTCGCACCCCTAGTGGCGTTCTACCTCTATTCAACAGCCGTCCGTGCTTGGAATTGCGGCCGGAGCTACTAATAATGGTGCCAACGTTGCTCTTAATGTCATTCACTCTCGCCATGCTGTTAATGGCAGTGGCAACATTTTGTTTCGTCATGATTTTTGGAATCGCCAGAAATTCATTGAATAAAGTATTTGAGTCCGACGGGGCTTTGTACCAAGAGTTGGTAGGCACGGGCGAGCACTCGTGGATTGAGAGAGGGAAGGACTCAATCACAGACACTGCTCTGTGGTGGAAGTTGTACAAGGGGATCTATCGGAATGGATCTATTGGCGCGGCCATTGGCAGCACAATGCAGCGCCGATTTGTGACCTATGTTCACGTGATGGTCACTTCTTACGCAATTGCGCTGTCTGTCGCTATTCTAGTTTTGGCAGTCGGATTCACTTTGGCGTGATAAGTGAATCACATTACGCCCAACCCGGCAGTCGACCCCGTTCGCTTCGCTCTCTGGACGCTGCGCGATGAAACCGCGCAGCGCCGGTCACCTTGAACGTTAGCCGCCATATGGCATCTATACGAGTTTGCGCGTTCTGCGACCAACCTTCTCCATTGACTCGGGAACACATTTGGCCTCGTTGCATCATTGAACGAACGCCAAACTACAACGCGCGGTATGTCGGCAAGGCCGAGAAATTCATCGAAGGTGAGCTTACTGTCAGAGATGTGTGCGCCGTATGCAATAACGGCGTGCTTAGCACGCTCGACGATTACATTTGTCTTCTTTACGACACGCAGTTCTCGCGTATCGCGCCTCGCCGCCAGTCACGGACATTCCTTTTCGACCATTCACTTCTTTTGCGGTGGTTACTCAAAGCTTCGTACAACTCGGCTAGAGCCAATCAATCAGATATTGCTGTTCTAAAGCAGTACGCCGCGTTCATTCTCGATGGCAATTCCTTTTCCGAAGGACTTGAAGTTCGCCTAGAACTCATTGGCCCTTCAAAGAATCCACGCCACCTGCCTGGTTCCGATAATTTGAAGGAGATACCACCCCAGTCTGTCCGTTGCTGCCGTATCGAGGTTCCGGGAAACCCGGTTCCCAATACAACGGTGCGTCTCGTCGCCATAAACTCTTTTTACTTTTGGCTTGTCTTCCAGCCCCCTGGCGTTGATGCGGCGCCGCTACTCGCTTTGGTTCCGGGAAAACCACTTCTGGCGAACGCGGATCGAGTAACTGTGTCCCCGAAGCGCGGCATGCTTGAAGTACATGCCGATTGGGTGCTTAATCCAAGGGCCAGAGAATCAATGAAATTTTTCAGGGGGCGAAATGGCGGCTAACCCGGCGGTCGACCCCGCTCCTTTCAGTCGCTGGACGCTGCGCGATAAAGCCGCGCAGCGCCGGTCACCTCTACGTTGGGCATCAACACCTCATGCTTAGCCTATCGTCACTGACCGAGTTCCAACCCCGGAAAACACCCGTCTGGCTGGGGTTGTACGGCGAGGTTGTTTACATGCCTGTCCTCTTTGCCGTTTGGGGTTCCGGCGCCTGGGTCGTCACACAGTTTTTCACTGGGCATCTTGTGTTCGCCGCACTAGCATTTGCGGTGTGGTTCCTCGCCGTTACGGCACTGTTCTTACTGCTTCATCGTCGTGGCTTTGTACGGCTTGCGGTCTCAGCTGGGGCCACTCTGTTTGTCTTGCTTATAGTTGGTGCCTTCTCATGGTGACAGCGCGTACCCCAAACGCCGTATCACCAGCGCCGACTTTTGTAGTGTTTCGGTCTTCTGTGTTCAGGTCCGGCCCCATGCCCAACCCGGCAGTCGACCCCGTTCCCTTCGGTCACTGGACGCCGCGCGATAAAGCCGCGCAGCGCCGGTCACTTCTACGTTGGGCATTGCCAATGATTCGAATTCTCGTCATGTTGTCGGTAGCAGTACTCGGATGTCTTCAGCCTTTGCATGCGGCGGAGCCAAGCCGCCTGCATGTGGCCGAGGCAATGTTTGGCGAGCGATGCAAAACCGCCGGTGAGAAGATTCATCGCACCGCAGAAAACGTCGAGGGTGTCTTTCTGATGAAGATTCGACCGCACGACATCAACTACCGGGATCAATTCAAGTTGGATGATCCGTATGGGCGGGACTTGGGCGGTGACGGTTACATTCTCAGTTTTCTTAGCGGCTTCTTCGAAGCCAATGTCAAGCGGCCTGATGTACCCGCGAAAGTTGTGTATCCGCATATCGCTTACCGCTACGTCGAAGCCCTTGACCCCAAGGACGGCAAGCGCTATCGCTATACCGGAAGCACTAAGGAGGTTACCCACACCACCAGTGTTCTGATGGGAGGCGATGGCAAGACGACCTTCAAGACCAAGGACTTCGTCCTCGACAAAGTCATGAGTCCCGGCCCCACGCCGCGCTACGGCGTCACCTACGACGACATCTCCACCCGTGAAGAGCGCGACTATTGGATCGCCGGTAGTTCGCTGAAAGTCATCGACCTGCAAACCAACGAAGTCATGGCCGAGCGCATTGGCTACATGGTGGATAGAGGGCAGGGCGATAAGGGCGGCGGAAGGTCGCCGTGGTTATTTGCCGCCGACACCGCCTGCCCCGAATTTTCTCCACGCCACGGATCGACCGCACAATTACTGCAAACCGAGAATTTCGTCGAGAAAGTCCTCAAACCGAAACTTGAGAAATGATCTTGGCAACCGCTTCGCCGCCGTATCGCCAGCGCCGACTTTTCATGGTGAAAGCCATGCCCAACCCATCCATCAACACGGACGCTGCGCGATGAAGCCGCGCAGCGCCGGTTATGTCAGACGTTGGGCATCAAGGAACCAGCGTGCGGATTGATCTCTTCTTTCTTCTCGGACTAGCACTGCCGGTAACGCTATTGGCATTGGCCGTGCGTTTTTGCTGGCCCGCACCGAGAGCAGCAATTGCA